>ENA-UOOR01000367-UOOR01000367.1-fermentation-metagenome-genome-assembly--contig:-NODE-367-length-65657-cov-182.541889_pt1 | contig 65657 bp, 48 predicted proteins | sample MGYA00245780_ERZ724029 | MGnify/ENA primary metagenome ERZ724029 (study PRJEB28704, sample SAMN03018315) | fermentation metagenome | biome: anthropogenic terrestrial biome; feature: soil...
GCACCTTCTCCTAAAGGTGAAGGAACCTTCAAACTTAAATTGGTTGCTCAAATAACATTCCCCTTGTCTCCTTATCTCTTTATTCTCCTTATCTCCTTATCTCCATTTCTTCTTCCCCTTTCTTTCCCCCCCGTCCCTCGTCCCCCGTCCCTCGCCCCCAATTAAACAGGTAGAACAATAGTAAAAGTAGTGCCTTTTTCGGGGCTGGTTTTTACCTTGAGTTCGCCGCCGTGGCCTTTGGTAATAATGTCGTAACTCATGCTTAGTCCCAGTCCGGTTCCCTCGCCGGCAGGTTTGGTGGTAAAAAAGGGTTGGAAGATTTTTTCCAGTGCTTGTTGTGGAATACCTTTGCCATTGTCATAAACTAACACCATTATCTTATCATTTGTTTGTCGGGTGCTCACCTTAACAAGTGGTTGATAGTTTTCTGCACCGGAAATCCGTTTTTCATTCACCGCGTAAAAAGCGTTGGTAATCAGATTGAGTATTACCCGCCCCATATCCTGCTGAACAACATTTACCTTCCCAAGTTTTGGGTCGAAATCGGTTTCCATGGTGGCATTGAAGGACTTGTCTCTGGCTCTTAAACCATGGAAGGCTAATCGCAGAAACTCATCTGCAAGTGCATTGAGATCGGTAGGCACTTTGGCCCCCGGGCTGCTGCGGCTGTGCTGAAGCATCCCTTTGATGATGGAATCGGCACGTTTGCCATGATGGTTGATCTTTTCAAGATTTTCTGCTACATCATTAAGAATTTCTTTTGCGATTTGCTGATTGCCTTGAGATAGTTCCTGTTTTGCCTCCTCAATAAGTTCTCTGCTCATTTCCGAAAAATTATTCACGAAATTCAGTGGATTCTGTATTTCATGTGAAATACCGGCAGCCAGCTCCCCCAGCGAAGCCATTCTTTCGCTTTGTATAAGCTGCGATTGGGTGGTTTTAAGATTAATGAGGGTTTCGCTGAGCTTTTTGTTCAGCCTTTGCTTCTCCCTGTAACGGATAAATGCAACCACCATCAGCACTAAGGCCAACAGCATCCCGGAAAGGCTGAAATTCCGGATAATCTTCTCCCGCCTTATGTTTGCCTGTGAGAGTATTAATTTTTTCTCATGCTCCTGATTCTGAAGGGCTTGTTTGTTCTCAAAGTCGAGGCGCTTGGAAAGGGTGGCAATTTTTTCGAGGTTCTCTGACACCGCCAGCGAATCTTTAACCATGCTGTATTTTTGCTGGTTCAGGTATGCGTTCCTGAAATCATTCAATTTAAAATAGGTTTCAGCAATGCTTTGATAAATATCAGCCAGGTAAACCAATGACGACCCCGAGGCAGCCTTTTCTGCTTTGCGCAACCAGGAAAGGGCCAGGCTTGGATTTTCCTGAGCCAGATAAACTTTCGCAATATAAAGTGATGCCTCTGCCTGAGTAGGCATGTCCTTTATTTCAAGAGCCTTATTGTATGCCGAGGTCAATGTATTCAATGCCTGGGAATAATCCCGCAATTTCAGATAAGCCTTTCCCAGGCTTATTTCACCATCAATTTCACTTATTTTGAAGGCTGAATATTGGGTAAAGTTCAGCGCCTGCTCATAACTTTCAATGGCCTCGGGAACCCGGTTCAACTGCTCCAAAATTTCGCCAATGTAAAGGTACGAAGCAAAAGTGTAATATTTTTCTGAAGATTTCAATCGTATAGCCAGCGCTTGCCGGTGTTGGGCAAGGGCCATCTCCAGCTTGCCGGCATTCATATTGGTTACACCCATGTCGTTATAAATGCGGGCAATGCCGGACGAATCATTTTGTTTGCGGTAAATTTCAAGCGCCTGCTGCTGAAACTTCAGTGCATCATCCCATCTTTCTACAAAAGCATAGGTAAATCCAATGGCCAAAAGTGCTTCAATGGTGTTGTGGCTGTCACCTATGCTTCGGCTGATTTTCAGCGATTCCATGAGGTATTCCATGGCATCGCCATAATTGCCCAGGATGCGCTGTGAAATGCCCGCATTGGTCAATTGCTCTGCCAATGCACTTTGATTGCCGGTTTCGCGCAGCAATGCCACACTTCGAAGGTAATAGTCCAGTGCCTTTTTATCCTTTGAAAGGCTGCTGAAAGTATCTCCAAATGCCGCATTAATAAGCGCTTCCATATTTTTATCGCCCGTTTCTTTGGCCAGTTTTAAGGCGGATTGTAATGTATCCAGAGCAAAATACGGTTTGCTCAAAATCAATCCGACAGCAACATTGGTCAATGATTCTGCTTTCAGTATTTTGCACCTGTTCAGCAAGGTTTGATTGCTTTTAACGGTGGTTAATCTGAGCAGACTATCTGCAAGGTTTACGGCCCGGGTAGAGTATATCAGACTGCTGTCGAAATTCTCCTTTTCCAATAGTTTTTTGGCCATAGCATTAAGGCTGATGATGCTGACAGTGTCGCTTAAGCCGGGCACATCCATGTTGCCTGCCCGGACTTTCGGCAAAAAAACCGTGGCTGCCATCAACACAAATACAACAATACCTATCCTCATTTGATTGTTAGTCTGGTAAGTAAACAATAAAAGTAGTGCCTTCGCCTTCTGTGGTTTCCATTGTCAGTTTACCACCATGTCCTTTGGTCACAATATCGTAACTCATGCTTAATCCTAATCCGGTGCCTTCGCCGGAAGGTTTGGTGGTAAAAAATGGGTTAAATATTTTCTCCCGCTCCTTTTCAGGGATGCCATTGCCATTGTCGGTAACCTTCAACTCCACACCATGACTTGTCCTTTTGGTTTGAACCCGAACCGTGGGTTTGTAGCCAGGCGCAGCTTGTTTGCTTTTTACGTTAACCGCATAAAAAGCATTGGTAATCAGGTTAAGGATTACCCGGCTGATGTCCTGGGCAAAAATGTTGATTTTCCCAATTTCCGGGTCAAAACCGGTCTCCATCAGGGCATTAAACGATTTATCCTTAGCCCGCAGGCCATGAAAGGCCAGTCGGAAATATTCATCTGCTATGCCATTTATGTCGGTTGGCTCTTTGATGCCCGGACTGCTTTGGCTGTGCTGAAGCATGCCCTTTACAATGGCATCGGCACGCTTGCCATGATGGTTGATCTTGTCAAGATTGTTCTCCACATCATCAAGAATTTCTTTTGCCAGCTTATAGTTGCCACCCACCAATTCCTGCTGAACCTCAGAAATCAATTCCCTGCTCACCTCCGAAAAATTATTCACGAAATTCAACGGATTTTGTATTTCATGTGATATGCCGGCAGCCAGTTCGCCCAGCGAAGCCATTTTTTCGCTCTGTATAAGTTGTGCCTGTGTCGCTTTGAGGCCCGACAAAGCCTGTTCAACCTCTTCTTTGGCTTTACGCAGCTTTGCAAAGTCTTCATACCGGGCATAAGCCACCGAAAAAGTTTCAGCCAGTGATTCAATGAGTGAGAGTTTTTCATCAGCAAGTGGGGCCACATTGCCAACATATAGTATTCCCTGCCCGAAGGGTACAAAATGCAGGTAAAGGGATTCCGGTGGCCTGGCCGTCCCCTGATATGTGCCTGGATCCTTGATTTGCCCGTATTTTAACATTGACTTGGTCCATGCAACAAACTGACGGCTGGTCCAGTGTTCGGTATAAATCTTTTTTTTGCGCCAATGGGCATAGGTTTTAGCAATAAAAGCATTGTAATCCAGGGGCAGAATCATTGTTCCGAGTGGGTTGCCATCGGGTGTAGTCAGGTAAATTTCTACCTTAAATGCCTCTTCATCCATAATAATCAGCCCACAGCGGATAAAGGGCACGTCAAGTATTTCAAGCTCACGCCAGATAAGCGGGGTTATGCGTTTCAGGTCTTCTGTTGAACGCATACTCGAAATTTGTCCGCGCACCCGGTCAAGAGAAGATTGTTTGACGGTTTCCCGGGCTTGCGCTTCGGCCTTTTGCAGATCAAGAAACCTGACGTAACTATGTTCAAAAACCTTCCCAAACCGCCTGAGGATTTCATTATCCGCGTCAGATAACTTTCTGCCATGGTGGTTCACGACGAATATAGTGGTGTAATGGGATATTGAAACAGACCTTGTATAACCACCTTCACGGGACAATACCTCCTTCTTCCATTCAGCGGTAGATGAATTGTAAGGCGGAAATTTAAACATGTGTTCGAAGAATTCTATCTTTTCTTCATGGGTATATTCCTCAACAAAAAACCCTTCGCTGTTTTGGGTAAGCTCCTTCAGAACGGTATATATCGGCCGATCCAGAAAAGGAATAGATGCTCTTTTTACATAGGTTTCAGCTACACCTGATGATCCCCAAAAGGTAAACTCTTTATTATCTGACCTATTATTGATTGCTATGAAAACTCCGGTTATGTCCATTTCCATCTTATGCAATTGCCGGGCAACAAGGTTGACAATATCCTGAAGTTCTGAAGTGCTCTGCATTGCCATACTTCTTGCCCTGATCCTTTCCAGGGCAGTTTCAATCTGTGCTTCCCTGGCGAGTGCTTCGGCATGTTCAATATCCAAGAACCGGCGATAAGCCAGTCCGAAGGCCTTGTGAAAGCGCCGGAACATATCAAGGCCCGCATCGGGCAGCGGTTTGTAGGTTGACAAGCCCAGCCAGCCACCGCCAATGGCATAAAAATAGTAGTGTAACGATGAAGAGGTATCCAGTACGGGATCCGGAAACTGCTTATCCTCTTTGCGATACTGCCTGAATTCTTCCAGAGCGGCACCCTCAAAATCTATGACAAAGAAGGCATCTTCCGATTGCTGCATTTTCTGCACCATCTCAAGAACTTTAGGATGCTTATTGTATTTCGCTTCCTCAATGGTGCCTTCGCCATAAGCCGTAAAATACTGATAATTGATATAGGTATCACTTTTGTCATCAATCAGGGCTGTTTGCACATTGCGTATAGCCTCAATGCCATGAGCCTGCATCTGTTCGGAAATTGCGCGGCATACTCCTATCATATCAGCCGGACGCTTCATTGACAATGCAATCACCCTTACTTTTTCGAGAGATGCTTCAATCAGAAGCTCCCGGTTTTTATCTTCCAGTTCAATGGTACGCCTTTTCACTGCATCGCGCAGGGCGATATTTTCTGAAGTTACTTTCTCAAACGCGATGGACTCATCAGTCAGGGCCAGCATATCGGGAATGGAGCCATGCTGGTGCAAAATTTTCCATCCTTCATTTGTTTGTTGAAGCAGCGTCGTTACCCTGAGTTTTGCATAAAATGTACGTTCATCACCATTTTTTATATACAGGTCGGCAAATTCATGGGCCATAACGTAGGGCTGAATGGGAAAGATGTCGGTAGTTTTATTCCTCATTTCAACCGTACCAGCCACTTGATGAATAACCGAACGGGTGTAATTTATGGCTTCCTGTTTGCTATTCAGTATTTCTTGCTGTGTAGTTCCGATATTCCGGTAATTATCCGGCAAAAAAGATGCCCAGGTGTTTAAATCGCCTGATAAATAACTGTTCCAATAGGTGTGGAGCAATTTTTTAATCTCTTGTTCCTGATGTTTTTTTGAATGCATCCTTGTCAATTTACGGGTAAAATAATGCTGATGGTGGTTCCCTTCCCTTCTTTGGTTTCTAATAATAATTCACCACCATGCCCTTTAACAATATCGTAACTCAGGCTCAACCCCAACCCGGTGCCTTCTCCGGCAGGTTTGGTGGTAAAAAAGGGCTGGAAGATTTTCTCTTTATCCTTTTCAGGGATGCCATTTCCATTGTCGGCCACCTCCACTTTAACCTGCCCGTTCAACTGCCGGGTGCGCAGCCAAACGGTGGGCTGGTAACCGGCAGTTGACTGTTTTTTGCGCTCATTCACAGCATAAAATGCATTGGTGATGAGGTTCAGTACCACCCGCCCGATTTCCTGTGGAATGATATTGATTTTTCCGATGCTTTCATCCAGGTCGGTTTCCATAAATGCATTGAAGGATTTGTCTCTGGCCCGCAATCCATGAAAAGCCAGCTTGAAATATTCATCAACCAGCGCATTGATGTCGGTAGGTTCTTTTGAACCCGTATTCCTTCGACTATGCTGGAGCATGCCTTTGATGATGGCATCGGCGCGTTTGCCGTGGTGATTAATCTTTTCGAGGTTTCCCTGAATATCTTTTAGAATTTCGTTAGCCAACAGAGCATTGCCAACGGCCAGTTCATCTTTTACTTCACCAAGCAACTCCTTACTCACTTCAGAAAAGTTATTGACAAAGTTCAGCGGATTTTGAATTTCGTGGGCAATGCCGGCAGCCAGTTCACCCAGTGAAGCCATTTTTTCGCTCTGTATAAGTTGTGCCTGGGTGGATTTCAACTCGGTGTAGGCTTTTTCAATTTCTTTGGCCTGAGCCAATTCCAATTTCATGGCCCGCTGGCGTTCCCGGGCAATCAATCGTCTGCGCTGAAAACGGTCCACTGCGAAAATACCCATTATAAGCAAAAGAACATAAAACAGGTAAGCCATCCATGAACGATAAAACGGGGGCAACACTTTAAACTGAAAAGCAACCGGCTCGCTCCATATGCCTTCGGGGCTTCGGGCTTTAACCCTGAACGTGTAGTTCCCTTCCGAAATGTTTCCGAAATTTGCCGTGGATTTTTCGCTAACCGGGCTCCACTGCTCATCATAACCTTCGAGCAGGTATTGATATTGCACCATAAAGGGGCGGGCGGTTTCTATACCGGTAAAATCAAAGCTGATATTGTTGTATGCATAAGGCAACACCAGGTTTTCGGGTATGCCGGTAAAAGCCTGCACTTTAGTAAATTCAATATCCTTAAACTGCGCTATCAGTGTATCCCGTTCCAGGTGGCCAAGCTTGCGGCCATACACGTTCAATTCGCTGGAAAAATAAGCCGGTACTGCATAAGGCTCACCGTCTTTGGCAGAATCCGACTTCCGCGCGTAGAATAAAGTTTCCCAACTAATGGGCTTATTGTTCACCCTTACATCATGAATCACCACTTTAGGAGGCTGGGTATTTCTGATCACGTTTTTGTAATCAAAACGCACCAGTTTATCCCCTGTTCCGGCCCACAGAATGCTATTGTTGTCAAGATACATGGAATAATTATTACTGATGTCACGGATGGGATAGCCGGTTTTTTGGTTAAAATATTCAATGCCATTTTTGGCGATATTTTCTCCCGGCGGGCCTATGCCTCCTTTGAGTACTGTAAACCCATTGCTGGTACCAATAAAGACATTGCCCTGCTGATCTTCAATAATGCCATACACCACATCATTGGCCAGCCCCTCGTTGGTGGTGAAATTTTCAAAAATGGCTTCACCTTTCGGGAGAATTGCCCCTGAGGTGAGTTTGTCAACCATTTGCTTCCGGATAACCGAAACCCCGCCGCCCCAGCTTCCGATAAGGATATTGCCGTTTTTATCCTCCGTTACGTAGGAAAGTTTATTATCGGTCAGTCCCTGGGCTCTGGTGAAATTTTTAAATGTTTTTCCATCAAACAGGCTAAGGCCGCCACGCGTGGCCATCCAAACATTTCCTTTTTCATCTTCATAAAAACTCCAGACTGTATTGTGTACCAGACCCTGCTGAGTGGTATAATTGCTGAATGATTTACCATCAAATACACTAATTCCATTTTCGTACGTACCTATCCACAGCCGGTTTTTACTGTCCTCGTCCAGGCTCACTACATTATTACAAATCAAACCCTGAGTCGTAGAATAGTTGATCAACGTTTTGCCATCGAAACTGCCCACACCGCCCTCGGCGCTAAACCATAATCTGCCTGCTTTGTCCGTTATTATTGCAAAAGCATAATCATCAGGGAATCCCTGCCGGGAAGTATAATTTACAAAGTATTTCAACTTTTCGGGATAATCATTGGCCTCATAGCTGATCATGCCTCCGCCACCGGTGCAAAACCACAGTTTGCCTGTTTTATCCTGGGTTATGGCCAATATGCTATTGCCCTGCAGACCCTGGTTGTTATCATTACCCAAAACGCTCCGTCCATCGTACCGGTTAAGCCCGCCCCCCAGAGTGCCAAACCACAGACAGCCTTCGTCGTCAAGTGTAATGCTGTGAACCTGATTGTTGGCCAGGCCCTGTGCCAGGGTGTAATTTACAAAAACAGCATCGGCCATCCGGTATTCGGATAAGCCCGAATTGGTGCCAAACCATACATTGCCTTCGCGGTCAACTCCGCTGCTTTTTATGTTGTTGTTTATCAATCCATTATCAGTTGTAAAAAATGTACCGCTTTCTTCTGGTTGTCCGATTGTTGAGGGATCAATCCGCAGCACGCCCCTGTCGGTACCAATCCAGAGCAAACCATTTTTATCCTCCACAATGGTATAAACCATTTCCCCTTCAGGGCTAAGGGGATAATGAATAAAAGCTTTGTCTCCACGGGCTTCGGCCAATGTATCGTAAAGGCATATCCCATAATTTGTTCCAAACCAAAGATTGCCCCGGCTGTCTTCAAAAATATCGCCAACATATCTGCCCGGAAGGCCATCCATTTGCCCATAATTTACAAACTTCATGTTTCCTTTAAGTCTGTCTTCCCACAGAAGCTTTGAAATGCCATTCTGTGATGAAAACCAGAGGTTGCCACCACTATCTTCTTTTACGTGTTTATTGTCATTATCGGCAAGTCCCTGTTTGATGGTAAAATTCTGAAATCCTTTGCCATCATATTTACTTACGCCTCCATAGGTTGCAAACCAGATGTTACCCTGGCTGTCCTCTGTAATAGAATTTATCAGATTATGGATCAAACCGTGGTTAGAGGTAAAGTTGGTAAAAGTCTGACCGTTGTATTTACTTACACCATTGCCCGAGGTGCCAAACCACAGGTTGCCGGCCTTATCTTTAAATCCACATAAAATACTGCTTAAAGCCAGGCCATGTTCTGTGTTAAAATTGGACATGTTTACCTTAAATCCGGCTGAAAAAGCGAGTGGACTGGGTTGGGCTGAAAGACGGATTGCTTTTGGTGGCGGCATGGAGTCCAGTGCATACACCAGAGGTTTCCCCGCTTCCACAAGCCTGGGAGCTTTTATGGAGTCTTTTTGATGAAATGCATCCGGTTTTAATGTATTCCCATCAGGCTTACAGGCAGTTAGTAAAATAACCAGCAAACTGATGAGACAAAATGGATGTATGACGCCGGGGTTCACCATTGATCTTAATCCTGGTTTTGTTTGGCCGGAAACCTGACAATAAACTCCGTGCCGCCGGCTTCCAGGTTATTCGCAAGCAATTCACCGCCATACCCTTTGGTTATAATATCATAGCTCAAACTTAATCCAAGTCCGGTGCCTTGTCCGGTTGGTTTGGTGGTGAAAAAGGGTTGAAAGATTTTATCTCTTATCATTTCCGGAATGCCCGTTCCGTTGTCGGTTACCCGGATTTCAACAGTATTGTCCTTCATTTTTGTACTCAGGCTAACCAACGGTTCGAATACCTTGCCGGTTACCTTAGCTGATTTGCCTTTTTCGGCCACGGCATAAAATGCATTGTTGATCAGATTGAGTATGGCCCGGCCAATATCCTGTGGCACCACATTCACTTTATCTATTGTGGGATCGAAATCGGTTTTCATGGTAACATTAAATGTGTTGTTCTTAGCCCGCATTCCATGATAAGCCAGGCGGAGGTATTCATCCGCAAGGGTGTTGATATCCGTGGGCACTTTTTCGCCACTACTCCGGCGGCTGTGCTGGAGCATTCCTTTCACTATGCCATCGGCTCTTTTTCCGTGATGGGTGATTTTTTCAAGATTGTTACGTATTTCTTGCGCAATTTCCAGGGCTGAATCTTTTTTTCCGGAAGCCAACTCTTCATTCAGTTCATCAATCAATTCAGTACTTACTTCCGAAAAGTTATTCACAAAGTTCAACGGATTCTGTATTTCGTGGGCAATTCCGGCGGTCAGTTCTCCCAATGAAGCCATTTTTTCCGATTGGATGAGCTGTGATTGCGCTTCCTTCAAGCGGACCAATGCGGTTTCAATTTCTGCTTTTTGTTGTATAAGCAGGGTATTGGCACGCTGTTTTCCACGGTACCCTATGGCTGCACCTATAATGATGATTAACGAGAGAAACAGTCCGCTACCCAGACCAATCATGCGGGTACGGTTAAGCTCGTCTTTGGCATCCTGTTTAACTTTTTCAGCCTGCTCCTTTTTTTTAAACTCATAATTCATGGTCAGCTCTGTGGCCTTTTGAATATTGTCCCTGCTGTGCACCGAGTCGGCAATTACCGTGTATTGCTTGTACATTTCGAGGGCTTTTACAGGATTGCCGGTTTGCTCATAACATTCCGACAGTTCCCTGAAAAGGCTACCGGTTTCTTCAATAAAAAGGTCGGCATCTTTGAGCGAAGCCAGTGCTTTTTCATAAAACGGAATGGCTGCTTTCCATTTTTTTTGCGACTTCAACACAAAACCCATAGCTGAATAGGCTTGCTGAATAATAAAGGGTTGGTTCACAGAATCGGCCAGGGCAATGGCGCGTTTGGATAGCTCCAGCGCTTCCTCGTGTTCATTCTGACGGGATTTGGCCAGCGCAGCCTTTGAGAAACTGGCCGCCTGTATGCCTTTATCGCCCATTTCCCCACCCAGTTTTGCCGCTTCCATGCCATAATCATAAGCTTTTTGCCATTGAAACATATCGAGAAACATGCTTGATAGATTGGTATAGGCATATAATTCAACATTGCTCAATTGTTCTTGCTTCGCCAAATCAATGGTCTTAAGAAAATAGCTTTCGGCCCGCTGATTGTCGCCCATATTCTGGTAGGTATTGGCCATATTCACCAATGTATAAGCCATGCTTGAAAGATTTCCGTCTTCTTCCTGAATTTTAAGCGCTTTCTGCTGATAAAACAGCGCCTTCGAATAGTTGGATTGCTGTTGATAGGCAATGGCCAGGTTAGAAGCACCCTGCCCCGTGCGCATCCGGTTACCGATTTTTTCATATAGCGGAATGGCCTTTTCATAAAAATAGATGGACGAATCATATTTGCTCTGCATTCCGTAATACAAGCCGGCGGTATTATAATAATTGGCAAAAGTGCCGGAATCCTTCATTTGCTCTGCCAACTGCTTGAATTCGCCCAATTGTTCGAGTGCTGCTTTTGAATTACCCTGGTAGGAATAGGTGTGAACTAACTTTGACCTTACTTCCTCTTGCCCGAGCTTATAGTTTATCCGCTTTGATTCTTCCAGTATTTTCAGGTTGAACTTTATGGCCGAATCGAGGTTAATGATGGCCAGCAAATCCGCTTTTTCGAGCATGTGATTGATGCGCGCTTTCGCATCGGTTTCTTTGCTGATGAGGCGGTCGAGACTGTCGAGCTTGGCGGTTTGCGCTGGTAAAAGGGCAGTGCTGAACATCAGCAAAGCGGTTGAAAGGATTTTCAGCAGGTTTTTCATAAATCAGATTGATTTGAAAACAAGGCAGGTGCAATAAGAAATACCGCTCATGAATTGCCAACTTCATTGACGGCCAGGCGAATGCTGATGATTTTAAGCGCAATAACTAAGGTGCAGATTAAATATACCATCCCGATTAGCGAACGTATTCAGGCAACTAAATATAAACCTGAGAGAGGGTGGCAATGTTCAGTGCATCGCTTTGTGGCTACTCTGCTGTGGAGTTTACCTGTGCTAAAACAAACGATAAGTAAGCGCGGTGGTTAAAGTATGAGTGCGGTCAAAAGGATACCCATAGTTGTTAAGTAAATATTGGTCTGTAATATTCCAATCCATGGATATCAAAAGACCGAATTTTCCTATTTCTGTTCCTATGTATGGATGCAGGATTGATGTATTTGATGTAATACTGCTTGAATATCTTTCTTTGGAGTTTATATCTTTCGAAGCTACAAGTGAATAGTTGAAGCTATTTCCTATAAAGATTTTTGAAGGCAATTTAAATGTTTGAAAATGATAAGCAAATCCAACCTCATACATCATTAGAAAGCTGTTTGCCCTGATATCATAAATTTGACTTACATTGGAAATTACAGAACCCGTTGAGTCATATTTAGTGTAATTAGAATATGCATTGTTGAATGACCGTCTATAACCAAATTTCAAACCTGAATTAAATGATATTTTTTCATTCAGCATAGTTTCACCCTCCCGGAGTAAAACCCGGAGTTGAAATCCGTTAATATCACTCATTTCATAGTTATATACCTCATTGACCAGAACTCCGTCCTGAGCTCTGTAAGTGCTAATTGCGCGCATACTCATGTCTGTGTAGCCTTTAATATATCCAGCCTCAATTTGCGACAACCACTTAACCTGCTTTCTGGCTTTTTCTGATGTGTTGGATGTATTGCCGGAAACCAACTGAATCCCTGGTTGCCTGGAATTCGGGAGGTTATCACCTGCCCTTCTCCTTGAAACCCCGATTTCGATGATCTGTAAGGAGTCGGCCATTTTAATGGTTGTCTGGCTGCCAAAGGTTGGTACAGGGATTACGGTTTTCTGATTGTCGTAGATAACAATAACTGAATCAGCCTTTTGTGCAGTTGCCATAAGTGCAGGCATTGCCATCGCTAAGAAAAATAAGACGTTGATTGGTTTCATTTTATATTCTGGTTTAAGTTTATACATAAAAAATTATCCTCCTCACCCACAAGAATTAGCTTATCCGGTTCACCGTTTGGTTTCCTGCGAAACAGGATTTTTGTATTGGTAAATACTTTGTTGAGTTTTACCTTTTCATTATGGGCGACTTCACTCATTTGTTCTTCACCATCTTCTATCCGAGTGGTTTCTATGGTGATGGTGTACCTTGGCTTTTCCTGAGGGACCAATGCCAGATGAATCTTAATTTCATGAATAGAATCAAGGATGACCGGAGTCTCGCCGGCATCTTTAACTGTCAGTTCAGGAGTAATACTTACCTCAGTTAAGAGTATATTTTCTTCTGGATTTTCTGGCCTTTGCGACTGCTTAAAGTCATTCTTAACATCATCCGAAGGTGTATTTTGGCTCTGTTGTGGATTATTGTATATGTGAGCAGGCGTTTTACTTTCCGATTCAACGATCTGCTTATTCCCGGAATTAAAATCAGCAGTCAATAGAACAATACTGGTAATCAGTGCCGCAATTGATGCGGCAGCCAAATAGAGCACCTTTCTTTTCCGGGTAAAAGCCGGAGACTTGCTAATTTGAATGATTTTTTCAGTCAAGGCAAGACTTTCGGCAGCGTAATTTTCGAGCGGATCTAAACAGCGGGTCTTTTGCCATTGATCCCATTCAAATTTAAAAAGTACATTCCCTTCTATCTGCTCGAGTAGCTCTTTTCTGGTTGGTTCGTCAAAGTCATCCTCCACCAGCCGGAACATGATTTCTTCGTAATTATCTATGGTTATTTGAGTGTTCATACCGTTTCGAGTTTTAAGATTTTTTCCTTTACCGCTTTCCTTGCCCTGAACAGGTAAACTTTAACCTGGCTTTCAGTCAATCCCGTGATGGCTTCAATTTCCTTATACGAGTATGAGTCAAGGTCGCGAAGCACCAACAGTTCTTTAAACAACACGGGAATCTGAGCCATCGCCAGTTGAACCAACTGTTCAGTATCTTTATTTTCCGGTCCTGTTTTAAGTTCGTCAAATTCCAAACTCAGCTCCTTCAGCATGAAATCTGACCTGTAAGTATCCATTATTTTCTTATGCGCTACAGAAAACAGGTAAGACTTTGCCGAGCCCATTTCCACCTTTTCCTTGTTTTTCCAGAGAACTTCAAAGCATTCCTGTACAATATCCTCAGCTTCAATTGCATTACCTGCTACACGCTTCGAGAACCTTAACAGGTTTGGCGTATAAAGTTTGGCACATGTAATGAAATTGTCTTTGGTCATACAGCAGTAAATCGGCAAAAGGCTATAAAAGTTACAACCAGATAGAATATTTTAGAATTAAACTTATAATAGAACCATATCATTTTCATCAGACTCACTCAAGGCTTTGCATGGGATATTATCTTATGAGAATTCATGCACAATCTTTGTGCTGATTGGCGCCCTAATAAAACTCATTATTCATAATAGAAAGCTTGCTGTTTTATAAGTTCTTCCCTGATTTCCTTTATACTTTCCTCAATTTCGGGGCCGGGCCTCAGTGCTTCTTCTTCTTGGCCTTTAATAAATTCTGCGGTCAGGTAATACAATGGTTTAACCATCTCTCTTAATTTATCGCCAAATTCCAGATTATTGAACCAGGACCAGGCAAAATTATATTGCTTATGTACCAGAAATGCGAATAATAAAACCATCAAGTCGTTGGTTTTTTCTTTTTGTACAATTTCTGGGATTAACTCGTTTGCAGTTTCCTCAAACTCCTTCATCTTACCAGCCCATAGAAATACAATAGAGAAAATGATCATGGATTCGCCTACTTTATGCGCTATTTTTTCTTTAACTAAGTTAACAGCTTTCTGTTTGTTCATATTTCGAGAATAATAAAGTTTGAGCAAATTCACAAGAGATTGAGTTATTCCTTTGTCTATAGCGGATTTGTAATATTGTTCTGCTAAATTGAATTGATCCTTTTCTTGATACAGTGCAGCAAGATTGTGTAGAGCCCGAGCTTCACCATTATCTATTGCTAATAAATAATATTTTTCAGCATCATCCTTACGATTTTCTTCTTTATAAAGGATCGCAAGATTGTAAAGTGCCTGGAGGTTACCCTTATTTATTGATTGTAAATAATACTTTTCAGCATCGTCAAATCTATGTAATATCGCATATAAATTTGCTAGATTATTAAGTGCCTCAATGTTCCCATTTTTAATTGCCATGAGATAATATTTTTCTGCTTCATCTAGCCGACCCATTATTCTGTACAATTCAGCGATATTAAAAAGAGAGTCTATATCTCCTTTCTGAATAGCCATGAGATAAAATTTCTCTGCATTCTCCATTTGGTTCAAGTCAAAATACAATTTTGCAAGATTAAAGGTTGCTTTGACAAATCCTTTCTTATGGGCCAGGTGGTAATATTTCTCTGCCTCTTCCAAACGATTACTTAGAGTGTATAATAAAGCAAGATTGTATAATGCATCATCAATCCCTTTCGAAATGGCAATAAGGTAGTATCTTTCAGCATCTTCTAAACGTCTATTTTTCAGATAGATATTTGCTAAATTAAAAGATGCTTCTTCAATTCCTTTTTCATTAGCTAACAGATAATACTTTTCTGCTTCATCTAAACGATTCGTTTCATTGTATAAATAGGCCAGATAAAACTCTGCCATTATATCTTCTTGAGTTAAAGCATTTAAAAACTCTTCTTCTGCTTTAGGGTAGTCCCCTTCCCTCATAGATATTAATCCATAAATACCTTCCTTCAATGGGTGAGGTTGTTCTATTGAGTTTAACAGGATTCGTGCAGATTTATAATCGTGAGAATTTAACTTATTCATTACGTCATCTATTATCTCAGCCGTTGACGCGGGAATGTATTCACCATATTTTAATTCAGCTTCTTTCAAATAGCGGGTTTTCTCGATGAGTATGTCTCTTTGATCGGCTGTTATGATTCTTAAATGAGCCAGGGCAGATGACATTAGTACAGCATAGTCTGGTTTTAAACTTTCTATCTCTAATTCTGAAATATGTTGATTAAACAGTGAACGTAGCTCCGGTTCGTCATACCAATTTTCCAGGAATACAGTCAGGTATTTCACCTGTCGCTTTTCTTTGGGCCCGCCCTGCGTCATTAGCAACCATAAATTGAAAAGCCTTTCTGAAAGCCGATACAGATGCTCCCTTTTAAACCCAGGTATCTTTTCGACAATTTCGCTTTTTTCAAGCTGGCTAAGCTGGGCTGAAATCACTTTACCCGGCATTTTGCATGCTTCAATAAGCTGGTTTACTTTAACTGCATCCCAAAAGTTTGCCAGTTCAATAATCACTTTTCTTTGTGCTGGAGGAAGGTAGTTCAAGCGCTCCTGATATACAGGTGTTACCCGATCAAGAATCAATCTCAGATACTCATACCCGTTTTGATCTTCGCGATCAATTAATATTTCAAGGAAGTTCAGCAGTGTTCTCGGCATGCCATCTGTTAACATCCGGATGGTTTCAATTTTACCTGGATTTTTCCTTAAGAATGTTTCCAGATCAGGTAAGTGCATACATGATGACCAATAGGAAAGGAGTTCGCCTACTTCTTCTCGTGACAGGCTTTCAAGATGGATAATCCTGAAATATTCATAAAATGGCTTGTCATATTTCCAATAATGTTCGCTCATTCTGACGCTTGCTCCAATTATGCGAAGGTCTTTATGGTTGGTCAGTAGTTCCCTCAGTAAGTGGGCATCTTCACCTATGTTTTCAAAAATTCTGTCAATATTGTCAAGTAATAAGAGCAGTTTCTTTTTCTGTAGATTTAATGATTGTTGAATTGAGGCATAAAGTTTTTTTGAATACGCTGTCTGATCATTTGAAAATGAAACCCAGTCAACTTTTTCTGTAGGGATATTTAGGGAATGAAAAGTGCGAAGAATCAGATCCCAAAGATCATGTAAACGGTAAATGCCGGCTTGTTCTTCACTGAGATTGACAACAATCAATTTTTTTGATAATTTTTGGTCGTGATTTACTTCCGCCTCAATCCGACGCAAGAGTGTGGATTTCCCGCTTCCTCTTCGCCCTACAAGGATAAAGTGCTGGATTGCTTTAGACATATCGTCTCTTTTTAGCTCTGATATTATCCGGGCAAATTCCTTTTTTCTGACAACAAAGGATTCGATGATTTCATCATCCTTAAGGTTAGCAGATTGATAAGAGTACAACATTCTTGGGCCTCTTTTATTTTTCATGACAGATTTTTGACTAGTTGATTGGGTGTTGTTTTTTCCACCATGCCTGAAGCAATGGGGATGTATATCTGTAAACTCCGTCTTGTTTTTCAATTATGTAGCCATCGCGGATCAACATAGTAACAATATTCATATATTTACCCGGGACAGTTAATAACTGCACTTCATTATATATTTCCTGAATGGCAATTGTATCTTGACGGGAGAGAATTGTCAGAATTTTATTGCTGAAAGAAGCCTCGTCCAGGGCAATATAGGGCGGATTCAAGCGGTCTTTCCAATCCTTAAGATTAGTGTTTTTTTTAACAATTGATTCAAATGCTGTACTGATATCATCAACCTCAGGTTTTTGCCTGTTTTGATTATGTAGTACCCTGTCAATTTCTTCAATCATTAATTGAATAAAATAGGGGATTAGATGCTCAATCCTGGCCAATAATTGTACAATGAAATCCGGCGAGTATTTTACTGTAGCTGTAAGCGTTAACTGTGTAATGAGTTGTATTGCTTCTTCCTGGGATAATGCTTCAATCCTAATCGGATGCAAATCGTTGATAAGCTTAACCCTGTCCAATGACTCAATTACATGTTCAAGTCCAATAGAGCCAGCAAGAACAAAAATGCAATTATTAAATTCCTTCTTTTGTCTGATTTCCCGGATGGTATGAAGAACTTCTATTGCGTTTTCATCTCCCTCTTTTCTGCGGATGGCTGAAATTACTTCTGGGAATTCGTCGAGAAACAGAACAACTTTTTGATCAAGGTCAGGAAGCTTTTGTATCAAAAGTAAGAGTTCGATTTTATATTCCAATTCCTTTTCCTTAAACCTAACCCCGCCCTCAAAAGTGATTTCTTCGATACCCCTACCTTTAAGCCATCTCTCAATATTTGCCCTTGTCTTCCCAACCAAACTCAATCTATTGAGGACAAGAAAATATAGCCTCTTAAAAAATTCTTGCAATGATTTATCCGATTCAACATTTTCAAAAATGCAATTGTATCCTTCTGGAGGATTTTTAACCAAGTCTTTCATCACAGAAGTTTTTCCAACCCTTCTGGGTGCAATAAATAAGATGTGCGAACCTTTTTCTATTTCCCGCCAAAATTCTTTATTTAAATTTGGCCTGCGAATATAGCTGTCCCCTTCGGCAGGCGGACCTGTAATCGTTTTTGGGTGAATCCATTCTGCGTGCTTCATGATGACAATATATTTATTGGCAAAGATAGTTAACAATACATCTATTGTCAAGGATTATTAACAATATTTTTATTGTCAATGCGTTTTTAAAAACAAAGAAGCTCTATTATCATGATAAACAGCTTGTTGCAATATCTCATTACTAATAAAAATAATCTTCCCGCAGAGAAATGCTAAATTAAAAACTGCCTATGGTATAAACTATCAAAAATATCCGCCACCGCCTCTTCAAAATCCCTGAAATTCTTCGATTTCCTGATCTTCCTGAAAACCCTCAACGGTTCATCAAAGAACTCACATAAGTATGACCAATACTCCTTCATGGCATTGAGCACGGAAGGGTTGTCGTTGCGTTGATGCCGGATGGCATGGTACAATTCATCCACAAATTGATAAACAATTGCCTGGGGATTGTCCGGCAACGCAAGCCCTTTGATTTGAGCCGGCAGAAATGGATTGCGCAGTATGCCCCGACCCAGCATCAGCAGTTGGATGGATGGATAGCGCTCAGAAAAATGATGCCAGTCTTCGGGAGTGAATATATCGCCATTATAAGCCAGTGGCGCTTTGATCAGCGATATCGCTTCCGCGAAAGCGTCCAAATCGGGTTGGCCCGAATACAATTGTTTGCCTATACGGGCGTGTAAAGTGAGTTCACTGATGGAAAAGCGGTTGAAAACAGGAATCAGTGCATCCAGTTCATCCGCAGAAGCATAACCCAGGCGACATTTGATGGAAAAGGCAATGTTGATTTCCCTGAAAACCTTTTCCAGAATTTCATCCACCATTTCGGGATAAGGCAACAGCCCCGAACCCCGCTTCTTTTTGGCCACCTGCGGATAGGGGCAACCCAGGTTCCAGTTCAGCTCCTTAAAGCCCAGCTCTTCGCAGCATTTTGCCAGCCAAAGGATTTCACCGGCGCTCTTGCTCAAAACCTGTGGCACTACTTCAACCCCATTTTCCGATTGGTTCTTCAATGCAGTCATTTGCTTGAGCGGCAGCTTACAACCCACCTCGAAGTTAGAGAAATAGGGTGTAAACAGCTTATCTACACCGCTGAAATGCCGGGCATACACCTCACGGAACAGATGCGTGGTAATTCCCTGAAAAGGGGCAAAATAGATTTTGGGGGAAGCAGTCATAGCGATGCGAAAGTAAGTATAAAAATCACGAGATTGCTCGAATAGCCTAAGACTTATATTTCCTATATTTGCATTGTGCGCCCCGGAACGACATCATGCAAAAAACAAGATACTTTCACGACAAATCTATTTTGTGAAAAGAACTATCCTTATGTCAATCATCTTAATTCTGATTGCTTTATCGGTTCAAAGTCAAAAAGTGCACGATACAGTATTTATGGATTATAAATGGAACCAGTGCAGCCGGTGAAATTTCACACTAAAAACAAAAAATTCCCCTATATTTGTGCTAACCTTATTATAATGTTCCGTGAGGTAACTTATGTTGTAAATTCGATTAATTCTATTGCTATGGGTAAGCTATTTCTCTCTTTTCTTGGTGTTTTATTTTTTTCTGTAACGGTCCAAAGCCAGGATACCACTCATATGGATACCCAATGGAATAAGACCAGGAAGAAAAACGCTACTTATATCCAGGTAGTCGAAAAGAAGCCAAATGGTTATTTGCTGAAGGAGTTTACCCTGAACAAACAAATTTTATCAGAAGGCCTCTACATGGATGAAGATTTTGGAATGCCCTGTGGCTATTACTGTGCTTATTATGATGATGGTAAAAAGGAATTTGAAGTAAACTATAATCTGGCAGGGGGCATTGACGAAACCATGCGCTACTATCCATCAGGAGAGTTATATTTGAAATCATCGGGAGTTAAATCTCAGATTTTTTATAAAAATGGACAATTAAAAAGTGAGTCTATGTTGGAGGGGAATAAATGGATAGATAAATGTTTTTCCGAAGCAGGAAAGGATACCGTTTGCATTGAGAAGAAAGTTGAAGCTAGAGTAAAAGCCGATGGATCTGAATGGGGCAAATATCTTGCGGAGAACCTTAAATATCCCCGGGAAGCTCGGGAGAAAGGACTTCGTGGTCATGTAATAATTGAGTGTCACGTGAATAGCAGCGGTAGGACAATAAATCCCAGGATTGTATTTAGTACAAATTCTATATTTAACAAAGAGGCCATCCGATCGGTAAGAGCAACGCCTTTAATAGAGCCTTATATTGTTGATGGACAACCGGTATTGGTTGAACTTTCCAGAACTATTAAGTTTTCTCTTGGGAATTGACGTTCTTGAACACTATTCAGGGATTTAAGCTGATTTCGGTGGAGTGACTTTAATCAACTTATCAAATATATCAGTCTTTGTTATGTATTTTACAGTTTGTATGAAGGGGTCGGAACTTTCTATGCTGATCAGTCCAAAATAATTTAAAAAACGTTTAAAAGAACGAACTGAATAACATCTTACCGGATAATCATCAAAATCTTTTAGCATGGGGAATGCCCGGAAATATTTTTCTGCATAAAAAGAATCCAGGCGTTTTTCATCTCCATATTTCGATAATAAAATCAAGGTAAATCCATAACCAAGCTGCGCTGTTTTTTGATTGTTAAAGATATCATAGTAGGCCCAGTTGAACTTCTTGGTAAAAGTTGTCAAAATCAGATGCAATAACGCGTGGTTATCTGACAGTGTTTTTCTTCCGGCTGCAGTCAGGCTTAGCTTTCCGTTCCTTTTTTTAACCAGTCCCGACAACTCAAGCAAGATCCGGGTAAGGTTTATGCTGATTGCGTCCGTCTCTTTATATAATTTTCGGAGTTTCAATTCAATAGATATATCTGTTATAAATCTTTGCTGATAGAGTTCAGCTACTATTCTGGTAGGTAAAAACCCTTTATTGGTGAGTTTAATTTCACCCGCTTTTTCAATCAGGTTAGCCAGATATTTGATTTGATTCAACATCGGAATTTGGTTGTAATCATTGTCTTCCAGCCTTTGTAATTGAATCGGGTTACCGGGATTAAAGGTTAAATACATTATTTGATGCATCTCAGCCGGAGAATAACCCTCAAAATCAGCGAGTCCACTATTGTTGCCTTCCTCAACAAGTTTTCCAAATTTCCTTTTAATATCTTCCAGACTCATGGTGTTTTATTTATTAATACGCTGTTAAAATTATTGTATCATTTCGTCTCCCTGATAAGCCTGCCCGGGGGGCATCAGCTCAGTTGCCAATCTATTTCACAACCACCTTATCAGACCATGTTTGCAAATTACCTGTTAAGGTAAGAAGATAGGTTCCTGATGAAAGTTGCGCTGTATTCACCCGCTGCTGCTGGCCACTTAAGCTGCCCGTAAGCATTTGTTTCCCATACATATCATAAACGGTATAGGTTTTAAAGCAAGTCAACTCATCCTGACTGCAAATAATCTCGAAATAGCCATTTGCCGGGTTGGGTGCAATACGAATGGAAGCTCCGGGATTGGTTGGCAATGCTTCCGAGGCCACGGTTATGCAATCCGGAAGCAGGGTGAATTCCATCTGCCCCTGATTGTTCAGGGTACCGCGCCAACAGTTGCCATCGGGTGATTTCATAATGATGCCGCGGTTTATGTCTTCGATAAAAATATCCCCTCCACTCACCTGTAGACGGGTCTGAGGTTCATCAGAACCAATACCTACATGGCCACTTTCACCGTTTATAAACATACGGGTATTGGTATTGCCGGTAACAAGTGAAAGTGAGTTGCTGTTGGAGGTAGTCCCAATGATTGCTGCCCCACCACCCAGCAAAAAGCTACTGGTTTTATTGGTACCGGTGGCCTCTAAAAGCAGGGTGGCATCTTCAGAAGCATCAGCTTTGATGTGCAACTTGGCTTGTGGGTCGGTGTTGTTTCCAATGCCTACCCTGCCGGTACGCACGTTTGAAGGGGATTCCCCAACAAAAAAGGTCGGAACGTTGCTTTTAAAACCGACTGCAAGGCTAAGCGTTTTGTTACAAGTTAAAAAATTGCCAACATCTCCAGCTCCAATTATTATCTGATTGCTTGAACCCGATTTTAACCTGTGGCCAATAAGCATTGCCCTGTTATGTTGAACTTCTGAACCACTCCCAAAAATATAGCTCTCTTGGCTGCCACTAATAATGGTATTCGCTCCACCAACTATTACTGAATTGCCACTACTGCTGCTAATGTTTGAATAAGTACCTGCAATAATACCTGAACCGGATGAAATGGTATTGTTGTTTCCAATAGCTGAGGAGTTGCTCCCATTAACAGTATTGTTGCTGCCTAATGCAGAAGCACCATTACCCGAAATAACATTGCCAAGATCGGGGCAGGTATAACATTCCTGTGCCCAGGTGTTTATTCCGAATGCAAGAACCAGAATAAAGACTGATGACAAAATAAGGGTTGCTTTTTTCATGTTTTTGTTTTTTTATTGTTTAATAAACTTAGGCATTGCAATATTTTCATTTTCAGGGAATGCGCTGTTTAGCAGGCGCACAACTTGCATAAATCCGTGCTTTGGCAGTAATATGCCCGCCAATCTACTGCACAACCACCTTATCAGACCATGTTTGCAAATTACCTGTTAAGGTAGGCTGTTAATCATAAAAAAGCAAAAAGGCAATACGGTTTTTTATAAACAAGTGAATGTTTTTAAAATGTTTTCTTAAAACAGGATAAAGATATAACAAAGATGTCAAAAAGCAATTATCTTTTAAAAGTTTTCATTCCGGACAAAGCAAATGATGTAAAACAGGTGGGGCAGCAAAAATTATGAGCGTTTTATAGCGTAAAACGAGAATCAATGTATTTTCTGATGCACGGATTGTTAAATTTCGGTAGGGCTTAATCCATGTTTCGGTCTGTTTATCAGCTATATGGATGGTGTGGCCGGAATTAACTTCACGAAGCCAACCACTATAGGCACATCCAGTAAATAATTATACACCGACTGTCAAACAGGTTCACGACTTGCGGCAATAAGGTTAGCAAATTCCATTAGCCGGATAAATTTAGGCTAAAGCCCGCTAATTACGGCCTGATTCTTTACCAAAAGCGTGCAATCAATATTCCTTAACTTCTACCTCTCCCTTCAGTACCATCAGGCCATTCATGGCCAAAGCACGCATTTCGTCCTCACCTGGATAAACATGTACCGGTGCTATTTTATATACACGTTCAATCACTTGATTTACAAACCATTTGCTGTGAGCTATGCCTCCGGTAATTAAGATGCTATCTACTTCCCCCTTAAGCACAGTGCTCATGGCGCCAATGGTCTTGGCTACCTGATAGGCCATGGCTTCAAAGATAAACTTTGCATGTTCATCCCCTGCCTGTGCGCGTTTTTCTACTTCATAGGCGTTATTAGTACCTAAGAAGGCTGTCATTCCGCCTTTGCCTTTAATCATTTGCAGCAGTTCTTTCTGCGTAAATTTTCCACTGTATGATAGTCGTACAAGATCAGCAGAAGGCAATGTTCCACTACGTTCGGGAGAAAAAGGGCCTTCTCCGTCCAGCGCCTGATTTACATCAACCACCAGTCCTCTTTGATGTGCACCTACGCTGATGCCGCCACCCAGATGAACCACAATAAGGTTAAGGTCTTCATATTTCCGCATAATAGACCGGGCATGTTGCCGGGCTATGGCTTTTTGGTTGAGGGCATGAAAGATGGATTTTCGTGAAAATTCAGGATGACCCGAAACCCTTGCCAGTTCCGACAGTTCATCCACCACCACTGGATCAGCAATAAAAGCCCGCGCGTTTGGCAGACTTTTGGCAATATCATCGGCAATAAAGCCACCCAGGTTGCTGGCATGCTCACCCATGGGGCTGTTTGCCATATCATGTTTCATGGCTTCATTCACCTCATATACGCCCGAAGGAATGGGTTTGGTAAGCCCACCGCGGCCTACAACGGCACGTATATTCTCCATTTCCACACCGGCTTCTTCAAGTTGCTTGTAGATGATCTCCTTACGGAAAGCATACTGATCGGTAACCTTGTCAAATTCTGACAGCTCCTCTGCCGAATGGGTGATGGTACGCACAAAAACAGGATTGTTTCCCTGAAAAACAGCGATTTTAGTTGAGGTAGAACCCGGATTAATGGCCAGGATGCGAAAATCTTCCATGAATGGTAATCTTAATTTAGGGGATTATTTTGCAAGCAATGCGGCCAGGGCAATGCTATATAATTTAGTAAGGGCTGTATCACCGCGCGAAGAGAGTACACAAGGCACCCGGGCACCTGCCACAAAAGCACCCAGTTCGGCATTTGCCATCTTGGTATTGGCTTTGTAGAAAATGTTTCCACTTTCAATATTGGGGAAAAGCATGCAATCGGCATCACCGGCTACAGGTCCGGTTAATTTTTTAATTTGGGCTGACTCCATGTCAATGGCAGCATCCAACGAAAGTGGACCATCTACAAAGGCTCCGGAAATCTGTCCGCGTTCAGCCATTTTTGACAGCAAGGCTGCATCTACACATGAAGGCATGCCAACCAACACTTGTTCTGATGCCGATAATACGGCTACCTTAGGCTTTTCAATCCCAAGTCCTTTGGCGGCAGCTATCAAATAATTAAGAATGGCAATTTTTTGTTTTAAATCAGGCAGGGGAATGATGGCCACGTCGCCAACGATCAATAATTTATGGTAGTTGGGGCTTTCCATTACTGTTACATGACTGAGAACGGCACCTGGATTCATAATCCCGGTTTCCTTATTCAGTATAGCCTTCATGTATTTGTCGGTGCTTACCAATCCCTTCATCAACAAATCACCTTCCCCCTCATTGATCAATTGAACCGCTTTAAATGCCGCTTTGCTTTCATTTGGTTCGTGTACCATTCTAAATTTCGATTCATCAAAACCATGCTCGCGGCAAACATTTCGCATCACGGCTTCATCGCCCACCAATAAGGCATCAACTATTCCTTTTTCCACTGCATCATTTACAGCTTCAATCGTATGGGCATCATTGGCATAGGCAGCAACCAGACGTTTTTTGGGTTTCGATTTGAGGACTTCGAACAACTGATCAAGTTTGGTAATACTCATTTTTTTCAGGGTTATCTATGGATTAATGAACTTTTTAAAAGTATTGATTATGCGTAACTTGCATTATTATTGCGTGTGCAAAATTATCAATTCAATTTGTATTTTCCACATAAAAAGCCACAAATTATTGTTTAAGGGTGAATGTGTTCGCAGAATTGTGCTCTAACACGTTATATTAACCCTGTCGGATAAAAATTCTTATTTAACTTTGTACTGAAAATTTATGCTATGAATAAAGCTATAAGATGGTTGCCTTTGCTGAGTGGATTATTGCTCTCACTGGCCTGGCCTGCACGCGGGTTTCCGGTATTGCTGCTGTTTGCACTGGTACCCTTGTTTTTTGTTGAAGATGATCATTTGAAAAAACGTGCCAATAACCATTCTTTTGGGCTGTTTATAAAAGTTTTTCCGGCATTTATAGTATTTAACACCTTAACCACCTGGTGGATATATAACTCTACCTTTTTTGGGGTGGTGATGGCCGTGTTGATCAACTCCATACTTATGAGCCTGAGCTGGTGGCTGTTTCACCTGGTGAGACGATCCATTAAATTTCCCTCTCAGGGTTACCTGAGTCTGATATTTATATGGATTTCATATGAATACCTGCATCACAACTGGGATTTAAACTGGCCCTGGATGACTTTGGGCAATGGATTTTCATCCTGGCCCTCCTGGATACAATGGTACGAATTTACAGGTACATTCGGAGGCAGCTTATGGATTCTTGCCACCAACATCCTGCTCTATAAAATTATAGATTTTTGGCTCATACAACGCAAACCTGCAGGTATAGCCAATGTTGTTGGATTGCTGTTTCTGATTATGGTACCTCCATTGGTTTCTTTTGTCCGATACTATACTTATACCGAAAAAGTTGCCCCGGTGGATGTGGTGGTGGTTCAGCCAAACATCGATCCGTATGATGAACAATATGAACTGCCTGCCGATCGGGTTATTGCTCAGGCCTCCGCTCTTGCAGCCACGGTTGCCGATCAATCAACTGATTTTATTGTATTTCCCGAATCAATGGTTCAACCCGATTGGTCTTCAGGGATGATGATCTGGGAAAACGACCTGGAGAATCAACCCACTATAGAAATGTTTAGAAACGGATTGCTGAAATCTTATCCGCAAACCTCATTGGTGGTGGGTTATTCTACTTATCGCGAATATGCCGAAGGGGAGCGTATTCCCAAAACTGCCCGTAAATTCCGCCAGAGTGATGGCTATTACGACGCCTACAACACCGCATTTCTGATCAGGAATGCTCCGGATTTGCAACGCACCCACAAATCCAAGCTTACCCCGGGCGTTGAACTCATGCCTTTTCCTTGGTTGCTGGCGCCTCTGGGCGATTTTGCCATTGATCTGGGTGGCACTGTGGGCCAGTTAGGTGTAGATGCAGAGAGAACACCATTTAAAATAAATGATACCCTTAAGGTGGCGCCTATTATTTGCTATGAATCAGTCTTTGGTGAATATGTTGCGGAATTTGTCAGTAATGGCGCCAATATGCTGTTCATCATCACCAACGATGGCTGGTGGGGCGACTCACCCGGTCATCGCCAGCATGCTGACTTTGCTTCCGTTAGAGCCATTGAAACCCGCAGAAGTATTGGCCGTTCAGCAAATACGGGTACTTCGTGCTTTGTGAATCAGCGGGGCGACATCATGCAGGCGACCGAATACTGGAAACCCGCCGCCATCCGGCAGATACTGAATGCCAACGACACCATTACGTTTTATGTAAAATATGGTGATTATATTGCCCGCATATCGGTGATGGGAATGGTGTTGTTTCTGCTCATCGCCATCAGCCAGCACCTGATGCACCGAAAACTTTAATGCAACGGATTAAATCCAGCCCCGGAGGCGGTAATAGGCTAAAGCAAAATATTCTCTGATTACAATGATTTCAAGTTTCAGATGGTACCAGAACTGATACCTGAGTTGTAATTGTTGACCTATGGGCGGGGCCAGTTTGTTACCTTTCAGTACCCTGTCATCAAAACGTAAATCACTGCTGAGTGATTGTTCAAATGTAGCCAGGCCATGTACCTGCTTAAACCCACATTTCTTAAAGCTGAGCACCGAGCGTTTCACATGTTCGGGGGAAGTAACCAGGGTTATATCGCGTGCTGCGGGACTGCCTTGTAACAGGGCAGCCACTTCGAGGGCCTGACCACGGGTGTTTTTACCAGAATTGGCAAATATTATCCGCAGGGAATCTACACCCCTCAGACGCAGTTCACGGGCTGTTTTGTTTGGATCGCTGTCCGGTTGCGACAACCGGCCGGGGACAGCAACCACCACTTTGGCTCCCGGATTAAGCGCCGCCAGTTCCGCCGTAAAATAAGCACGCATCAGTCCGCTCTCGCTGGGAATGCCTGCCCCACTGAGCAAAACAATGGCTTGAGTGTTGTGTTCTGCAATATATGCACCGGACAAACGGTAATAAGCCCAGAAGGGTAGGGTGGTGAACGCCAACAGACACAAAGTCAGAAACAGGGTTCCCAGGGAAACCAGCATTACTTTTATCCAAAAAAATAACCCCCGACGCGGCTTTTTCATAGTACTGCCTTTACCTGATTATTGCTTTTTTATAACAATAGGAGGAGTGGAAATTATATTGCTGTTGTTCAAATCGCGGTCACGGATATACAATTCAAATTTAATGGTATCGAAATCCGACAAAGGGTTGTTAACAAAAATAGTATCCTGAATTTCTCCGCTGATGGCTTTGTTCTTTCCGGCTGGCATAAGTGGTGGTATGCGACCGTTAAAGCTTGCCGTATCATAAACCAGCGTAGTGTCATCAATATATCGGGGTGTTACCAGAAAAACCTCTTCAAAACTTCCGTTTTGCTTCTCAAAATAGCGGATAAAGAGATTGTAATCAAAAGGAGCAACCGTGTCGTTGCGGGTGAGACCTATGTTGCCGTCTCCATCAGTAAACCCAAAGCGCAGCACCCCGCGCTGGTCAATGCCCTGGGCATCAGGCAGTAATGTAAAATCCAGAAATTCAATGGTAGGCTCCGGAGGATATTCTTCGTATTTTTTGCACGCGTAAACAAGCAATACAAGCAGTGTGAAGGTAATACTCCATTTTAAGGTTCTCACAACAATTGATTTATTTGGTTTCATTTTATTTGCCTTTATTATCAAAAAAGCTCAGTGCTTTCAACAGGAACGATTAGTGAAGGGTTATCATTGCGCACAGCACCCACTTTATCTGATACCCGGTATTTTTTCATCGCTTCTGCGGGATAGGGTTGCCATATTTCCTGCGGTATCTCCGTAATGGTTTCATCCAGCCATAGTGAATAATGTCCGGGTTTTAAAATCACCGGCATACGGTCATGAACAGGCTCCATCAGTTGATTGGGGCCGGTGGTAATAATGGTAAACGAGCGGATGGACTTTCCTTCCGCGTCTTTCCATTCATCCCAAAGCCCAGCCATAGCAAAAGGTTGCTCATCTTTCATTACAAAGCGATAAGGAATTTTTACGCCGTTGCGCTTCCATTCATAAAATCCATCGGCAGGTACCAGGCAACGGCGATTTTTCATGATTTTTTTGAACATGGGTTTTTCGCTCAGGGTTTCTGCCCGCGCATTGATTACCGGACTGCTTTTGGGAATTTCCTTCGACCAGAAAGGAATAAGCCCCCAGCGATAATAATGCAGTTGTCCTGGATCATCGTTGGGAATTACTGCCAGTTGTTGGGTAGGTGCACCATTATATCTGGGAACATAAGGCGCCGTGCCTCCCGATAGTTCAAAGGCCATATTCAACTGATGCTCATTACTGGTAAGTGAAAAACGTCCACACATGTTCTTTTAGTTTTCACCATAAAAGTAATATTTTCTGGTGAAATGGGATAAAAATGATTAAAATTTGGTATTTTTGGAAAAATCAAAACCCGGTCAGCGGATAAAAGATCAGTTAAAAACCAAAAAAAATATAATCATGAAAAAATTTGCTATTATACTTTCAGGATGTGGAGTATATGATGGTGCTGAAATACATGAGGCCACCCTTACCATGCTTGCCATTAAGAAACAGGGCGCTGATTATGTAATATTTGCACCCAATAAACCACAGCATCATGTAATAAATCATTTTACCGGCGAACCAACCGGTGAGCAACGCAATGTACTGGAAGAATCGGCCCGCATTGCCCGGGGTAATATTCAGGACCTGAAAGAATTTAATGCCCGCGAAGTGGATGCCCTGATCATGCCGGGAGGCTTTGGTGTGGCTAAAAATCTGACTACCTGGGCATTCGACGGCCCTGATGGTAAGGTAGATGCAGGTGTGAGCAAAGCCATCCGCGACATGGTGTCATTGCAAAAACCCGTAGGCGCATTGTGCATATCACCGGTGTTGCTGGCTCAGGTGCTCGGAAAAGTTGAAATTACAATTGGAAACGATAAGGACACCATCGCAGGACTGGAAAAAGCCGGAGCAACTCATATAGTTACTTCTCATGGAGAGGTGGTGCGTGATCCTTATATGCCGGTGTTTACTACGCCATGTTATATGCTGGACGCTTCCATAGTGCAGATCGCCGAGGGTTGTGAAAATATTGTAAAAGCCATGCTCGTGGAAATGAATGGCTGACCATCTCTAACCAGATGATTGTGGCTAAATATCTGGGAATTGCATATGTAATATAAAAATTTCGCTTCAGGTACTTACTTTTTGGCTTTTTTATGATTAAGAGTTACTAATGCTGACGGTAGTGCTATACTGCCGGTTTAAATATGCAAAAAAGTATACACTTAATGAATAAAATAACGCCTGGCGGTAAATTTGATTTTTTGGCTAATTTTAAAAGCGAAATAGAAATCCTTACGAAGTTTTGCCATAATTCAGATATTCCCGGATTTGAAATATACAACCAGACAGGGGGAAATGGTCCGGGAGATCATCATCTGTGGTTGTGTTATCAATGGGGTAAAGTTTCTTCAGAAAACAATCACCCTTTTTCTAATTTTTTGTTGGATTTTGTGGATGAAAACGGTGCTGCAATCAATAAATCCAATACCCTGACCAGCATCAGAGAGCATCATCTGATGGCTTATCCTTTATGCGGAGGCAATCAACATTGGTACTTCATCGTTTACCACATGAATCCAGAAATCTGTGATTCATCTCAACCTTTAGTGGCCCTGGAAACGATGACACAGTTTTTAAAACTGGCATTGATAAACCGGCTTAAACTGGATGCACTGCTGGCGGAAAAAGTAAAATACAGTCATCTGTTTTCGGCTGCTCCCGAAGGCATTGTAATGCTCGATACCCAAAACCGCATTCTGGAAGTAAATCCTGAGTTTGAGCATATGTTTCAGTATTCAGCCAATGAAATCATCGGATGCAATATCGACGATTTGATTGCGCCAGGCAGTTACAATGAAGAGGCGCGTTTGTTGTCAATATCTAACTGGACAGGAAATCAGGTTGTGGTTGAAACCAAACGCATGCGCCGGGATGGAACTATGGTGGAAGTGTCGGTTATGGGTGTACCTTTTTATCATACCGATGGGCAACTGAGGGTGTTTGGCATTTACAGAGATATTTCAGGAAAGGTTAAAACCCAGCTTCAAACCCAGCGATGGATTGAATTTATCGAATACATAAGTCAGTTATCTTCAAATTTAATTAATCTTGATATCAGCAACCTGGATGCCAGCATAAATGATGCGCTCAAGAAAGTATCCACGCTTTATGGAGCCGAACGTGTATATATCGCCTGTTTTGAAAGCGAAAATGAACTGATAAAATTGACTCACGAATATACCCTCGATCCGCGCTTTTCTCACCTACAGGTCATTCCGTTCATTCCGGCAAACGAAATAAAAGAGTTTATCGGCAAATTGGAAAAAGGGGAGATGATACACCTTCAGCGAACGAACCTGGCAACAGACATAAGCTTAAACGAGTTGCTTTATTATTTTGACCTCTTAAATGTGGAAACACTGGTTGCAGTTCCCCTGATTGGTGAAAATCGATTTTTAGGTTACATTGGGTTTGATACATACAGCCGCCCGGCTCAGTGGCATGAAAACACACTGAACGCGTTTCAGCTTACCGCTCAGATTATCGCCAATGCACTTACGAGAAAGGATAAAGATGGGGCTTTAAAAAATGCACTTACCCAGGCTGAAGCTTCTGATAAATTAAAATCTGCTTTTCTTGCCAGTATTTCCCATGAGATCAGAACCCCAATGAATCATATTCTGGGTTTTTTGGAATTGCTTAATGAACCGGATATAAGTATGAGTGACAGGACTGAATATTTAAGTATCATTAAAACCAGCAGCAAAAAATTATTGCAGTTGCTGGATGATGTGATTAAAACTGCCCTCATTGATTCCGGTCAACTCAGCTACCGGCCTGGACCCACTCATCTTGTCCGCTTTATGGAATCACTTCTTATAGAAGCTGAAGGCGCAAAAACTGTTATTAACCGGACGAATGTTAAATTTAACCTGGTGGTGGAACCGGGTATGTGCAATGAGCTAATCGAAACCGATGAAGTTAAATTGAAACAAATATTATTGAATTTACTCACCAATGCGCTAAAATATACAACAGAAGGAATTATTGATTTTGGATTTACCTGTACTCAGGAGAAAATAGAATTTTTTGTCAGTGATACCGGTATAGGCATTGATGAGGTGAGCCAACCACTTGTTTTTGAGCGTTTCCACCGAATTGACAATGATTTTAACCGGGAATTTGGTGGAGCAGGACTGGGATTGTCCATCAGCCAGGGTCTCGCCGGTTTGCTTGGCGGAACCATTCAGGTAATTTCCACTCCGGGTTGTGGCGCAACATTCACTTTTTCAATACCTTATGTTGTTTATCAATTGCCGGTACAGGCCTTTCCCGGCAAGAAATCCTATGATTGGAAAGGGAAGAAAATTTTAATGGTTGAAGATGATCCAATCAATATGCGTTTTCTGGCAGTAATGCTTTTGCGTACCAATGCTGATTTGTTATATGCTGGTGACGGTGCAGAAGCGGTTAAAATGGTCGAATCGCAACACATAGACCTGGTACTTATGGATATGCAACTGCCGGTAATGGATGGGTTTGAGGCTACACGCAGAATAAAACAAGTAAATGCGACGCTACCCGTTATTGCCCAGACCGCTATGGCGCTGAGAGCGGAAAAACAAAAATGTTTAGATGCGGGCTGTGATGATTACCTCTCCAAACCAATCACACGTCAACAGCTTTATGAAGTCATAGATAAATTGCTGACCGAAAAGGTTTAATTATTCATTGTCTGAAGCAAACCACTCGGCATATGAAGTCACTGTTTCGCGTAATTTCAGGCTGAAAAGGGTTATACCTTCAGGTAATCGCTCTCTGAGCCTCCCGGCAAAATCAACCAGCAGGTTTTCGCTCGTAGGTTGGTAATCTACCAGAATAAGTCTTCCAACGAAATCGCTCAGATTAATCAGCGGATCGGGTGCTGTATCCCGCTTAAGTACCAGCGAATGATCGAATTCATCCACAATCTGTGTTCTCACCAGTGCCTTTAGCTCCCTAAAGTCCATTACCATGCCGCTGTGCGGATGATTGGCATCATGATTGGGTTCTCCTGTGATGGTCACAAAAAGCTCATAGGAATGTCCGTGAATGTGTCTGCATGGTCCATCGTATCCGCCAAGAGCATGGGCCATTTCGAACTTAAATTCTTTTGTTAGCCTTATTTTTGACATTACAGTAGTGCTATTTTACAATGCGGGCGTAAGCAGGGAATTTTCCCTCTTCAGTAATAGAGGCAATGTAGAATCCGCCTGACAGTGACGATACATCCACCTGCAAGCTGTGTTCATCCATAGTGTAAGTGCAGGGATAAACCTTACCGGCAACATCCGACAAAGTAACTTTCACTTTGTTTTTATCGTAAAACCCATTATGATCAATCTCACATACTTCTGTAGCCGGAATGGGATAAACCCGGATATTGCGGTTGATGGCGGCATTGTAAATACCAGTGGGATTGCCCCAGATTTTTGCTACATATTCGGGATGATCAATAAAAGGATTGCGATTTAGTTGTATGTCATAAACGGCATTGTTACGGTCTATCTCTTTCTGGCTCACCGGATCAGCTTCATGCCATTCAATCATCATGGCAAGGGCCCAGGGCCTGAGCTGGGCGCCGTCAACCATCGGACTGCCCGACCAGCCATTATCTTCATGATAGTACCGGGTTGACATATAGAAATAAGTTCGTGCAAAATCTCCTTTATAGGCATCAATGGGTTCGAAAACGGTGCCCGAATAGCCCGGATAGCTGCATGAACCCAGCTTACTGCCATTTTTTGAAGTCCAGCTTGCCGAAGACACTTCTCCGAATGGGAAATTACTGCGTTTGCCATTTACATAGCCATCGGTGGGGTACAAATGGAACAGGTCAGAATTCATAGGGCTTTGGTTGTTGAACCAGCTTTTGGGCCATGAATGTTCCCGGTTGTAGCAATCACCTTCGCGGCTGTAATTCCCACACTGATCACCCGAAGTAAAATGATATACGTAAGGGGGCGTACCTCCCGGCACATCAGAATACATGTCCCAAACGGTATTATTGGATTTCCTGTCGGTAGATTCAAAATGGTAATGCAGTGAATTGTATGACTGTACCTGGTGATTGTCAATAATATTATGAAGGGTAGCCTGAAGTGTTTCGCCATACAGGCCGGAAGCAGAGTTATAATAACCTGCCGGCGGCTGGGCATAAGTAAATGTAGACAAGGGCAGCAGCAAGAGAATAATTAGTTTTTTCATGTGTATTGAAGGATTATGAATTAAAAGAGCATGCGGATGGAAATAAATACAACCACTGAACCGGCAATGATGCCCAGACGGGCAGGTGTGGTTTTGTATCCCTGAGCATTTCCAAGCAATATGCCTGCCAGAGCATACAGAAGCGACACCACAAACATAATGCCTACAGGGATAAAAATAGCATCAAACACCAATCCCAGCCCGAGCCCTGCAAAAAAAGCATTGATGCTTCCTGCCAGGGCGAGCAGCAGCGCCGCTTGCCAGGTATCGGTAAGCACCACCCTTTCTTCCGGATAGAACTTTAAAGCCTCAAGCATTATTTTTATGCCTATAAGTCCCAGCAGCAGCCAGCCTGCTATTTCCGCATGGATTCCGGCAAGAGGCTCAGACAAACGCCCGGTCAGCAGTCCTAAACCGAAAAGGAATGCAGGAATTGCCGCCATTGCCAGAGGCAAACTTCCGTTAATCCGGATGCCCAGTCGCCGATGAAGTGAAACGGAATACCAGGTGGCCGAAAACGTGCTGTATGCCAGGCAAATAACTGTGATTATTAAAATTGAATAAAAGCCCAATTTCTTGTATTTATCATGGCCTGCAAAAATAAGCATTTTGACCGATGCAGGATATAAAAATCCGATTTAAAACGTTGCCTTATAGCGGTTCAACAATAAGTGTGGTTCCGGGTGTATGAATTGACTATTTTTGTATTTCCAAATTACCCATCCTATGAGAAAAACAAAGATAGTTGCTACGCTTGGACCGGCTTCCTCCGATGAGCATACTTTACGTCAGCTTATGGTGGCCGGAGTGAACGTTTTCAGACTTAATTTTTCGCATGGAACGCATGAAATTCATGCTCAGACCCTTGCCCGCATCGACCGTTTGAATGAAGAGCTTGGTTTACATATAGCTACGCTGGCAGACCTCTCCGGGCCTAAGATTCGTACCGGGGAAGTGGGAGGCAATGCCATGTTGCTTAAACCGGGTGAAACAGTGTTAATGACCACACGCAGACAAGTGAGCGCTCAGGGTGTCATCAGTGTTGGCTATGCCGGCTTTGCAAGAGATGTAAAAGCAGGAGAACGCATACTGCTGGATGATGGTAAGCTGATGCTTGAAGCCCTGGAGTCGAATCAAGAGGATGAAGTAAAAGCCAGGGTCATACAGGGTGGCCTGCTTAGTTCCAATAAAGGTATAAATCTGCCCAACACGCGGCTGAGCCTGCCTACCCTTTCTGAAAAGGATCTGGATGACCTTGACTTTATACTCCGGCATAACATCGAGTGGGTTGCCTTGTCTTTCGTGAGAACAGCCGCTGATATAGAGAGCTTAAGAAAACGCATTCTGGAAAGAAATAAAACCCGTGCTCCAAAAATAATGGCCAAAATTGAAAAACCTGAAGCCGTGGAGAATGCGGTAGCCATCATCAGAGCAAGTGATGCCATTATGGTGGCACGGGGTGACCTGGGCGTTGAAATACCTCAGGAACAGGTGCCGATCGTACAGAAAAAATTCATTCGCCTGAGCATTGCTGCTTCAAAACCAATAGTGGTCGCAACGCAAATGATGGAAGGCATGATTTTAAATATGAGGCCAACCCGTGCCGAGGTGAGTGATGTAGCCAATTCAGTGATTGATGGCGCCGATGCACTCATGCTTAGCGGGGAAACATCTATCGGCAGTTTTCCGGTACAAACAGTCGAGACCATGAGTCGCATAATAGCTGATGTGGAAAAAAGCGGATTAACACCTCCGCCCATTACACACCACGATTCACCTGTTGAAAGGCGGATATCAGATTCCATCATAAGGGCAGCAAGCGATCTGGCACAGCAGGTAAAGGCCTCAGCCATTATAGCAATGACCCATACGGGATATTCAGCCTTTAAACTATCGAGTTTCAGGCCGGGCGCGGGCATTTTTATCTTTGCCAGCGATCATTATCTGCTTAATATGATGAATCTGCTGTGGGGAGTGAAACCCATTTATTACAAAAAATTTTCCAATACCGATACAGCCCTTTCAGGCATGCGCAAAGTATTAATATCGAGAGGGTACATGGTGAAAGGTGACTTTTTTATTTATATCTCAAGCATTCCCATAGGCAAACCCGGAAAAACAAATATGCTAAAACTCGCTCAGGTTTAATGCGTAGCACAGGCTATGGAGGCTACACTAACGCTAATGCCGGGTATCTCCATCAGGGCATTTCCTGCTGCTTCCAATGTTGAGCCGGTGGTAATTACATCATCTACCAGCAACACATGCCGATTGGCAAGACTTTCGGTAGTGGTAATGGTAAAGATCTCCTTTACATTTTCATAGCGCATAAACCGCGATTTACGGGTCTGGGTCTCCGAGGCTTTGCTTCGTATAAGTGTGGTGGTGTCCAATTCTATTTTCATACCCTCACTTAAGCCCAGTGCAAACCATTCCGCCTGATTATAACCTCGCTTAGCCTGCTTGCGCGGATGAAGTGGTACCGGAAGTACCGCCGATACGCTTTTAAAATAGGGCGAACGCTTAAGTTCCGGCCCGTAAAGCTGACCAATATATGCTCCGATTTCTTTGTAACCCTTGTATTTTAAATGATGTATCAGATGTTGCACTTTGCCGGCCTTGGTGAAATAGTAACATGCTGCTGCGGCCTGAAAATTAATTTTTCCCCAGAATTGTTGTGCACAGGGATTGTCTGCCGAAAGATGAAAATTGGTCTTGGGTAAGTGATACAGGCAATGAAAACATAGTATCATCTCATTTTTATAGAGAACATTTCCACAGGCCAGACATACCCGTGGATAAAACAATGAAACCAAATCGTGAGCCAGCGAAGCCAATGCTGCCATTTCGCCTCCTTTCTTTGATAGCTTTAATTCACTTTTGTTTTTTCATACAGAAGTTTGCGATTCCTGAAAAGTAGCCGACGGAGTAATGTCTGGCAATTAGTTCTTATAGCAACAAATGTGTAGTTTTATTCCGGATTTATAACTTTTCAAAGTCTAAAATTAATAAGAATTTCGCTTAGATATCAGATTAGGACAAAAAAAAGCTGCCGGAAAGGCAGCTTTTAAAAAAAGTATCATTTGTTAGTAGAACATAAGACGGTTGTCTTCAATTTTTGAAAGACGCTTTAATGCCTCTATTGATTCACGCTGGGTGCGTGAACGGAAAGCATTGTTCATCATTTGTTTTTCATTGGTAAAATCATCTTTTGCGGGTGCAGTATTAATGGCATCTACTGCAACTACAAACACTGCCTGATTGCCTTTGATGGGCTTGGAAAGCTCTCCGGCTTCCATAGCGAATACGGTCCCAATAAGCTCGTCTTCTTTACCATAACCTGGGAGATTGGAACTGGCAAACATAATTTCAGCAGTATCTGCTTTCATACCAAGAACACGGTATCCGTTATCGAGGTTCGCTGGTGAGGTGATCTCTTTATTTATTTCCGCAATCATCTTTTCAGCTTTTTTATCCCTCTTGGCCAATGGTTCAATAAATTCTTTCACCTGTTCCAGAGTCGGAATACCTTTTTCACGTTTTTCAGTGAGTTTTGCTACAATGTACCGGCCATCAATTTCGTACACTGGAGAGATATCACCAACCTTGCGCTTTTCATCAAAAGCCCAGCGCACCACTTCACGGGCCTGATTTAAGCCGGGAAGGTTATTCTGATCTTTGCTTATGCGTTCAGCCAGGCGTTTGGTGTAGCCCTTTTCTTCCACTATTTTGTCGAAATCAGCTTCTTTGGCTTCAATGGCAAACTGACTGGCTTCAGTATAGATGTTCTGATTGGTTTGAGAACTGGCTTCAATACCTCGTTTTATAATAGCTACGCGAACTTTATTAATGGGAGCGGTTTTGCCTGTTATTTTTATGATATGGAATCCAAATTGTGATTCTACCTTAACAATATCGCCCACCCTGCCGTTGAGAACAGCATTGTTAAATACCGGTACCATGGCACCATTAGCAAACCAGTTCAGGTCACCTTTGCTCTGTGCCGCAGTTTTGTCGTCATTTAAGTCAGATGCTGCCAATTCATCAAATTTAGCAGCATTGTTTCGCACTACTTCCAATACGCTGTCAGCCTTGGCTTCGGCCTGTGCCTTGTTCAGTTTGGTGTCCGGATTAACATTGGTACCCTGATAAGAGATCAGAATATGACTGGCACGCAAGGAGTCGGGCCTTGATTGAACATCCACCAGGCGGGCCATCTGATACATATTATTTTCGATGTAAGGGCCGAATGTGGTTCCTACCGGTGAGTTAAACATCACAGAATCCAACTGGTAGGGTAAAGTGCCCGATTTATACCAGGTGCTGTCGTACCTTTCATCTGAGGTGGAATTTACAAAGTAAGGTATCTGAGTTGTTTCCTGAAATTCCTTGTAAAGTTCTTGTACCTCGCGATTGATCTTATCGCGATCCTGTGGTGAAGCAATAATGTTAAAGGCAACATATTCCAGGTCGCGGGAAGCCTCCTGCTGATAACGGAATTTGTTTTCTTCATAATAAGCTTTGAGATCCTTATCGCTAACAGTAATCAGTGAATCGGCTATGCTGGTATAAGGAAGCCCGTAATACCTGATGGCTGCTTTGGTATTGCGTGCTTCGTAATCACGCTGAGCAAAAGCTTTTGGGGTATAAAATCCTTTAGCAATAAGGGTGCGATACTTAGTGTTCAGGCGATCTTCTTTGATGGCCTTTTCAATGAGCAGATAGCGTTGCTTCATCTGTGGGTCAACGTTATCGAGGTTTTGCAAAAAATTAATGACCATTGCCGGATCAAAGTTGCCGGATTCCGGATCACGAAAACTTTGCTCAATATATGGATGTGGATTTTTGCCCCTGATCTGATCATCAAGTTCCTGAGTGGTAACGGTTATCCCAAGCTTATCCACTTGTTCAGCAAGCAGTGTTTCATTCACGATCTGATCCCAGGTGGATTGTCTGACCTGAAACTGCTCATCAGCAGTAAGAGCTTCCTTGCCTGAATTCATCAGCCGGGCTTCCATATTTTCATCTACACTCTGGTTGAAGTCGGTTATGGGTATGGGTTCGCCATTTATCTTACCAACTGTATTTACCCCCTGCCGTGGATTGCGGTTTGAAAGCAAATCACCTAATACAAAGGCGGCCAGCGCTATACCAATGATAATTACCAGTAATCCTGACCGTTTTCGAATATCACCTATTAATGCCATTTTGGAAAATTATTTTTTAAAAGAGGGTGCAAATTTACAATAATTGTTTAAGGATAAAAATAAAATTGGAAATAGTATAAAAATTTGGCTTACAGGGGTGTTGGTATATTCCCGCCCTGCTTCACCCAGCGTCGGAAAACGATGCTACCGACACTTTGGTTTATCTCATCAGGAAGGATTTATACGCACAAGCACTTCTTCAATGCGGGTATCTGTTGCTTTGACAATGGTAAACAGATAATTGCCAATCTGTATTTCGTCCTTAACCGACGGAATGTTCTCGTAATGATGAATGATATAACCGGCAAGTGTTTCATAATCATCAGTTTCAGGAAGCCCAAGTCTGTATTTTTGATTTAGATAATCAATCTCCAGACGGCCCGAAAAAAGAAACTCATCTTCGTCCAGTACATTTTCAATCAGGTCTTCTGTATCAAACTCATCATCAATTTCTCCGAAAATCTCCTCTATAATGTCTTCCATGGTAACCATACCGGCGGTGCCTCCAAATTCATCTACCACCAGGGCTACACTCTTACGTTCCTGCAAAAACATATTCAGTACCCGGTTGGCCTGCATGGTTTCGGGTACAATAAGCACGGGTTTGGTTATGCTTTTAATGGATTCAGGCTTCTTAAACAGGTCATAACTATGGGTATAACCTATAATATTGTCAATACTATCCTGGTAGATGAGAATTTTTGAATGACCCGAAGTGATGAATGCATCGCATAAGGTGTCAATGTTTTCGTCCTGAGACAATGCGACAATTTCATTGCGGGGAATCAAACATTCCCTCAATTTGATGTTACCCAGGTCCAGGGCATTCTGAAACATCTGTATTTCCTGATAATCTTCATTTTCACTGGGTTCATATGCAGATGAATCATTCACATAATGATCCAGATCAATAACTCCGAATGAATATTCGGGCTGGGTAATGTTTACCTTAAAAAGATGGCGCAGCAGAAACTCAGAAATACCAATAAAAAACAAAATCAAAGGGTAGAATAGTATGAAGAAGATATACACCGGAACTGCAAGCACGTTGAGAATATTATTGGGGTTTATGCGAAAAAGTACTTTGGGCAGAAATTCAGCGAAGAAAAGTATAAGCAGGGTGGAAATGAGGGTTTGTATAATCATTACCACCACTTCCGACTGGGCGCCGTAGGGCAAAAACTGAAGTATAGGTGCTTGAAGCAGGCGAACGATATAGATACCATAAATTACCAGGGCCACATTATTTCCAAGCAATAACGCCCCAATAAACATAGAGGGTTTCTTCTGAAATCGCGACAGTATTTTGGCCGACATCAGATTTTTGTTCTTGTCAACTTCAATTTTTAGCTTGTTGGCCGTCACAAATGCGATTTCCATGCCGGAAAAAACTGCCGACAATGCGAGTGTAATAATTATGGGTATCCAGAGGTTCATTACTTAATTTAACAATTCAGCAGGAAAAAGTTCTGCCGAATAATTATTTGTTATCCTTAACATACATTTCACCCCGCGGTTTAAGAATGGTCCAGTTGAAAAATTTTTCATCAGATTCCATGCCATCACCATATAAGATCTTATCGGGAGTAGTTATGGTGACCAGGGTATTTGAAAATACCCGGTGTGTGTTTTGATCCCAGATTAAAAGCTCAGTATTCAGGGTTTCATCGGCCAGGAAATTATGCACTACTACATTATTTCTGGCTTCCATGGTACGCCGGGATTCGTTGTTGATGCCAAAGCGGGCTGTGATTTCAGTGCGAATAACTGAAGGATTGAGAGAATCGAAAAAAACCACCTTAAAACCATTTGGAAATTTGATTACAGCACCCGATTTGTCTTCGTAGCGCCACAGTTCCGGTGCAGTTAAGGTATATTTTATACGTCCGGCTTCACTTTCCGAAATTTCAACTTCTTTGGCATACATCGAAGGCAGCGTATCGTTCTGGCTGAGTTTTTCCACCTCTTTCAGATCGTTTTTACAGCTAAAAAGCGCTGTTCCCAAAAAGATGAGAACAACGCCTGAAAAGGTGAATCTTGAAATTTTGACTGGTCTGTTCACAGTAAGCTCAAAGCTTAATTGGCTGGTCTAACGGTGGTCACCTCGTTAATCCAACAGCCGACAATATAGGAGTCTCCTTTTTGCATATCACGAAAGAAGAGGTCTTCATTGACGGGGAAGTGCTGAGAATACTGGCCTATTTTCTGATTGGCTTCTGCCTCAACACTGGGATCAACACTTTTAGCTTTATAATATTTATCTACAGCAGCCCAAAACACCGTTTTACCACCCATATCATCTTCGGTGCAATTGGCAGCACTTGCAGCGTATAAATCACCAATCAACATATAGGCCTTCCCATAATTAGGGTTGATCTGCAATATCTTTTGGGCCGTGGATCGTGCCTGAGAATAGCTTCTTTGATTAAATTGTATGTTTGCCAGAAGGTTTAATGCCCGAATCTTATTTTCAGGTTCATCAAACAAATCGGCTGCCTGCTGCAAATAGGTTGCTGCTCTGCTCATGTTTTCTTTGCCCAGATAAAGGCTTCCCATCAGATAGGCAGATTGCGCACTGGGTTCCAGGGTGTGCAGCTTCTCAGTGGCCGTGAAAAATAGTTCAGAGTCATTACAGCCCTTGCGATCAAGCACATTGGTAATTTTTTTCAGGTTTTCTATATCATCAGAGTTTGAATCATATTTCTTCTGATATATGCTGATGAGATCAGGACAGGTGGCAAAGGGCTCAAAAGTTGATTCAATGTTGGCTTTTATATTTTCCCAATTGGCCAGGGCCTTGGGTTTTTCTTTGTTTACCTGGATATTGTGATCAATGATTTCACTGATTACATCATAACCATCAACAATAGCCACTTTGTCGAGCTTTTTAAGGTCAACCATACCAATGATTGTGCGGAAATAATAAACCAGGACTGCCCCTTCGGTTTTATTGCCTGAAAGTTCCACTGATCTTTTAAGCACCGGGTAAATTTCCTCAACTTTATCAGTCCGGTAAGTATATAAATCTATACCTTTTCGCCCGAGTACAAAACCTTCTTTATCAAAATACTTAATACGCTGATCATATACCATCATCAGCGTATCTACATATTTATCCTTCAATCCGGCATCCTTGGTTTCATCCACCAGGCTACTTACCATTTTTGCACCGTCGATATACAGGTTCATGGTTGCCAGTGGACAATTATTGAAGACCCAGCGCCAGTGCGGGAAAGCATCCTTGTAATTTTTTTGTTTGTAAAATTCACGGTATAGCGAAAGATGAATTACACAGTTGGCTGAATCTGAACCATATCTGGGCCCTGCTGTGGCAGCATTTTCTTCGGTCTCTTCTTCAGTTTGTGCCCATGTAGTGCTGAATGGCACCAGGGTCATGATCAAAAAGAAAATTGAAGCTTTAACAACCTTTTTCATAGTTTATTCTTTTTTTAGTGTGTGATTAATCGTATTTCCTGATAATAAACCATCTTTCGAAGATGGACAGCCCTAAAGTAATCCGGATGTAGTTTTCTTTAATCAGGTTTTGAGCTGTCGTACCGCGGGTTCCCAGTTCAGTAGTAAGGTTTAGTGTAGAGCGGGTACGTGGTAGTGGTAATGCCAAACCAAAACTTATGCCAAACTCATTAATGCGCTGATCACGAAGCTGCAGAAAGCTGTTTTGATAGCTCAGACCGGCACGATAAGTAATACGTTGAAAATAGTTTGAAACAGTAGATATACTGGGCGTAAATTCACCGCCAAGCCCTAACCTGAAGTTATTTTGCAGGGAATCAACCTGATCAAAATATTTATATTTTTCCCACATCTGATATTGCATATCGGCACCAACCAGCCATTTCTCGGACTTCGCCAGTGAAAAACCAATTCCCAGGTTAGTGGGGAGCGTAATTTTACCCCTGGCACCCGTAACATTCACTATGGTATCCACCACATTGTCTATTCCGGTAGAGGCTATAAAATAACGGTAACCGAGTTGCTCCAACGTGGAATTTATGTTTTGATTATTGCTAAAACTTGCTCCTGCCGCCAGCGTCATATTGTTTTTCAGAGTTTTACGGTAATAGATACCATAATTCAAATATACGTCATTTATTTTAGTTGATGAAATTAATTTGTAATTCATCCGGTAAGCTGAATCGGGGAAAGTATTGGCACTGCTTTGATTGATGGTTCCAAACAGGTATCCGAAATTAAACCCAACACTTAAATTGGGGTTGAGTTTAAATCCGCTTCCAATAAAAAACTGATTTATACCGCCTTCACCTCTGTAAAGCCTTTTAACGCTTCCAATGTTTTCTTCCACACTTAAATCCTGCATATGATAATTGGTGCTGCTGAAAGGCAAAAGGCCAAAAGCTCCCCGCCACCATTTGGTAATAGGGAACCCGAATTTCAGATAGCTCAATGAAGCGGCACTGGCAGTTTCTGTGGTATTAAGGGTTTGTAGGCTGGCCTGACGAGCATCTGCGCCCACATCAAATACAAAAGAGAGCGTATCGAAACTGATATAAGTGGCCGGATTTAAATTATTTACAAAAAATGGAGAACTTATGCCGTAGCCAATACCTCCCATGGCCCGTTGATTGACCCCGGCAGTGGTCATGATGTCTCCAATGCCAAAGCGCGAATATGGTGAACTGATGCGCCCCTGGCTGTATGCAGTATTCTGAACTATTAATATCAACAGCAAAAGCTGGAATGTGCGGCAAATGGGTTTATTTTTCAAGATTATAAGTCAAAATTTGTTTTAAACCCCAAATAATAAGATTAGGGTTTGCAAAGATGTTATTTTTCAGCATTTTTTCAAAATAAATCAGGTCTCCACCGGTGAGAATTATTTTTATTTTGGGATATAAAAGCCGGTAAGCCTCAATTATTCCCGATACTTCGGCCCTACAGCCATTCATCACCCCGGAACCTATGGCCCCGGAGGTAGTAGTGCCAATAAGGGGAGCCTCAGCAGATGGTGTAAGCAGTGGCAGACGCATGGTGAATGCATTTAACGATTTAAAACGCATATTTATTCCCGGTGAAATGCCACCCCCTTTGTATATTTTACCCTTTTCTACAAAATCATAGGTGATGGCTGTACCCAGGTCTATCACCAGTATGTCGTTCCCGGGATAGAGTGCTGCCCCGCCAATGGCACCGGCTATGCGGTCGTTACCAAGTGTTGAAGGTGTTTTGTATTCATTGATTAATGGTAGTAAGGTATGTTCCGTTAAGGTGATGACCCTTCCGGCTGTAATCCGTTCGACGAATGATGTAGTGTCATGCGAAACAGAACTTACGATGGCAGCATCGGTATGATTGAACCCGGAAGAACAAATCAAACGGGCAAAGGCATCCGGATTATTTTCATTTAGGATAGCCTGCTTTATGAGCAAGTCATCATTGTATAATGCAATTTTAGTTCTGGTGTTTCCCAGATCACAAATAAGAAAGCGCATTCTAAATTTTTAGTTAATCAGAGATATGCCATGGATAACTAGCTCAAACAACAGTGTGAAACCCGGCAAAAATACCTGATTTACAGTGAATGTGAATAATTTTTATTAAAATATTTGTTAAAATGAAAAAATCTTGCGTAACTTTGCATCCGCTTAAGGGGTATCGTAGCTCAGTAGGTAGAGCAATGGACTGAAAATCCATGTGTCGCTGGTTCGATCCCGGCCGATACCACCAAACAACAGGTCAATAATGTAATGCATTGTTAACCTGTTGTTTTGCTTTTGGGGCTGCCCAGTGGCGTTAACGTACCGGGTGGCAGAGACCTTTAATGTGCAGGAAGTATCAATAAACCACAAGTTTTTGATGATGCTCTGAGCCATCTGAAGAATAGATGACCATCAGATAACACCCTGGTTTCATGGGAGCTTTTAAAGGTTGTTCATCAAAGGCCCGCACGATTGATCCATCCAATCGTATAAGCGTTATCCGTTCAATGATTTTGCTATCCCAATGTATCGCACTGCCTCGTGCTACCGGGTTTGGATAGATTATTGAATATTTTTCCTTGCTGTAATGATAGGCAGCTGTGGCCTCTTCCATGAGGTATCGTATAAATTTTGGGCGATAGGTGTCGGCATCCAGACGATCATGCCAGACATCCAGACATTGAGCGGGACAAACATAAGGGGATATTGTATCTGTCCAATCGTTTAAATTGTAGGAAACCAGCAAGCCGGAATGGTCGGTAAACGAAGGATGAGCCTGGGCATTATACGTAAGTAAGTAATTTCCATTAAACTGATCTTCAATGGTATAAATGGTTTTTTTATTTTCAAAAGGGCCCCATGGCAATTCACTTTCATATAAATATATATCGCGTCCAAGGCCGCAGTTAAGGTAGCCATTCTCCTGGGTAAGCAAATAATATTTTTTATCATAACTAAAAACGCTAAAACCTGGCGATACAGGGTCGTTCATAATTTTCACAGCTTGCAAAGGATCGGCTACCCAGGAGGTGCCGTTAAAATATTCATAATCCAGCAATGGATTACCATCTGATGGAATTCTCGCTACGTAAGGCTCCCATACAATCCAATTGAGTTTGTTACCGTATATATAGCGGTATCCGGTGGTGGAATCGGTCATTACTGCCCTTCCGGGCAAAATGTTGTTTTGCTCAGGCAGGGGATAAATCCCCAGGATTTCCAAACCGGGTAAAATCATTTTCGCCAGATAGACGCCATTATTTTCCATGTTGGGGCCAATTTTATCCAGAAAAATAAATACGGTATCCAAATAGGTAAATCCATGACCCGGCCACAGAATGGAAGGATCGTCCGGAGCCAGTTTAAAAGTGCTTCTCAAAACCCCCGACTGAGTGCTGTCAATGTAGGTGGTAAGTTGTTCTGGATTGGTTGTGTCCTGCACAAGCATGCAATTACGCACCTGAAACAGACAGGGAAGAGTATTGGTGCTGGTGTCCACATCGGCCAGATAACTATCGCCGAACAGCCAGATGATTCGACCATCGGGTAAAGGCACAGAAAGGGTAGCATCACCGGCAGTCCATCCCCCGGAATTAAGCCTGAAATATCCGGTAAAAAGGCTGTCGGGAGTGGCTATGGTTTGAGCCAGGGTCGAGGCATTAATACCCAAAATCAGGTATAGAATGAATAGTCTACACTGAAATCTTTTTATCATACTGCTATAATAACACCACAATTTGGCACATTGTTGCAGCTTATTCACCGGAGAAAAAAATTATTATCCTATATTTGACGGATAAAATTCATGGCCTTTGCGATTCGATACGCTTTTCAGAAGAAAGTCGGTAGAACATATCCTTGCCACAGCTCAGACTGAACGGCAGGCCGGAGCGCATATGCGCAGGGATTTAAATGTTCGTGATCTTACGGCTTTTGGAATTGCAGCCATAGTTGGTGCCGGCATATTTAGCACCATTGGCAATGCTGCTGCCGCTGGAGGCCCGGCTGTTTCATTACTTTTTATTTTTTCGGCCATCGCTTGTGGCTTTTCTGCCATGTGTTATGCGCAATTTGCCTCCTCCATCCCGCTTAGCGGAAGTGCTTATACTTATGCCTATGCCAGCTTTGGTGAATTGGTTGCCTGGATTATCGGTTGGGACCTGATAATGGAATACGCCGTTGGCAATATTGCGGTAGCTATTTCATGGTCGGGTTACTTCTGTGGCTTGCTTCAGGGTTTTGGCATTTATATTCCCGATTTTTTGGCCATTGATTATCTGAGTGCTTCCCGGGGATTTAAAGAAGCTTCCGTGCTTATGGCTCAGGGCACAGGGTTTTCCGCTTTGCCTGGTGAACTGGCCGAAGCATATCGGGCATGGAATACTGCACCTTCCTTAGGAGGTTTCAGATTAATTGCTGATATCCCCGCTTTTGGGATAGTGGTTTTTATTACCTGGTTGGTATACAGGGGAATACGAGAATCAAAAAAGGCAAGCAACATTATGGTTTTATTAAAATTAGCTATTTTATTGATGGTTATTGGGGTGGGTGCTTTTTATGTGAATCCGTCCAACTGGAGTCCCTTCGCACCCAATGGTATTGGTGGCGTTTTAAAAGGCGTATCGGGAGTCTTTTTTGCCTATATCGGTTTTGATGCGATTTCAACAACGGCAGAGGAATGTAAAAATCCTCAGCGGGATCTTCCCCGTTCTATGATTTATTCACTGGTCATCACCACAATACTTTATGTAGCCATCAGTCTGGTGCTAACAGGCATGGTAAGCTATCATTTGCTTGGCGTTTCCGATCCACTGGCCTATGTATTCAGTAAGCTGAATCTTCCCGGTTTTTCGGGTATCATTGCCCTGAGTGCTGTAATTGCTATGGCCAGTGTGTTGCTGGTTTTTCAAATCGGACAGCCCCGTATATGGATGAGTATGAGCCGGGATGGTTTGTTGCCCCCTATATTTTCACGGCTGCATCCCCGTTACCATACCCCTGCATTTTCTACCATCGTTACCGGCATATTGGTGGCTGTACCCACGCTCTTTATGAACCTTACCGAAGTTACTGATCTCACCAGTATCGGTACACTGTTTGCTTTCGTTTTGGTTTCGGGCGGGATACTTATTCTTGACGGAAAAAAGGAAGCGGTCGGGAATCTGGGCAGACGTGGTACAGGAAAATTCAGGGTGCCTTATGCCAACAGCCGATATTGGTTGCCCGTTATCTGGCTGGGTGTAATCTTGCTCCTGATGAAGCTTGATCCCGCTGACCTTAAGTCAGTATTTGATTTCCAACGGCTGGCAGGAGAGTCATTTTGGGACGTGATTAAACATAAAATTCCGCATTTCTCCTTTCTTATTGTGGCCATAACGGTAACTTATCTGGCCATAAGGCATGAACTCTCCCTGATTCCGGCACTGGGCTTACTGGCCAATTTCTATCTCATGTCGCAGTTGGGAATCACCAACTGGCTGAGGTTTTTAATATGGCTGATTATCGGGCTGGTTTTGTATTTTGTTTACGGAAACAGGCACAGTAAACTTGTGGTTGAAAAAAACACATCCGGATCAGCCAAACTATAGGTTTGTAAGCTAAATTGTTCGATTACCACTATTTTGAAGCTTTATCTTATCCTTTTTGCTTAGGCCCTGAAGCACTTCAACATTTATTCCATCGCTGAGGCCAGTTTTGATGCAGCGTTTTTCAAAGGTTTGAGGGGCTGTTTCAATTTCCACAAAGGCGGAATCTCCTTCATATTTAACCAGGCTTTCCTGCACAGCCAATACGCTGTCGCGACGTTCAAGTACAATGTCGGCATTGGCACTATAACCTGCGCGGATAAACACGCTGTCTTTAAGGGAAACGGCTGCCCGTATTTCAAACTGAATGGCGCCGTTTTCTTCTACTCCTTTGGGTGAAATGTGTTCCAGCCTGGCCGAGAAATTTTCTGTATCAATGGCACCCACGGTGAGGTTTAGTCCCATGCCTTCGTGTAGTTTACCCACTTCGGATTCATCCACTTTTCCCTTAAAGATCATTTCGCCCATATCGGCAACAGTGGCAATGGTAGTTCCATCATTAAAGGTATTGCTTTCAATTACTGAGTTGCCCACTTCCACGGGCACTGTAAGTACCATGCCTGCAATGGTGGAGCGAATGATGGTATTACTGGCTGAGCCGGCACTACGGGTTATGCCTTCACGGATCAGTTGGAGGTTGTTTTCGGCTGTAATTACATCCTGCCGTGCATTTTTCAGGGCCACCTCATAATTCTGAAGTTCAGCCGCTGCGATGGCCTTGCCTTCAAAAAGTGTTTTTTGTCTATCGTAATTCATACTGGCATCTTCCAGACTGATTCTGGCCCGGTCAAGTCGCGATTCAGCTTCATTCAGGTTGATCATATTTGGAATTATACGTATTTTGGCAATCATATCCCCAACTTTTACCTTATCGCCAGCCTCTACATAAATCTCCGCAATAATGCCCGAAATTCTTGGCTTTATCTCTATTTCCTTTCGTGGAACAATTTTTCCTGTAGCTACTGTTTTCTTTATAATATTGGTAACCGTTGCCACCGAGGTCTCAAAAACTACTGGCTTTGCCTGAGATTTTCTATACAGGTACACAATGGTTCCTGCAAAAATGAACAGTATAATTGCGCCGATTAAAATCTTAAATGCCTTTTTCATTTTAAGTTGATCTTTAGTTAGTTGAAATTAAAGTTACTCATATCTGAGTGCATCAATGGGCTTGATGCTTACCGCTTTACGGGCCGGAATCAATCCTGCCACAGCTCCTGAAAAAACCAGGATTGCCAGGGCGGTAATGGCCATATTAAAATCAATATTCGGATTTTTAAACATATTTGAACTTTCCCCGGTGGCTGATAACAGGTTATTTACCACTTCAAGGATACCCACGCCGATTACCAACCCAACGTATCCGGCAAATACGGTAAGGAATACCGATTCAGTCATGATCTGACTGATGATGTTCCAGGGATTTGCGCCAATGGCACGTTGAATTCCGATTTCTTTGGTGCGTTCTTTCACAATTACCAGCATAATGTTGCTTATACCGATTACGCCTGCCAACAGGGTACCTATACCCACCACCCATATCAAACCATTGATGCCCTGAAACAAACCATTCATTTGATTGTATTCTTTTTCAAGGTTAAACGAGCCTAAAGCCTGGGTGTCCTGAGGGGAAACCGAATGACGGCGTTTAAGTAATGCAGCAGCTTTTTCTTCAACCAGTGATGCAGGCACGCCGGGTTTGGATGTAAAGGCAAACCAACCGATGATGTCGCCCCAGTTATAGATACGCTGAAAAGTGGTGAGGGGAATAAAAATTGTTTGTTCCTTGTCACCTCCAAAACCCACTCCCGACTGTCCGGGTTTAAACACTCCGATAACCTGAAAGAAAATGCCCTGAATCTGAATGTATTGACCAATGGCATCTTCACCGGGCCTGAACAGAACTTCATGAACTTTATTTCCAATGACTGCCACTTTGCGTTTTTCAGTGATATCGGCATGATTTAAAAAGCGCCCGTTCAAAATATTTACCGGATCAATAAGGTTCCATTCGGGATAATCGCCCATAACAGAAAACGCACCTGATTTGTAGCCCCTGATCACATTGTTGCCTTCGCGGCGTCCTCCACCCTGATTACGGGGTGATAGAATATCAATTTCCGGAATTTCCCGTTTCAGCACAGCAATATCATCATTTCTGAAATTAAACCGGCGTCCGCGTGGAAACCCTTTGTAAGGCATGGTGGTGGTGCGGCTCCACATAAATACGCTGTTGGTAGCAAAGTCACCAAAATCACTGGTTACCCCATTTTTTAATCCGGTACCTGAACCCAGCATGATTACGAGCATAAATATACCCCAGAAAACACCAAATGCTGTGAAGAAGGTGCGAAGCTTGTTTTTCTTCAGTGTACTCATTATTTCCTGCCAGCGGTCCAGATCAAACATTTTATTTATGGATTACTTGTTTTGTAAAAGTTATTCATCCCTGAGTGCCTCGATTGGTTTTATGGCTGCTGCCCGTCTGGCTGGAATAAATCCGGCCAGTGCACCACAAAATACAAGCAGCACCAGAGCATAAACTGCAACTTGCAAATCAACGGAAGGTTGAGAGAAAAACTTTGATTCGATGTTTTTTCCCACGGTTTCGAGTACCACCACCCCCATAACCAATCCGATATAACCGGCAAAAGAGGTAATCAATACCGCTTCCTGAAGAATGAGACTTACGATGCTGAAAGGGGTAGCGCCCATTGCTTTGCGTATGCCTATTTCTTTGGTGCGATCCTTCACAACAATCATCATAATGTTACTTACACCAACAATGCCGGCAACAATGGTTCCGAAACCAATGATCCAGATAAACGACTGAATGCCGGCAAACAAGCGCATAAATTTTTGAAATTCTTCTAAACTGTTCCAGATGAAAATGGCCCGGGGATCCTCTGGATCAAATTTGTGTAATGTAGCCAGTTTTGTACGTACTTCCTTTTCAATTTCCTTGCTTTCAGTCACCGAGGCATCACCCACGGTTATGGCAATGGTATTGATGCGGTTGTCGCCTGAAAATACACGCTGTGCAGTGGAGATAGGCAAATAGATGGTGCGCATGTTGTCATCGCGGCTGTCATCATCGGTAAATATACCCACTACTTTAAAAGGCACACCATTTACATTGATGTACTTTCCAATGGGGTCTTCCCCCTTAAACAAGGCATCTTCTACCTGTGTGCTGATGGTGGTGGCTTTTCTATAATGCTCAATGTCAGGGTGATTAATAAACCTACCTTTAACAATAACGAGCTTTTCGATGTCGGCATAGTCGGGATACACATTTCTGATGTTGAAGCTGCCATTTTGTTTCTTGTACGAAAGAATGTTATTTCCCCAAATGTTATAACGTGAAGAACTTTTATCAATACCTTTTACAGATGTTTTTACTTCATCGTAGTCCTTGTTCTCGAGCTGAATATTTCTGCCCGGTTTCATGCCTTTGTAGGGCAGGCTGGTTTGTCCACTCCAAACCCAGATGGTATTGGTTGCTGATGAATCAAATTCTTTGCTTACTCCGTTTTGCAGGCCCTTGCCTGACCCCAGCAGTATAATAAGCATAAAGATACCCCAGGCCACGCTAAAACCGGTCAGGAAGGTCCTGAGCTTGTTCTTTTTTATGGTACTGAAAATTTCCTGCCATTTATCGCGGTCAAACATGGAGTAGGTTTTTGATTAGTTTATTATCGGAGGTTTACCGTTAAGTACTTCACTTTCAATCAGCCCGTCTCTGAGGCGGATAATGCGCTTGGTCATATGTGCAATGTCATTTTCATGGGTTACCAGGATTACGGTTATGCCTTCTGTGTTGATTTCTTTAATGAGTTGCATTACTTCGTAAGAGGTGGCGGTATCCAGCGCCCCGGTAGGTTCATCGGCCAGAATTACTCTCGGTTTTGAAATCATTGCCCGGGCAATGGCGATGCGTTGTTTTTGTCCTCCCGAAAGTTCATTGGGCATATGTTCTGCCCAATCCTTCAAACCCATGCGCTCCAGATATTCCAGGGCGATGCGGTTGCGTTTCTTGCGCGGCACCTGTTGATAATACAGCGGCAAAGCCACATTTTCCAGTGCATTTTTAAAGGAGATAAGATTAAACGATTGAAAAACAAAACCAATATAACGGTTTCGTAAAGCCGCTGATCTGGTTTCACTTTGACTGCGGATGAGGGTACCATCAAGATAATAATCTCCTAAATCATAATTGTCGAGAATTCCCAATATATTCAGCAGGGTAGACTTACCGGAACCCGAAGATCCCATGACGGAAACAAATTCACCTTGCTCTATCTTCAGATCAATACCCTTTAGCACATGCAGGGAGTTGCTGCCGGTAACATAAGATTTGTGAATGTTGGTAAGACGTATCATCGTTCAAAATTAGTCGTGATTATTCAGTATTTTTCCCTGTAATGACAGGAATTGTGCCAGTATTGCAAAGTGTTGAATAACAGGCACAAAGCTTTCGTATTCGCGGGCTACCCTTCCTTTTGTTGTCCGGTTTTGCAACAATGGCTGTGCGGCAACGTGCAACCACACATTTGATGTTTTAACTCTTAAAAAGTTACAAATTGGTGGATTATTTTCCAGTGAAGAGTATGCTCAGCTTAATCCGTGCACTCAGGAGTTTAAGGACGGAAATGCATTGAGCAAAAGAAATAATTCTATTATTCTTTTTTCAGATTTTCGGTGGGAACGAGTGCAATAATGGCATCTCTGATCCGAAGGAGATGATGATGCCCGGCAGGATTATATCTGCGGAAGCGGAAATAATTAAAACCGCCTTTCAATTTCTTTAAAGCGAGATAATAATAAAAGGCAAACAGGCCAAGGGCGGCAGCAAGCGGTAGCAATAAAAGCACCAGAACAGACTTAAAGCTCACTAATACAATGATGGCCAGAGTTATATACCAAAGCAGAAAGCCAACCAGTCCGACCCCATAATTTACGGAACTTACAAATTGCTTGTCCTTTACATTTTTTGAAATAAGTGTGGGAAACTTATAGGGAATATAATTGATTATTGCACCAGCAAGAGCAAATGGAAGCACCAGTAACGCCATTATCAGCCGGAGCATTAAGGCCGGAAAAGAGTACGACTTTCTCACGTTCGTGTCCCTGAATCCGCCGGCATAGAGCAGTTGCTGGTAAGCATCAATAAGTTCCGTTAGGGCATTCATTCTTACCACTTTGTCGGGGCTTTTGTGCAACAGATGAATAATTTTACGGGCCTTCATGAAGTTGGCATAGCGCTTATCATCCGAAGCAAACAGGGAAATTACATGTTGAATGGTTGTATAATTGGCCTCATCTTCAATATGAATCATCAGTTTTCTGATTTCATCAGCCAGATGCTGAATAAGTGCATTGATGGCTTTTTGAGGATTCTCGCGGTAGAGCGGATAATATTGAGCGACATTTATAGGAGGGCCGTAAATAAGCAATAAATCTGTGCCTGCCCTGGAATAGCTGGTAAAATCAATTCCGGTGGGTATAATATAAATATCAGCTTCAAAATGCTGGGCTTCGGCTGCCTGAAATGCGATGCGGCACACTCCCTTTTTTAGTTGCTGCAATTTTTTTATCGGGCTGTGTGTACCCTCCGGCAGAAGTGCAATGGGCATACCTGTTTTTAACAAACGGGCTGTTGCCTGAAAAACTTCATAATTGGCATCCATATTCTCCATACCATCGCGTGGTCTGAAAATTGGCATTATTTTTAAAAAATGGAGCAGGCTGGCAACGAAAGGTTTTTGGAACATATCAGCCCGGGCCAGGAAAGCTACGGGTCTGCGTGCTGCAAAAAGCATGGCCAGGGCATCCATCAAGGCATTCTGGTGGTTGGATGCATAAATCAATTGCTCGCCGTGGGGAACAAAACTACGGTTAAGTACAATAAAACGACGGTAAAACAACCTGAAAAAAATTTTTGCCACCCCATATAATAGCAAGTATCCCGGGGAGGTCCGGGAAATATTTCGGGGCACCATAACAGGAGCTTTCTTTTTCATTACGGGCGGTTGTCCTTACTCAGGCTTCTACAGGGATTTTCTTTAATGGTCTTACCTTCGACCAGAATGACGCGAGTGTAAGCCCTGAAAGGATGTGCCAGATGCCCCACCAGGCAGCAATAAAGGCCATACCCCCCATGTTGATTTCTGGTGGGAAAATTTTGGGATTAAAGAGCAACACCAGCCCCAGTCCGGAGTTTTGTATACCTGTTTCAATAGATATGGTGCGGCGATCGATGCGTGGAAGTTTAAAAGCCGATGCCGTGAGATAACCGGTTAACAGTGCCAGTGAATTGTGCACCAGCACAATAATAAGTATCCAGTTGATGTATTTGATAAAATAGCTGTAATTGTTGCGGAATGCCATAACAATAAACAACACAAAAATAAGTAGTGAAAGTTGTTTCACCGGTTTTACAATGCGCTGGGTAAGGTTGGGCCATTTCCTGGAGAAAAATATCCCGGCGGCTACCGGCAGCCCCAGAAGCATAACAACAGTCAGGAACATGTCACCTACATCAATGTGTATAGGCCTCAACAAAGGGGAAGTGGCCGAATATAGCTTTCCCCAGAACGCAAAATTAAATGGAGTCATGATGACTGCAAGCACGGTGCCGGCGGCTGTCATGCTTACCGAAAGCGCCACATTTACTTTTGCCACACTTGAAATATAGTTCGACACATTTCCTCCCGGGCAGGAGGCTACCAGCAACATGCCAAATGCCACGGAAGGGGTAATGAATTTACCAAATAAGAGCACCGACCCAAAAGTTACTGCAGGAAGCAGAAAGAATTGAGAAAGCAGTCCAATTAAAATTTTCCGCGGATTGAGTAATATGTTCCTGAATTGTTTCCATTGGATTTCAAGGGCTACCCCAAACATAATAAATCCAATGGTGATGTTCATCAGATGCAGGCTGGCAGGGCTAAAGTTCAACCGGATGTGGTCAAGAAGCATTAAATCTTCATGCATACCTGAAAGGTGTTAATGAATAACAGGTGGTAAAACTAATAAAAAAAAGGAATATTGAAGGTGAAATCTGATAGATATAGAAAAGAGGAAATAATCTGCCCATTGGATAACAGATTAAATCCCCTTTCAATTACAAATCATATTTGCAATTGTACCGCTATTTCTCCATGCTTATTTTCCAGCCGTCGTCCATATTTACCAGTTTTGTGTCCGATTCATCGGTTGTGCCGTCACCATAAGTAACTTTCATCTCCACATTAGCAGTTGTGCCATCGTCACTCAGGGTTTCCGAAAGTACTTCCTTGTTGCTGATGCCTCCTTTGTTTTTCATTTCTTTGTGGCTCTCACTTAAAAATGCTTTTATTTTTTCTTCTTCTTCGGCAGTAGCTTCATCTGCTCCCTGCAGCATATTGAAAGCAGCATCATAGTTGCCCTTTTCAATGTTTTCGGTAAAAGCGAGGGCAGCCTTGGATGGCGTACTTTTTCCACCACCACATGAAATCATCATTGATCCAATGGCCATCATCATGACCAATAATCCAATTACGCTTAATTTTTTCTTCATCGTTTTTTGTTTTAAGGTTTATAATTAAGGGTAAATTTGCGTAACTAAAGGGCTGTGAAAGATATGACCCGGTAAAATGATACTATCATTCACTACGTTAAATTTAAGCGGTTGAAATTGATTTTGGGTTATATTGATGCCTGCCTTGAGCCAGGCCTTCCACACCAACTCGGTGCAATAGAGTTTGTCATCAGTTTTAAAGTCCAGGGCACCATCAAAAGGAAGTTTTTGTCTGAAATATTCAATGGCAGTTGTTGCAGCCTTATGTCTCAATGTTTCTGAAGCAAGTTTTAATCTGGCAATTGCGAATTTTTGAGCTTTATGAGGGTTAAAAAACTCTTCAGGGCTGTCGCATTTTATCACTTGCTTGCCTTCAGCGTCTGGTTCTCCGGGTACAGCATGTATGATGTGACTTTCTCCATTAAGTTTACAAACTATACCCACATGAGAAAAATCGGTGGAACGGTCATTGAGTAATACCAGGTTACTGACCAGACTTTGTCCTTTTCTAAAAACAATATCACCTTCAGATAGCGGATAGTCAAGGGGATTATAAACGTGCTGAACCAGGGGAGACGCTCTATTGTTCGCAAGAGCATGCACCAGCAACAGGACGACAGTAAATGTCATCATAAGAATTGTCGGTATCAGGAGTCTGCTATACAAATGCCTTAATTTGCCAACCGAAATACATCGGTCATGTCATCTTATGTTTAACAAATATACTGAAAATATGCAGAAAGTCAATGCTTTTTATTAATTAATTATGAACATTAAGCTCTAAGAGCATGTAAAACAAGACCATATGATGTGTAAAATTTTTAGATTTATCTTCATGCAGCAAACAAACATTAGATTCGCAGGCGAAAACTGATAAATTACATTTGAATCATTAGAATCGGGGAACGGGCCAATTTCATTACTTAAAAAGTGCCGGATTTATAAAATAAAAATTCCCGGATCAATAATTCCCATTATTATCTAATAAAAGGGGGGTAAATTTCAAAATTTAACAAATAATTAGCACATTCTGATGCATTTAGCACTTGACAAATTTTTAAAATGAGTTATATTTGCATTTATTTTCCGCATTTTACGACCATGCGGAGAATTTCAACACCATTTACTTCATTGTTTTCGCGAATTATCCTCGTGCAAAGGCTTGTCTCTCTGGTTTTTTAAATCACTTAAAATACATCTCATGCAAAGATATCTATACCTGTCTCTTGTGCTTATTTTACCCACTTTAGTTTCTGCGCAAACCTCATTTCGAAGCGGCAGATTCCTGCACCACTCTACCGGGCAAAACATTTGGGGTCCAAACGGCTCTTCTACCAGCATTCCCGCCCAGATGCAGCAATATAATGCAGCCCATGGCTATACCGGCAGCAATGCGGTAAGCATGGCAGAGCAGGGCTGGCCGTTAAATCCGTGGGAAAATGAATGGGAACGCTGGCACCGTATATTTAAAAACGCTGATCCTAATGCCAACATTCAGCCAATTCTGGATAATAACCGCATTGTAGTTATTAAATCCTGCTTTCCCTCCTCAGCCATAACCGGTATTGGGCAACCCTCTGATACTGCTACCCCAAAGGCCAAAACCATCTATAACTACAAATGGCACTGGCGCAACATTGTAAATGAGATGCGCCAGCGACCGCAAAACTATTTTGTAATCTGGACCAATGCACCTCTGGGCGCCGCCAGCACCAATGCCACTGCGGCTTTCCGGGCCAAAGAATTCTGCACCTGGGCAAAAGACACACTGGCCATGGGGCTTGACCCCCAATTTGGGAGCTTCCCGCCCAATGTCTATGTTTTTGATTATTTCCGCAAAATAGCTGATGCCAATGGATTTGCACCCGTTTCACTCTGTGTAAGTCCCACCGACAACCATCCCAATGCTGCAGCCACTGCACTTATAGCTCCACAGTTTGTAAATGAGATTTTTGATGCAGCGATTATCTATGAGCAGGGTGGCCCTATCCTTGAAGTAAGCCCCCAACAGCAAACTGTGCCTTCTAATATTGAACATTTTGATTATCAGGTAACCTCAAATACCAATTGGGTGGCAAGCAGTGATCAACCCTGGTGTTCGGTAACCCCACAAGCCAGTGGTAACGCTACCATGACTGCCGTTTTTGGAGCAAACACGACCCAAACCAGGGTAGTGCATATAACCACCATGGCTTCAGGTACAGAACCTGTGGTGGTTACTTTAACCCAGGAGGGCCCATCAGATAAAGTATTAAACATTCATTCATTATTGATTGAAGGTTTATATGTTGGTAATGGACAAATGCGTGCCTGCCTGGATGAAAATGGTTATAAATTCGGCAGCTCGGTTGCTGATGTGATTGTGATTCAATTGCGCAATAAAAACAATTATAATCAGATTGAATTTGAGGCCTCGCAAATTCAGCTCAGTCTGGATGGGAGTACATCAGTAAATATTCCAAACGGACTCACCGATAGTTATTACCTCACCATCAAGCACCGCAATTCCATTGAAATAACCACCGCACAACCCGTTTCATTCTCATCGTCTACGGTGAACTATTCCTTCAATCATCCTACAAAAGTATATGGTAATCAGCTTCTCCTACAGGATGAACATTATTTGCTATACTCCGGCGATATAAACCAGGATGGCGCTGTGGACACCTCTGATTTCACTAACCTTGATAATCGTTCCTCCAACTTCGCCATTGGTTATCTTTCAGAAGACATTAATGGTGATGGTATCGTTGATGTAGCCGATTTTACTGTCGTAGATAACAATGCGGCCCGGTTCATCGGCAAAATTACACCCTGACATATGCCATAACCGGTAGTAAAAAAAACAGTTGTTTCCACAATGCAACCCAACAATAGAAAACAAGGTATGGGTGCTATTCCATAATAAAAATGGGTCACTTTTGAGAACTGACTTCCTGCTTTTGTCTTATTGAATATGTGCCAATAAAAATAGCTCATTCTATTGAGTTTGTTGGGGGATACTCTTTTATTTGAAACTGATTCTGGTTTTATTGTAGTTCATAAATCGTAAGTAAGGATTACAATTTCTCATAAAGACCATAAATACCAATGCAGTAAAGTAAAAATGGTACATGCTTTAAATAGGTAATTCAATGAACACCTTAAGTTTATGTATCTTTTTATCTTTAGAAATGATTTTTTATCAAGCTTCACCATCTTATTTACAAGTCTTAAACAATTACAATGCGCTCCTGGAAAATAGCCTATGATAAACTGACACTGAATCTTCCCGGAAAGTTAGAGGCAATGTTCAGAGAAAAATATTTTATTGACTCGCTGTTTCAATTCAGGCTTGCTTTTGTATTGATTATATCTCTTTATAGCATCTTTGGTTATCTTGATGCGCGTTTATTTCCTGAACATGCCCGATTACTTCATATTATCCGGTTTGGAGTTGTTGTACCGCTCTTAACATTCGTGCTGGTAATGTCCTATACCCGGTTGTTTTATAAAATATGGCAATCCTTACTCTTAATCGCTTTTATTGTTGGTGGAGCTGGTATCAGTTTTATGACCTTACTGATACCTGAAAATTATAGTTATAATGCTGGCATGTTGCTGGTTCTTGCAGCAGGGTATTTTCTCATAAAACTTCGCTTTTTCCTGGCAACTATCGGCGGATGGACCGTATTGATAATTTATAATATTGGAGCAGTATATTTTGTTCCGGCTCCGGATATTACGCTTATTACCAATAATTTCTTTTTTATCAGTGCCAATATTATCGGCATGATGGGCGCCTATAACATCGAATTTTACAACCGACGAAGTTTCGTTCTGAACCATAAACTTGATCAGGAAAGATTGATCGTGACCGACATAAATAACAATCTTGAAAAAATAGTCAGCGAGCGTACATTAGAGTTTTTAATAGCAAAGGAACTGGCCGAAACACACAGTGCAAATATTACAGCCATAATTGAGGGTACTCAAAACAGTATCTGGGCCTTTAACCGGAAATATGAAATTTTATACCTAAACAAAAAATGTCAGTCATTAATCTATGAGGCTTTTGAGATAAATCCCAAACCGGGATTTAATCTTATAGATTTTATGGCAGCAGAAGAAAAGATAAAATGGAAAACGCATTACGATAAAGCTTTGAACAATGAACAATTCACCATTGAGGAAGCCTTTTAGAGTAATGGCAGCCTGCGTTACTTTCAAATTACATTTAATCCAATTATTAAGAAAGGTAAGGTGGTAGGTGCTTCATGTATTGGAACCGACACCACCAAACACAAGCTTTTAGAAATAGAGTTAATTCAAGCAAAAGAAAAAGCAGAAGAGAGTGACCGTCTTAAGTCGGCATTTCTTGCCAATATGAGCCACGAAATTCGTACACCCATGAATGGTATTCTTGGGTTTGCCGATTTGCTTAAAGAACCAAATCTGTCTGCTGCTTCGCAAAAAGAATACGTTGATATTATTGAACAGAGTGGGTTTCGTTTGCTTAATACCATCAATGATGTTATTGATCTTTCCAAGATTGAAGCCGGATTGATGAAAATAAAAAAATCCACAGTAAACATCAATGAAATCATAGACTATCAATATAATTTATTTAAATATGAATTGGAGGCTAAAGGGTTAAAGTTCTCTTACGCAAAAGCCCTTCCAAAAGAAACCTCCCTGCTTGATACCGACAGTGAAAAATTGTATGCCGTATTAACCAATCTTATTAAAAACGCCATTAAATTCACCGATGCCGGGTCAATTGATTTCGGTTACAATATAAAAGACAATTTCATTGAATTTTACGTGAAAGATACAGGTATAGGCATCCCCGTACACCGGCAATATGCCATATTTGATCGTTTTATTCAGGCCGATATTGCTGATACACAGGCGCGACAAGGCGCAGGTCTGGGTTTGTCCATCTCAAAAGCCTATGTGGAGATGCTGGGAGGGAAACTCTGGTTAGAAAGCAAAGAGGAGGTAGGTTCTACTTTTTATTTCACCTTACCTTTAAAACAAGTCAGCTGAAATTAATAACCCTGACAATAAATGTCTCAGGAGAAATGGCAGGTCCTGCAATTAACCAGGGGAATATAGCCATTAAATAATTTTTATAGCAAGGGAAGTTTTTCGGCACTTATCCTTCAAAATCATGCCCATGTACGTATCAGCCCGGGCGGCTTAAAGGTATTAGTCACCGGATTTTGCATTCAATTCTCCCGCGCCATATATTTTTAATGGATAGCCGACAAGGCTAAAACACTGCCATTATACCCAGGAAATAAATTCGACAGACCCTGTTATCGCTCAAAAAGCCTTTTTCCTTTCCATGTACCCCAACAAAACCAGGATTATATCTCTGTTTTCGGGAATAATAAATGATCTTTGCATGCTCAACCGTATATTTCCTGATAACCTGCGTTGATGAAAAGATTAATTTTAAGTCTGCTGTTTACCTGCCTCTTGAAAAGTTGGTTCGCCGGTTTTGCAATGAGCCAAACCATATACATTCAGGGAGAACAGACAGGTACACTTGAAGCTGATACCATTTTTTTAGCTGGGGATGTTACCATTCCTCAAAACGGAACACTCACTTTTTTACCGGGAAGCAGAATTATTGCAACAGGCTTTTATGGTTTTGATGTCGCCGGAACTGTTCTGGCGCTGGGAATTGAGGGGAATTCAATTGAATTCACGGTTTCTGATACTGCCGGATTCAGTAATCCGGAAAATGGTCGGGGAGGATGGGACGGATTCAATTTTAGAAATACGAATCCATGGGCAGACTCTTCTCTGTTCAGCCATTGCATATTCAGCTATGGTAAGGCTATTGGCGATTCTTTGGCAAAAATGGGTGGAGCATTTAACATCAGGCAATTTGACCGGATAAGGTTCTCTGATTGTGATTTTATCAACAACCAGGCATATGTATGGGGTGGGGCTGTTTTTGCCGACTCGTGCAATATTCTGATGAAGGACTGTAACTTTATTGGCAATTTCTGCGGTTCGCCTGTGCCTCTTTCCGGGTATGGTGGGGCTGTCTGCCTTCGAAATTCAGTGGCTGACATTCTGAGGTGCAGTTTCATCCAGAACAGTTCTACCGGAATTGGTGGTGCGGTGGCTCTGGAGTATGCTGATGTACTCCTGCAATCATCTGTTTTTAAGGACAATTCAAGTGGTCTTGGAGGCGCACTCGGTTACCTCAGGTCAACGCCGGTGCGTCCGGTTGCAGGGAATCTCTTTACCGGGAATACCGCTGTTTACTTTGGTGGCGCCATTTCATTCAACAGGGCCAATCCCCTGTGCATTAACAATACAATTACCGAAAACTCCTCTGACTCTTATGGTGGCGGAGTCTATTGCAACGACAGCGCCGCACCTGTGCTGATTAACAATATCATCTACGGTAACCATGCATTTTCGGGAACACAGGTTTACATCTGGGACGTTTCCTCTGCCCCGGAGTTTTATTTTTGCAATGTGGAGGGTGGCCCCGCGGCATTCGGAGGCACCGGAGGAATCGGATTTGTTTCACCCTATTTAAACAATATAGACACTATCCCCGGATTTAGCGGTTTACACCCCCATCCCTATTCCCTGAATAATGATTCACCCTGCATTAACGCCGGGAACCCCGACACTACCGGCATGATGTTACCCGTTAATGACCTGGCCGGTAACCCACGGCTAACCGGCACCCGGATTGATATTGGGGTCTACGAAAGTCTGGCAGGAATTACCGGAGTTAACAGTCCTTCGCTTGACTTTTCTTTCGAATGCTATCCCAACCCTTTTAATGAAGATATACTATTTACTTTCCCTGAAACAATGAATGATCCATTCAACATTAGAATTATTGATTTTTGGGGAAAGGAAGTGCTGAATGTTCGTGGAATTAGTTCAAATAAATTAATCTGGCGTATGGAGCATTATCATAAGTCAGGAATTTACCATGTTATTGTCTCTTCCGGCAATTACCGGGCAGTTTCAACCATAGTCAGCATCAGGTAGCCAATGCTCCTGTCAGGGCCGAATCAAAAAATTCAAATTCAAAAATGTTTATGTTGGGGCTGCAGCATCCTGCTTTATTTCTGGTAAATCAAAAAGCGGAAAAGTTTCCCTTTCCGCTTTTTTTCAAATTAATAATACTTTCCTATTTCTTCACCACCCTCAGGGTAGTTACCAGGCCCTGAGATTTCATCCGGATCAGGTACATTCCCTGCTCCAGATTACGCAAATCAATAGAACCATTCACCTGCTCAAAGCGAAGCAGTAGTTTTCCGGTTGTGGAATAGACTTCGGCTGCATCTATGGGGGCACCTTCCAGGAACAAGCGATCGGTTACCGGGTTGGGATAAACCTTTAGGACTGCTGCCAGTGCATTGTTTACTCCGGTATAAAGGAATATCTGTACTTCCACATCTGCGCCATCAACAACGACTACCCCTTCTTCTACACTATAATCAATAGCCGTAGCAATGTATGGATATTCGCCATCAGCAAGTTCTATGGTGGCTATGCCTTCCTCATTGGTTGTTAAGGTATCGCCATTGATGATGATTTCAGCACCACCCACTATGCCCGTATTTGAGTCCACGATAAAAGTTACCATATAAAGGGTTGGGGCTTCAGGCTGCAGTTCTATGCTTACGGAAGTATCTGAACCGTTAATTTGTGCGTTGCCGCCGGCAGAAATATATCCTTCCAGAGAAGCAGTATAGGTATAGATTCCATCAGGCAGTTCAATTTCGGCTATACCCTGATTGTTGGTAATCAGCGGGGTAGTCTGTCCCTCGATGGCAATGCTCACGCCTTCCAAAGGGGTCGCTCCCGGATCAGTAACTGTAAAGGTAAGCAGCCATGTAGGCGAAGTAAGCGAAATCAGTTCCACACCCACTTCTGAATTGCCATTGGCAATCATAGCTGTTCCATTGGCATTATAATAGCCTTCTTTTAAGACTTCGTACGGATATTCCCCGTTGCCCAGTTCAAGCGAAGCCAATCCGCCAGCATCGGTAAACAGGGTTTGTGCAGCCACCTCAATTTGGGCATCAGCAACAGGAGCCTGAGCCTGATCATATACATAGAACGTAAGCAGGTACATGATTTCACTCATGGTGATGTTTACTGTATTTACACCAGGAATAACTGTAAAGCTGCCCTCATACACATTGTAGCCTTCCAGTGATGCGGTAAAAGTATATCCACCCGGAGGAAGCATTTCCCATGCCTGTCCTTCCGAATCCGTAAACAGTGACTCATCCAGGTCTGCTATGGCTATTTCAACACCTGAGAGTAAATTACCGGTCTCATTTTGAACCACAAATGTAGTTTCGTAGGCACATGAAGGCATAAAATTAACCCTTCCCAGGGTTTCATCATCCACCACATGGACGACCACGCCTTCGATACTGGCCGAATCCTGGGTGGCTACTCCCCAGCAATTGTACATGGCCATTTGATTCACAGGGCCATTGTTGTACAAATCACAGAACTCAATATCATCATTGCCATTGTCAGCAAAAACATTGCCACCGGGGTTAAAAGTAGCGGCTGATGAATCGCCCATATTTACCTGGGGATAACCGATGATGGTGATGCCCCACAGGTTGCCGGTAATGGTATTTCCGGTTACCACTACCTGCTGATTGGAGGAGGCAGAGGAGGCTGTGAAATTCAGGCCACTGCCACCCAGGGCAGGATTATTCTGTATGTTATTGTTGGTCACTGTATTGTAACGGATGGCACTGTTTATCGGACTTCCCGTAAGGGTAATGCCATAACGGTTAAGATCAACTAAATTGGAATCAATAACCACGTTACCGGACATGCCCAGCAGAGAAGAATAAGCGATTCCACCTGAATTGGTACTACCATTGCCAATAATGGTATTTCCAATGATAAAAGTAGTGTCATTTTCCCCTGAAGGGCCCATATTAATTTGTGGGCGATTGGAATTTTCAGTGGTATTTCCAAACATATAATTATTGCGAATATTGGCTGCACATGCGACATTCGAACCCGAGGCAATGGCACCCCTTTGGTTGAGAATAAAGCTGCAATTGGTTACTGATGCATAACCTGAGATATCGAGGGCTGCAGCAGAAGAATAGGAGCCAGCGGATGAACCTGACTTGTAGAAATTCTTGTAAAAGGTGCTTCCTTCAATACTAAAGGTGCCGGTTTGCACCCTAAGTCCTCCTCCAAAAGAGAAAGTAGCATTTTTGATGTGTGTCACGTGACCATCAATCAATTTAAACCCTCTCCATCGATCAGCAGTCAATGTGGTGTCCTGAGCAGTAAATATAGATTGTACAGGAGCATCAATAAGAAGAGTTCCTTCTGAAACGATGCCGGCCAGTTGGTGAAATAGCACAGTAACATCCCCAAGAATATTTATGGCATCCTGAGGCGAAATGGTGAGCGTATTGGTAATTTCGTAATGATCGCTATTCCAGATAACGGTGCCTTCGGAGTTGGTTACCAAATCATCAAGGCTCCAGTTAACCCCAGTACCGGGAGTAGTGTATTGCGCTTTGACCAGCAAAGCAGTAAAGAGAAATAAAAGTGTAAAAAGTTTTTTCATAATTAGTATGGAATTAAATGAAACAATTCGGAAGGTAGGTTTTCCAAAAATAAACAATCAGCCGATCTAAGTTCGGTAACAAACAAAAAATGTATAATTATGGAATCCCACTGCAAAGATACGGTTAATGCAGATGGAAACAATGCATATGATGTATTAAGTGAAGATTTAGTAATGCTTTTTGTTAGAAGTATGCGTTCATAGCTCGAAGTTCTTTGGTCTTTTGGTCTTTGGTCTTTTGGTCTTTGGTCTTTGGTCTTTTGGTCTTTGGTCTTTGGTCTTTTGGTCTTTGGTCTTTGGTCTTTGGTCTTTTGGTCTTTGGTCTTTGGTCTTTGGTCTTTGGTCTTTTGGTCTTTGGTCTTT
>ENA-UOOR01000368-UOOR01000368.1-fermentation-metagenome-genome-assembly--contig:-NODE-368-length-65472-cov-17.918431_pt1 | contig 65472 bp, 59 predicted proteins | sample MGYA00245780_ERZ724029 | MGnify/ENA primary metagenome ERZ724029 (study PRJEB28704, sample SAMN03018315) | fermentation metagenome | biome: anthropogenic terrestrial biome; feature: soil; material...
CAACAGGCGATGCTGGAAGCATCAGTCCTGTCACAAACCGGAGCATGATGCCTGAGGCGTACCGGAAGGCGAGAAAGGAGGTGCTCCCCCCAAAGCCCAGGGTACACGCTGACGGCGCCACACATCGCAGCAGCGCCGCAGAGTCTTGCGGAAGGCAACAAGGACACTTCCCCCAAAGTCTCTGCGGTCAGACGGAGAACATGTCGCACCAGATCGCTCCGGGAATGCAGCAGCATATGAAGTCACAGAAGTCACCAAGGGGGAAAAAACATGAGAAAGCTCGCAGTATTACTCGCAGCAATAATGGTTGCCGCGCTTGCACTGCCTGTGTCGGCCGCCACGATCGACCTGGGCGGCAAGCTCGAGAGCCAAGTCTATCACGACTTCGCGAAGGGCACCGGCGCCACGACCGACCTTGAGCTGACGCTGGGCGTCGGCCTCGTCGGCGGTCAGAATGTCAAGGGCGTTGTCAAGATGAGCGCCATGAAGTGGCAGTTCAACTTGGCAGATGGAATGGGCGCCATGGTCATGCCTCCCGCGGAGCGCGGAGTCATGACCGCCTACGTTGAGACCGTTGGGCCATACTGGATGGGCGGCCCGTCCGTGGCGACCCGCATCGGCGATCTGGATCTGGCTTACTCGCCGTTCGTGCTGAAGACCGATGCAGTTGACGGAATCTCCGTATCCGGAGCGACCGCTGGACCTGTCGGAGTCGACGGGTTCTACGGTTGGGCGAACAGCGCCGCAGTACGCGGCGCGCGCGCCAAGACCGAGTTCGCCGGAGTAGGCATAGACGGCGCACTAGTTAAGGTCGGCGACGAAGAAACCGACTACATGGCGCACGCCGCCGCTCTGCCCATACCCGACTTGGCCATTGAGGCGCTCTATGCAGGACAGAGCAACACCCGGGCCGCAGCGATAAGGGCCGCGGCTGCCTATAAGATCCCGTTCCTGCCTCTGGACGTGACGGCGAGCGCCGGATACAGAAGGACAGGAGCCGCATTCGACCCGACCTACAGGTCGAGGGCGACAGGCAATCCTCTGGAGGGCGAGGCCGGCGTGGCGGCCATTACGGCCGGCCTTGACACCTCGTTCGCAGGATTCGGTATCAGCGTTGACGGCGAAGTGCTCGGCTCCGACGACGATGGCAAGCTCGACAACGAGCGCTCCATCGGGGCGGCTGTCAGCACTCAGGTCGCGGGGTTCGACGTTGCGGCTGGACACAAGGTCACTCAGTATCTGGTCCCCGAATCCTCGTTCCGCAACACCACGAATGTGGGGATCGGGTTCACTGAGCGTCAGATCCTGCCCAACCTGGTCATGAGCGCGAGCTACAACGCGACGATGACCAACTTCTCGCTGAGCGACATCAGGCACGTGGCCAAGGCCGCTGTAGGCGCCGACATAGGGGCGTTCCGCGGAGTCAGCGTTTCCGGCCTGATCGATACGAAGCCTGAGGCCGGAGATCCCGGGCGCGAGCTTGGCGTGGAATACGCAGCGCCGTGCGGAGTCAACCTCGGATACTCCTACAACGACGTCGATACTAACAGAGTCTACGCGGGCATGGAGGTCTCTTTCTAGCTTGGCCTCGCCTGCCAAGACAGGATGACGCAACCGCGTTTCGGTCGGCTGCGCAACGCGAGGACCCGAGGATGCTCGGGTCCTCGCCCTACTTGACTGCGCTCATGGGATTCTCAGACGCTGGCCCGGGTAGATGTCTGCGCCGAGTAGCTGATTCAGACCCACGATCGCTTCCGGCGTCGTGCCGAATGCGGAGGCTACGGCTTGCAGGGTGTCGCCGGGCTGGATTACGTACTCGGCCAACCCGCCCTGGGGCGCCGCTGCTGGATCGCCCGATCCTCGCGACCCGCCCGGTATTCTGAGCCGCTGGCCCACGTAGATCGTGGTGCTGGTCAGGTTGTTCGCGGACATCAGGGCCTGAACCGTGGTGCCGTATCTCCTTGAGATGAGGAAGAGGGTGTCGCCTGGCTGGACAATGTAGTCTGTGCCGGTCGTCGCGGGCGCGGCCGCAGCCGCCCCGGGAATCGCGAGCACTTGCCCGATTCCTATCACGTCGGTCGTCAAGTTGTTGGCGCGCTTGATTGCGTCCACCGTCGTTCCGAACCTGCGCGCGATGAGGAAGAGCGTGTCTCCGGCCCGGACCACGTACGTGCCGGCGACCGGCGCCGGTCCCGGCGCGGGGACGCCGGAAACGACGACGACCGGGGTTCCCACCTGCACCTGCTCGAACAGGGTCTCCACATCCGGGTTGTACATCCTCACGCATCCGTTGGACACCGCGTGTCCAATCGACTGCGGTTGGTTGGTCCCGTGCATTCCATGCCCGCGTCGGGTGAACGCCATCCAGCGCGTTCCGAATACGCCGCCGGGATTCACGGCCTTGTTTAGTACGCTCCAGCTGCCTGTGGGAGTGGGGGTGGCCGGTTTGCCGACTCCCACCGGGTAGTGCGCCGCTTCTACCCCGCCCCGCATCAGTGTCAGACGGCGCTGGGACAAGCTGATTTGAATGCGAACTCCCTGGCGGGTCTGGGCTGCCTGAGGCTCGCGTACGCCTGCGACGTCGGCTGTCGCTCTTGCTAAATCGGGAGGGTCGTCTGGAAAGCACGAGTCCGAGGGTAGCGGTAGACCGTCGAAGAGCAGGCGCCACGTTTCGGCGTCCACGATGCCTGTTTCAGGGAGCCCCACACTCGCCTGGAACTGCCGCACGGCCAGTTCTGTCTGAAGTCCGAATATGTTGTCCACTTCGCCCAGGGAGAAACCTTTAAATGCCAGCTGCTCCTGAACATTGCCGACGGGAATTACGGTCATGCCCCGCATGAGCACGAGTGGCTTGCACTCGGGCAATTGACGTCACCACCTGTCTGCTTTCTGCACCATTATACGCACGGCGGCGCAAATGCGTTGAAGGATTCTCTGACTGGTTGCCGAATATGGCTAGTTGAACCGGTGGGCGAAAGATGCCGCCGATTAATATAAAGTGGGAGGACTTTCAATGGCAGGAGTTAGGCTGGAGCACGTATACAAGAAGTTCGGCAGCGTTGTCGCGGTCAACGATGCGAGCCTGGAAATCCGCGACAAGGAGTTTCTGGTCCTGGTGGGCCCTTCAGGATGCGGGAAATCGACCACTCTCCGGATGGTGGCCGGGCTTGAGGAGATCACCTCGGGCGACATCTACATCGGCGACACCCTGGTCAACGACATCCCCCCGAAAGACCGCGACATCGCGATGGTCTTCCAGAACTACGCTCTGTATCCTCACATGGACGTCTACAACAACATGGCCTTCGGCCTCAAGTTACGCAAGTTCCCCAAGGCCGAGATCGACAATCGAGTGAAGGATGCGGCGCGGATTCTGGGCATCGAGAACCTTCTCGACCGCAAGCCTAAGGCTCTGTCGGGCGGCCAGAGGCAGCGCGTCGCCGTGGGGCGCGCCATCGTGCGCGAACCCAAGGTGTTCCTGATGGACGAACCACTGTCCAACCTGGACGCAAAGCTGAGGGTGCAGATGAGGGCGGAGCTGTCGAAACTCCATAACAGGCTGCAGACGACCATCATCTACGTGACTCACGACCAGACGGAAGCCATGACCATGGGCGACCGCATTGTGGTGATGAAGGACGGCTTCATCAAGCAGGTCGGAGCGCCTCTCGAGATTTACGAGCGGCCCGACAACATGTTTGTCGCCGGATTCATAGGCAGCCCCGCTATGAACTTCGTCCCCGGCGTTCTCCGCAAGGAGGGCGACGACTACATCGTCGACTGTGAGAGCTTCCGCATCGGTGTGCCGAGCGGTCGCTTCAACGACATCGAGAAGTATGTCGACGAGAAGGTAGTCATGGGCATCAGGCCCGAGGACATCGAGGACGCCGAATTCGTCGCGGACGCGGCTGAGGATAGAATGGTTGATTGCATGGTGGACGTTATCGAGCCCATGGGCGCCGAGGCTTTCCTCTATCTCACAGTGGGGCCCCACGCCTTCGTGGCCAGGGTCAATCCTCGCACCAAGGCCCGTGACGGCCAGGCTCATTCGATCGTGCTCAACATGGACGAGTGCCGCCTGTTCGATCCGTCTACTGAAGATGCCATTAGGTAGAATGTGCAAATACGACGCCGGGGCGCCTCGCCCCGGCGTCCCGGCGTACAGCCGGCTTGGAATGGAGGGCGGCTTGCATGGACGTTGAGAAGGCGCCGTCGGCAGGCGATGCGCGGCTCTTCATCGGGATCGACCTTGGGGGCACCAAGATAGCATCGGCACTGGTGGACGCGGACATGAAAACGATGGGCCGCGTCACGGTGGCCACCAGGCCTGAGGAAGGCCCGGACGCTGTAATCGGGAGGATGCTCGGCACCGTCTGGGAGTTATGCGAAGGGCACGGCTGCGGCGTTGGCGATGTCGGGGCCATAGGAATCGGCTGCCCCGGGCCGCTCGATCAGGAGACCGGCATAGTACTGGATGCGCCCAATTTGATGTGGAAGAATGTTTCTGTGGCGGCGCCGGTGGCACAGGCTACTGGATTGCCCGTGTGTGTTGAGAACGATGCCAACGTGGCGGCGCTTGCGGAGAATAGAATGGGCGCCGGCAGAGGTGCCAGACACATGATGTATGTCACCGTGAGCACCGGAATAGGGAGCGGGCTTATCCTCGATGGCAGGCTGTATGTGGGCGCGATGGGCGCCGCGGGGGAGCTGGGCCATGTCACCATGCTTGCCGACGGGCCGCTGTGCGGGTGCGGCAATCGCGGGTGCCTGGAATCGCTGGCGTCGGGCACCGCAATCGCGCAGCGGGCGCGCGAGGCTGCGGCGCGCCCCGCGGGCGCAGGAATCCTCGAGGCTGCAAACGGCGACATCGACGCCATAGACTCCGCCCTTGTAGCTTTGGCTGCGACCGGGGGCGATGCCACGGCGCAAGCCATAATGCGTGCCGCGTTCGAATATCTTGGCACTGCAGTTGCCAACGTCCTGAACCTGCTCAATCTGGACATGGTAGTAATCGGCGGAGGCGTGGCGCAGGTCGGCGATGTGCTGTTTGATACCGTGAAACGCATGATCGAGCTACGAGCCATGGCATGCATGGCCCGAGACGTGCGGGTGGTTCCGGCGTTGCTGGGAGCTGACGCGGGCGCCCTCGGAGCTGCATGCTGCGCCGCTGAACGGCTGACCAAGTATGTGCCATAACCTGGGGGGACTCGCGTGAGGAGAGTTTTGGCTGTAGCGGCTGTGCTGTGCGTGCTGGCTGCAGTCTCTATGCTGCTGCCGCCGTGGGAATGCGCCGGCCAGGTTGTTGTAGTGTGGCAGGCCCATGACCCGGTCGGCGACGACGATGGGCCGGGCACGTATGTTTACCCAACGAATCCGGCGTTCGCGCCCTTTTCGGGGATTTTCGACCTCGCCGAGTTCAGGATCGTGCACGATCCCGACAACGTGTACTTCGAAATCGGCATGGCCACGATCGCCAATACGTGGAACGCTCCCGATGGCTTCAGCCACCAGCTCATCAATGTCTACATAGACACAACGCCCAATGCCGGGCGCGTGGACACGATGCGAGACGGCGCGTTCGTGCTGTTCGACCCGGGGCACGCGTGGGATGTTAACGTGCGGATCATGGGGTGGGGCGGCACTCGCGTGTACATGGCATCAGATGACCCAGCATCGCCGGGAATGTCTGACGGAGTCTCCGCAGAAGCGCTTCCAGACGGCAAGACGATTCGGGCCACAGTGTCCAAGAAGGTCGTCGGCGAGCCGTCCGATGTTTGGAAATACTACGTTACAGTGGCGTCGCAGGACGGCTATGGCCCTGACAATCACAGGCCTGTGATGGCCCAGGGCGGCGCCTGGGTGTTTGGCGGCGGGTCTGATCTGGATGTGAACCCCAACGTCATAGATATCCTGGCTCCCGAATCCGGCCCGAGATCACAACACAACCAGCTTGGCTCGTGGAGTGAGTCCCAGCGCCGATTGGCAGTGCTGTATCCGGCCAATGCAGATGCGCGACTGGTCCCGGGGATTGGGCACGCGGCGGCCGCAGTGGCCGGCTTGCTAGTCCTGGCCGTGCTGGGGTTCATTATGGTGAGGGCCGCTAGAGGCAGGCCAGGCGGATCGGGCGATTGAGGAGGACTTGGTGTGACCCGTAGGGCTGCAGTAATAGTCACCGCATGTTTGGCGCTCGTCGCGATGCTCGGCTGGTCGGCTGAGGCGGCCCGCCCTACCTGGCTCGACTGGCTTATCCCTCCGTCTGCGCAAACGGAAGACGGGCGACCTGACGAGCATCCGCAGAGGGCGCTCGATGTTGTGTTCGCATTCTTCCTGACCGGCGATGCTTCGTCCACCTGCGAGCAGCTGTTGGACATACTGCTTGCGCAGCCGGGCCGGAAGTTCTCTGTGGGAATGTCGGCCAGACTCGCGTCTGCTCTCGCCTGGTCGGGCTCGCGTGCAATGAGGCTGATGCGCGACGGCGTATCGCGCGGCCAGTTTGAGCTGTTGGGCTCCACTCATTCCGACAGCGTTCTGGCGGCGCTGGATCCATGGGCTGCCCGCCTCGCCGTGAACTACGGCGCCACTCGGGCGTCTGACATGTTCGGCAAGGCCCCGACAGGCTTCTGGAACCCCTCGGGCCTGTGGAGGCAGGAGATCGTGTTGCCGGTGAGCGCTGCGGGCTACTCGCACACGATAGTCGACAGCAAGATAATGGCAGCGAGCGGACTGGACGCGTTCCCGGCTCACGCCCCGGTTCGCATCGCCTGGGGCGGCCGAGAGATCGTCGTTTTTCAGGCTGACGCAGCCTTTGCCCGCGCTGTGGATGAGAGTGTGGGTTCAGGCTCGACTGCGTCCGCCCTTGCGTATCTGGAGCGCGCGTACGCCGAGGACGTGGCGGATGCTGCAGTGGTTGTGTACGCCCGCGAGGTGCGGGCGAGCGATGCAGGCTCGGCCTGGGATGGGCTGGGTCCGCTTCTGCAAGCGATTGAGAAGGAGCCGCGGCTCAGGCTGACCACGCTGGACGAGAGGGTGCAGTCAGGGCCGCGGCCGCGAGCGGCGGCTCAGTTGCTGGGCGGCGAGCCGGACCAATTGCGCCGGGCCGCGGAGGCTGCGGGCTACTCTGACTGGCAAGACTACAATTCCAATTGCCGCGCGCTTCAGGATGCGAGGAACCTGTACGGGGATGTGCGCCGGCGGATTCAAGCCGTTGAAGAGGACCTGCACAGAACGGCGACATCGCAGACTCTGGCTCCTCTGGCCTCGCGCCTCTTGGACCACGCCAAACTGGTATTCTCGTGGCATCAGTACGAATTCGGCCGCCCGGGCGCGCAAGATGCTGGATCAGCCCAGTGGGATGCGGTTCGGGGGGCGTACATCGCCGCCCTCGCCGCATGGCAGTGCGCCCATCCAGCTACCTCCGCCTACCAAGAAGACGTGAACCGCGATGGCATCGAAGAAGTGATCGTAGTCAACCCCACCGACATGTTCGTGCTGTCGCCTGTGGGCGGCAAGATGCTTTACTGGTACGACCTGGAGCATGGCGAGCAGGTCGTCGGAGAGGGGTTCGCAGGCGAGTCGGTTTCCGCTCCCGGAGTGCGAAGGGGAGCGCTGGTGGACTCGATTCGGGGGGCGGCATCTTCCGCGCCCGGGCTTGAGGAGGCCACCTACAGCGTGCAATTGGGCGAGGATTCGGCGAGCGCGGTATTTGATGCCGCCATAGGCGCCGCGAAGCTGCGGAAGGAGTTTGATCTGGGGCAGAGAGGGTTTCAGGTGGAATACACCTTGCACGCGCAGGGCCGGGTGGACTTCAGCGTGGCAAACGCGTTCAGCCCTGACCTGGATCGGATCGCGGTGGGCGGCAGGGACAGCCTGGTTTACCTGCACGCCGATGGCTCGCCGGCCAGCGCGCTCGTGTCGGATAGGGCTTTCGGGCTGGCCAACGTGGTTTCCGGCAGCGCAGTGCTGGCAAGTGTGGACCCAGACAGGCAGGATACTGCGCCTGCTGCAGAGGTGTGGTCCGACTCGGCGCTTTTCGACAGAAGCTTGTGCTTCGGGTACAGGCTACAGATGTGGCCGGGAGCATCGGCTGGCATGTCGATCCGGTTCGAGCGGTCCAGAATTGGGGCATCGGCGCCGCCCATTCTCTCGGTCGAACCCAGAGGCGAGAGCATTGTGGCAGTGCTCCCTTCCTACACGCGGCGAGTCGTGGTGCGCGAGTTGTCGGCGGAGGGTTTCCCGGTTGAGACGCCCATGCTCACGGCAGCGCGAGGTCCGGAAGCCAACGCGCCGGAGGCGGTCGCGCCCATGCCTTCGGGGCAGTTCGACTTGGTGACTACGTCGGTTATGGGGCGGACCACCACCATCGAGCGGGCCGATCAGTACACTCGCATCGGCGCGAGGTTCGAGTTTTTTCCCCAGATCGCTGATTCCCGGATCGAACTGACGCCCGGATACCACCGAGTCGGATCGGCGGTGGGGATTGTGTGGGCCGCCATCGGCGCTCTTGCGATCGCAGGGGCAGTGGCGATCATGGTGCGCTTCTCGCGGCGCCGGCGCCCCAGCTCATAGCGGATAGGCGCATAATTCGTATCTTGCGGCCAAACATAAGACTGCGGCTTGGGCGCCCGGCCCTGACCGTAGTCTTTTGCTTGTCGGAAGAGGGATGCACTGTGCGTGTGATGATGCTGAGCTGGGAATACCCGCCGCGAGTGGTAGGGGGGCTGGCGCGCCATGTTCAGGAGCTGTCGAGAGCGATGGCGAGCGCTTTTGAGGTGCACGCTGTAACTTGCTCTGTGGAAGGCGCCGGCGCGCTTGGGCGCGACCGGGGCGTATGGGTGCATCGAACGGATCCCATTGGTCCTTGCGTGGACGAGTTCATGCCGTGGGCGATGCAGCTATCGCATGCCATTCTCGCCCGCGCTCTCCGCGTCGCCCGGGAGGCTGGCCCATTTGACATCGTGCACGCGCACGACTGGACTGTGGCGCTGGCCGGCGCGGGCGTAAAGCGCGAGCTGGGCCTGCCGCTTGTGGCCACCATTCATGCCACTGAGTGGGGCCGCAACGGCGGACTCTGCAATCCGATGCAGCGCCGGATATCCGACCTCGAGTGGTTCCTGTGCTACGAGGCATGGCGGGTGATCGTGTGTTCATCACACATGCAGAACGAGGTGGGGGCTGTGTTCGGTCTGCCCATTGACAAGGTTCGGGTGATCCCAAACGGCGTGGACGCGGACCAGTTCGAGCAGGCTCGCGCGTACCGCGGCACAGGCGCCTCCCCCTCGTCCAACGAAAGCATCATACTCTTCGTCGGCAGGCTGGTGCGGGAGAAGGGTGTGCATACACTGATCGAGGCAATGCCCAAGATACTGAGCTACTGGCCCCGGGCCAGGCTCATCGTTGCGGGCCGAGGGCCGGCCGAGGGCAGTCTGCGCGATTTGGCTGCCAGTCTGGGCCTAGGAGGCAAAGTGTCGTTGGTCGGCTTTGTGCCGGACGATGAGCGCAATCGCCTGTACGGCATGGCCGCGGCGGCGGTTGTGCCCAGTCTCTACGAGCCTTTCGGGATTACGGCCCTTGAAGCCATGGCGGCGGGCACGCCGCTCATCGCGGCCGATACCGGCGGCCTCGCCCAGATCGTGAGAGACGGCGTGAACGGATGGCGGTTCTATGCAGGCAACCCCAACTCGCTGGCCGATGCGGTTTTGCACGTGCTGCACTGTCCAGAGGCGGCCGGCCAGATCGCCGAGGTCGCGCGCCGGGAAGTGCTGTCAACATACGATTGGAGCGCCATCGCCCGCAAGACTCGGGATGTATACGAGGAGGTCCTGAAAGAGACCGCGGCGCCCGAGGAGGCGATAGCCAGGTGAAGGCGGTGATCATGGCCGGAGGCAAAGGCACTCGGCTTCGGCCTCTCACGTGCGCGCTCCCCAAGCCCATGGTGCCGGTGGCGGGCCGGCCCATGATGGAGCACGTCCTGGATTTGCTGCTGACCCACGGGTACCGGGATCTGGCGTGCACCCTGTGCTACATGCCCGACACCATACAGAGTCATTTCGGCGACGGCGCCTCCCGCGGCTGCTCGATCAGGTACTCTATAGAAGAGACTCCCCTGGGCACCGCAGGCAGCGTGCGCGCTCTGGGCGGCTTCCTGGACGGCACATTCCTGGTCATCAGCGGCGACGCTCTGACCGACATCGATCTTGCGGCCGCAGCCGAATTCCACAAACAGAAGGGAGCCGCCGTCACCATCGTGCTCACCCGGGTGGAAACCCCGCTGGAATACGGCGTAGTGATAGTGGATGCGGACTGCCGCATCACGCGGTTTCTGGAGAAACCCAGCTGGGGAGAGGTATTCAGCGATACAGTGAACACGGGGATCTACGTGCTGGAGCCGGATGTGATGGAACTTGTCGAAACCGCGCGGGAATCGGATTTCAGCAAGAACCTGTTTCCCCGCCTGCTCGGCGACGGCTATCCGATGTTCGGCTACGTGGCCGAAGGATACTGGTGCGATGTGGGCAACCTGGAGCAATACCGCAACACGCATCTGGACATTCTGGATGGACGAGTCCGGGTGGGGATCCCCGGCGAATTGGTGGACGAGGGCGTGTGGATCGGCGAGGGGGCCGAGATCGAGACCGGCGCGGTCCTCAGACCGCCTGTACTGATCGGGCCAGGGGCAAGAGTGGAAAAGGGCGCCGCAGCAGGCGACTACTCAGTGATAGGCGCCGCGTCCATACTGGCGGGCGGCTGCTCCGTGCGTCGCTCAATACTGTGGCCGAGCGTGTTTGTGGGCCAGAACGCCCAGGTGCACGCGGCCATCCTCGCATCGCGAGTGAGCGTGAAGGCCGGCGCTTCAATACTTGAGGGAGCAGTGGTGGGGTCGGGCAGCTCCATAGGTGAACGGGCTCAGGTGAAGTCGGGTGTAAAAATCTGGCCTGATAAAGCCGTGGATGGCGGATCTCAGGTCAACGCCAGCCTGGTGTGGGGAGCATCGTGCTCAAAGCGCCTCTTTGGGCGATTGGGCGTGGCGGGGCTGTCGAATATAGAAGTGACTCCGGACTTCTCCGCTCGCCTGGGCGCGGCCCACGCGTCCTGCTTGCCTGCGGGATGCACCGTAACGGTCTCGAGCGATGTTCATCCGGCCTCCAAGATGGCCAAGGCGTCTTTGGCGTGCGGCGCTATGTCCATTGGGGTGACCGTGGCCGATCTGGGCGATGGAACCACAGCGGTGGCCAGGTTCGCCGTTCCCGCGCTGCAGGCGGCCGGAGGCGTGCATGCGCGGATATCGCCTGCTGACGAGAACGTCACGGTAATCGAGTTCCTGGATTCTGCCGGTGTCAACATCGACAAGGCGCTCGAACGCAAGATCGAGAACGCTCTCCTCACGGAGGACTACCGGAGGGCCCCCGCCAGCCGCATCGGAGGGCTCTTCAGCGAGACTGGCGTGACCGCGCTGTATCTGGATGCTATAGAACGGGCGGTCGACGCCGAGTTGATCAGGAGCGCGCGCATCCTTGTGGTGGCCGGATACGACGAAGACTACTTAAGGGACGTGATGAGCCTGTTCACCGAGGCGCTGGGCTGCACGGTCATACGGACGCGCGCCTTCGGGGGCGCGTGGGCCATGGCTGAACTGGCGGACGCTGTGGCAGCGGAAGGCGCTCAGGTGGGGGTTCTGATCGACCGCAACGCGGAGCGGCTGGCGCTGGTGGATGAGCGCGGCGCGAGTGTGTCCAACGAGGATGCGCTGGCGCTGGTCTGCTCAGCGATGCTCAAGTCGCATGCGGGCGGCGCCGTGGTGGTGCCGGTCACCGCTCCCGGAGCTATCGAGAAAGTGGCGGCCGGCCTTCGAGGGCGCGTGGTCCGCTCCCAGGCCAATCCCAGGTCCATGATGGAGAAGGCCATCGAGGCCAGAGTGAAGATGGGAGAGGCCAGTGTTCCGCAGTTCCAGCCCATGCTGGACGGCGTGTTCGCCCTGGCGGTGCTGCTGGAGCAGCTTGCTGCAGAGAAGGCGCCGCTTTCGCTGGCGGCTCGGGCCATGCCGCGGTCCTACATGACCCGGCGCTTAGTGGATTGTCCATGGCAATCCAAGGGCAGGGTGATGCGGCACTTGATCGAGGAGACCGACAACGAAAACGTCCAGCTCATTGACGGCATCAAGGTCTACACCGACCAGGGCTGGACGCTCATATTGCCGGATTCAGAGGATCCCGTCTTCCACGTGTACAGCGAGGCCGCGAGTCAGGAGATCGCGGAGGAGATCGCCGGAGTATGCATCTCCCGGATCGCGGAAGCCATGGGCGACGCCGAGTAGACTGTGTAGTCGATGTCGGGGAATATGTTGTCGGTGCACTCCAGGCGGCTCACCCACTCATGATCCAGGTTCGAGCTGCGAATATCGCTGTAGAGGCGGTCGAACCTGGATATGTGGTCATGGGTGCGCGCCACAGCATAGTCCACGCACGTGCCGGCCTTCATGATGAACGCCCAGTCGGAGCTCTGCGCCAGCATGAGTTCGCGGGCTGCCTGGTTGAGCGCCCGCCTGACCGGGTCGGGCTGGGGCGGGGCATAGCTTTCGGCGAGCTCGCTCATCCGGCGCGCCATCATGTGCAGATGCGGGTAGATCCAGTGGTTGCAGTCTGCCAGCCATACCTCATTGTAACCCATGTAGCCCCATGACGACATGGACGGCGCGGCGACCTGGGCGCGAGGATACTCGTCTAGGTAGTCGGTGGGGGTTACGAGCTTGATTGTGTCCTGGTCGTAGGCGATCTTGCGTATGACGAACTCCAGGAACTCGGGGCCCTCAAACCACCAGTGGCCGAAGAGCTCAGCGTCGTACGGCGCGACCACTATGGGTTTGCGGTCCATGGCCGATGCCAGATGCTCGATCTGCCGCTCCCGGTTGAACATGAAGTTGCCTGCGTGCGCCGCGGCCTTGCCCATGGCCCACTCGCGAACGTAGGGCTGCTTGTGCTCCGTGCGGCCGGTGACGCGGTAGTACTTTATGCCAGTGTGCGTCCTTACCGGGCAGTCGCCCATCAGCGGTCGTATGTATTCCCAGTCGAGATCGTAGGCGATGTCGCGGTAGAACTCCCTGTAGTCAGAGTCGCCGGGGTATCCCTCGTGCGCGCTCCAGACCTGCTTGGACGATTCCATGTCTCGGCCGAAGGCGGCCACGCCGGAAGGACAGTAGATGGGGGCGAACACGCCATATCTCGGCCTAGGGCTGGCATTTTCTATGCCATGGGCATCAGTGAAGAAGTAGCGGACCCCTGCTTCGCGCAAGTACGTGTCGATGCCCGGGTAATAGCCGCATTCCGGCAACCACATGCCTTTGGGAGTAGTTCCGAATACCTTGCGGTGGTAACGGACTGCCGTAAGGATCTGGGCGCGGGCCGCGGACGGACACACCTCCATCAGCGGCAGGTACCCGTGCGTTGCCGCCGTGGTTATCAGCTCTATGCGGCCGCCATCGGCGAGCTCGGCGAATCCGCGCGTTACGTCTGATCGGAGAGTGTCGTGGTATGCTGACCGTACTTGCTTGAACCGGTCCGAATACATCCTGGCAGTCTCGTGAAACTGCGGTTGCCATCTGGTTCGAAGTGTCTCGCGTTCGGCTAGCTCGCAGAGGCCGTCTATGAACTGTGAGAAGCGCGATTGGAGAAGCGGATCGCGGCACATCGACACAAGCGTTGGTGAGAGCGACACTGTTATGCGGTAGGGCACTTCCTCCGCGGCCAGCTGCGCAAGCATCATGTAGAGTGGTATGTAGCTTTCCGTCAGCGCCTCGTAGAACCACTTCTCCTCCAGATAGGCATCGCCTTCAGGGTGGCGCACATACGGAAGATGAGCGTGGAGCACGATAGCCGCATATCCGCGGGGTTCACTCATCACAGGTCACTTCCCATCGTTCCAATCGTTGCCATCATGCCCGCTTTCCCCGTAGCCGGGTCCGGTTCGGGTAACGGTCCAGGATACGCGGCGCGACATCAGCTGGTCGGCGGATTCGGCGGTTACCTCGATGGGGAGTTCGCCGATGGGAAGCGCCATCCGCATCGAGAAGGTCCCATCGGCGGCCACACGCGCCGTCATTCCCGAAACGGCGATGTGCGATCCGGGCTCGGTTGCGCCGTACACTATCAGTTCCGCATCAGCCCGCAGCCAGTACTGACGGGGCGCGACTTCGGCAACGCCTATGACAGGGCCCGCCGGGCTGGACACGGCGCCGAGTCCGCCTGAACCCATGGAGATCTCCCGGAGCCGCTCCTCGCCGCGCAGCTTGCCGGAGGGCAGTCCCGGCGATGAAGCGTACGGCGGCCTGGGGGCAGGTTTCATTGCCTCAAGCGCTCGGATCGAGAGCCATTCCTCGTCGCGGATTTCCGATGGGCCTACGCGAGGTGTACGCACGACATTTGATCGAGCAATCAAGCGGAACGCTCCGGATGCGAGAGTCAGCCCTAGGTCGACGCAGTATGACCTATCGGGCTCGCAGGCGTTTATGTACCAGTTGTCGGCGAAAGGGTGGACGTGGATGGAGGCATGCCTCGCTGAGTCGACGGTACCGAGCTCTACGCCGGTCACATCGCTTACTCTCAGGGTAAGGCGGCTCCGATGTATCTCATCGCCTAGTTCACGGGCGAGGTCGGCTGCTGTGCACTCCGCTATCTCCCAGTAGGCATGCATCCAGAATGGGTCGCGCACCTGCAGTACGATACGCGTTTCGCCGTAGCGCTCGGGCATGGGTGGAAGGACCTCCTCGTGACGCCGAAACGCGAGGACCGGCCTCGCTATGGGTGGCAATCTCTCCGGTATTCTGTCCGCCGAAGACCGAGGTTATCCCGCGGCATAGCGTTAACCAGTTGGGCAAGAATACTTCATGCTGTAGGAGGTGTGACGCATGCCGCATTTCGGCTCATTCGCCCTAGTGCTTCACTCTCACATACCGTATTGCCGCAAGTCCGGCGTTTGGCCGTTCGGCGAAGAGTGGGTGTTCGAAGCTATGGCTGAGACGTACATCCCGGTCCTGGATATGCTCTCGGAGATCGCCGAGTCTGCATCCGGGCCGCGCGTAGCGGTTAGCCTGTCGCCGGTGCTCGCTGATCAACTGGCAGATGGCTACATGCAATCGCGGTTTCTGGAATACGTTGAGATGCGGAAGAAAGCTGCCGTGCGCGATGCCGATAGGCATGAGGCGGAGCACGATGACCGGCTGGCCTCGCTCGCCAGGGGGCACGCAGAATACTACGAGTACGCGGCAGACAGGTTCGCCGACCATTACCGGGGCGACTTGCCGGGCGCCGTGGCCCGCCTCGCTTCGCGCAAAGTGGTGGAACTTCTGGCTACTTCCGCGACCCATGCCTACCTGCCGCTGCTGTCAGAGGAGAGAGCGCGCGTTCAGATGAGGCTGGGGTGCGAAGCGTGCGAGCGCCATTTCGGAGTGCGCCCCAGAGGCGCCTGGCTTCCGGAATGCGGGTACCGTCCCGGAGCCATTGAGCGGATTTTGACCGAGTGCGGCATAGACTACTTCATCGTCGACACACACGCCGTTGCCGGCGGCGCAGCGCGGGTGGCTTACGGGGTCGAGTCGAAGTGTTCGGGCGCTGACGAGCTGCCCGGGCCGGCGCCGATTCCCAGCATGGCCACGCTCAGGCCCTACCTGCTCTCAGGTTCGCAGCTTGTGGTGTTCGCCCGCGACGAAGTCACCGCCTCACAGGTCTGGTCGAGGGAAACCGGGTATCCGGGCGATGGCAACTACCGAGAGTTTCACCGGCGCGACAGCGTCTCGGGGTTGCAGTACTGGAAGGTTACCAACAAGCTTCTGGACCTCGGGCAGAAGCAGCTCTACGATCCCGTCGCCGCGGCCGGCGCCGCTTGCGAACACGCCCGGCACTTCGTGGAACTCGTGGCGTCCAGGCTGGCGAGATACAGGGATGCCTGCGACGAACAGGGGTTGATCATCGCTCCGTACGACATGGAGCTGTTCGGGCACTGGTGGCACGAGGGCGCGGCATGGCTCAGACATGTGATGTGCGCGCTTACCGAGGATGAGCGTGTCGCGCTCACGACCCCCGGCACGTATCTGCTCTCGCACAGGCCTTCGGCCCAGATAAGCATCGACGAGTGCTCCTGGGGACACGGAGGCAAGCACGGCACGTGGGCGAACTCGGATACGAAGTGGATGTGGGAATCGCTGGCCCGTGCGGAGGCGCTCAATCAATCACTATGCAGCAAGCGAGGCACGCTTCGAGGCGCCAGCCTTGCCATGGCGGATCAGGCAGCCAGGGAATTGCTTCTGCTGGAGGCGAGCGATTGGCCGTTCCTGGTCACTACCAGGCAGGCAAAGGAGTACGCCGAGGAGCGGTTCTTGCGCCACCTCGAGGATTTCGAGACACTGGCCCGCGCCGCCCAGACTGGAGCCCATGACGATGAGGCCTTGGCCGCGTTGAGCAGCGCCGCTTCGCGCGACTCCCTTTTCGCCTGGGTGGATAGTGAAAAACTGTGATATACTCTGAGATGCAGTTTGCGGATGTGAGGTGCGCCATAATGCTTGACCTGACACTGGCTTCCGGCTTGCCCATTGCCTTGGGCGACGACTCTATGCTGGTATTCTCCGACCCTTTGCCGCGCGTAGCGCCGGCAGTGCGGAAGGCCTCCGACATGGCAGACGTGTGGCTTGCGCCTGATAAGGCGCAAGAGGAAGAGATCTACTACATGTACAGGGACATACACCTTCCTGAACACGAGGAACTCATCCGTGCGAGCGGCCTTCGCTACGATGTCACCGTGATACTGCCGGGCAAGGTCGGCCACGAGTTCATCAAGACGGCCGGCCACTACCACCCGCTCAAACCCGGTACCAGGGTTACATATCCAGAGGTCTACGAGGTGCTGTATGGAGTGGCCCACTACCTGATCCAGCGGGCCGACACAGGCTCGGGCGACATCGTGGACGCAGTGCTGGCGCCGGCCGAAGCCGGTGAGAAGGTAGTCATTCCCCCTGGATACGGGCATATCACCATAAACCCGTCCTCCGAACCGCTGGTGATGTCGAACTGGGTTGCGGCCGACTTCGCATCGGAGTATGGAATGATCAAGAGATACAGGGGCGGAGCATACTTTGAGATAGATGAGACCGCCGGCGCCGCCAGGTTCGTCCCGAACAAGCGGCACGAAGGAGTAGCGCCTTTGAGGAGCCTCGAACCTCGGGACCTGCCGACCTTCGCGCTTACGGGCGGTTACCCCATGTACCAGGCCTTCTTGGACTCCCCCGACAGGTTCAGATGGCTTGCTGAGCCGGAGCAGTTCGCGCAGGAACTGGCATTCATCATAGGCGGATAGGTCTATCGCGAGGTGAAGGCGATGGGGCATACCATGGAACCGCCATCGACCCCGTCCGATGTGCGAGTCGTGGCGCTGGGCGGAGGAACGGGTCTGTCCACCCTTCTGAGAGGCCTGAAGCGCTACACCAGCAGCATCACCGCGATTGTCACCGTTACCGACGACGGGGGCAGTTCGGGCAGGCTTCGCGCAGAGATGGGAGTGCTTCCCCCAGGCGACATACGCAACTGCCTGGTGGCGTTGGCCGATGCGGAACCCCTTATGAAACAGCTCTTCGACTACAGGTTCAATGGCCAAGGGCCGCTTGCCGGCCACAACTTCGGTAACCTCTTCATTGCCGCCATGAGCGAAATAACGGGCGACTTCGAATTAGCAGTCAAAGAATCCAGCAGAGTGTTGCTGGTCAGAGGCGAGGTGCTTCCCGCCACGCTCGACGACTGCGTGCTCGGCGCGGTGCTGGAGGATGGCCGAGAGGCGCTTGGCCAAACCGCACTGGGCAATAGCGCATGCAAAATAGATCGAGTGTTCCTGCGCCCGCCTGCCCCCAGGCCTTTGCCGGAGGCATTGCATGCCATCGGGGACGCCGATGCGATCGTGCTCGGTCCGGGCAGCCTGTACACCAGCGTCACGCCCAACCTGCTCGTGGACGGGGTGGCCGGCGCGATTGCCGCGTCCAGCGCAGTCAAGATATATGTGTGCAACGTCATGACCGAACGCGGCGAGACGCAAGGCTACACGGCCCAGGATCACCTGGCGGCCATCTTCGACCATGTCGGACCGGACCTCGTCGACTGGATCATCGTCAATGACGCTCCCATAAGCGATGGAATGGTGCGAAAATACTCACTTGAGGGAGCAGAGCCGGTGAGATGGGATAGACAGGTTCTTGAGTCGATGGGCGTTCGAGTGGCGGAAGCGCCTGTGGCCAGCCAGACGGACCTGGTGAGGCACGATCCCGGAGCTATCGCATCGGAGGTCATTGCCCTGGCCTTGCAGGAGCGAGAGCTACAGGCGCATCGCCTGGCATGCGAGTACGGCCCCTAGGAATCCTGCCAGGGTTGCAAGCAGGGCGGCCGCGACTGTGTGACGGGTTCGCGTTATCCCCACTGAGCTGAAGTAGAGCGCGATGATGTAGAGAGACGTGTCGGCTGAGCCCTGCACCACCGATGCCAATGTGCCTTCAGCGGAGTCCGGCCCGTAGTGCTGGAGAAGTTCGGCCAGGTAACCTAGGGATCCTGAGCCCGATATGGGCCGAAGCGCGGCAAGGATCATGATGTCGGGGTTCACCCCGAGGGCGCGCGCCACTGGCGAGAGGGCGCGCGCTGCTGCATTCAGCGCTCCCGATTCACGGAACATGCCCACCGCGACGAACATGGCGATCATCGCCGGGGCGATGCGCCCGATCGTCTTCAGGCCCTCCGATGCGCCTTCCACGAAGCAGCCATAGACGTCAACGCCCCGCCAAGCGCCGTAAAGCGGTATTCCCGCGACTAACAGGGGCACAAGATAGTAGGGAAATGCCGCCAGAAGCTTCATCGTCTCTTTCGCCCTCTCTTCCTGAGCGCGCGGTCAAGGATTACGGCCGCGGCCGTGGAACAGGACGTGGCGAGAATCGTGGCCCCGATCACGGCGGCTGGATCAGCCGAACCCATCTCGGCCCGAAGCGAGATTATGGTGGTCGGAACCAGCGTGAGACTGGAGGCGGTCACTATGGCGAAAGTGCACATTGCATCAGTCGGTTCAGGGGGAGTCTGCTTGGCGTTGCCTGGCCTTGCCCCGCGGCGCGGCGGTCTGCCGCCGCATTCGACTGCCAGCTGTTGCATGGCCTGGAGCCCCAGCGGAGTGGCGGCCATACCCAGGCCAAGGAGGTTGGCGGCCATGCTGGAAGCGATGAGCGGAATCGACTTCGAATTCCGCGCAAGATCAGGGAAGAGCGGGCCAAGGAGAGGACGAATCCCGGCAGCCAGTGCGGCGGTCAGGCCGGATTGCTCCGCGATTCGCGCCATGCCCGACCAAAGACCTATTGACCCGGCTAATGCCAGGCAGAGCTGCACGGCTTCTTTGGCGGAGGAGATGGACATCGCGGCAACGCTTCCAGGGCCACGTGTGCACACTGCCCACACGGCGCCGAATGCCAGCATAGCGACCCACACAATACCCATCATGCCGCTTCCTCCTAAGTAGAGCGCAGGAGCTGTTCGGGCTGATGCCACCGGTCAATCGTATTCGAACCCTGTGCGCGAGTATGCGCCCTGCGCAATGAAGGGAATCGTCTCTCGGCGGGGAATACAAACAGTGCTGGGCCCGGGGAGTGATGGCGCGTGGACTTCTACTCTTTGATGAAGGACGAGCTGGTTCGGGCTGTGCCCGAGCGTGAATGCTGCCGCGTGGCGGAGCTATCGGCGCTGGTGAAAGCGGACGGAGCAATCCAGATTTCTGAAGGGCGCGTGTGTATCGCGGTTTCCCAGTCGCACGCGGGCGTGGCGCGCAAGGTAGTGTCGCTTCTCCGCGAGGTCCATCGGCCTGCGCTGGAGCGTCCCGCCGTGGAAGTGGCCGTCCGAAAGAGCAAGGGCGCGCCGCGCGGCAATGTCTACGTGATCCGAGTGGTGAACCACGATGAAGCTGTGGAACTCCTCGACCGCCTGGGCCTTGCAGGGCGGAATGGTCTTGCCCTGGGCGTGGAGCCCCGCGTGGTGGCCAGGCGCTGCTGCAAGCGGGCCTACATCCGCGGCGCTTTCCTGGGCGCCGGCTACATGGGCGATCCGTCCAGAGGGTACCATCTGGAAATAGCTGTTCTAGGCAGGCAGCATGCCCAGGACATCTGCAGTCTTCTGGGCGAGTTCGGGATCCGCTCCGGAGTGGTTCCCCGGAGGGGGCGAAGCGTAGTCTATCTTAAGGACGGCGATGACATCGTGGAGTTGCTCCGCGTGATGCAGGCGTCCAGCGCTCTTCTGGAGCTCGAGAACACGCGGATAGTGCGATCGATCCGGGGCGATGTGAACCGATTGGTCAACGCGGAGAACGCCAATCTGGGCAAGATTGTAGACGCTTCTTTCAACCAGATCCGCGATATTCAGCTCATAGACGATATGATGGGCATCCGGCGGCTTCCTCCAGCCCTTGCCGAAGTGGCTCGTCTCAGGCTTGAGCGCCCAGAGGCCAGCCTCGCAGAGCTCGGGGCCATGCTGTCGCCGTCTGTGAGCAAGTCGGGAGTTAACCACCGCATGCGCAGAATCGCCCGCATAGCCGACGATATTCGCCTGAACGACAGGCGGTAGAGGTGATGTCCCGTGGAAATGTCCTACGGGATGGTCCAACAGCAGGTACAAAGGCTGGTAATGACGCCCCAGCTGCGCCAGGCCATCCAACTACTTCAGCTGCCAACCGTCGATCTGGCGCAGTACGTCCAGAACGAACTGCTCCAGAACCCGGTTCTGGAAGAAGGCCATTCGAGCCGGGATCAGGATGATGGTCAGGAACAGGGCCAGGAGCAAGACCAGGCGCCAAGCGCCGGCGACGACCAGATAGACTGGGAGCGCTACTTCGCCGGCGATGGAGGCGCCGACTCCGGTTGGGCCTCCGGCTGGGCCGACAGGGATGCCGATGATGACCCGGTCAGGCGTATCATATGGGAACCTTCACTCGCCGAGCGTCTCCATGTGGAACTGGCGATAGCTTCGACGTGTCCCAAGACTCTACGGATCGGGGAGTATCTGCTCGGATGTATCGACGACAGCGGGTTCTTCCGCGGTGACGTGCGCGATGTGGCGGATGCGCTGGGAGCCGAGGAGCCTGAGGTGGAACAGGTGCTCAAGATGATCCAGCGCTTCGATCCTGTGGGTGTAGGATCGCGCAGCGTCCAGGAATGCCTGGAACTACAGATATCCGCGAGGTCAGCCCCTGATAACCTGCGTGCACTGGCGATACGGATCGTCCGGGAGTTCCTGGATGACCTTGCCGAAGGCAGGATAGCCCGAATCGCATCCCAGCTGTCCACTGATGTGGGCGAGGTTCAAGAGGCCGCGGACTTGATACGCGCGCTTACGCCCCGCCCGGGGCAGGGTTACGCCGGAGGCGGGGAAGTCAGGTACATCGTCCCCGATGTGATCATCGAGAAGGTGGGCGACGACTACGTAGTAGTCCCGTGTGATTCGGCATCGCCGCGACTGGTCATCAACAACGCGTACCGTTCGATGCTGTCCGACGCCCACACCGACCCGGCCGCCAAAGACTTCATCCGCGAGCGCCTGAATTCGGCCACATGGCTCATACGAGCGCTGGGCCAGCGGCGCAACACCATAACCCGGGTAGCGACCTCCATCGTCTCCCATCAGCGCGACTTCTTCGACCGCGGCATACTGTACCTGCGTCCGCTCACCTTAAGAGAGGTGGCGGTGGACATTGAGATGCACGAGTCCACGGTGAGCCGGGCCACTGCAGGCAAGTACGCGCAGACTCCGCGCGGCATATTCGAGCTCCGGTTCTTCTTTGGCTCGGGGGTGAGCACCTCGGATGGGGATGCTGCGAGTGCCGTCAGCATAAAGAAGTACATGAAAGAAGTGATCGCCTCCGAAGACCCCAGATCTCCGCTCTCCGACCAACAGATCGCCGATTCATTGACCCGTGAGGGGATCAACATCTCCAGGAGGACTGTGGCAAAGTACAGAGGCGAGCTGGGAATGCCCGCGTCCATGCGGCGAAGAAGATACTGACCGCCGAAGAAGGAGTTTCAACGTATGCGTAGAACAAAAAACTTGTATCGGATGGGTGGGACAGGAATTGGACAGGCGGGACGAAAAGCGCCCAGGCACCGAACAGGGAGTGCCCCAGTGGGCTAACATGGCTGCCGTTCAGCGTCGGATAGCGCCGGAACTGACCGAGCGGATTGTGCTCAGACACAACATCCTGCGTCATGTGTCGGATTCCCAGCCGATCGGGCGCAGAGCTCTTTCCCAGCGCATCGGGCAGACCGAACGCGCTGTTAGGCGCGAGGAGAGTGTGCTTCGGGAGGCAGGTCTGATTACGGTGGACCCGGACGGCATCCGGCTTGCCAGGGATGGGGAGGATATCCTGTGGGGACTGGCTGAGTACGTACGCTTGCTCATAGGCACCGGCGAACTGGAGAACCTGTTGGAGCTGGAGTTTGGTGTGGATCAGGCCGTGGTGGTCGCCGGCGACTCTGACTTGGACGATGCGGTCAAGAGGGAGATCGCCCGGTCGGGCGCGGCTCAGCTCAGGGACGTGATCTCCGATGGCGATGTGGTGGCTGTGACGGGCGGAACTACTATGGCGGCTCTGGCTGCAGAGGCGCTTCCCCTGCGCGGCACGCGCGATGTGGTGGTTGTGCCTGCCCGCGGCGGTCTGGGGGAAGACGTGGAGAAGCAGGCCGATACGGTAGCGGCGTCTTTGGCCAAGAGACTCGGGGGGAGCTACAGGCTTCTTAACCTCCCCGATGATCTGGGTCGCGAATCGGCTGCGAGCGTCCGCGAGGAACCCCGAATCAAGCAAGTGATTGACACAATCCGGCGGGCTCGCGTGGTTGTGCACGGTGTCGGGACGGCTTTGGAAATGGCGCGGCGGCGTAACCTGTCGGAGTCGGAGATCGCCCACATCCAGCAGCTGGGAGCTGTGGGGGAGTCTTTCGGCTTCTACTTCAACTCCGCCGGAGAGGTGGTCTACACGACCTCAAGCCTCGGCCTGCGCTTGGCGGAACTCTCGTCAGTGCCCACCGTGATATGCGTTGGGGGCGGGTCGAGCAAAGCCCGGGCGCTGGAGGCTGTGTTGCGGAACGGGTTTTCGCATATCGTCGTCACAGACGAAGGAGCGGCACACGGGATCAAACACGAATCAGGGAGGTGAACCCCGCCGCGCTGCAGGCGGGAGCAGATGGCAGTCAAGATTGGGATCAATGGTTTCGGAAGAATCGGCAGGCTTGTGTTGAGGGCGGGCGAAGGGCGTCCGGAGATAGAGGTAGTGGCGATCAATGATCTGGTGGACGCCAAGACCAATGCGCATCTTCTGAAGTACGACTCTATACACGGCACCTACGAGGGCAGCGTGAAGGCCGGCGATGGTTACATAGAAGCGGGAGGCCGAAAGGTCAAGGTGTTCGCGGAGAAGGACCCGTCCAAGCTGCCCTGGGGCGAGTTGGGCGTAGACATCGTGGTGGAGTCTACGGGAGTCTTTCGGTCCAAGGAGAAGGCCTCGGCGCACCTTAGGGGCGGCGCGAAGAAGGTCGTCATTTCCGCGCCGGGCAAGAATGAAGACATAACCATCGTGATGGGGGTCAACGAGGGCAAGTACGACCCGGCGAACCATCACATCATCTCCAACGCTTCTTGCACCACCAACTGCCTTGCGCCTGTGGCCAAGGTGCTGCTGGACTCGTTCGGGATCGAGCGCGGGCTCATGACTACTGTCCACTCCTTCACTAATGACCAGCGCATCTTGGATCTGGCCCACTCTGACCTCAGGCGCGCCCGCGCGGCGAGCATGTCGATGATACCTACCACTACAGGCGCGGCGTCTGCGGTGGCGCTTGTCTTGCCGGAGCTTAAGGGCAAGCTGAACGGGTTTGCCATGAGAGTGCCTACGCCCAATGTGTCGGTTGTTGATCTGGTAGTCGACCTCAAGAAAAAGGCGACTGCGCAAGACGTGAACAACGCGCTCCGGGCGGCGGCGGAGGGCCCGCTGGCAGGCATCCTCGACTACACGGAAGAGGAACTCGTGTCGCACGACTTCAACCACAACCCCCATTCGTCTATCGTGGACGGGCTGTGCACTATGGTTATCGACGGCGACATGGTCAAAGTGATCGCTTGGTACGACAACGAGTGGGGTTACTCCAGCCGCGTGGTAGACTTGGTCAGTTACATCGCGAAGTCCCTGTAGAGGAGCTGACCGGCATTGTGCAAGCTGACAGTGGAGGACGTGGATGTAGCCGGCAAGCGCGTGTTCGTGCGCGTCGATTTCAACGTGCCTATGGACGCCGACCGGAACATAACTGACGATCGGAGAATCGCTGCCGCGGTTCCCACGATAGAGTATCTGACTAAGCGAGGGGCCAGAGTGATACTGGCATCTCACCTTGGGCGACCCAAGGGCAAGTTCGACCCCGGGGCCGTTATGGATCCGGTGGCGGACCGCCTTTCGGCGCTTCTGGGCCGGCGTGTGCCGAAACTTCCCGACTGCATCGGGCCGGAAGTGGAAGCGGCCGTTGCCGCTATGGCTCCAGGCGATGTGGTTCTCCTCGAGAACGTGCGGTTTCACAAGGAGGAGGAGGCCAACGATGCGGGGTTCGCCCGGCGACTGGCCTCGCTGGCCGACATATTCGTGAACGACGCATTTGGCGCGGCCCACAGGGCGCACGCTTCTACAGAAGGCATAGCCAAGTTCATACCTGGCGTTGCCGGGTTTCTCATGCGCAAGGAGATACAGATCATGGGCGAGGCCCTGGCCGACCCGAGGCGCCCGTTCGTCGCTATTCTGGGCGGGGCCAAGGTGGCCGACAAGATCGGCGTCATCGACAACCTGCTCGCCCTTGTGGACACGCTGCTGATCGGAGGGGGCATGGCTTTCACGTTCCTGAAGGCTCAGGGCCACGAGGTGGGCAAGTCGCTGGTGGACGCCCAGAGGTTGGACTACGCCCGGGAGGCCATGGCCGAGGCGCGCTTGAGGGGTGTCCGGTTCGAGCTTCCTGTAGACGTTGTAGCGGCCGAGCGGTTCGAAGCAGGCTCGCCGCATAGGGTGGTCGGAGTCGACGCGATTCCCGCTGATTGGATGGGCCTCGACATCGGTCCGGCTACGACTGAGAGATTCTCCGGCATAGTGCGAGAGGCCGGCACTGTGGTGTGGAACGGTCCAATGGGCGTATTCGAGATGGAGGCGTTCGCCTCGGGCACACGCGGCTTGGCAGAGGCGCTGGCATCATCGGGCGCGGTGACGATCGTGGGAGGCGGTGATTCCGCGGCGGCGTGCGAGCAGTTGGGCTTGGCTGACAAGATGACGCACGTGTCGACGGGCGGCGGCGCGTCGCTGGAGTTTCTGGAAGGACGGGTGCTGCCCGGAGTGGCGGCGCTAGTCGATAGAGATAGGGCAGATCTGGAGGTGTCGGAGTGAGGCGACCAATAGTAGCAGGCAACTGGAAGATGCACAAGACGATTCCTGAAGCGGCCGCGCTCGCGCGTGAGCTGGCCGATGAGGCGGCCAAGTTCGATGGGTGCCAGGTGGTGCTGTGTCCGCCGTTTACGGCGATTCACGCCGTGGCGGGCTGCATCGGCGGGTCTGGGATCGAAGTCGGCGCGCAGGATGTGCACTGGGAGCCGAAGGGCGCGTTCACAGGCGAGGTTTCCTGTGAGATGTTGGTCGACGCCGGGTGCCGGTGGGTAGTTGTGGGCCACTCTGAACGGAGGGCCATGTTCGGCGAGACGAACGATGCCGTCAATCGCAAGGTCAAAGCGGCATTGGCAGCGGGTTTGCTTCCCATAGTATGTGTGGGGGAGAGCTTCGCCCAGCGCGAACAGGGCCTCACCGCTGACGTGGTGCAGAAGCAGGTAGAAGGGGCTTTCGCGGGCGTGCCCGCCGCCGAGGCAGGGCGAATCGTCGTGGCGTATGAGCCCATCTGGGCAATCGGCACGGGACGCGCGTCTACAGGAGAGGACGCCAATGAGGTTGCCGGGGCAATCAGGCGTACGCTGTCGGGGCTGTACTCCGATGGGGTGAGCGCGGCGGTGAGGATTCAGTACGGGGGCAGCGTGAAGCCTTCTAACATGGCTGAGTTTGCCGGGCAGTCGGAAATAGACGGGGCGCTGGTTGGCGGGGCCAGCCTGACAGCGTGCGACTTCGCAGGGATCATCGATGCCGCGATAGGCGCTAAGAAATAAGCAGGTGAGAAAGGAGCACAGGCGGCGCGTGCCGCCGACTAGACATGTCGATAATCACTGATGTCTATGCGCGCGAGATACTTGACTCCAGAGGCAATCCCACAGTCGAGGTGGAAGTGACGCTGTCCGACGAAACGGTAGGCAGGGCGTGTGTGCCTTCGGGCGCGTCCACCGGCCAGCACGAGGCGTTGGAATTGCGGGATGGGGATCGCGGTCGGTACCTCGGGCGTGGGGTGAGGAAAGCCGTCGACAACGTGAACGATAGGATCGCGGATGAGATAGCGGGCATGGACGCCCGAGACCAGACCCTTATCGACCTCACCATGATAGAGCTGGATGGAACGCCGAACAAGGCCAAGCTGGGGGCCAACGCCATACTCGGAGTGTCGCTGGCTGTGGCCCGCGCCGCAGCGGAGTATACAGGCCTGCCGCTCTACCAGTATCTAGGCGGAGTCGGCGCCCGCACCCTGCCGGTGCCGATGATGAACATCCTAAACGGCGGCAAGCATGCCGACAACAACGTCGATATCCAGGAGTTCATGATCGTGCCCGTGGGCGCCGACAGTTTCGCGGATGCCCTGCGCACTGGAGCCGAGATCTATCACGCGCTCAAGGCGGTGCTGAAAAAGCGCGGCCTTTCGGCGGGCGTGGGGGATGAGGGAGGATTCGCTCCTGACCTCGACTCCAATGAGAAGGCCATCGCTGTGGTGGTCGAGGCCATCGAGAAGGCCGGTTTCGTGCCGGGCAAAGACGTGTTCGTAGCGCTTGACGTCGCGGCGAGCGAGCTGTGGCGAGACGGCAAGTACGTGCTTGCGAGTGAGGGGAAGGAGCTCGATTCGGCTGGTCTCGTGGATTTCTATGAGGCCCTGGTCAGCAAGTACCCCATCATCTCCATCGAGGACGGGCTGGCGGAGGATGATTGGGAGGGCTGGGGGACGGCCACTCGGCGGCTGGGCGACCGAGTCCAGCTTGTGGGCGACGACCTTCTCGTCACCAATGTCGAGCGGATCGAACAGGCGATTCAGCGCGGCGTGGCCAACTCCGTTTTGATAAAGGTCAACCAGATCGGCACGCTCTCCGAGACGCTGGATGCCATCGAAACGGCCAAGCGGGCCGGTTACACGGCGGTGATCTCGCACCGGTCCGGCGAGACGGAAGACACCACCATAGCCGACATCGCCGTGGCTGTGAACGCTGGGCAGATCAAGTCGGGCGCACCGTGCCGCACCGACCGCGTGGCCAAGTACAACCAGCTCCTCAGGATCGAAGATCTGCTGGGCGATGCCGGCATGTACGCCGGCATGGACGCATTCTACTCGATCAGGCGCGCTCGGGGCTAGCTTCGCGCGGACTCGGTATGAATACCACTGTTGCAGTTGTGGCCACAGATGCTATGCTAGACAAGGAAGGCGCAAACAAGGTCGCCCAGATGGCCCAAGACGGGCTGGCGCGGGCGATCATCCCGGCGCACACGATGTACGACGGCGACACGGTGTTCTGCCTGTCGACGGGGGAGAAGCGGCTGTCGGGCGGCGACTCGGATCGGAGATGACCGAGATCGGCGCGGCATTGCTGGGATGGCGAGGGCGCCTGTCCATACACCAATAGTCGTCCGGCACCCGGGAGGGGCTGGAACGGAGGTGCACTTGGTTTGAAACTGAAAACGGAACAGATCACCATCGCGGGAGTGCTTGGCGCTATCACTGTTGTGTTGGGCACTACAGGGCTGGGATTTATCCCAGTTGCCACCCCGGCAGGGGCGGCCACCCTCATGCATCTGCCCGTCGTTCTGGCGGGGATTCTCGGCGGCCCAGTCGTGGGCGCAGCTGTGGGCTTGATCTTCGGGCTGACGACACTCCGGTTCATGGGCGACTTGCGCGTAGTGATACCGGCCAGGCTGCTGATGGGGCCGATGGCCTTCTGGGTCTATTCGGGCCTTCGCAGAAGGACGTGGGGCCTGCCGCTGGCGGCGGCAGTCGGCAGTCTGGCGAACACCGCGGGCACACTGGCTCTGGCCGTGCTGTTTGGCTATATCCCGCTGGCAGGCAAGACAGGCGCTCTTGCCATCGCGATCATGCAGGGAGGGCCTGAGGCGCTGGTCGCGGCGGTGCTCCTCACTCCGATCGTGCTCGCCGTGACCCGAGCGATGCATAGGGCCTGACGCCGCTGGTGAACGTACAGACCAGGTCTTTACTGGTGTCCAGCCGTTGGTGTATAATCTTTGAAGTTTGAACAAACTTCAGGCAGCGAGGTGCTATTCTAGATAGTGTCATCAAGAAAAATTGATCCGGTTCGTCTGATTCCGCTGGGCGGGATCGGCGAGATTGGCAAGAACATGCTCGTGGTCGAATACGGCTCCGACATCATCGTCGTGGACTCTGGGCTGATGTTCCCGGACGAGGACATGTTCGGTGTAGACTTGGTAATACCCGATGTGACTTACCTGGAAGAGAACCGCGAACGTATCCGCGGGATCGTGCTCACGCATGGGCACGAAGACCACATCGGAGCGCTTCCGTACGTGCTCAAGAGGCTCAACTGCAATGTGCCGGTTTACGGCACCCGCCTCACTCTGGCGCTTGTGGAGTCGAGGCTGAAGGAGCACGGGCTCAGGCTGCAGTCGTACGCGCACGTTGTGAAGGCGGGCGACTCGATACGCCTGGGCAATCTCGGCGTGGAGTTCATCCATGTCAGCCACTCCATTGCCGACTGCGTGGCTCTGGCCATAGATACCCCGGCAGGGATGATCATCCATACGGCCGACTTCAAGTTCGATCAGACCCCAGTGGATGGGCGGGTCATGGATATCCGACGCTTCGCGGACTTGGGTGCCCGCGGCGTGCTGGTTATGCTGTCTGACTCCACCAACGCCGACAGGCCGGGCTACACAATGTCCGAGCGAGTGGTGGGCGACCTTTTCCGCGACGAGTTTCGCGATGCTCCGAGCAGGATATTCGTGACCACGTTTGCATCGCACATTGAGCGAATACAGCAGGTGTTCGATGCGGCCGCGGAATCGGGCCGCAGGGTTGCGATAGTGGGTCGCAGCATGGAGAATAACGTCCGACTCGGCCTGGACCTGGGGTATCTGCACGTTGAGCCGGGCACTTTGGTGGACTTGGATACGCTGGACTCGATGCCGTCGAACCGGGCGGTGATAATCACCACCGGCAGTCAGGGAGAGCCTATGTCGGCCCTGACCCGCATGGCCATGGCTGACCACAGGAAGATATCGATCATGCCCGGCGATACTGTGATCATCTCCGCCAGCACTATTCCAGGCAATGAACGGATGATAGGCTCCACCATCAACCGCCTCTTCAAACAGGGGGCAGAGGTCATATACGACGCTTTTTCCGGGTTCCACGTTTCCGGGCATGCCAGCCAGGAAGAGCTTAAGCTGATGCTGAATGTGGTCAGGCCCGAGTACTTTGTACCGGTGCACGGCGAGTACCGACACCTAGTCAAACACGCCAGGATCGCTCAGGATCTCGGGATGCCCAGGTCGAACATACTCATTCCCGAACTCGGCGATGTGATGGAGTTCAGCCGCGACTCGGCGCATGTCGTCGGGCGCGTTACCTCGGGGCATCTCCTAGTAGATGGTTTCTCCGTGGGCACTGTGGGCAATGTGGTGTTGCGCGACAGAAGGCTGTTGGCAGAGGATGGTATCGTCGTGGCGGTTGTCGCAGCCGACCGCGGGCGGAACATGGTCGTGGGCGATGTAGAGATAGTCACCCGCGGGTTCGTCTACGTGAAGGAGTCCGAGACCTTCATCGAAGAGATTCGATCGGTAGGGGAGAAGGCCACCGCTCGCCACGCCGGCGAGGGAAGCCTCGAAGTGCAGTCGCTCAAGGATCAGCTGAGGCACGCCATATCATCCTTCATTTTTGAACGCACCGGCACGCGCCCGATGGTGATTCCCGTTGTCATAGACGTATAAGCAGGTCTCGTCCACCCTCATAATAACCGTATGGAATCGATGGAGGTGCGGCCGATTATGAGGGTGGAATCTGAGGTTGACCCGAGTGTGCGGGAACCCGGGGCCGGGCAGCAGGCTGTCGGGCCGATCAAGGAGTACGGCGAGATCGCGACTCCTGCCCCGCCAGCGAGCAACATTCATGTTCTCAGCATCGTGGGCCAGATCGAGGGGCACATGGTGCTGCCGCCGCAAAACAAGACCACCAAGTACGAACATATCATGCCCCAGCTCGTGGCGATCGAGCAGAGCTCGGAGATAGAGGGGCTCTTGATACTGCTGAACACAGTGGGCGGCGATGTCGAGGCCGGGCTTGCCATGTCCGAACTTCTGGCGGGCATGACCAAGCCCTCAGTCAGTATAGTGCTGGGGGGCGGCCACTCGATTGCCGTTCCGATAGCTGTGAGCTGCAGCTACTCGATTATCGCCAGCACGGCGACGATGACGATCCACCCCCTCAGGCTCTCGGGCCAGCTAGTCATCGGCACACAGCAGACCTACGAGTATCTGGAGCGGATGCAGGAGCGCGTGATCAAGTTCGTGGCTGAGCATTCCAGATGCACGCCGGAAAGCTTCAGGGAACTGATGTTCCGAACCGGTGAGCTCCTTCGCGATGTCGGGACGGTGCTGGTCGGTCAGGATGCTGTGGACGCCGGGCTCATCGATTCGGTGGGCAGTCTATCGGACGCCCTGAAAAAGCTGGATGAGCTCATATCGGTGCGCCGAAGGATTTCGCGAGGGGACAAGGGGAGGCAGGTGCACTGATGCTCTACACAATCATGCCTCTCGAAGACGTATTCGCCATGCCTTCATGGGGAACAGGCCAGTCTGGGTCGGCGCTCGAGCCGACCCCCTCGGTTCCGGCAGTCGTAGGCGGAGTGCAGGTGCTGGTTTCGCCGTCATACGATGGTAGAAACCGCGTGGAGCGCGTCATCTCCACCGACCCTATGGATTATCTGAAGCCATGGCTTGTCCCTGGCACACTGGTCTGAACTGCATCGACCCGCTACATAACGCTCTGCCCGGCCACATACGGTTGTGTAGCCGATCGTTGCCGTGGTGGGGTGCAGCTGATGATTTCGGCAATTCAGTTCGCCGGAGGACTATCGCTTTTTCTCGTGTCGCTGGTGTGCATGAGCGCCGCGCTGGGACGCGTTATCGGGCCCAGAACCCGCGCGGCGCTCTCTGGAGCATCTGTGCCGGCGGCTTTCGCGACCGGGCTGGGAGCCACCGCTCTGCTGCAGAGTTCCACGCTGGTCAGCGTGACGCTGGTGGGACTGGTGAACGCGGGCGCCATAGGCCTCGGGCCGGGGTTCGCGGCTGTTGTGGGAGCAAACGTCGGAACCACGGTGACCGCGCAGATAGCCGGATTCCGGCCCACGTGGCTCGGATGGATTGCCGCAGTCGCCGGTGCCGGGCTGCTCGTGATGTCGCTTTTGACCACGCAGCACTCGGGCGAACGCGCCGCTTCTCGCGCCGCAGCCTGCGCTTTCGGGGGCGTGGCATCGCTGGGCTTCGCCGGGATCGTGTCCGGCCTGAGCGTCATGGCCGGGGCATGCGCCTCGGCGCTCGACTCGGCGACGCTCCGGCTGATACTGGCATGGGCGTCCCGCGACAGGTGGCTGGCAGCCGCCGTGGGCGCGGCGGCGACCGCCGCTGTGCAGAGCAGCGCCCTCATAACAGCTCTGCTCGTAGCGCTCACCCGCGAGGGGCTGGTGCAGTTGCCCGGCGCGGTCGCGCTGGTAGTAGGCAGCAATGTGGGAACCTGCCTGGCTTCGCTCGCGGCCTCGCTGCCGTCCGGCAGGGAGGCCAGGGCGCTGGCATGGGCGAATATCGTGTTCAACGCGGCGGGTGCGGCGGCGGTTCTGCCGTTCGCGGAGCCCATCTCGGAGTTGTTGCGGCTCACATCGGCCGATCCAGGCGCTCAACTGGCGAATGCCCATGTCCTGTTCAATATCATTACGGCGGCCGCGGTCCTTCCGTTTGCGCGCCAGTTTGTCTCCATGTTCATCGGCCGCCCCAGGGAGCGATTGACCAATGACAACAGTGCAAGCCATCATACTCGGGGTCGTTCAAGGGCTTACTGAGTTCCTGCCGGTGTCGAGTTCCGGCCATCTCGCGCTGGCGCAGAGGGTCATGGGCATACGGCCGTCGGTGACGTTCGCTCTGGGGGTACACGCAGGAACGGCCCTAGCCGTTCTGGCGCTGTACGGCCGGGATGTGCGGCGTATGATCGTCGGTTTCTTCAGAGGAATAACGCGCCGCGACGGCAGTGCCAGGCTGGCGCTGTGCCTCGTGGTCACCAGCATCCCGGCGGCCGTCGTGGGCTTCGCAGCCAGCGATGCGGTGGAGGCGGCATTTAGCTCTTCGCTATCTGTCGGGATCGGTCTGCTGCTGTCGGGCATCGTGCTGTGGGCGGTCGACGCCCATCGGGCCTCCCGGCGAGCCGTCACCGAGCGCACGATCACATACAGACAGGCCTTGGGGGTGGGCATCGCGCAGGCAATAGCGGTATTTCCCGGCATTTCGCGGTCTGGGATGACCATCTCCGGCGCCCTTGGGCTCGGGTTTGACAGGGCTTTTGCGGCGGCGTACTCATTCATTGCATCGCTCCCCGTGATCCTGGGCGCTGTGGTGCTCTGGCCCATCTCCAACCCGGACGCCCTGGCAGCACTGGATCCCAAACCGCTGATAGTTGCGATGGTCGCCTCATTCGCATCGGGGATAGCCGCCATGCTAGTTCTGAGAAGCATTGTGCAGCGTGGGAAGCTAAGGGGATTCTCATACTATCTTTGGGCCGTAGGCCTCGCCGCCATACTGTGGGAGACTAAAGGATTGTGGCTTGCAAAGTAGAATTGAGATCTTGTGGTGGTGAGGGCGTGACAGCGAAGCGAGCCAGTCGGCCCACCAGGGCCGCTGGAGGGGCTAAGAGACGGAAAACCAAGGCCGAACCCGGGCGCAAGGAACAGGCGCTCGGCGGGGATCTGGGCGCTGAGATCGGCGGGATATCGCTCCTGGCCGCTGCTGGGATCGGACTTGTATCGCTCATAAGGGGCCCGGCCGGGTATGTGGGCGGGGCGCTTGCCGGTGCCCTGCTCAGCGCCGTGGGAACGGGCGCTTATGTAGTTCCTTTGATGGCGGCGCTCACAGGAGTGCTGATGCTCTGGCGCCGCACCGGCTACGCGACCATGGTGCGCTTGGCCGGCTTGGCCATCGCGTCTTTGGCGGCTGTGGTCGCGTTTGAAATGGCTGTGGCCGGCAGCGCCCCCTCGGCTCTGCCTTTTTACGACTACTTGCACAACTGCGGCATATTGGGCGGGGGGGTCGTGGGCGCAACCGGGGCCTGGGTTTTCATGCGCCTTTTCGGCTATGCAGGCGCCATTATCGTACTGTGCGCGATGGGCGTTGCGGGCCTGTCCATGGCTACCAACGTTTCTGTGGCCCGAGCGGCGACATGGACCGCCCGGGCGCTCTGGATGGCCGTTTGGCTTGTCGTCGGGATGATCAGGGCAGGGTTCGATGCAGTCGTGCTCAACCTGTTCGAAGAGCGTCCGCCGCTGCCGGAAGAAGCGCGCGGGGACGATGCCGCCTCGCCTGCGGTCCGGGCCCCGAAGCCGTCTTCTGAGCCTGCCGCAACCAGGGTAGCGCAGGCCGACCCGGCGCCCGAGAGCGAAGCGGAACGCGCCCCCGTCGACCGTCCGTCTGGGCGCAGGGTTTCCATGGGGCAGGACAGCCCAGCGCCGCCCATCGGGCCGCTGGAGCAGTTGAAACTGATAGACGACTCGACGGTGAGGGTCCTGCCTCCGGTGTCGATCCTCAGAGCGCCAGTGCGCCGCAAGGGAGCTCGAAAGGATTCGGAGGACACGGGCGCCCTGGGCCGGATGCTTGAGGAGACCCTCGCCAGCTTCGGCGTGGAGGCCTCGGTGGTCGGAGTGAGTCAGGGCCCTATGGTGACGCGGTTCGAGGTTCAGCCGGGCGTGGGCGTCAAGGTGTCTAAGATAGTCAACCTCGCCGACGATCTGGCCCTGGCATTTGCGTCTGCCGGTGTGCGCATAGAAGCGCCGATACCCGGCAAGTCCGCCGTGGGCATAGAGGTGCCCAGCCGGCAGAAGTCCGTTGTCTACCTGCGCGAGGTTCTCGACTCCGACGAGTTTCGCGGGGCCGAGTCGCGCCTCAGCATGGCGCTGGGCAAAGATATCGCCGGCGCGCCCATAGTGGCTGACCTTTCGGACATGCTCCACCTGCTGGTGGCCGGGGCTACCGGCTCGGGCAAGAGCGTGTGTTTGAACTCGATAATCTGCAGCCTGCTGTTTAAGGCAACGCCTGAGGAGGTCAGGCTGCTCATGATAGACCCTAAGCGCGTGGAGCTTTCGGTGTACGACGGGATTCCTCACTTGCTCGCCCCGGTCGTCACCGATTCCAAGAAGGCCTCGGGCTACCTGCGCTGGGTTGTTGAGGAGATGGAGAACAGATACCGTCTGTTCCAGATAGCTGGAGCCAGAAACATTACCCAGTACAACGACATGGTGACATCGGGCACTCTAGAGCAGTTCCTGCCTGACCAGGAGCCGGAGGCAGACGTCGGGCAGTCGGGCCAGACCGCGCAGTCGGGCCAGACGCCCGGGCCGCGACCGTTATCGTATATCGTTGTGATCGTAGACGAGCTGGCCGACTTGATGATGGTTGCTCAGCGAGAGGTGGAGGACGCCATTGCCAGGCTGGCCTTCATGGCCCGCGCTGCCGGCATACACTTGCTCATCGCGACCCAAAGGCCGTCGGTGGACATCTTGACCGGCATAATCAAGGCCAACATCCCCTCCAGGATCGCCTTCGCTGTTTCGAGTCAGGTGGACTCCCGCATCATACTGGACACGGCAGGCGCCGAGCGCCTTCTGGGCAAGGGCGACATGCTTTTCCACCCGGTGGGGTTGCCAAAGCCCATCCGGGTACAGGGCGCGTACATTTCCGACGAGGAGGTGTCGGCGCTCGTGGAGTTCGTGAAGGGCCGGGGCGAACCGTCTTACGAGGCCGAGAGCGTGGAATCCTCCGCAAAGGTTGGGGAAGGCATCGCAGAAGACGACGAGCTGTTCGTGGACGCGGCCACATTGGTGGTCCAGACGGGCGAGGCATCGATATCCAAGGTGCAACGGAGATTCAGGGTAGGCTATGCGCGGGCGGCGCGCTTGATAGACACCATGGAGGTGCTGGGCATTATCGGCCCTTACGAGGGCAGCAAGCCGCGAAAGGTGCTCATTTCCGAGGCGGAACTCGAGGAAACGCTCGGGCGTCGCTGACCAACACGCATGGGAGGTGCTGGCGTTGATGGAGATAGGCGAGCTGCTGAGAGGGGCGCGCGAGGCTTGCGGCATGACACTGCAGCAGGCGAGCGAAGTCACCAAAGTCCGCATCAAGTATCTTGAAGCTATCGAAAGCGGGGAGTTCGCCGTCATACCCGGGGAGGTCTACCTCAAGGGCTTCATACGTACCTACGCCGACTGCCTGGGCCTCGACGGCGCGCAAGTGCTGTTGCAGTATAACGAGTTGCGGAGTGCGCGCGACTCCGCGGCCCTGCATCAGCTGGAACAGGAGCGGATCGGGAGGACGGAGCGCGTCCGCCGGGAGAAAAGAGAGAGGCGTCTGCGCGCGCTGGGACGGGGCGCGCTAGTAGCATTGATCATCGCGGCGGCCGTGGTCGGCTTGTACTACGCCGGCCGAGCTCTGGGGCTTATCCGGTGGACGCCTGCGTGGCTCGGGTGAACGAAAGGAGGTCCGGCTGTGCGGACTGTTTTGGACCTCATCGACGATTTGGGCCGTCTTGACGGAGCGCGCTTCGACGAGACAGTATTCGAGTTGTTCCACAGAGGACCTAGGGCGCTGGATCGGCTGGCGGCCTACTGGGAATCGGGCGCGTCTGAGGGGACTCGCGGCAAGATCCGTGCTTCCATACAGAGCCAGTGGTCGCGCATTCAGGAGGTTCTGGTTGACCTGGCGCCGCGCGCGTTCGGCTCTGTCGGGGTGCGGTTGGCACTCTCAATGGGGCCCACAGACTCACTGGCGCGCCGGGCTCAGCGCTGCATAGAGCAGGGGCGACTGGATGTGGCGGCGGCGATCGCATCGGCCCTGGCGGCATCGGGCGAGAGTGGCGCGGACCAGGCTGTGCTGGGGGCGCGCATTGCGATGGCCGCCGGCCGGCCCCAGGAGGCCATGTCGCGGTTGGGCGGATATTGCCAGGCAACCTCGTGCTCAGGATCGCACGGTGCGGCCAGCGTGGCCGTGGAATGGTTTGCGCGCGCGGCGCAGGATGCCGGTCGGCCGGTTGACGCTTTCGTGCACTGGATCCGTGTGGAGCCGGACGTAGGCGCGGTGGCTGAGATCGTCAGGTCGCTGGCGGACGCGGGGGACGGCCCGGGGCTTGCAGCCTGCATTGCGCAGGCGGCGCGCTCTGGAGAGCAGGCGACGTGGGAGCTGTTGGCCCAGGCGGCGACTGCTGCGGTCGACGATGCGCTGGGGATCCACACTGACCTCGTATCCGATCTGTTCGGGATGGGCGTCGATATCGAGGCGTTTGTGCATGCCGCCGAAGGCGTAGTGGCCGACATGGAGGCCTCAATGCCGGCGCCGGCGGAGCGGTCTGCGTCTGCCGAACTTGTCTCAGCGGCGACGGATGCCTGCGACATGCTTGGGTCGGCTCTGCGCCTGCTCTCGGCGGTCAAAGGCGAGTCGGGCAGCGCCGCGGAACTCATCTCATCCTTCTTGCATAGTGCGGATGCGCCGCCCAAATGCGGCTGTGACGGCGATGGGCAGGACGGCCGGTGGACGTGGACCTGCTCTGGGCGCGTGCCTGAGGACGCTCTGCACAGGGCGAGGCTGGCTGCGTTGATGCACGGTGCCCTGTGGCGGACGAACTGGAAAGACGGAGAGTTTGTGGTGTCGGTAGCGGCGGGCCCATCGGGCGAAGTCTTCGCCGGCGCTGCCTCCGCCTCCGGCTCCGGATCCGGCTGGGCTGCGTCCGACATCGAGCGGATGCTGAAATCGCTTCCGCCGCAGGATGCAGCGGACAGGCTCATATGCCTGATGCGGTGCGCCCAGGCGGACCACGCCCGCTGCCTGCTGGACAAGGCATGCCAGGCGCTGTCGCGCATGGCGGACGCATTCGAGGCGGTTCGGGCCGGGGCGCCCCAGCCGGCTCTAGAAGTGGCGCGGATCCGGGCTGAACATGGAGGCTGGTTGCGCTGTGCTGCACAGACCGAGGCTTCGCCGGGAGAGGCGGCGCGTGAGGCTCCGCCGCCCGCTGCGGTTTCGGCAGAATGGAGTCTGCCGGCGGAACTTGACTGCGGCGCTGAGGCGTATCAGGCCCTTCGGACAGCCCACATGCTCATCGCCGATGAGTCGCTCCGCGCTGAGCAGGCGGGGCTGCCTGCCTTTCTGCTGCAGAAGGCTGTGCAGATAGAGGCCGAACGCAGGCTGGGAGACGCGTTGGCAGTGCACAGGCTGAAGCCTGGGGCCATTGCGGCCACGCGCCACCGCGGTAAGCGTCGCCGCGAGCTTGACCCGGATTTTGCGCGTGACGCCATGTCCCGGGCGCCGCAAGGAATCAGCCCCGACAGAATCCGCGGCGGGCTTGAGAGGCTGTTCGCCCGTGTTCTGGACGGCAGCGCCAAGCCTCTTTCGGGAGACCTGTTCCTGGCCGGTCTGGCCCTGATTTACCTGGACCCGATGGGCGACCCAGAGCGGTCAGCCGCTCTGGGCTGCGCGCTATTGGCCGTGGGCGAGGCGGCTGCCGCGGCCGCCGACGGCGAGCAGGGCCGCACGCGCCCGGGTCCGGGCCTCGCGCGGCTGGAGCGGGCCGTAATCGAGGTCCTCCTGGCGATGGGCCCATCCGATGGCGGGGAAGGTGAATCCTGAGTGGAATACGAAGTTGGACGCGTTTCCGGAATCGACCTGGAAGTGCTGGTTGAGCTTTTTAACGACGCTTACAGCAATTACTACATCGATGTTCAGGTGAGCCCGGACCGACTGCGGAATCTGATCGAGAGAGAGGATATCCGTGTCGACAACTCGTTCGTTGCGTATGAAGGCAGGCGGCCGGTGGGCGTGGTGTTCCTGGGCATCAGGGGCAGGCGCGGTTACATCTGCGGCATGGGGGTGCGCCAAAGTCGCCAGCGACGGGGTATCGGCGAACTGCTCATGCGCCGCGCGCTGGACGAGGCCGGACGGCTAGGGCTCGACAGCGTCCAGCTGGAAGTGGTGGAGGCTAACTCCCGCGCCATCGCCCTCTACTCCAAACTTGGGTTCGTGTCCATACGTGATTTGGGGCTCTGGGAGAGGAACGAGCCTGCGCCCTGGGAAGAGCCGGCTGGCCCTGCAGATGCCGTCGGCGCCGCTCTGTCTGGGGCGAGGGTGGGCGCACTGCGCCTGGCATGCGTTCTTCCCCTGGTTGACGCGTTCAACGAGATCCGACCTTGCTGGCAGAATGAGGCGCTGTCGCTTGCGAAGCTATCCGACAGGTTCGTGGGTTATGTGGCCCAGCTCAGCAGTTCCGCCGCAGCGTATATCGTGTTTGGCGACTCGCCGAGCGGCCTGTACATAGCCGATTTCGCAGCAAGTTCCAGGCTGGGAGCTGCCGAGAGGCAGACCCTGTGTGAGACGCTGCTGTCGGCAGTGGACCGCGGCGTTCCCCGCGTCACTGCGCGAGCCTTCAACATCCCCCTTGGGGGTTACCAGGAGGCGGCTTTGCGCGCTCGTAGGTTCGACCTTACCCTTACACAGCAGGAGATGGTATTGTGCTTAAGGTGGCGCTAACTACATTTGCTACAGTGTTCCTGGCTGAACTAGGCGACAAGACTCAACTTGCAACCATGCTTCTGGTGGCGCAGGGCAAGTCGCCAGTTGCGGTGTTTTTGGGATCAGCATCGGCCCTAGTCGTATCATCGCTCGTCGGTGTGCTGGCAGGGGGCGTGATCGCGAAGTACATTCCTGAGATGTGGATCAGGATAGCAGCAGGATCAGGTTTCATCCTCCTCGGCGCTCTCCTGCTGATGGGCCGGTTCTGACATACGACGACCCAGACGGCGCCCGGGCCGATCAGGACGAGGCCCGGGCTGAATTGCTGTCGATAGCCGACAAATGAGGTGGACGTAACACGAAGATAGCTTTCTGTTCGCTAGGATGCTCTAAGAACCTGGTAGATACGGAGACGATGATGGGACTCCTGTGCTCGGCCGGCATGGAGTCCACTGCTGATCGGGACTCGGCCGATGTGGTGTTCATCAACACGTGCGCTTTCATCGCCGATTCGGCGCAGGAGTCGGTTGATACGATACTGGAATTCGCCCATGATCGGCGCGCCGGCAGAATAGGCGCGCTGGTGGTGGCGGGCTGCCTGGCTCAGCGTTACGGTCGTTCGCTCATGGAGGAGATCCCGGAGATAGACGCGCTCATCGGCACGGGTGATTGCGATCGGTGCGTGCAGGCGGTGCAGGGCGCCTTAAGGGGCGAGCGCCCGGTGCTCATCGGCGACCCCGGTTTTCTGGCCCAAGAGGGAGGACCGCGGATCATAGCTACCCCCAAGCACTTCGCGTACCTGAAGATAGCTGAAGGCTGCGCCAACAGGTGCTCTTACTGCCTCATCCCGTCCCTGCGCGGCCCAGCCAGAAGCAGGCCTGTGGAGGCCATCGTGCGCGAGGCGGAGTCTCTGGCGTTGGCGGGAGCGCGGGAGCTGATCGTGATCGCCCAGGATACTACGGCGTACGGGCGCGACCTGTACGGCCGGCCATCGCTGGCTCGGCTCCTTCGCGAGCTGGCCGGGGCAAGGGTAGACGGGGTTGAGTGGATCAGGGTGATGTACACCTATCCTTCTCTCATCGACGACGAGTTGATCGAGGTGATCGCAGGCGAGGAGAGAATAGTGAGGTACCTCGACATCCCGATGCAGCATGGGTCGGACCGAGTGCTTCAGATGATGAACAGGCGGTCGTCGAGGGCGCAGATGATAGACGTGTGTCAGCGCCTCCGAGAGCGCCTGCCCGGGCTGGTGCTGCGCACATCGCTAATCGTGGGGTTCCCCGGGGAAACTGATGAGGACTTTGGGGAACTGATGGATTTCATCCACATCGTGCGGCCCGAGCGCGCGGGAGTGTTCGAGTTCTCAGCCGAGGAGGGGACGCGCGCGCACGACATGCCCGGGCAGGTGCCCGGTGAGGTTGCCGCCGCTCGGCGGGGCATTGCAATGGAGGCGCTGGCGCGCATATCCCGTGAATTCGGAGAATCGCGGGTAGGCAGTGCGGCACGGGTGATTGTGGACGGGCCCTCGGATGAGTCGGACCTTCTGGTGGAGGCCAGATCGTATACCGAGGCGCCCGAGGTGGACGGCAAGGTATACATTGGCGATGCTGAGCTGGCCGCAGGCGAGATGGTGGATGTTGTGATCACCGATGCCGGCGACTACGATCTGGTTGCGGAGAGGGCCTGAGCCCAAAACACGGGCCTCACTGCGATGGGCAATGGGGCCCGTGTTGATGCTTCGGTGCCTTGACCGCTCAAGCCGTTCCGGTCACGGGAAGATTCCCCTCATCCTGATGGCCTCGGCGACCTTGCCGATGGAGAGGATGTATGCGCCGGTGCGCATGGACAGATTACGCTGCTTCGCGAAATCCCACACCTCGGCGAAACTGCGAGTCATGATGCCGTCGAGCCGGGTGTTGACTTCTTCTTCGGTCCAGTAGAAGTTCTGCAGGTTCTGCACCCACTCGAAGTAGGAGCAGACGACGCCGCCTCCGTTTGCCAGGATGTCGGGCACTACGAGTACGCCCTTCTCCTCCAGGATCCGGTCGGCCTCGGCGGATGTGGGCCCGTTGGCGCCCTCCACGATGAACTTGGCCCGAATTTGGTCGGCGTTGGCTTCGGTGATCTGGCCCTGTAGCGCGGCGGGAATGAGAAGATCGACGTCCAACGTGAGCAATTGCTCGTTTGAGACAACGCTCACTCCAGGCGCCGTATAGCCTTCGATGAACTTGTGTTCTGCGACGTACTTGCTGATTGCCGGCACGTCCAGGCCGGCCGGGTTGTACACCCCGCCTGTGACATCGCTGACTCCCACTACCTTGCAGCCCAACTCGTGGGCGAGTTCGGCCGTGATAGATCCCACGTTTCCGTATCCCTGAACGGCGCAGGCGATCTCAGACGGCTTCTTGCCCAATCTGGCAAGAAGCTCTCGCACTGCGAACACAACGCCTCTGCCCGTGGCCTCGCGGCGACCCAGCGAACCTCCGATGGGGATGGGCTTCCCAGTGACCACGCCGGGGCTGAGCACGCCGGTGAACACAGAATAGGTGTCGACGAACCAGCCCATTATCTGCGCGTTGGTACCCATATCAGGGGCGGGTATGTCTTTTTCCGGGCCTATGATGGGGAGGATGGAGTATACATATCGCCGGGTGAGCCTCTTCAGCTCGTTCTGCGACAGTTTCGCCGGGTCGACCCGTATTCCGCCCTTGCCGCCGCCGTAGGGTATGCCGGCCACCGCGCATTTCCAAGTCATCCAAGACGCGAGCGCCTTGACCTCGTCCATGCATACGTCCATGGAATAGCGAACCCCGCCCTTCGCCGGGCCTCGCACTGTGGAGTGGTGGCATCTGTATCCCATGAAGACCTTGACGCTGCCGTCGTCCATCTCCACGGGAAGCGCTACTTCCAGCGTGCGTTCGGGCTCGGCCAGGATCTCGAAGATGCCCGGTTCGAGTTTGAGAATGCGGGAAGCCTCACGGAGCCTGGCGAGTACCTGTTCATACTGGCTGCCTGCCATCTCACTACCTCCAAACAAGAGTATTAGATCGATACATATCATTTCGACATCTCAAGGAGCGCTCCTGCAGGAGTGGAGTCGCTGAAATCTTGACTCATTCGCAGGAAGGAGTTCGTCAGGCAATATCGAAGTTGTATGCGTCCAAGAACCTACATGGGGAGGATGGTTTTATGAAGCGCACCATATCGCTGGCACTCGCAATCGGAATGCTATTCGCGCTGGTAGTACCGGTGTTCTCGGCTGCGCCTCCGAAAGTCGCCATTGTGTTCGACATCGGCGGGCTCGGCGATCAGTCGTTCAACGACGCGGCAAACCGAGGACGGCTGATGCTGGAAGAGAAGCTCGGCGCCAAGACCACGTATATCGAATCCCGCACCCCGTCCGATTACGAGCCCAACCTGGCTGGGCTTGCGAGGCAGGGCTACGATGTGATCTGGGGCATTGGCTTCATGATGTCCGATGCTATCAAGAATGTCTCGCAGCAGTTCCCCAACACCAAGTTCGGGATCATCGACAACGGCTACAGCGAAGAAGAGTACAAGGCCATGAAGAATGTCTTGGGCGTGCTCTTCAAGGAGCAAGAAGGCTCGTTCCTGGTGGGCGTGCTCGCTGCGCTCACCACGAAAACCAATATCGTAGGATTTGTGGGCGGTATGGACTTCCCCGTTATTGAGCGGTTTGAGTCCGGCTTCAAGGCGGGCGTGTGGAAGACCAACCCCAAGATCAAGATCTTGACCAACTACACGGGCACTTTCAACGATGCTGCCAAGGGCAAGATTGTGACCATGGGAATGTACCTCCAGAACGCCGATGTTGTGTTCCACGCCGCGGGCCAGACTGGCCTTGGAACCATTGAGGCAGCCGTTGAGCAGGACAAATGGGCAATCGGCGTCGACTCCGACCAGAATCATGTGGCGCCCAACCACGTGCTGAACTCCATGATCAAGCGTGTCGAAGTGGCTGTGTTCGAAGGCACTAAGATGCTCCTCGATCCCAAGTTCGCCAGCCACACCGTTGTGTTCGGCATCAAGGAAGACGGAGTAGGCCTTGCGCCCGAAGCGTCCAACAGAGCCTCCAAGGCGGCTACCGCCAAGGCGTTGGAGTGGGCAGAGAAGATCCGCAAGGGCGAGTACGTCGTGCCGGAGTGGAGGGTCGACGCTGACAAGCTGTACACCAAGTAAGAGCGGAGATCTTCACTGAGGGTGCTCTTATCAGATCGATGTTCGGGCGCCGGCGTTTTGCTCTGGCGCCCGAACTGGCGTGGAGGAACGGGCATGACGGAGTCCCAGCGAGTCCCCGTATTGGAGATGAAGGGGATCACCAAACGGTTTCCCGGAGTCCTTGCCAACGACGAGGTTGACTTCACTCTTGAAAATGGCGAAATACACGCTCTTCTGGGCGAAAACGGAGCGGGCAAGTCGACGCTCATGAAGATTCTGTACGGCCTATATCAGGCTGATTCGGGAACGATCTGCGTGAACGGGCAGGAGGCGCAGATCCGCGAACCTAACGATGCTCTGCGCTTGGGCATTGGCATGGTTCATCAGCATTTCATGTTGGTTCAGCGATTCACAGTGGCTGAGAGCCTGGTTCTCGGCGCCGAACCGCGCAGGCGCGGCATCTTCCTCGACATGGATACAGCGGTGGCTAAGGTGAAGGAAGTGTCGGAGCAGTACGGCCTGGCTATCGACCCGACTGCGCGCATCATGGACATCTCCGTGGGCATGCAGCAGCGAGTGGAGATACTCAAGGCGCTCTTGCGCGGGGCCGACATACTGGTTCTGGATGAGCCCACTGCGGTCTTGACCCCGCAGGAGGTATCCGAGCTTTTCGTGATCATGCGCAACCTGAAGGCCCGCGGCAAGTCGATTATCTTCATCACGCACAAGCTCAAGGAGGTCATGGCCATATCCGAGCATGTTACGGTGATCAGGCGCGGCAAGGTCGTGGGCGCGCTCGACACCGTAGCTACCAGTGTCGATGAGCTTGCAACGCTGATGGTTGGCAGAGACGTGGAGTTGGTGGTGGAAAAGGGCCCTGCCGACCCAGGCGATGACGTTCTTGCCGTTGAAGATCTTCAGGTGCTCGACGCCAGAAGGCTTCCGGCTGTGCGCGGGGTGTCGCTTTCAGTCAGGAGCGGCGAGATAGTGGGTATCGCCGGGGTGGACGGCAACGGCCAGAGCGAACTGGTGGAAGCGATCACGGGCATGAGGCGCTCGATCGCCGGCAAGGTGACCCTGGCGGGTCGGGATGTCACCAACAGGGAACCCCGAAAGTTGTTCGAGTCGGGCGTGGTGCACATTCCCGCCGACAGGCAGCGCCACGGCTTGGTGCTCGACTTCACGGTGGCTGAGAATATGGTGCTCCAGACCTACTACAGGCCGCCCTTCAGCACCAAATCCAGGCTGAACTGGGAGGCCATCAGGAGAGAGGCCAGGCGGCTCATAGAGCAGTTCGACATTCGCACTCCCGGAGAGGATGTCAGCGCGAGTTCGCTTTCAGGAGGCAATCAACAGAAGGTGATTGTGGCCCGAGAGCTATCGCGCCATCCTGAGCTGGTCGTTGCGGCCCAGCCCACGCGGGGTCTGGATGTCGGAGCGATCGAGTTCGTCCACCAAAAACTGGTGGAGGCGCGTGATGCCGGAAAAGCCGTCCTCCTGGTTTCTCTGGAGCTTGATGAGATACTGGCGCTGTCCGATAGGATAGCTGTGATGTACGAAGGCGAAATCGTGGGCGTCCTCGACCGCGAAGAGGCTACCGAGGAACTGCTGGGCCTGATGATGGCCGGCGCATCGCGCGGACCTGGCCCGAAGGCTCAGGAGGTGGTGGGCAAGTGAGTGGATCTGGGAAAAAGAGTGTCTGGTCGGAACTGCTTGTTCCCGTCGTTGCGGTTCTGGTGGGCCTAGTGATAGGGGCAGTATTCATGGCCGCCACAGGGGCTAGTCCCTTAGTGGCCTATGAGGCGCTGCTTCGAGGCTGCTTCGGATCGCCTGTCAACATCTCCGAGACGATTGTATACACCACCCCGCTGATCTTCACCGGGTTATCTATTGCGATTGCATACAGGGCGGGTCTGTTCAACATAGGGGCCGAGGGGCAGATGATCGTGGGCATGGTGGCCGCGGCTGTAGTCGGGGCCGGCGGCGCGGGGCTGCCGCGCGTCATCCATCTGCCGCTGACGGTGCTTTCGGGCGCCGCCGCGGGGGCCATATGGGCGGCAGTGCCAGGATACCTCAAGGCCAAGCTGGGAGTGCATGAGGTAGTCAACAGCATAATGATGAACTACATCGCGCTCTTCTTCTCGCACTACCTGGTCAACGGCCCGATCAAGGATCCGGGCATCGCCACCCCCTACAGCGCGGAGATCGCCGATTCGGCCAAACTCCTGCGCTTCGTCGGCGATTTCCACAGCGCGTTTCGCCTTAACACCGGCATACTCATAGCCGTAGCAGCAGCAGTGCTGGTCTTCTACATCCTGTACAGGACTACTACGGGGTATGAGATCAGGGCTGTGGGCGCGAACCCGGATGCCGCGCGCTACGCCGGCATCAACGTGCCCAGGTCGATGGCCGTGTCGATGCTGCTCGCGGGCGCCATGGCGGGGCTTGCAGGGGCTGTGCAGGTGTGCGCTATACAGTACAAGTTCCTCGACCTTTTTGTGTTCGAGGGGTTCGGGTTTGACGGCATCGCCGTGGCCCTTGTGGCCAAAGGGAATCCTTTGGGAGTCATCGGCGCAGCGGCCCTTTTCGGCGCGCTGTCGCGCGGTTCGCAGATGATGCAGGGCATGGCGCATGTGCCCAAGGAAGTCGCGGGCATAGTGCAGGCTGCGATCATCCTGCTGGTTGCGGCTGAAGGCCTGGTTGAGGGCTGGTTGCGCATTCCCGGCATCGGAGCCCGCGCGCGCCGGGCGGTCGCCGCGCGAAAGGAGGACGCCTGAAGCCAATGGATTTGAGCATGATCAAGGTCGTCATCACAAGTCTCTTGGCGTCCACAGTGTACCTGGCGGCGCCGCTGATACTCACCGCCATCGGCGGAGTGTACAGCGAGAGGTCCGGAGTCGTGAACATCGGGCTTGAAGGCATGATGCTGTGCGGGTCCTTCGCCGCTGTTCTCTTCTCATACTTGACTGGCAACCCATGGTTTGGGTTTTGGATGGGCGCTGTGGCTGGCGGGCTGGTGGCCGCCATCCATGCCGTGGTGTCGATAAGATACAGGGCCAATCAGACCGTGTCCGGAGTGGCCATCAACATCCTGGCCACGGCGCTCACAGGTTTCCTGCTCCGGGCGATATTCAATCGCGCTGGGCAGACCGAGCGCGTGGCCAAGCTGGCCAATTGGACTATACCGTTCCTGAGGGAGATACCCGTCATAGGCCAGGTATTCGGGAGAAACACTCCGCCTGTGTACATTGCGTTCATAGTCGTGATACTGGCGCACATTGTGCTGTTTCGGACTCCGCTGGGGCTCAGGATCCGAGCGTGCGGCGAGCACCCGGAGGCAGCCGACACTGTGGGCGTCAACGTTGCCGGCATCCGCTACCTGTGCGTGATACTCAGCGGCTTCCTTGCAGGCATGGGGGGGTCCACACTCTCCCTTGGGCAGCTGTCGTTCTTCCGGGAAGGCATGAGTTCGGGGCGAGGGTTCATCGCGATGGCAGCCGTGATATTCGGCAAGTGGACGCCGCTGGGCGCCATGTGGGCGGCATTGCTCTTTGCGCTTGCCGATGCGGTGCAGCTCACTGCGCAGACGTGGGGATTCACTGCAATACCCCAGGAGTTCCTGCTGATGTTCCCGTACATTGTCACCATGGCGGCGCTAGCCGGGGTCATCGGCCGCTCCACACCGCCGGCCGCCAGCGGCAGGCCGTACTTGAGGCGAGGAGGGGCGTAGCGCTCGAGGAATTCTTGTGGTTTGGTGGAATGATTAGCACTGTGGATATGAAGAGCATGTCGCGCGACGAATGCAGGGGCTTCTTCGAGTCCATGGGGGAGCCTGGATACAGGGCTGACCAGGTCCTCGAATGGCTTTACCGTTGCCGTGCCTTGTCGTATGAGGACATGACCAACCTCCCTAGGCCGCTCCGAGCTGAGCTCGCCGAGGTTGCCCCGCTTCGACCGCCCGAGGTCCTGGCCCGAAGCGTTTCGCAGGGCGGCGATACCACTAAGTACCTGATGGGCTTGGCCGATGGAAACGCCGTGGAGGCCGTGCTCATGGAGCACGACTACGGCCTGAGCCTGTGTGTGTCGTCGCAGGTGGGATGCGCGATGGGCTGCGCGTTCTGCGCATCGGGCCTTGGAGGCCTAGTGCGCGACCTGACGTGCGGCGAGATGTGCGATCAGGTGCTGGCCGCAAATGACGATGCGGCGGAGAGGCTGGACGGAGCCAGAGTCAGCTCGTTGGTGGTGATGGGCAGCGGCGAGCCGCTTCTCAACTACGATAATGTCATCAAGTTCATTAGGCTTGCTAAGTGGGACCGGGGTCTCGGCATCGGCGCCCGGCACATCACCGTCTCTACCTGCGGGATAGTGCCGGGCATCCTGCGCCTGGCGCGTGAGGGCATTCCGGTGACCCTGTCGGTGTCTCTGCACGCTCCCGACGATGCGACTCGGTCGTCGATCATGAAGGTGAACGAGGCATATCCGATAAGTACCTTAGTGAAGGCGTGCGTCGATTACGCCGAGATCACCGGCAGGCGGGTAACTTACGAGTACGCTCTCATAGCCGGGGTGAATGATTCGCCTGCTCACGCGGGGCGGCTGGCGGGCATGCTCCGCGGCACGCTATGCCACGTGAATCTCATACCGCTCAACCCGGTGCCGGAAACTGAGTATGTCCGTCCTGCATCTTGCGCCGTGGATGCTTTCGCCCGCGTTCTGCAGTCGCGCGGCATTGAGGCCACCATCAGGCGGGAAATGGGTTCCGGCATCGATGCCGCCTGCGGGCAGCTCAGGCGGAGGCGGGCGCCGGGGCGAGGGGCCAAGGAGGCAGATCCAGTGTGATTCGAGCAGCGCTGGTCGTGTTCAGGCTGGCTTGCCTGGCAGCGCTCTACTGGTTCCTGTATAGGGTGTGCGCTTGCCTGGTTGCCGATGCGAAGGCCTCGTTGACCGCCGCCCGTTCGGAGGAAGAGGAAGGCGATGGCTAGAAGTGGTCATAGATGGGGTGAAGGCCATGATGTGTGTTTGTGCAACAGACGTAGGGCTGGTCCGTGAGCGCAACGAGGACGCCTGCTTCGTAGGAGCGGGTTGCTGTGCGGTGGCTGACGGCCTGGGCGGCCACAGGGCCGGCGAAGTGGCCTCCCACATAGCCATGCACGCTGTAGAGCAGGAGCTGTCGCGGAGCGGATCGGCCGAATTCGACACTGCGCGTTGCATCAAACAGGCGAACGCCGCCGTTCTGGATGCGTCCAGGCATGCCGATGCTCTGGAAGGTATGGGCACTACTCTGACTGTGGCGACTATCAGCCCCGGGGCGCTGAAGGTCGGGCATGTGGGCGACTCCAGGGCCTACCTGCTCACTGCGAGCGGAATCGATCAGCTGACAGACGACCACTCGGTTGTGGGGGAGATGCTCCGGTCGGGGCTGATCACCGCCGAGGAGGCCGTTGCGCACCCCAAGCGGCACGCCATCACCAGGGCTCTGGGCTTCTTCGATGATCTTGAGGTGGACGTGGGCGAGTGGCCGGTTCAGCCGGGGGATGTGGTTGTCTTGTGCACCGATGGTCTTCATGACCTGGTCAGGCCGGAGGAGATCTATGCCGCGTTCGGCAGGTCGCCCGATCCATCGCACGCATGTCGCGACCTGGTGTCGCTGGCCCGCTCGCGCGGTGGTCACGATAACATCACCATCGCTGCGGGCGTTGTTTCGGAATCGGATGCGCCTGGGGCTGGGCCAGGGCCAGGGGGCAGCGAGCCATGCTGACGGCCCAGGGGCCTTGCCGCCGCGACGCCGAGCGGTCCTTGGCGGGCATCGTCCTGCTTCTGGCCGGGCTCTGTGGGGCATCTCTTTCGATAGCGAGATCCGGCAGCATGCTCGGATGGGACACCGTACTCTGCTTCGCGTCGGGCGCCGCTTTCGCTGCGGCTCATCTGCTATTGGCGGCGGGGCGGTTCGACGGCGATCAGGTGATCATGGGGTTGGTTGCAGCGGCAGCGGTTCTTGGGTATGCCTCGGTTTTGAGGCTCAGGGCCGATCTGGCTCTGCGGCAGCTGTCGTTTGTATGGGTCGGGGCGGGCGTGATGGTTGCCGCAGCGTTTTGGCAGCGCTCGGGCAGGGCCTGGGGCTTCGGGATGGCCTCGGCTGTGGGCGCAGCCGCTCTGCTTGTGGCGACATTGCTGTTTGGGCAGGAACGGGGGGGCGCCCGGTCGTGGATTTTCATCGGCGGCATGGGTTTTCAGCCCTCTGAGTTCGCAAAGATCTCGTGTGTGCTGGCGGGGGCAGACGCACTGTCGGCGTTGCCTACGTGCGTGCCGTCGATGTCCGTGCCGCCCTGTCGCGCCAGCCTGCGCCAGATGTGGGCATCGAGGCCTGTGAGGCGACTCCTCCTGGTATGGTCGGCAATTGTGGTGCTCACAGTACTTCAGCGCGATGTGGGCACGGCTGCGATAATCTACATATCGTGTGTTCCGCTTGTGTACGTGGCTTCGGGGAACCGTTGGGTTGTACTGGGCGCCGCGGGCCTTGGAGCGGCAGGTGTGGCGCTCGTGGGCAGGTTCTTTTCGCACCTTGGAGCGCGGTTTGCCGCGTGGCTCAATCCATGGGCTGATGCCGCCGGTTCATCCTATCAAGTGGTACAGGCATTCTACGCGCTGGGGAGTGGAGGCATGCTCGGCCGCGGCTACGGGTCCGGGTCTCCGTGGTTGATGCCGGCCGCTCCCACCGACATGCTTTTCGCCGCCGCCGCTGAGGAGATAGGGCTGGCCGGGTCTTTGGGAATCATCGCCATATACTTCTTACTGGTCGGCCATGCTTACGCTTGCGCCATGCGCCAGCCATCGCCGCGCCGGTCGCTGGCTGCAGTGGGCGCCGCCAACATCCTGGCGGTGCAGACCTTCGTCATCATCGGGGGCAACCTGGGAGTGCTGCCCCTTACCGGAGTTACGCTTCCGTTTGCAAGCTACGGCGGAAGTTCGATGATCGCAAGCCTGGCCCTGGCGGGCATCCTTCTGGGCTCCACGGTCGGATTGGGGCCAGTGTCCGCCAAGACGCCGGCAGCTGGCGCAGACGCCGGCGGCAACGGCAACGGTGACGATTCGTGAACCGCAGGATAGGCAGGTTGGCGGCGGCCTGGATGGTTGGCTGCGCCGTGCTTGCCTTGGCGGCGACGTACTATCAGGCGGCCGTGGCCGATAGACTCGCGTCCAGCCCGGCCAATCCGCGCATTGCCAACGCAGAGAAGGGCATCTGGCGTGGAAAGGTGGTTGACCGTAATGGAGAGGTCCTGGCGGAATCGCTTGAACGCGGGCCCGGGTCACGGGTGTACCGCGGACCCGGATCGCTTGTGCCGCTATTGGGGTACGCCCACCTGACGCTGGGCAAATCGGGGATCGAGGCGGCGATGGATCCATGGCTTCTGGGAAGGAGTTCGTCGTATGGCCGCACCGGCCTGCTTTCCACCATCTCAAGCCAGCCGGACAGGGGCTACTCGGTGCGGCTCGTCATAGACGTGCGCGTGCAGCGCGCCTGCGAGGCGGCGCTGGCAGGGCGGCGCGGCGCCGTGGTTGTGGTGGACGCCGCAAACGGCGAGGTGCTGGCGGCGGCCAGCAGTCCGTGGGCGGACCCGGCGCGGCTTGAGTCGGCATGGGACGCTATCCTTGCGCGAGAGGACTCTCCCCTTATGTGCAGGCCGTTCGCTGGGCTGTACCCGCCGGGCTCCACCATCAAACCGGCGATAGCCGGGGCGGCCATCGACATGGGGCTGGTAGGCACTGGAACAGTGTACGACTGTCGAGGCTCGATCCGCGCAGGCGGCACCATCATCAGCGATGCCGCGGGCGCGCACGGGAGCGTCGACTTGGATACGGCCATCGCGCTCTCGTGCAATACGGCCTTCGTCCATCTGGCGCTGGCGGCCGGTTCCCAGCTGCCGGAGGCCCTTGGCGGATTTTGTCTCTCAAGACCCCTGCCGCTCGAGGTGCCCACCGCCTCCGCGGCGCTTTCAAGCGAGGCGACTGACGATGCCCTCGGACAGCTTGCCATCGGGCAGGGCGACATGGTGGCGACGCCGTTGCACGTGGCGATGATTGCTGCTGCAGTTGTCAATCACGGAGTGATGATGCGTCCTCGGCTTGTCGCAGAGGTCTATTCCGATAGCGGCGCAGTCGTCCGGCGCTCAAGCCCCCGGGTGCTGTGTGTCCCCATGACTCCTAGCGCTGCCCATGCAGTGGCCGGCGGCATGCGGGCGGCGGTGGAATGGGGCACTGCCCGGGCCGCGAATCTTTCGGAGTACACGGTAGGCGGCAAGACGGGCACGGCAGAGAATCCCCACGGAGCGCCGCACGCGTGGTTTGCCGGTTACGCCCAGCATGCGGGGCGAAAGGTGGCACTTGCTATCATCATCGAGAACGGGGGCTCCGGCGGGCAGGTCGCAGCGCCTCTGGCGGGCGGGATTTTCAGAGCAGCTTTGAGCGGGAGGTGAGGGAGTGACCGGCGAACTCCTGGGTGGCAGGTATTCTATGCTCGACACAATAGGCGAAGGCGGCATGGCCACAGTTTACCGTGCCAAGGATACATTTCTGCAACGAACAGTGGCTATCAAGGTGCTCAGGCCGCAGTATGCATCGGACGCCGAGTTTCGCGAGAGATTCAGGCGGGAGGCCCAGAGCGCCGCGGCTCTGTCTCACCCCAACATCGTCAACGTGTACGATGTGGGCAGGGAGAACGGGTCCGATTACATCGTCATGGAATGTGTGGACGGTCGAACTCTCAATGATATCATAGTGAGCGAAGGCAGGCTCAGTGTGGATAGAACGGCCGACTACAGCGCGCAGATACTCGACGCGCTGGACCATGCGCACTCAAACGGCGTAATTCATCGCGACATAAAGCCGCACAACATACTCATAACGCGCGACGGACGCGTCAAGGTAACTGACTTTGGCATCGCGCGAGCGGTGTCGGCGAGCGCCCTCACGGAGACCGGCAGAGTAATCGGCACCGTTAACTACACCTCGCCGGAGCAGGCGCGCGGGGCTGCCGCCACTGCCGAGTCCGACATCTACTCGCTGGGAGTAGTGATGTACGAGATGCTCACCGGCAGGCTGCCTTTCGCCGGCGATACGCCGGTCTCAGTCGCCCTCAAACACGTGCAGGAAGAACCGACTCCGATTTCGATCTTGAGCCCGGGGGTTGTGCCCCAGTTCGAGCGTGTGGTCATGCGGGCGCTGGCCAAGAACCCCGAGGATCGATGGCGGACCGCCCGGTCCTTCAAACATGCGGTTGTCCGGGCCCGCCAGGCGGCGGACGGGAGTGGGCAAGGCGTGCCTCTTGCCGTCGACGGCGAGGAGAGCAAGGCCCCGCCGCCGCGCAAAGGCAATGACGAGCACAACATCACCAGGCCGTTCGAGAAGCCAGGGGAGGGCTTTGAAGTGCAACGCGACGAACCCAAACGCGACCGCTCAAGGCGCCTCAAGGTGTGGGGCGCCGTGGCGGTGGTGATCGTGCTAGTGGCAGGCGCCGCCGTGGGCGCGCTCCACGCGTTCAGGCAGTGGATCCAGGTGGAGGAGGTTCCTGTGCCCGAGGTAGTGGGGCGGACTCTTCCCGAGGCCGAGGGGGTCATGCGGCGCAACCGGCTCGTTCTCGACTCGTCGGTCAAACGCTACGACGATGAAGTGGAGTACAACCGGATCATCTCGCAGGACCCTGTAGCCGGCGTGAAGCGCAAGGTGCATTCGGCGGTGCGCGTGGTGGTCAGTCTGGGTCCGGAGATGATCACTGTTCCCGATCTGTTCAACAAGACCGAGCGGGAGGCCCGGTTCGAGCTGGAAGGCCTCAAGATCTCTCTGGGCGAGAAGACCGATGGGTATCACGAGGAACTGCAGCCTGGCAGGATAATGGGCCAGGAACCGGAGGCGGGCATGTACGTCTCCAAGGGATCGAAGATCGACATTGTCATCTCGGCGGGTCCTCCTCCGCCGCCGCCCGAAGTCCCGCTGGTTCGCGGCATGACGCTGGATGAGGCCACGGAGACGTTGCGTGCGGCGGGGCTCGCTGTGGGAGAGGTGAAGACCAGGTTCAGCATCTTCTACAAGGATGGGACGGTCGTTGATCAGTCGCCCGCGCCTTACGTTCAGGCCGAGCCGGGCACGGCTGTGGACCTATGGATCGCCGAGAGGAATTCGGACGGCGGCGGATCCACGTCCGATGCGGGCTCGCGCCGGTTCGCGGTTGCCTACACCGTTCCGCCCGGTCCGTCCATGCAGGAGATCGTGATCAAGGTGATCGATAGCTATGGCGAGCGGATCAGCTATGGGCCCCGCTCGCACAGCCCGGGCGACAGCATAGCCCATGTAGTGGAGGTATTCGGGCCCGGCAAGATCGAAGTGTGGGTAGACGGGCGTCCGGTGAGAGCGGACGATGTATGATACTGGCATCGTGATGAGGATATCCGGCGGACTGTGCTGGGTGCTGACCGATGCGAGAGGCGACACTCTGCGATGCGCTGCCCGCGGCAACGTCAAGAAACGCGAGAGCCGAGTGTCCGTGGGCGACCGCGTGCGCATATCCTGCGGGACGGGCGGCGATGGCGGCGTGCTGGAAGAGGTGCTGCCCAGGCAGACGTATCTGACTCGTCCGCAGGTGGCCAACGTGGACCAGGCCATCGTGGTGATGTCGATCGCCCGGCCTGAGCCCAACCTCTATCTCCTCGACAGGCTGCTGGTGCTGGTGGATCATTCGCGCCTGGATGCCGTGGTCTGTTTCACCAAAGCCGACCTTGCCTCTGGGGGCGAGCACTCGCGCCTGGTCGACATCTACTCCGGGGCGGGCTACAGGACGATACTGACGAGCGCCCGCGCGCGCCTGGGCATTCGCGAGCTATCGGCTGCGCTGGCGGGCAAGACGTCGGTATTTGCGGGTCCCTCGGGGGCGGGTAAGTCGGCGCTGCTCAACGCGGTCCAGCCCGGTCACGACCTGGCCGAGGGCGAGCTTTCCGCGCGGATAGAGCGAGGGCGCCATACCACGCGAGAGGTGTGTCTCATTCCTCTGGACGGTGGAGGCGCCGTCGCTGATACGCCCGGCTTCTCAGTCCTCGATATCGAGTCGATCAAGCCGCGCGAACTCGCCGTGACCTTCCGCGAGATGCGCGAGCATCTGGCCGGGTGCAGGTTCGTCGGGTGCGTGCATAATGCCGAGCCGGAGTGCGCGGTCAAATCCGCGGTGGAGGAAGGCAGGATAGATCAGGGACGCTACGGGCGCTACCTGATGTTCCTGGAGGAACTGAGGGAAGCGGAGAAGAGGCAGTACAGATAGGAGGTGTTCATATGGCGCTGATGAAAGTAGCTCCGTCCATTCTGTCGGCCGACTTCGCCCGCCTGGCCAACGAGATCGGCAGGGTGTCGGCGTCCGCCGACATGTTGCATGTAGATGTGATGGACGGGAGATTTGTTCCCAACATAACGATGGGCCCTCCTGTGGTGCGGTGCATCAGGAAGGCTACCCGGCTTCCGCTGGATGTGCACCTGATGATAGTCGAGCCGGAGCGGCACGTGCAGGCCTTCGCGGAAGCGGGCGCCGACATAATATCCGTCCACGCTGAAGCTACATTCAATCTCCATCGCGCGCTGGAGGACATCCGCGCGTTGGGGTGCAGCCCGGCGGTGGCCATAAATCCGGCCACGTGTGTATGCGCAATACAGCACGTGTTGCACTTGGTGGACATGGTGCTTGTCATGACGGTGAACCCAGGGTTCGGAGGCCAGCGTATGATCGCAAGCGCGCTTCGCAAGGCGGGCGAGGTTCGCGCCATTGCAGCGAGGGAGGGGCTCTCCCTGGATATCCAGGTGGACGGCGGGATTACCTCCGACACTGTTGGGCAGGCGGCGTTATCGGGCGCCAACGTGTTTGTCGCCGGCAGTTACGTGTTTGGCGCGGCCGATCCGGGCGATGCCGTGAGCAAGCTGCGACAGGAGGCTCAGAAAGCGCTGGCGCAATAGTAGTACGGTGGCAACCCTTCCGTGTCATTACAGCGTGGGCCGTCATGTGCGTGTGATATAATCATCCGTGCAGCTTGAGGGCTGTTTACCAGAGGGGAGGGTGCGCCTTGAAGCTACCGGACGTCAATATCAAGCTAGTGGCGGCAAGCCTGGCTGTCGCCCTGGTTCTGCTTTTCGGAGGGAACGCCGTATTTCGCATGACATCGGTCTCCATTCCCGTTGAGCGTCTTCTGCGGCCGATGGCCGAGATCAAATCGCATTCGATTGAAGAGACTCCGTACGGGACGGTGCTCGATATCGAACTTGCCGATGTGACGGACCTTTCTGAAACGTTCAGGAAGGTGGCGCTGGCCGCGGCGCGGCTTGCCGGGCGAGACGGGGTGTGGATACGGATCCGCGATTCGCGCGATGCGGCTTTGCGCGATGTGTACTACCGTCTTCATTTCTCGTTGCAGGAGGCCATCGCTACCGGCTCATTCGGCGAGATGGAACGCCGGGCCGAGCAGGCCGCGAGCGAGTCCGACCTTGCAGATGTCAGTATCGTGGTGGACTCGGATTACGTATATGTGGCGATGTCTCATGGCGCAAGCCAGCTGTATGAGGTGGTTCCCAGACGACCGTATGAGGCCGCCGCGTTGGGCGCGACTTCAGTCGCGCGGTCCGCTGCGCGCTCCTTCGGCTCTGAGGGAGGTGTGCGCATATGGTGAGAGACATTATGATCGGTGCGTGGGCTGCGGCTCTGGTGTTCTGCTTGGTTGTGGGGTACGATCCCGCCCTGGTGGTGTTGGCGGGGGGAGCGGCCGCGCTCGCCCAGTTGCTCCTGTCGGGGCGCATCACCGGCCAGCGCTTTGAGGTGGCTCGCCAGACGTGCGCCGGACCCAAGACGACTAAGCTGACCTTTGGAGACGTGGGAGGCCAGGAGAGCGCCAAGCGCGAGCTGGTTGAGGCGCTCGAGTTCATAAAGAATGAAGACAGCGCCGTGCGCCTGGGCATCCGCCCGCTTCGCGGCATATTGCTGAGCGGACCGCCGGGCACCGGCAAGACCCTGCTTGCGAGGGCTGCCGCCAGCTACACGGACGCGGCCTTCATATCTGCGGCCGGCAGCGATTTTGTAGAGATGTACGCCGGTGTTGGGGCCAGGCGCGTGCGCGACCTGTTCAGTACGGCGCGCTCCACAGCTGCGGCTCAACGCAAAAGGACGGCTGTAATATTCATCGACGAGATAGACGTGCTGGGCGGTGTGCGCGGCAAGCACTCCAGCCACCTGGAATACGACCAGACCCTCAACCAACTGCTGGTGGAGATGGATGGGCTGGTGTCGGCCTCGCGCAACGGGGTGAGGGTGCTGGTGGTGGGCGCCACCAACCGCGCGGACCTGCTCGATCCGGCTTTGCTCAGGCCGGGCAGGTTCGACAGAGTGGTCAGTGTAGACCTGCCTGACCGTGAGGGACGCCGTCGAATACTGGAGATACACACCAAACGTAAGCCGCTTGCCGACGATGTGGACCTGGGACGCGTAGCAGCCGAAGCCTTTGGATTCTCCGGCGCCTACCTGGAGAGCCTGACCAACGAGGCGGCCATCATGGCGCTGCGGGCTGGACGGGCCCGGATTACCATGGACGACTTCTCCGAGGCCATGGAGAAGGTGATCATGGGCGAGAAGATCAATAGGCGTCCGGACGTGGACGAACTGCTCAGAGTGGCGGTACACGAGGTGGGGCACGCAGTGGCCAGCGAGCTGCTGAGGTCGGGTTCGGTTGCGGCGGTGACGGTGTCGAGCCGCGGCAAGGCCCTTGGGTACGTGCGGCAGTCTCCCCAGTCGGACACCTACATCGAAACCCGTGTGGAGCTGGAGAGCAGGATGTCGACGTTGCTCGCGGGGGCTGTGTCGGAAGAACTCATCCTGGGCGAGCGGAGCACCGGGGCTATGCAGGACATCGAACAGGCTGTGGAGACAGCCCGGAAGATCGTTAACTGTGGTCTGTCGGACCTTGGGATCATCAGCGAGGAAGATATACCGCGCGAACAGTACCACGAGGCCATATGGCGTCTAGTGAAGGCTCAGGAAGACCGCACCCGGTCTCTGCTGGGCGAATACTCGGAATTCATCCGGAATGTCGCTGGCGAACTCATGGACGTGGAGAGAATAGACGGAGATTCATTCAGAGAGCGCCTGGCCCAGGCGGCGTAACGGATGGGCTGGGGCGGCGCGCAGGGGGCAGGTTTTGAGATGAAAGCGGAGATTCTATCGGTCGGCACTGAGCTGTTGCTGGGGCAGATCGTGGACACGAACGCTGCGTACATTGCGCGCCGACTGGCGGAGCTGGGCATCACTCTGCACCGGAAGACTACCGTAGGCGACAACTTGGCCCGGGTGTCCACTGCAGTGCGCGAGGCGCTGGCGCGGGCGGATGTGGTGATCGCCACCGGCGGCCTAGGGCCCACGGAGGACGACCTCACTCGTGAGGCGGCTGCTGATGCGCTCTCGGTGCAGCTTGTGGAGAGCCCTGAAACCATCGCTGATCTGGAGAGGTTCTTCGCCTCCCGCGGCGCCCGCATGACTGAGAACAACCGCAGGCAGGCATTGATGCCCGAGCCCGGCGCCGGACGGCTCATACCCAACCCGATCGGCACCGCTGCTGGCGTTGTGTTTGAGTCCGGCGATAAGCGGGTGATATGTCTGCCTGGCGTGCCTCGTGAGATGGAGCGGATGGTGGACGATTGGGTTGTGCCGTACATCCGCGATCGCCTGCTCGGGGCAGGCGGCGCACAAGTGATCAGGTCAAGGGTTGTCCGGACTGCGGGGATCGGGGAATCGACTCTGGAAGAGCGGATAGTCGATCTGGCCCACGGGCGCGACAACCCCACAGTGGCCACCTACGCCGGCGGAGGCGAATGCCAGGTTAGGGTGACTGCCCAGGCCGACACTTCGGCCGAGGCGGATGCGGTCATCGAATCGGTCGTGTCAGTCCTGTGCCAGCGGCTCGGGGCGCTAGTATACGGCTTTGACGGCGACACTCTGGAAGAGGCGATGGGCCGTCTGTTTGCCGAGGCGGGCCTGACCTTGGCCTGCGCCGAGTCGTGTACCGGGGGGCTGATATCGGCTGCGGTCACCAGCGTGCCAGGCAGTTCCGAGTATTTCGACCGCGGTCTGATCACATACAGCAACCGCGCCAAAGTGGAGCAACTGGGAGTGGACGAGAACACCCTGGCCACGTGCGGAGCTGTGAGCCGCGAGACGGCCGTTCGGATGGCCGCAGGCGTCGCGCGGGTTGCGGGGGTGGATATCGGCCTCTCCGTCACTGGTATTGCAGGCCCCGGCGGAGGCACGGATGCCAAGCCCGTGGGTCTGGTCCATTTTGCCCTGGCCGACCTGGGTCGGCCATCGGTGATCGCTGCCCGAATCAGGTTTGGAGGCGACCGCGCCTCGGTGCGGAGCCGGGCGGCCAAGTTCGCGCTGGATTTGGCGAGGAGGCATCTGGAAGATCACCCTGCGCCTAGGCAATAATAACCCGGATGGGCGGTGTTGCTTGTGGAGGAATACCGACGCGAATCTGGAACTTCCAATGTCAGAACGTTCATCGCGGTACCCGTGACGGGGCCGGCGGTGGAAGCGATGGGCTCGATGGTGGGCGACATGAAGCAGGCTGGAGCCGCTGTGAAGTGGGTCGAGCCCCGAAACATGCACCTCACGCTGAAATTCATGGGCGATCTGCCGCGGGCGCGCATCCAGCCGCTGGCCGATGCAGTGAGCCGGGCCGTGCAGGGCGAACTGAAGTTCGAGATGACGCTTCAGGGCGCGGGCGCCTTCCCCAATCTGCGCAGTCCGCGCGTGCTCTGGGCGGGGGTGGGCGCAGGGGCCGACTGCCTGGGCCGGCTGGCGCGTTGCATCGACGAGTCCACGGTGGCCGCGGGTTTTCCGCCGGCCGACAAGCCGTTCCGCCCGCATCTCACCATCGGAAGGGCCCGCGGCGACTCGGCAGGGGCGCTGGCAGCTGATATCATCTCGCGCAATTCCAACGCTTATTGGGGTCTGGTCGCCGTGGATGGGATCCACGTGGTGGCCAGTGTACTGACTCCGTCAGGCCCGGTTTACACATCCCTTGCGCGCATTTCGCTCCAGTGACCGCCGAACATATGTGCGGCAGTTGTGGTATGATTGAGAGGCGAAACTGGGCTGACCTGGGAAGGAGCGATCGGTTTTGAACGAAAAGCAGAAGGCGCTGGAGATAGCGGTTACTCAGATCGAAAAGGAATTCGGAAAGGGCTCCATTATGCGGTTGGGCGAGTCGACGGGCGTTGGCGTGGTCGGCGTGATCCCCACCGGCGCGATCGCGCTCGACGTGGCTCTGGGCGTTGGCGGGATACCCCGCGGGCGGGTCGCCGAGATATACGGCCCCGAATCGTCCGGCAAAACCACTGTGGCGTTGCATATCATCGCCGAAGCGCAGAAACTGGGCGGGGTGGCCGCCTTCATCGACGCCGAGCACGCGCTGGACGCATCCTACGCCAAGCGCCTCGGGGTCGACATCGACAACATGCTGATATCGCAGCCCGACACCGGAGAGCAGGCCCTCGAAATCACAGAAGCCCTGGTTCGAAGCGGCGCTGTCGATGTGGTTGTGGTCGACTCAGTGGCCGCGCTCGTGCCTCGCTCCGAAATTGAAGGAGAGATGGGCGACTCCCATGTGGGGCTGCAGGCCAGATTGATGTCGCAGGCGCTGCGTAAGCTGACCGGCGCCATCTCCAAATCCAATACTTGCGTTGTGTTCATCAACCAGATCCGCGAGAAGGTCGGCGTGATGTTCGGGAATCCCGAGATTACCCCCGGCGGCCGGGCGCTCAAGTTCTACGCGTCCGTTCGGCTGGAAGTGCGCCGAGTGGAATCGCTCAAGCAGGGTTCTGAGCAAATAGGCAACCGCACCCGGGCCAAAGTGGTCAAGAATAAGGTGGCTCCGCCTTTCAGGGATGCGGAGTTCGACATCATATACGGCGAAGGCATTTCCCGGGAAGGTTCGCTGCTGGACGTGGGCGACACAACCGGTGTCATAACTAGAAGCGGAACGTGGTACTCATACGGTGATCTTAGGCTAGGCCAGGGCAAGGAGAATTCCCGCCAGTTTCTGAAGGCCAACCCGGAACTGGCCACGGAGATAGAGTCCAAGATCAGGGAGTCGGTCGGGCTGACCAACCCCGGCGCCGGGGCCCAGGGCGATGCGGGGACGGCTGCTGAGGCCACCGACAAGGCTGCAGGGTCGGGCGAGCCGGCCTCGGAGGGCGGCGCCAGGAAGGGGCGAGGCCGCGGTGCCAAGGCATGAGCGCCCGCGCACGCTAGCAGGGGCGCGCTCCGCTGCATACCGGCTCCTCACGGTGCAGGCTCGCACGGAGGCCCAGCTTAGGGCGGCTCTTTTGCGTCGAGGCTACAGCGAGGAGCACGTTGCCGAGGTAATGGCAGAGATGGTGCGCCTGGGCTACATCGACGATGTGGCGGCGGCGTCTCGTTGGGCGGAGTATGCGGCCGGCGAGCGCCGCTATGGCGTGCGGGGCATTGCCTCTAGGCTCTCGGGCCGCGGAATCGATCCGGAGCTTGCGGCGCAGGCGGCGCAGGCTGCGTACGAGGCGGAGGGAGTAGATGAATACCAGGTAGCGTGGGATCTGGCCGTCCTCCGAATCTCTCCGGGCTCTCAGGGCGAGCCGCCCGCGGGTCAGCTCAGGGAGCGAGCCTTGGGGCGAATCGCAAGGTTTCTTGAGCGCAGAGGGTTTCGCGCCGACACGATATCCCGGGTGGTGAGGGATCTCGCCAAGTGAGCGAGCTGGGCTGCTGGGCTGGGTCAGCTTGACAGTGCTTGGGCACTACATATAGAATCTAGTCTGGGACTGGGGTTTCCCCACCCTGCGAAGGCCGTGCCTCATGTCCCGTTCAAGCCGAGTTGGCGCTCGGCTTTACTTGTACTGTGACTAAATCAGTCGATTACGGTTATGTCGTTCTGTGCTAAAGGAGGTGGATCAGCATTAGCCCATTCATACAGATGCTTGTTTATGTGTTGATAGCCGGCGTCGGAGTCGGTGGAGGATATCTGGCCCGCAAGTGGTTGGCAGAGGCGAAGATAAAGTCCGCGGAAGACGAGGCGCAGCGCATAGTCGAGGAGGCCGAAAAGGACGCCGAATCCAAGAAGCGCGAGGCGGTCGTGGAGGCCAAAGAAGAAGTTCACAGGATGCGCAATGAGTTCGAAAAAGAGTCCCGCGACAGGCGGGTTGAGCTACAACGTCTGGAGAGAAGGTTGCTTCAAAGGGAGGAGTCGCTCGACAGAAAAAGCGATCAGATCGAGAAGAAAGAGAACGCCCTGGAGAGGCGTGAGCATGACATAGAAAAGACGCAGGCTGAGGCGGATCAACTGTGTCGCCAGCAGAAACAGGAACTGGAGAGGATCGGGGGGCTCACTTCAGAGCAGGCGCGTCGACAGTTGCTGACTGAGGCCGAGGCCGAGGTCCAGCATGAACTGGCGATCATGATAAAGGAGTGCGAGGCCCGGGCCAAAGACGAATCCGACAAGCGGTCCCGTGAGATCATAACCCAGGCGATACAGAGGTGCGCCGCCGATCACGTGGCTGAAGTCACGGTGTCGGTGGTGGCGCTGCCCAACGACGAGATGAAAGGTCGCATCATAGGCCGTGAGGGCCGGAACATACGCGCTTTGGAAACCCTCACTGGAATCGATCTCATCATCGACGATACGCCTGAGGCGGTAATCCTGTCGGGCTTCGACCCTGTCAGGCGCGAGGTCGCTCGCGTTGCCCTGGAACGTCTGATCCAGGACGGCAGGATACACCCTGCCAGAATCGAGGAGATGGTCGAGCGCGCGCGCAAGGAAGTGGACGCCGTGATCCGCGAGGAGGGCGAACGGGCCACTTTCGAAGTCGGCGTGCACGGCATCCATCCCGAGCTGATCAAGCTCCTGGGCAGGCTGAGGTTCCGCACAAGCTATGGCCAGAACGTCCTGCGACACTCCATTGAAGTGGCTCAGCTGGCGGGCGCCATGGCTGCCGAACTTGGAGCGGATGCCGCCCTTGCCAAGCGCGGAGGGCTGCTGCACGATATAGGCAAGGCCGTTGACCATGAGGTTGAGGGCCCCCACGTGACCATCGGCGCCGACATCGCCAGGAAGTACCGCGAATCGCAGGCTATTATCAATGCTGTCGAGTCTCATCACGGCGATGTCGATGCCAAGACCATCGAAGCCGTGCTGGTTCAGGCGGCCGATGCAGTATCAGCAGCGCGCCCCGGGGCGCGCCGCGAGACTCTGGAGACCTATATCAAGCGTCTTGAGAAGCTGGAAGAGATAGCCGACTCCTTCGAGGGCGTCGATAAGGCCTACGCCATCCAGGCTGGTCGCGAGATCCGAATCATGGTCAAGCCTGATAGGATCGACGACACGACATCGGTCAAGTTGGCGCGCGACATTGTCAAACGAATAGAGCAGGAATTGGAGTATCCGGGCCAGATAAAAGTGACTGTCATACGTGAAACAAGAGCGGTAGACTACGCTAAATGACAGGGTGCCCGAGGTCTGTGGTATGCGTAGAATGATCAGCAGGAATCCGGGCCGATCATCGGAGGAAGAAGGTGGTTGCGGTGAAAGAGGTGCGCGCAAGAGAGGGCGATGGCTCTTCGACCAGTGTTGGCTTGCTGGTGTCGATTTTGGTACGGTATCCGGAAATCTGTACCGTCTCGTACACGCCAGATTCGAGGGTCCTGGGGTTCTCGTTCATGGTGGCGAGGAGGGTGGATGCCGACGAGTTTGACGCTTTCAGGCGCCTGGCTCTAGCGAGCATCTCAGTCTACCTCGACCTTGTTAGGCTTGATGACGCGCCCGTAGCCGAGATCAGCTCCTCTTACCTCGGAAGCGTAACCCAGGTTCAACTGACGCGCGACGTCGCCACCCTAACCGGCGACGAGATATCTCTGCTCATCGGGTTGATTCTGGATGCCTTCGGCGACGACCTGGCGACTGACAGATCCGAGGATATGGAGGAAGAGGAGATGATCGTGCAGGAGGAGTTCATCGCCAACCTCCTGGACGACCTCAAGGAAACCACGCAGGAAAAGCGCCTCATAGGGTTCCGCGAAGAGGGCAGAGTAATGGTGTTTAACCGGCCTGCCTGACGATTCGGGCCTGGAGCGCGAATACGACTGCGAAAGGGGTGGCAGGCTGTTATCTGAGCCTGCCCTCCTTTGCCCTCAAGGAGGAATACACTTGAAAGTCGCAATGTTCGGTGACGTTATCGGCAGGCCGGGGCGCACGCGCGTGCTAGCGGCCGTTGCCGCGCTCCGTGCCAGGAGAGAAGTGGACTTCGTCGTGGTCAACGGCGAAAACGCCGCAGGAGGCATGGGCCTCACGCCTGAAGTGGCGCGGGAGATGCTCGATGGTGGGGTGGATGTGATAACCACCGGAAACCACGTGTGGAGCAAGAGAGAAATGGCTGACTACCTGAGCAAAGAGAGCCGTGTGCTGCGTCCTGCTAACTACCCGGTGGGAGTGCCGGGGAGGGGGTGGACGATAGTATCCGGAAGCAGCCTGCGCCTGGCGGTGCTGAATTTGCAGGGTCGAGTGTTCATGCAGCCCATCGATTGCCCGTTCGTCCGGGGTAGGCAGGCAGTGGAGGAAATCGGGTCTTCTGCCGATATTATAGTCGTAGACTTTCACGCGGAAGCAACCAGCGAAAAACAGGCGCTCGGGCTTTATCTTGACGGCAGTGTAGCCGCGGTGGTCGGCACGCACACGCACGTTCAGACTGCTGATGAAAAAGTGCTGGCGGGAGGCACGGCTTTCATCACCGATCTGGGCATGTGCGGCCCAGTCAACTCGGTCATAGGCATGGATCCCGACACCGTGATTCCGAGGTTTCTCACAGCTCTGCCTTCGCGTTTCAGCGTTGCCAGGGGACCGGTCGTCTTGTCAGGGGTTATTGTAGAAGTTGACCATTCCACTGGAAGAGCTAGGGGAGTACAGCGATTTATTGAGGAGTTTCACGATACCATTCGGTGAGTCACGTGCCAAGCAGTAGAAGGGATTTCCCAATAGAGGGCTAATACTTCACCTTGGAAGCATCAATACGATCAGCCGGCAGGAGGATAATAGCATGGATGTCCTAAAGGTTTCTGCAAAGTCAAGTCCAAACTCGGTAGCCGGAGCTTTGGCAGGGGTCATCCGGGAGCGCGGCGGCGCTGAAGTGCAGGCCATAGGCGCCGGCGCCATCAACCAGGCGGTCAAGGCCGTGGCGATTGCACGAGGTTTCGTTGCGCCAAGCGGCCTCGACCTCGTGTGCATTCCGGCGTTTGTCGACGTTGTCATCGATGGCGAAGAACGCACCGCGATTAAGCTGATCGTGCAGCCTCGGTAGCCATCGCATCCCATCGTGTGTTGTCCACTCTGGTGCCGGGCCTGTGCCCGGCACTGTGCGTGGTGCTGCGCTGTGCACGGCGCTGCTGGCGGGCGTGGTCAACAGGTGCGACGAGCCGACTCTGGATACAGTTTCTTAGAGGTGAACCGCTCCTCTGGGGCGAATCCAGAACCCACACTGGGAGGTGGAGTCGTAGCAGAGGAAGGGTTAGTATGTGCGACGGGGAGAGTGTGTTGCTCCGCCCAATGACGGAGCGCGATCTTGGAACGATGGCGAGGTGGGATGCGGATCAAGAGCTCACGAACCTGATGGGCGGGGTTGTCAGATGTGAGGACGAATCGCGCGCCAGGTTTGCGAAATTGCTCGGCGACAGGAACAGCGTGACGATGGCAGTTCTCACGCAGGGCGGTCTGCTCATAGGCGACATAGAGCTGACCGAGATAGCCTGGCGCAGCGGCGATGCCGAACTGGTGGTCCGGATCGGCGATCCCGCATACCGGGGGAGGGGCATCGGCGCCCGCATCGTTAGCTCCATGTTGACGGTGGCATTCGAGCAACTGAACCTTGCGCGCGTGTACCTCAGGGTATGCGCTGATAATCACAGGGCGATCAGGTGCTACCACAAGTGCGGATTTCGCCGCGAGGGGGTGGTCCGCCGCAATCTAGGTCCCAACGACGATGCGCGCATGGTTGTGTTGATGACCATTCTCAGGTCGGATTTCATCAGAATGGAGGCCGCGTCCTAGACTGCGCTATGGGCCGACGGCTGCAGCATCTGAAAACTCCAAGGCGTAGGCGATGTCTCTACGCGTGTTGGGGCGAATCGCGACACTCCATATGAAGAGGGCTAACGCCCTCTTTTCTCTTTGCGCCGGCGGCCCGCACGCCGCACGCCCTCCCCTGCGACCGGATTGCGGGGCC
>ENA-UOOR01000369-UOOR01000369.1-fermentation-metagenome-genome-assembly--contig:-NODE-369-length-65273-cov-43.822656_pt1 | contig 65273 bp, 65 predicted proteins | sample MGYA00245780_ERZ724029 | MGnify/ENA primary metagenome ERZ724029 (study PRJEB28704, sample SAMN03018315) | fermentation metagenome | biome: anthropogenic terrestrial biome; feature: soil; material...
TAAAATAAAATTCTGCAATATCTAAATTATCAAGTAAAAGACAGGCAGCTACCTTGACATCATGACTTTCAGAATGACCTTGAGACATTGAAATTAGTGTTTCTTTTTCATTCTTATTTAACCCTCGCTCACGTTTAACAATTTGTAAGTAGTTCAACGTTTTAATTTCTTTTGGAAGATTGTGAATATCTTCATTCAAAATCCACTCCGCCATTTGTTTAGCAACTGATAATAGTTTTTCATTTTTTGGATTACTTTCATCATAAGCCAAAAGCATTTTCAGCATATCAATATTTGCTAATTCAAATATCTTGTTGTTTAAACCCTGTAAAGCCTTATACGAAGGTAAAATTTCATCATAGTTAATATTTGATATTTTCAGATAATCTTCCTTTCTTAAGTGTGAATATGCTGGTGCTCTCAACATATTTCCACCATCACCTTTATAAGCGAATATCATCCCAGAATTAAAAAAATCTCTTATCGTATAAGTTGTTGCAGATTTTTCACTTTTAATAAACATGAGCATTATGTTAATCTTTGATATTTTCAGATTTAAAGCTATCAATTCTTCTTTTAGGTTTTCAACAGGCTGATTTTCAACAAATGACTTAATCAAAATGTCAATATTTTTATAATCTTGAAGACTTAATTCTTCAAGATTTACATCCTCAGAAACATTTAGAATTCTAAATACATCCAAAACTTTTCGATAGTATTTAAGAGCTTTATATTCATTTTCGGCATCAACTTTTGAAGCCTCGTTTATTGGAATTTCAAAAACAAACTTACTATCATCAATGAAAAAGTTTTTGGCTTTTATTGCACTTAAGAAAAAATCTAAATCCTTAATTCGTGATTTCAACATTTTTGAAGATTTGTAGGCGACCTGCACGTCTGATAAATTTATTTTTGAAATTGATAAAAATAAACTATCACCTATTTTTATTTGTACTTTATCTTCAAAGTATGTGCGATTGAATGAAGAATAATATATTACTCCATCAATAGTAATGGAGGCTTGAACTTCTTCAGATAACGACATCGATTTTATGACTGTGTCGACAGGATGTAAGATATTACTTCCTTTGATTTTGGCATATAAATAAACCTCATTCTCTGAGAATATTTTACTGATATCAGTTTGACTATTTTCAAAACCATATCCAGTTAACGACATTGTTATTTCCTGTACGGATTCTTGATTCAAATCCTCTAAAGAAATGAAACCTACATGGGCGAAGCTATTTTGCTTTTTGCAATCTTCATAAAAATTCAAGAATATATTTACTTTTTTGTTATTGTCTTCAGGGAACTCTTTTAGGGAAATATTTTTTGTTTTTTGTGACCCAACACCTTTTAAATATCTATTTAATTTTACAGGTGTTAATGTTGAATAATATATCTTCCCTGTTCCATTCTCTTTCAAATAAACTACAAAGTAGATGACGCCACCATCATTTAAATAATTTTTTAAATCGATAGTCTGAATGGGATATTTAATTTCATATTTAGGGAAATTGTTACAAAACTTTCCTTTTACTTGTACAGATACCCTTCCTATAATACTACTTTTTTTACCACTTTTATCAGAATATATATATACTAGACCATCCCAAGAAGGCTCTTTATCATTAACTGATATGTATGGACTAAGATAATCTGTTAGTGAAAGACTTTTATGAACAGCAATAACTGAAAATTCCTCAATTTTTTTATGATTCATCTCTTTGGCAAAAATTATCACTTCACAAAATTAACAAAAATAAGTTATAAACAGTTCTCATATGCAGAAAGTTATCAACGAAAACTATATACAAGGGTGTGATTAGCCTCTTTTTATCATAATTTTATTATCAATTTTTTCTTTTTCCTTTCTTAGCTTTTCCTCCTGCTCAATAATCCTTGCCCGCTGTTTTACATTTTCTTCGAAAATCTCCACCTGTTTACGAAGTTCTTTGATTTTTTTGTTATTTCGATGAAAATAGAAAATGGTATCCATTGTAGCCATTTCTTCCTGTGTGGCGTGTCCGATCCATTAGGAAGTAACGGTATTTTAAATCGTTGTCGGAATACAATTCTTTCTCCGCTTTTAATGACGAAACACAATGTTAATCCCAGAATAATTGCCATAAATCCCAGCACAATGAGCATTGTATTGATGGAAGTAGGAGAAAAATCGAACCGTCTTTTCTCTTTTCGAACAATAGCCTCTATCTCGCTCAATCTTTCTGAATGTTCGTTATTTAAAAGTTCAAGAAAGGTTTTCATTTGCCGGATTTCGTCAATTAGTTCATCGTTGTCAATTTCAATAGTTTCGTTTGATGGTTGTTTCCAAATTTTTTCAATCTGCAAATGGGTTTTGTCTAATTTTTGATTGATTTCTTCAAACATCATCAGGATGTTTTCGTTGTCTGTTGTTGCCATAATGGTTTGTTTTTTGTGTGGTGGTTTTATCGTATTCTGTGGATTCTGATTTTGTTTTTAACCCCCCATTTTCTTGCCTTTAACGCTTGGATGTATTCGGCAAGTGTGGCGTCGTAATGCGAACTGTTGGGCATTGTAAATATGCTAAGTTGTGCAATGAGTGATGTGAGCGTTTCTACTGCACTCTCTGCTAAGCCGGTTTGCTGTGATTGCCGTTCCACTTCTCGTAAAGCCTGAAAAGCATTGCTTTTGATTTCACTATCAATTTTCGAGTAACTGCACTCTCTGTCCACTTTGGATCCGTTGATTTTAATTCCGTCTTTCTCGAAAATAATCCCTTGAATGTTGGCGGTTTTACCCGCTGTTTTGAACTGAAAAGTGATGCCGCTTTTCTTCAACTGCTTTTCCAAATCATTCCACGTTTTGCTTTTGGGAATGGCTTGCTTCAGGGCATCGTAAATCTCGTATTTGGTTTTGTCATATCCGATAAGTCGTTCTCTGTTTACATTCTCTTTCCCCAGTGCAATATATAAACCGTGCTTTTCGGTCAGTTCTCTGCATACCTTCGTACTCCTGTATTTCTCGTTTTTATCCGAAATAAGTTTTCCGTTGTTATCAATACGGTTAATGCAAAGATGAATATGTGGATGTTGTCGGTCGTGATGACGGACAATTAGATACTGCGTGTTTTTGATATTCATCTTTTGCAGATAGGCTTCGGCAATTTTTATCATCTTTTCATTGGAGAGTTTATCTTTATCTTTTTCCGAAAAATTGAGTGAAATATGCCAAACGGGTTTCTTTATGTTTGGATTCATGGATGCCTGCAACTCGAAGCTTTTTACCGTGAGTTCTTTAGGTTCAGTACGTACACCTTCGGCTTTTAGGATTTCCGCTTTCTCTTTTTTGCTTAGCATATAACCGACAGCACCCGAAAAGCTGCTTCCTTTTACAATTTTTGCCGTCATAGCTTTATTCGTTTTAAAAGTTCGTCCAAATCGTCTAATAGTTTCTTAGCCGTAATCTCAATATACCATACGCCTTGCACATGTGCCAATTTCACAAGCTGGTTCAGGTTATTTGCCATTCCGGTTATTTTGCGAATGGCTTCGTTTTGTTCCGGCGAAAATCGTCCGATAACTTCGCCCGATAGAATCAATTCTCTTATGAAATCACAACGGTTTTTGCTTGCTGTCTTCGCCTTGCTTTTGAGTTCAAAATATTCTTTCGTATTGAGTTTTAAGGATAGTCGATACTTGCGTTTTTCGGCTAAACTTTTGGCGGGACGACCGCCTTTATTTGATGTCATAGTCTTGTTCATTTTTTAGTAATTTGTTAAACCAACGGGATGAAAGACAAGGTTTTGGGCACACCAAAACACAAACTTGCTTAGCAAGAATTTCGAGATGTTCTCGTATTGGTTGAAACTGTCGTTTTTTACATTCTGATGCCTTTGGATTTGGTAATTTTGGTTTGATTTTTTGTCATCTTCTTCCCACACAAATAATCATTCACGTCTTTGTATTCTGCATATCGTTTGGAAATATCCACAATGAGGAAGTTTCGACTTTGCAGTTTATCCAATGCTTGTTTTCCGGCTTCATCGTTATCCAAAAAAGCGTTGATTTTTTCGTGTTTCGAAAGAAAGGGGATGGCTTTGTCTAAGTTGGCAATCGAGTTCAACACGACGGCGGAAACATCGGCTTGCTTGGCTTGCAAAGTGAGCAGGCTGAGATAATTGATAAATCCTTCAAAAAGATGTACCGTAGGCGTTTGACGGTCGAACGTGGTAATTTCTTTGGGTGGGATACAGTCTTTGAATTGTGGGTTTCTGAGTTCATAACCGTCTGCATCATTTGGGAAGCCGATAGCGAAATAGTTTCGTCCGCCGATTTGATAGTGGATTTCACGACAAAAGGCTTTTGCAGTTTCCATATTGATTTTTCGGCTTTGCAGGAATGCCGACAATTTCGGGTTTTCGAGCGGTTGGACGGCTGTAACGGACAATGAATTATTTACCGATATACCCCCATTTGTAGAAATGTAGGGATATTGGTACGTTTCTATATTTTGATTTATTTGCTTTTGTAAAAATTGTGTTGCAACCATAAAATCGCATTGTTGCATTTTTATTACCAAATCAATGATACTTCCGCCTTCACCTGTTCCGAAGTCGTGCCACAGATTCTTGCGGTAATCCACTTTGAAACTTGCCGTTGTTTCGTCCCGAAACGGACTTTTATACATTCCGTAGTCGACGTGTTCTTTCGTCGGGAAAATGCCTTGCCCGGCAAGGTAATCCTTTATGGATATGTGTTTTAAGTTTTCGTTATTCATCATTTGTTTTGTGTCTTTAAAAGTTTTCTAAGTTTTCGGGGTTTATCTTACTACATCTGTCTATTTTTATAAGTAATTGACAATGAAAGGAAAAAGTGTAGTAGTATAGTCTTTTGTAGTAACTGCTACAATGTCGGGAAAATGTAGTAGGTAGTAAGTGAGTCGTAAGATGATTTTTTGCACCTTACTACGTCGTAATCTTTTTTCTTTCATTGAGTTTTCTTTATTTGTAGTAAGGTTGTAACTACATTTCATAAGGTGCAGGAATAAAGGGATTGGGCGAAACTTTACGGATATGATACACATACAGCGGATTACCGTCTATGCGTTTGGATTTCCGCTTAAATCTCGCTTTTTTAAGCGCCTCGCCCATCCGTTTCTCTTGCAGGTTGATGGTTGTATAACCGCGTAAATAGGATAATATTTCCGATGTGGTCATATAACTGTCCGATGTTTCTTCGGGCTTTTCAAAACCTTTCAGTAACATTTCATATTCGACGGTTTGCACGTGAAAAGCTTCGCTCTCTCGGTGCAGTTCGGCTATTTCGTCATCGTTAAACCAGTAGCGAAACCCGCTTTTCCAAAACCAAACAGCTTCGGCATAAACCTTGTCCATATCAATCTGCTTGGCATTTTCAATATCAATAGTTTCTACTTCAAAAGGTAGAAAACGGCGACTTACGGTGGGGTCGGTCAGAAAATCGTTGCCGTTTACCGATGCCATAAAACTTGCCAAATTGGGATATTCTTCAATGAAAATATCGTACGGTCGGCGGTACTTGACACGGGGTTTGGTAATGAGATTTTTCAGCTCGTTTTCGTCCCGCTTGTTCAATGCTTTCAGTTGGTCGTCAATATTGATAAAAAGGTATTCGGCAATAAGCGTTTGGGTGTCTTTGCTTTGCGGGTCAATCTTCCCGGCAAAAAGATAGCTTTTCAAACTCGGCGGACAGAGTAAATCCAGAAACGCGGTTTTGAATTTTCCCTGTTCGCCCGTCAGCACCAAACAGGTATGGTTTCGGCACTGCAAATCGTCCATCGCATTTGCCACCACCGAAACGAGCCATTTCAGCAGATACGCACGCCATTTTTCGGGATGAATAACCGTAACACATTCTGCCAAACGTGCAATTTCCGATGGTTCGCTCTCATCTATTTCGGGTAGCGAACGGAAATATTCCTGTACCGGATTGACTTTCGGGCAGAAATCGCTTTCCAGAATGGCGCGGATATTATCGCCGGAGGTAACAATACCGATTGATGTGTCCAACAGTCGTCGCATCGAGTTGATATCGAACTTCGTGAGGGGCGAAAACAGTTCGTCCGTTGCCGACGGACGGAATTCGGTTCGGCTTTTTACCGTGTTGAATCGGAAATCGTACCACTCGCGAAGGAATGTTTCGATGCGCTCGTTTTTGGACTGCTTGGCAGAAGTTGCCTTGCTATCAGCGCTTTGATTGTTACTTCGCATCTCTTTCGCCCAATATTTTACGAATATCTGACATTCGATAACGCACCTTATTTCCGATTTTCACGGTTTTCAGATACCCTTTCTTGTTCCAATGCCAGAGTGTGGTATCGCACACACCGCAAATCTGACGAACTTCTTCTTTGGTTAGATAGCGTTCCTTGCGCGCTTCGGCAATTTCAAAAGAGAGTTCGTGTTTCGCTCGATTGATTAAATCGTTGGAAAAATCCAATAAATCTTCGTCGCTCATTTCTAATTTAATAGTGGCGTCTTTGTTTTTGATGATTGAAAGTAAATCGTTCATTTTTTTATTATATCCACCTTGTAAGACTTTGTTTTCGATGGAAATAAAAAGACAAAGCCACTGCCTCGAAATGAAGCAATGACGCAAAAGTATATTGGAATTTAGTGAATTACGAAAAATTAAAGTTCACACACGTTCACAAAAATAACATTGAACGAGATTGAATGAAAGTGAACTTATTTTAGTTGGAAATAGGTTTTAAAGTTGTCGATTTCGGATTGGTATTGTTTGGTGGTTGCATCTTTTAAATAACGATAAATACTTTCATCCGTGCCAATATCTGCTTTAAACTTTTCTCTTATGATATTGAATAATTCACGGTCTGTGGTAATTTTGAGAAGGTAGCCTAATTGCCACAATGCGATAATCATAAAGGCAACACGCTTTCCTTTAATACCGGAACGAAGATATTCGTTTATCTTGATAAACAGTTCCGGTTTTTCCTCATCCGAAAGAGATGTCATTTCCTCGAAAGTGATTTTGTCTTTTTTCTCTCTCTGAATTATCGTTCCTGTATTTTTCGGGATTGTTTTTCTTCGGACAATGCCCATTCCAAAACAGAATTATCGTTAATTGCTGTTTGAAGATTTTGATATTCAATCCAATTCTGTTCGGTACGCAGAGCTAATTTTTTGGACTGTCCGATTATCAGCTTTATGGTTTTGGATATGACAGATTTATAAAATCGGCTGGTTTGGCTATTGTTCAACAGATATTCTCCGCGTTTGACTATATTTTCAAAACTTCGTCCGAAATAGAGCCAAGCGAGCATTGCTGGAAGACTAATTTCGTTTTTGTTTAGGTTGAGTTGTTCAAGAAATTAATTGCCGATCTGTTCCTCGGCTAATAAGTCTTCGATGTTTGATATATCGTCGCTGTTTTTGTTGTGTATTTTCTTTTCAATGAGTTTTTGATACTTTGGAAAATATGAGGTGGCCGTAAACATAATCTATTGATAACCTGTATCGCTTTGCTTATTCATCATCTTTTCAAATGCGTCGTAAACGTCGGCGTTTTCGAGCATCCATTTTTACAAGTGTTCTTTAAGAATGTCGAACTTTGGTTCTGTCATAGGAAATCATCAAATAAGCATCAAATAAAAACAAGCTAATTATCAGTGATTAACCTATACTGTTGAGAAAATATCAAATAGACGTCAAATAAGAATGTTTTCTTTTACTCAAATTTCACCATATCCGCCAACTGCAAAAAATAATCATTCGACCAAATTTCTAATTCTTTCGTACTTTTTAGAAATCGTATAACATCTTCTTTTACCATCTTAATATCTGTTGTGGCAAGCCGCTCTTTTAACTGATGGATAAACTCTTCTCTACTCATTTCAATACCATCAAATTGTTTGATTCGCTCTTGCAGATGACTGAAGTTTAGTTTCACTCCATTTCTCACATACCACTCAAAATCATACCAATCGCGCCCTTTTACACGCTGTTTCCATTTTCTGAATACCATAGCGTGCATTTTTCCCGCATATAAATCCGATAAAACAAAACAACGAGTCATAAATGAATAAGGAAGCAGCAATAGCTTTTGTTCAGTATCAAATTTCATCGGTGGATCAATATCCACTTCTATTTTAATTTTGACGGATTTTTCGGTTTGAAATTTCAAATCGTAAACCGCTGTATTGTCTTTTAAAAAAGCGGATTCTACCCGTCCGAATGTTCTTTTTTCTTTCTTGTAAATTACAACATCTTTTCCCGCTGCATTAAATTCGTTGATAATGGACGGAAAATATTCTTCGAGTTGAAAATCCTTATCCGGTTGAATAAGTGAAAAATCCATATCTTCCGAAAACCGCTTCATTCCGTGAAAAATACGCAAACAAGTGCCTCCGTAAAACGCCGCCTTATTGAAAAAACCACCCCGATAAAGTCCAGCAAGAGTTATTTCCTGCATTACTTCATAAGTGGCATTTGTGAGTTCTCTTTGTTTTTTTATCTCATAACGAGCCAACATTTGATCGAATATACTCATCGCTTTAACAGTTTTATCAGGTTGTTTATTTCGGTTTTTTTCTTACTTACGGGGGCACATTGCTCAAAAATAGTTACATCCATTTTATAAAATTCATCCATATCAAAGCGTATATCTTCCTCTAAATAGGTTTTCGTATTCTTAACAAACCGAAACCGCAATTTTGGTGTATATGCAATTAAATCGCACAACGCTTTTTCGGGTGAAGCTATCAGATAAGCATAATCATTTTCCACAACTTGGCTTATGCCAATTGGATAATAATCAGAAGCACAATGGATGTATTCAAATCGTCCTATGCTATTTTCGTATATTTTTGCCGCCTTTAATGTGAGTGAAGTTGTCGTATAAACGCTTTCGGGTATAAGCCCATAATGACGAAGTGCGGTTTGCATCGACACATAAGAAGGTCCATAAAGATGATTCGCAATTAATTCCGCCGAAAGTAATCGTGCAGAAATCATTGGGGAAACAGCATATAACCCCTTTTTTAGCCTTATTAAACTACCCTTTTGTTCAAGATTTGTAATTTTCTTTTGAGGATGTTTATAAGACGTAAAAAGAGTTTCTAATACTCCCACATCTATCGGTACGATTCCAAATTGCTTTAATTCTTCCATTTTGCAAAAATAGTCATTTTTTTTATAGATAACGCATTATTTATTCGTTATCTATAAAAAATGTGTCGGTTTTATCTTTTAGTCAAGGTGTTTAACCAACTCCTTTTTCATATCTTCGTCAATCTGTCGATAACGATTAAAAGATTTGCTTACCACCTTGTAAAGCGGTTTGCGGAAACCCTCGTTGGTTAGCGGGTCAAGAATGGTTGCAATTTGGTTAAATCAGTTTAAATATAAAAATACTTTTATTATTTAATAAACTGTTAGTTATAATATATTTTATTGATTTTATAAGTATTGCGAATTTGTCATATTTATCTATTTCGATCCCGGCTCTGGGTACTGTCAATGTTTGACAAATAGTTTGCATTCAATCGATTACAGACTTTTTTATTTGTAGAGTAACAAACAGGTAACACAAAGTGACAAACTTGTTACTTATAGGTTCTTTCTCTAATATTCTCACTACCGATTGAGCTTGCCATAATACCATACAATCCTAAAGTAAAAACACCTACCGCCACTCTACCCATTAGTTACGAGGCATTTGAACTCTGCTGAGAGGTTGGAGTCGGCAAATCGAATTTCGTTGAAATAAAAGGCATAATGTATGCAATTATGAACAAATTGAACCACATTTGCGCATAATCAGATACATTACGAATATGAAACGAGCATCAAAAAAAATAAAAGATGCCACAGAATAAGGATATATATGTATATATGGATTGGCAGCATAACGATTTGCCAATTCTTATGGGAATATTGCATAGTGAAATACTACGCGGAAAAGAGGTATTTTCATTTGAGAATGACACAAACTGGCTAAAAAATAAACAAATCAGAGCCTTAGACCCTGATTTGGCTAATTTCTCAGGAAAACAATACATACCTGTCAACAAGAGCAATTTTGGAATATTCCTTGATTCATCACCTGATCGATGGCACAGATGCTGCAGAAGGTGTTAGCTATTTAGAGCTTGCAGAGTGGATTGGACGAAATTGTGATAATGTGTCGCAAAACTTAGAACAGTTATGGAGACGTATTATTTTCAATATAGCCGTATCAAATTGCGATGACCACCTTTGAAATCATGGTTTTCTACTCAAAGGACAGTATCCACTTGGCAGCAACTTGCTACCAAATATGGGATTTCTCTATCTGAGCAAAAAGACGTGCCACCAGCTTTCAAATATTAAAAGAATAATAGCCTGTAATAGGTATATTCCTTTGGCAAGTATTAAGTTCGGTTATTCGCTATGATATTTTAAAAAAAGCTTAAACCTGTTTTGTCAATGAAATGTAGCTAACCGATTTATCTTAATGATTTTATAAAGAAAAATATCTTAAAAAGAGTTTTTTACAAATAAATTGACTAAACTTGCAACGGTAAACTTTAGATTGAAGCTATACAATAATTATATCTAAGCCAATATGAATACAATTTATAAAAAGAGATCCTCAAAATCGTTACATTTAATTTTATTTGCTGTATGTTTTTTATTCGCAACTAAAGGTTTTTCACAAGAATCAAATATGAATACTTGGCAGGAGCAATTAAATTATAGGATAAATAATACTCCTAAAGATATAGAGGGAGATGCAAAGCATCTGAAATTAATAAAATATACTTATAAAGGAAAAATCAAATCCGAAATCGAAAAAAAAGATATTATTGATTCTTTATTATCCTCTAATGCACCATTCGTTAAAAATTCACCTCCTATAACTGTAACAGATACAATAATTAGAAAGGGGCATCGTGAAATTAGGGAAAAACACTTTGCTAAATTTGATATAACTACCATTCATGAAATGATGGAAAATATAAACACAAAAGAAGAGGTAGAGCAGTTTGTAAGAATAATGAAGAAAGAACTGGAAGAACATATCCAAGTTGGCTTTGAATACCTGCAATTAGAATGGGATTATAAAGGAGAGAAAATTTATTCACTATGTATTGTGTCTAATGAAAATCCAAGTATTGTATTTGATCAAATTGCATTCTTTGTTGGCAGCGGTACCAAAACGAGTATTGAACCCAAGCGGACAATTTCAAATAAATAGAAAACTCAACATTTATAATAATCATTATAAAAAAATTATATATGGAAAACTTACGGATAGAACTTCCTTACAATAAAGAAACTTTTAAAAGAGAACAAAAAATCATTTGGCAATTGAGATGGAAAGAAAACAAACGTAAGATACAGAGTTTCTCAATAGCTGCAGCTATTTTTTTGGCGATTGGAATATTTGTTTATTTAGACGATACTTCTGATTATTTTAATCTTATTATGGCGGTTTCTTTTATATTTCTTGTTATACATTTTATCTCTACTCGAAGAGTCACACAGAATAATGAATACAAACTTATTGATACAATAGCTGACCGTTATGAAAAAGAAAAAATGGATTGCATTTATGAATTTTCTGATAATTTCTTGAAGTATTGGGACAAAGAAAAACACTTGGAATATACTTGGAGTATTTTCGGATGCCATACTACCTACAAAAATTATTTGTTATTGCTACATAGGGATAATTTAAGAACACCTTTACACATTTTTGAAAACAACGACCTGAATAATGACAAATTTGAACAGATAAAGGCTTTTATTGAATCTAAATTGGAATATAAAGACTGCGATATCATCTTCTAATTATAATGATAATTTACCAGCTATTTTTTTGGACGAATTAATTAAACGAACACTTTTATTATAAAAACAATTAGAAAAATATGATACTCCCCAATAATTGGACAACAAGTTAAGATAAAGTAATGAAATAAAAAACCTTATCTATATTATTCCATAATAAGGATTGATTAAATTCTCCTTGTCATTATCCGCATACAGTTCAAGCAGTTCGTAAGTCAATTTGGGGATTCCCTTTCGTATTTCACGGTCTATGCCTTCAATACCTTGTAATAACTTTTTCAACTCTAAATAGTTAGGATGTTTAATGCTGCTTATGCAATAATTACCATGCTTCAATTCTTCTTCCAAGTCTTTTTTCAAAGAAGCCTTGTTCGTATCCAAACGGGAAATGTAGTCAATCCCTTTGAATACCAATGGATTGTTCTGTAATCTATTTAGTTGCTTATCGAAAAAAGGAAGAGCATATTTCTGGCAGTCGGCAAAGATTTCCTGTACAACCTTTTCCGTTGTTCTAACGCGCCCATTATGATAGTAATATGCTTTTTCGTAGGGTAAAGCCCCTGTATTGTTTTTAAGGAACTTCAAGCAGCCGTTAGGATTAATGAGGCTGGAAGAATAAGTTCCATCAAAAAGATTTTGTCTGTTGAGGAAAGAACCGATATTGCAATCCATCATACCTTCGTTTAAGGAGAACTGAATACTGATAATTTCTGTTACATCCAAGTCTAGTACCGACCGCATCCGTTGGAAGAAATACGAATGATTTGTGTATGTAAGATATTTAAATTCGGGCAGAGGCTTAGTCGCGGTTCTGATAAGGATTTCTTTTATCTCGCCACGTTTCAATTCTGGGCTATCATCCTTCTTTTGAAATATTTCTCTCAGTTTCATTACATAATTAGATTGAATACCAATCACAAAATTATAAAAAATGCCATTGATCAGTATGAAATGAATGGCATTTTTGTTTTTCTCCACCTTATACGTGTCATTCTTGATAATGATTAATTATTCCATACGAATTTTTCCCTTTGCAGCGTCCGGATTTTGTTGAAGCCAGATACGATATAACTCAAAGAATGTGGGAGCATCCAAAAGCTCAATATTTGGGTTGTTTTTTTTGACTTCTTTCATCACTTCTACATACCAAGTGGGTGTCTTTAGGATATTTCTGAACCAGTGAAACGGAATTGGGCGTAAGTCTACCCGTTTCAATAAAAGTTCTGCAGCTTCTTTGGGATTGTCGGAAACAATATCATAATCTGATTTTAATATTGGCATTTCACCATGTAATAGAGTAAGAGGTACTTTTTGAGGGACTATCCCGTTCGGGCTGAACGTAGCATAACAATCAAGCCCCTCTTCGGTTAGTCCGGGTGCTGTTCCGTCGATAACAAAACCTGTAATTGTCAAATCCCATCTGTCATAATAGAGCTTACAATGAGCAGCCCAAGTTTCGAGCCCTGACGGATAACCGGAAATTCCCCGGGGTTCCTGAAGCATTCCTGGCATAAGATATCCTGCGCCATTATCCGCGGACACAAAATAGTCGTTGGGAGATGCACTTTCCCGGTAATAATCCAAAGCCATTGGAACTCTGTTTTCCAAAACAGGGCTTATTGCCCACATCATGGGGACTTTACCCCTGTTTTTGTCATCCCATATATTGGGGGTACGTTGCGCTACCCATGAGGAAGCATCGTAATCGCCTACATAGAAAATGATAAAATCGCGTCCTTCAAAATTAACATTACCTTCTTCATCCAGGTATCCTTTCTTTTTTAACTCTTCTGATGTTACCCAATGTTGGGGATATTTATCCTTTAAAGGGAAATGAGTCCAAAAGGATGCATTGGATAAAGCTCCAAATCCTATGGCGTCTGCATCTTTAAAAGCATTGTAGGCGCCAATTAATCTGGAAAATTCCCATTCAGTTGCCACATCTTCGTGTATACCTCCTGCATGTTTAGTATATTTAAATGCCCACGATGGAAATCCTCCTATATAACACATCTTTTCTCCATGGTTGATTCTATAAGCCTCCGATAAAAATTCCTTTAGGGTAGCTAAGTCAGTACCTGCATCCTGACTTCTATCGTCAGTAGCTGGTTCATCACCCCAGGGTGAGAGATCAAAGAAAAATGCCTTTTTACTTACAAAGAAATCATGATTGGTAAGTGTATGGTGATTAACGACAGTGGCCTTTGGATTTTCGCGCCACTTCTGATCAATATAGTAGGCGCCGAATTCCCCTGAACATTTATTGGTTTTCATGTACTTTTCAATAAACCAAATATATGGGTCGTTCTTAATAGAACCGGTAGATTTTCTGTTTGTACCTGGAATATTGCCCCGACCTGTAAAGAGTGATGAACCATCATTATTAACCAGACTTACTTTTACATTCAGTTTAGGACCATTTAATACAACGCGTGAATATAAACTGTTGGGATCTTTGTCAAATCTGATGGCAATCAGGTTTTCTATTCCTGCAACTGCAGATGCTACATTGCTTGTGGATGCCACTAATGGATCATACAGAACAACGCCATTAATTTCAGATTTGTAAGCATCAATCACTTGCACGATATCATTATATACCAATGTATCTTTACCATGAAGCCACTTACCTGGCTGCCGGTACATATTCCACCAGTAACTATCAATTTCTATACCTGAATTTACAACATAATTTATATAAAGCCTCGGTTTGTCTCTATTTACAACTCCCTGCAATGTACTTATCGCATGAATGTCATCCCATAAACTTTCTACCTGTGCTGAATCGGCCAAATCATACTTTAAGGTATATTTTAGATCGAACATACTTATTACGTCTGAACCTCTTACCACACATAAGCTTAACAGCATTATAACCACACTGATAAGTAATTTATTTCTGACCATGTTAATCTTTAGCATATAGTTTATCGCTTTTATGCAAATTTAGTTTGGTAAATTAACATATACAACGAAAAAGTGGTGAAACAACAAAATTTTTATTGTCCTGATGAGCTTAAAACTGCGATTACCGGGATTGTGGATTACTACAAGGACAATCGTTATCACGAATCGCTTGATAACCTTACGCCTGGAGATGTTTATTTGGGTAGATGAGATATAAATGAAATCAACCCAATGCTGAATAGTCAAACAAGAATCCTTTTTGAGTGTTATAAAAGAAAAATAATTTTATGAATCTCAATATAAAAGGAAAAACCGCAATTATCGGCGGAAGCAGCAAGGGGTTGGGGAAAGCGTGCGCGGTTGCATTGGCTCGCGAAGGGGTAAACATTGTCTTGCTCGCTCGCGACGAAGAACAGTTACTGCGGACGAAAAAAGAGATTGAAGCTTTAGGCGTTGAAGTGTTGGCGCTTTCCGGGGATATGGCTTCTGAGGGAGATAACCGACGATTTATTGATGAAACAATTCGTAAATTTGGGAGGATAGATATTCTTGTAAACAATTCCGGAGGTCCAAAACCAGGAACGTTTCGCGATATTTCGGATGATGATTTGGACAATGCTTATCATTCCGTGCTGAAATACAATATCAGAATGATACGAGGATGTTTACCCCACATGGAAAAGAATGGATGGGGAAGAATCATCAACATTACTTCTATTACCGTAAAAGAACCTGCGCCCAATATGGTACTGTCAAATATTTTCCGGGCGGCCGTAGTGAGCTTTGCGAAAACCATCAGCAAGGAGCTTATCGGGAAAGGGATTTCGATAAACAATGTTGCTCCGGGATATTTCAAAACCGATCGCGTAACTCAATTGATGAAAGTCCGCTCCGAAGTTGAAGGAATTTCGATGAACGAATATGAATTAAAAGCCATTCAGGATTTTCCAAACAGACGTTATATGGATCCACAGGAATTGGGCGATTTGGTTTGTTATTTATGTTCGGAAAATGCGAAATCGATTACTGGAACAACCATTCAGGTGGACGGTGGATTGATTAGCGGAATTCTGTAATTAGGGTAAAATCAGTTCACAAGATACTTAAACTTGACGAACATGAATACAGACATAATACCAACCTATAAACTGGAAGATTATTTTGAGGCTTTTCAGAAACCTTGCATTGCATTTAACATGGAATATATAAACCATGTTCCTTTTTATGATTCCAATGAACCGCATAGACACGATTATTATCAAATAATTGTTCTGGAAAAAGGGACAATGAATCATAATATCGAATTTGATGCTTATGAAATAGATAAACCTTGTATATCTGTTCTCTTCCCGAAACAGTTTCATCAGATATCTTTTTCACCGGATGCGGAAGGGGAGATCATTATGTTCGGAGATGAACTGTTTTGTTCTGCTGTTCTACAAAAGGATTTAAGTGCTTATAATGTCGATCTGCAACGACGGTTGAATTATATTGTTCCAACAGCGGAAGAGTTTGCTGAACTTATTGCTGTTGTAAAAAATATCAGGGACTTATACGAACGTATTTCTCCGGCTAAAAAGGAACAGATCAAGTTCTATATTAAAATATTATTACTGCAGCTTATTGAATATGGGCATTCAAAAGAGCCGTCAAGAACTGAGACGGAAGAGGCCGATATCTATCTTCATTTCCGGGATCTGGTGGAAGAACAGTTTAAAGTGTGCCGAACAGTGCAGGGTTACGCTGAACAACTGAATATTACGACAAAGAAATTGAATGCTATCTGTAACAACTATGTCGGAGAAACTGCATTGAATGTTATTCATGAGCGAATACTACTGGAAATAAAACGATTATTGGTGTTTTACGACTTTCCGCATAAAGAAATTGCTTACGAACTGGGATTCGACTCGCCGTCTGCTCTTAATAAATTTATTGCTGCTAAATTAAACTGTACTCCATCGGAACTGAAATTCCGATTATCTCATATTTACAAGAAATGAGCCCAAATTTATAATCTCTACACTCCTGGGAACATGTAATTTTGCACCATAAATTTTAATAAACGATATTAAGTATGAGCAAATTGTATGTAGCAGGCGAAACGTTTCATGGCGTTGGAGCTATTGAAGAACTAAAAAACCTGAAAGGTAATAGAGCAATTATTGTTTGTGGCAAAAATTCTGTAAAGAAAAGCGGTGTGTTGGATAACGCATTGACTTACTTGAAAGAAGCGGGAATGGAAACAGAAGTATTTAGTGGTGTTGAAGGGGATCCTTCTATTAATACTGTACTCAAAGGTGCTGAATCTTTCTCTAAATTTCAACCGGACTGGATTATTGGATTAGGGGGTTGTTCAAGTATTGATGCTGCTAAAATGATGTGGACTTTCTATGAATATCCTGAACTGACGTTCGAAGATGTTATTAAACCTTTCAATATTCCTGCTTTACGCCAAAAAGCACGTTTCGTGGCTATTCCCACAACAAGTGGTACTGGTACTGAAATGACTGGATTGGCAGTGATTACAGATAATGAAAAAGGTGTTAAATACCCGGTTGTTTCTTATGAACTGACTCCGGATGTTGCTATAATAGATGGTAATCTCTGCAAAACAATGTCAGATAGAATAACAGCAAATACCGGACTCGATGCATTAACTCACAGTATTGAAGCTTATGTTTCAAATATTGAAGATAATTATGCGGATGTATTGTCGAAAGGTTCCATGGAGATGATTTTTGACAACTTAAGAACAGCGGTAGCTGAACCTGAAAATTTAACTGTTCGCCAAAATATGCACGATGCATCGGCAATGGCTGGATTTGCTTTCACAAATTCTTGGTTAGGTATTGCACACTCACTGGCTCACCAACTAGGTGGTATGTATCATATCCCGCACGGGGTTGCTAATGCAATCGTTTTACCAAACGTAATTAGATTCAACAGTAAAGCGACTAACAGATTTGAAGATTTAGCAACTGTTTTGGGAAAACAATCTGCCGAAGATTTGGCGCAGGAGGTAGAGACTTTACGTGCTGATATCAATGTAATCGGATCTGTAAAAGATTTTGGAGTAAGCGAAGAGGAATGGACAAAGAATCTGAAATATATTGCAAACAACTCATTTGCGGATCCTTGTACTGGTTTCAATCCTCGTAAACCGACAATCGAAGAACTGGAACAAATATTTCAAGCTTGTTACGAGGGTGTAAAAGTGAACTTCTAAAAGGTTAGTGTAAGTAAACAAAATCCGATAATGTGGAGATATTTATCTCTATCGGAAATAAAAACAAAAGCGGACAATCAGTTTAATATTGATTGTCTGCTTTTTTTATAAATATTGTCTCGTCCTAAAATAACGTTTCACAAAAACAATTTTAACGTATATCCTCTCAATATCAACTTTTTATTTCATATACCAATGGCACCAAAACATCTCTAATACTTCTTATGGAGATTCTATGAGTATCATACAGACTAAAAAAGTTTTCAGGATTGTAATCGGATATATCAGGCACAATTCGAAGTCTAAGCTGCTCAGAAGGTTTCATACAGGGGTTAATTAGAATCTTAGTTATTCCGGTGCATCCCATACCGACAAATCCACCCATAGATGAGGCAATCACGAGGTCTATATTCTTAGACTTGAGAAGTTCCTTAGCTTGCTCAATATTGCCAATCATTGCCTGGAACTTCCCGTAATCATTTGAAAAGCTATGTGTAATCGCCTGAAAATCGGTGGATAACTCCTTCCTGATCGTCTGTGATGTTAATGAATTGGCATCACTCCCAAAACCTTGAATGTAGAGAATATTTGTCATTTTATCTATATTGTTTAAAGTGTTTTATTCCTAAAATTCTAATTATACTACAGAAAGGTAAAAAATTTCACTTTGCAATGTTAAAAACAACAAATGTTTCTCCATTGTGTTCCTCATTTAGAAACACAACAACTCTTTTCTCCCCGTTTCAATTCAAACGCTACTGCCTCTTTGTCGAGCAATACGATATTAATGTATCCTTCATATAAATAAAATGATTTCAACATGATATCCTGAAATCTTTATTCTCAACCATCTTTTGCAAGAAAGTAGGGAACAGATTGCCAGTTTGCGCAACGAGTCACTTTGGGAAAGGGGATTAAGGGAAAACAGAACAAATAAAAAGATCAGAAATAAACTGAAAGTCCTATAGATCCGCCTAAGCCTTTAGTGGAATATTTGTAATTAGAGTTATCGGAAGTTTTTGAACTCACCTCAGCATACTCTGCCATAAGATCGATGGAAATATTATTGCTTACAAAAAATGCAGCCCCTACTCCTCCTGCCCAAGTAAAACCACTAAATGACATACTTTCCATGGATACATTCGCATATCCTGCACCCAAAGCCACAAACGGACGAACAACTTTTTCTATCGGAATGTAATATGCAACGGTGGGCATAAAGATAAACTCTGTAGTTTTACTTTGATAATCACCATCTGTAATCGAAAATGTAGCCTGCCCACCAATTGATAAGTTATCAATAACAAAATAACTCAGGCTTGGTGTAATAGAAAATGAATACCCATCAACATCCATCGCTTCTCTGACCGTGGCACTTATATTATCACCATAAACACGGTTTGAAAAATAAGCACCTTCAATTGACGAACGCCCCGAAATAGAAAATTTTCCCTTCTCTGTTTGAGCAGTTATGGCAGTTGAGAAAAGACAAAACAATACTGTAAAAACGAATAGTCTTTGTTTCATAGATTTGTATAGATAATGTGTAATTACTTCTGCAAAACTATATATTATTTAATATTACCTCCCCCTTAACATTGTTAATTTAATATAATTTACATGCAATTTGATGTAAATTAATCATGAATGATTTGTATCTAAAAGTGCAGTGACCCTTTATAATTGATATAATGAGTGACAATTTTTTTCCATAGAAAATTCCATTGGACTGATACTGGAATAAACGCAGTCAAACGCCGGGTGACCAACTGGTCATTGGAAAAATCCCAATTTATTTAATCTAAATCTTTAAAAACTAATATGTCTCTGTCCAACTTAACACTTTCCAGTCTTTATCTGATTTTTTCAACAAAAGCAGAAAACCACAATTATCATAAACAGCAATGCTATCATTTTGAAGTTTACATTCCCATTTTGATTTTGAGGAGTACAGTATAGTTGAATCATCTAGTACTGTATATTTTTCAGTGAGAATGGTTGCTTTTTGAGCTTTGTATTCACCCATAAGTGATGGATATTTTTTCACAGTCTCTTCATAATTACCGAATTCACCATTGATAAGTGAAACAAAATCCGGTGAATCAAGAAATGTCGATGTCAACTTAACAGCATCGTTACTTTCGGCCGCTTGATAAATAGTACTGATCACATTTTTGGCTTCTGCAATGTTTTTTTCTTTTTCTGCTTCGGTCAATGGCTTTTCTGCATTATTACATGCAAACAATAGCAAAACAATCAAAATCAATAATTTAGTTTTCATACGTAAATTTGATAATGCATAATTATTTAATATTCAATTAATTAATATTCTGTTATTAATTACAACACTCAACCATGACAAAATAAAAGAAAGCACTCATCTTAAGGACAAATGCACCGGTTAGACGAGAAAACAAAACAGATAAGAGAATTAAAATTTCATACGCGTGCTCGTGGCAACAGTCTGGGGTACTTATCTGTTGATATCAGTTTCATAATCGACTTAGGCATCTTATAGATCCCGTGCGTCAGTAAACATCGACCTTTTGTTTTTGTTCCCCGTTATGTTGGATTTTACTCATTATACAGCTGTAGGACTCAAAGCCTTAGAAGGCTCCAGCTGAACTGCATATCCCATCTTTTCTAATTCGCCCTTTAAATACTTTTTCCGCCTTTTCTCTATTTGGGAGTTTAAATAATCCGCTCCCAGCTCATGGTACGGGACATTGTATTTTAAGACAAAATACACCGATTTGAGAATGGAATGAGCAATAGCAATTATAGCTCTTTTTTTACCACGCCTAGCGGCTAAACGATGATAACGGGTAAGATAAAACGTGTTCTTTGTACGCGATGCAGCCCATGCGGCTTCTACTAGTGTTGTTTTTGCCTGCTTGTTACCGTGGGTTGTTCTGTCGCTTTTTTTTTACCCGCGCTCTCATTATTACCGGGCGATACACCCACCCAACTTGCCAAATGCTTTTCGCTTGGAAAAACCTCCATATCCAGCCCGATTTCAGCGATAAGATCGTCAGCGGTTTTATGACTTAATCCCGGAATCTCACGAAGGAGTTCCATTACGTTTTCGTAAGGCGAAAGAATTTGCCTTATCTTTTGATTAAGCTCTTCAATTGAAGATTCAATATGCCGGTTGTTTGAGCGGATTGCACCCATCAGGTAGATGTGGTGGTCAGTAATATTACCATTACAAGCTTCCCAAATCTCTTCTTTGGTCGCTCTGATTTTTTTATGATATACCTCATCTATATCCTCGGGAGTTACCTTTTTACCATCACAGAGTTTGTTAATCAATTTTGTAGCTGTAATACCTGAGGTATCGCTTAATACACTCGAGAGTTTAACATTACAATCTTCCAAAATACGAATGATTCGGTTTTTGTTGGATGCCACATCCTGGATCAACTTCTTTCGGTAACGAGTTAAATCACGTAATTCCCTCTGTTCTCGTGGAGGAATGAAGCTCGGCTTTAGCAAACCGGCAAGAAGAAGTTTACAGATCCAGCGACTGTCTTTTTTGTCTGTTTTATGCCCCGGTACGTTCTTAACGTGCCGGGCATTGACAATCCAAACAGTTATACCCGTTGGCTCAAGGATGTTGTAAACCGGCTTCCAGTATACACCCGTACTCTCCATTGCTACGTGAGTAATCTTGTTTTCGACTAACCAGTCTTTCAATTTTGTCAAAGAACTCGTGAACGTTCCAAATTCCAGGGTGGTACGTTTTAGACCCTCGCCGTCTATGGTGGCGACAACCGTTTCTTTGTGTACGTCTAGACCGCAACCACGGCTGACTACTTGTTCAAATGATACTGTCTCCATACTGCCTGAATATAAAGTTTTGTGAGAGCCTGTAAAGGCAATAAAACAAAACAAAATAAATCCCGGCAATGTTTAATCAGCACAACTCTATATTTTCATGCGCTTGAGTGTTAAATACAACATGGAGGTTTCATAAGGCAATAATATTAATATCTTGGAGAAAAACAATCCGACCTGCAATTCTACTGAATTTCAATCAATTAAACAACATGTTTTTAGTATTTTATCCTCAATTAACTTTTTATTTCAATGCCTCAATAAAACAAAAAAACCATCCAAATAATGGATGGTTTTTAAATTATGGAGTAATACCTGATTACTTGATTTTTTTGTAACCATAAACGGCACGACCACCCAACTCTTCTTCAATACGAAGCAATTGGTTGTATTTTGCCATACGGTCGGAACGGCTCAATGAACCGGTCTTGATTTGACCTGAATTGGTTGCTACAGCAATGTCTGCGATTGTTGCATCTTCAGTCTCACCTGAACGGTGTGATGTAACGCTGGTATAACCGTGACGATGAGCCATTTCAATAGCATTCAATGTTTCGGTTAATGTACCAATCTGGTTTACTTTGATAAGAATTGAGTTTGCACAACCTAATTCAATTCCTTTAGCAAGGAAATCTACGTTGGTTACAAACAAGTCGTCACCTACCAACTGACATTTGTCGCCAATCTTTTCGGTAAGTAATTTCCAACCATCCCAATCGTTTTCATTCATACCGTCCTCAATTGAGTCGATAGGATATTTTGAAATTAATTCTTCTAAATATGCAGCTTGTTCAGCAGAATTGCGCTTTGCACCTTTCTCGCCTTCAAATTTAGTGTAGTCGTAAACACCGTCTACATAAAATTCTGAAGCAGCACAGTCAAGAGCAATTTTAACATCTTGTCCGGGTACATAACCTGCAATTTCAATTGCTTTAAGGATTGACTCTAATGCATCTTCTGTGCCTTCAAGTTTTGGAGCAAAACCGCCTTCGTCACCTACTGCAGTGCTTAATCCTCTGTCATGTAATACTTTTTTCAATGCATGAAATACTTCAGCACCCATACGTAATCCTTCACGGAATGAGCTGGCGCCTACAGGACGAATCATGAATTCCTGAAATGCTATAGGGGCATCTGAGTGAGAACCGCCATTGATAATGTTCATCATTGGAACAGGAAGTACGTAGGTATTTGTACCGCCAATGTAACGGTATAATGGCAAACCTAAATAATCTGCACCTGCTTTGGCAACTGCCAAAGAAACGCCTAAAAGTGCATTAGCACCTAAGTTTGATTTGGTTTTTGTACCATCAAGTTCAAGTAATTTAGCGTCAACAGCAGTTTGTTCTAAAATGTTCATACCAATAATTGCTGGAGCAATTGTGTCATTGATATTTGCAACAGCTTTTAAAACACCTTTACCAAGGTATCTTTTTTTGTCACCATCACGAAGTTCTAATGCTTCGTTTTCACCTGTTGAAGCACCTGAAGGAACAGCAGCACGACCGAATGCGCCTGATTCTGTTAACACATCTACTTCAACGGTTGGATTACCTCTTGAATCCAATACTTCACGTCCTAAAACACTTACAATTCTCATTTTATTGATTTTATTTAATGTATATAATGAATTGATCTTTTAACTTTTTAAGTCTATACATAATCAGCACAAAGATACATTTTTTTTACAAATATATGAGGGATTTAGATAATGAAATGTATTTTTGAATGAGTTAAAATTCATGCATTAATATTTCAATTATTTAACATTCATATGCTCTCACTATGGCTTACCTGCCTCCGAGTATGCTCCGACTATGCTCCGAGGAACCTCCGAGTATGCTCCGAGTCACCTCCGAGGAACCTCCGAGGCAGCTCCGAGGTAGGTCCGACAATGGTCCGATAATGGTCTCACTTTAATATGTGATTTTATTCAAATTTCATTAATCTTATTTAACTTATCGCAGTGCTAATGTAATTATTGAAAACTGGCTATGAGCGAACTCATATTGGCGGTAAACAATCGCACGGCTATAGCCATAAGGATGACTCCAAAAATTCTCCTTAAGATATAGGCTCCACTGTTTCCTAGTAGCTTCTTGACAAAATCGATGTAATGGAGAACAAGAAATACTACTACCATATTTATGGCTATACCAAGTATGAGGTTCGATAACTGATATTCGGAACGCATCGATAGCATGGTGGTAAATGTTCCGGGACCGGCAATCAAGGGAAATACTACGGGTACCATGGTCGCATCTTGACCGCCTGAACTGTCTGCTTCGTATTTAAAGATCTCGACACCGAAAATCATTTCAATTGATAATATCAACAATACCAACGCTCCGGCAATGGCAAACGATGAAAAATCTACGTGAAAGAGTTTTAATATCCATTCTCCTATGAACAGGAATATAAGCAGAAACGCAAAGGAATATATTGAGGCTTTGAATGGTTTGATTACTCGGTTCTTCTCACGCATCGATAAAAAAATGGGTATCGAACCGGTTACATCTATAATGGCAAACAAAGCCAGAAAACAACTTAAAATTTCTAATCCATTAATTCCTAACATACCTCTTCAATTTTATATATTATGCTTACATGTATTTATCTAAACATATGCAAAAATAGTAAAATTGACCTAATCTACCAATCTATAGCAGAAAATCTAACCAGTGAGCTGCTTAATGGTTGTAATTCAAAATATTTGGGATGGACGTAATTCAAAAACTTGATTACCTTGAATGCGTTAAAATGATGGAAAAAACGCTTCTGGAAAGTGACAAGGGTGGCGGAGTTTGAATTGCAATCATTGATGTCTTCAACAAAATGGGTCTCAATAAGAAAGTCTTTGATCGATGGATGCATTTGACCAATATTGGATTGGATAAATTCTTCGCTTTGCCTGAAAAAGGTGTCTTTCATATCGAACAGTGTCTTCAAAACAATAAATGAATCGACGGAATAGACGGTCATCTCATTTTCTGGATCTTCTATGATTTTACGCAATGCGGGACCGGTGCCAAAAGGTATTCGGTCGGAATAACGAGCCAAAGGATAGACAAATGTATCGGGTAACTCTTTAACACTTCCCATCTGAAAGACTTTCTGAAGGAAATAGAAGTCTTCCCCACCCTGCTGGCGACCCATACCGCCGACTTGCACGTATGCGTCGGCACTTACGGCAAAGGCTGAGCCTATGGTGTGATAATAATATGGGAATCCTGTGTGTTTCAACGCGTTTTCAAAATATCGTATATAGCTTTCATACTGAAGGATAGCTCGTTCAAGCAATAAATCGCCTTCTTCAACTCGATGATCAAAGTTCAATATGACGACACTTATTTTCTTGTCGGTCTTGAAAGTATTTATGATATTCGGAAAATAGTTGCCGGATATGGTACAATCGGCATCAAGGGAAATAATTATGCCTTCGGGATTGTCGATTCGTAAATAATAATCGATTGCCAAATCCATTCCTATCTTCCTGGCAAGGCCTACTCCTGCATGCTTACGGGGAAGTCCTTCTACAATTATCGGTACAATCTTTACACTGGGGGTCGAATTGACGAAGGCAAATTCTTGGGTTCGCAAATAGGTTTGCCTATTCTTTTCTACAATGGATTCTGACGTTAAAACACTCGAATTGATCACTACGACTACTAATAATTTCTCTTCAGTTGTCGACTTCTCTAAAATATCGGTCAACGTAATATTCAACGCTGGTTCGTTGAAACAGGGAATAACGACAACGGCATCTGCTTTAAAATCGATGGGTAAAGCGGATTGCATGTACTCCTTTTTCTGAATGGATAGATATTTTCTCCAATGTTTCATATCACATCATAAAAAAATAAGGTTCTTTGTGTGAGAACCTTATCTTTATAAATATGTAATTGAGTTATACTCTTATTTCTTTTTTTCGTCAAACGCCGATTTCAAAGGTCCGTACTGCTTGTTCAAGTACTCAATAACAGAATTGGTGATATCATATTTCTTGTCAGCATACAATATGTCTGAAACAACATTGGTGAAAATCATATGATAATTCTTGTCTTTATTGTATTCTTTCAAATAAAACTTGATGGTATCGTTCAACTGAATGTTCAATCGCTGTTGCTCTAATGCATAATCTTGAGAAAGATCAGCTGCGGCTTTTTGGTAATCTTGCTCCATCTGAGCTAATCGTTGTTGCTCTTGCTGCATTCTTTCTTGTGTTAGAAACGCATTGTTCTGAGCATTCTTCTGGAATGTTTGGGCAGCAGCGTTAAACTGACGCTCCTTTTGATTCAGAGTTGCTCTGGCACTTTCTTCTTTGCGAATCAACTGCTCGTTGATGTCTTTCGAAAAGTTGTAGTTGTTTAATAAAGAATCAAGTTGCACATAAGCAATTGGAAGCACAACGGTTGAGTCATTCTTGTCAAAAGAAATCGAATTGCTTGATTCTTTTGAATTTGTACCATTAGTAAAGTACAAAACGTAAAGCCCGATGATGGCAATAGCCAAAACGGCACCGATAATGTAAAACTGAGTTTTATTGTTCATTGTTAGTGTAAATAATTATATTCGTCAGATTTTAATAATTCTTCTAATGGATTCTTCTTGGCTCTCATTTCTGCATCTTGACTTGATGCGCAACCAATATTACGCTCTTTCATCGCTTCACTATCACCGATATGACCACTCGGAAACTCTTTCTTCTTTGAAAAAAAAACCCCTATTCCTAGCAATATCATTGCAATAAATAAAAGCAAAAAGCCAATAAGCAACGTTTTCATACTTTTATTTTCTTAATTAAAGCAACAAAGATAAGTTATTAAACCAATTTTTTGTACTTTTTTCTAATTAAAGATTTTAAATTTATACGATAACTTGCAAAATATCCCCTAATTTCCCGATATTTGCAAAACAACATCTGCTCTTTTTACGTTTATAAAGGGTGCATTAATTTGTAATTATTATTTTTAAAAATTCAATATACTATGACCATTAAAGATTTAGATCCAAAAAGTGTGTGGGGATATTTTTATGATATCACGCAAATACCCAGACCTTCAAAGAAAGAGGAAAAAATAATTGCTTATCTATTGGATTTCGCAAAAAAATTTAACCTTGAGGCTAAACAGGACAAGGCGGGTAATGTACTCATTACTAAACAGGCAACGACGGGAAAAGAAAATGTGCCAACAGTCATTTTGCAATCTCATATTGATATGGTTTGCGAAAAAAACAATGATGTAACACACGATTTTGATAACGATCCTATCGAAACAATCATTGATGGCGACTGGGTAAAGGCTAATGGTACGACTCTTGGCGCGGATAACGGAATGGGTATCGCTGCGGCACTGGCTGTACTGGCTGCAAATGATATCGCTCACGGAAAAATAGAGGCTCTTTTCACTGTCGACGAAGAGACGGGATTGACGGGTGCTAACTCTTTGCAACCGGATTTCTTTACTGGATCAAAACTTATAAACCTCGACACAGAAGAGGAGGGACAGATTTATATCGGTTGTGCGGGTGGAAAAGGTACAAAGGCTTACTTTAAATATAAGATGAAAGATGTTCCAAAAAACTATTTCTGGTTTAAAGTTCAAGTGAAGGGTTTACGAGGTGGTCACTCTGGTAGTGATATCGACAGGGGGTTTGGAAACGCAAACAAAATATTGAACCGATTCATGTTTTCACTGACTCGTAAAAAATTTGGCTTGGTTCTGTCGCAAATTGGTGGAGGAAATCTTCATAATGCTATCGCTCGTGAAGCTTTTGCTGTCATGGGTGTGAAAGATAAATATAAAGAGGATGTGAGGGTAAAACTAAATCACTTCCTTGCTGATGTCCAAAATGAACTTAAACAGACCGACCCGGGTGTGGATATTTCAATGGAATCTGTTCAAATCCCATCAAATATCATCAATAAAAAAGTGACGGAGAAACTTATCCTGGCAATTCATGCTTGCCCACATGGGGTAATCGGAATGAGCCACGAAATAGATGGATTGGTAGAGACTTCAACTAATCTGGCATCGGTTAAAATGATAGATGATAATCTTATTGAAATTGGAACAAGCCAAAGAAGTTCTATTGAGTCTTGTAAAGATAGTATCGTGAATACTGTATCATCAGTGTTCGATCTGGCTGGCGCAAAAGTGACTCATAACGACGGATACCCGGGATGGCAGCCAAATACGGACTCGGCTCTTCTGAAATTGGCTCAACAAGAATATGAAATCCTTTTCGGTAAAACGCCGGAAGTAAAAGCTATTCACGCGGGACTGGAATGTGGTTTGTTCCTCGAAAAATATCCTCAGTTGGATATGATTTCTATCGGACCGGACATGACAGATGTTCATTCGCCTGCCGAACAAGTTAATATCCCTTCGGTTGATAAATGGTGGAAATATCTTGTTCGTATCCTTGAAGCAATCCCTGCTGAATCTACTGAAGCTCAGAAAGATTAATAGCTAGGGTAGATTTCTTATTATATACTAAGTATAACGCGGATATACTACCATTTAATGAATGGATGTGTATATCTGCGTTTCGCTTTTACTACGAATATATCTGACCTTTAAATCTCTTTTGTAAATGTATAAAAATCGTACTAGCATTTCATTTCTTCGCCTAAATCATATCATTATGTGCAAGTTATCTGTAATAAAGTTTTCCTTATTCGTGTTACTGATCATTTTAAGTGCGTCAAAAGTATTTGCACAACAACCGTTCCGTATTATGTTTTATAATGTGGAAAACCTATTTGACGTAAGGAATGATTCGTTGAAAAATGATGAGGAGTTTCTTCCGGGCGAAAGCATGAACTGGAGTAATTGGAAGTATTGGGAGAAGCTTAAGAATATAACTCGTGTTGTTACCTCTATCGGAGAAATGCATTCTCCCGCTCTTGTTGGATTGTGTGAAATAGAAGGGGATAGCGCTATTTATGACCTCACAAAAAGATCGCCTCTCAGAGCTCAGGGTTATTCTTATATAACGACCGATTCTCCCGATGAACGCGGTATTGATGTGGCTTTGCTTTATCAACGTCATCAATTCAAATTACTTGAAAAACATGAATACCAAATCCATTTTGAGAATAAGAATGCCAGACCTTCACGAAACATTCTTCATGCTGTTGGAAGGTTGATAAATTCGGATACCTTGGATGTGTTTGTCTGTCATTTTCCTTCTCGAAGAGATGGTAAAAGAGAAAGCGAACATCTGAGAATTGATGCTGCTAAACTATTGAAAAGTAAGACCGACAGCTTGTTTGCGACAAGAAAGACGACTAACATCGTTATCATGGGTGATTTTAATGATCATCCTAACGATAAAAGTCTTGCAAAAACTCTACAAGCAAAGAGCCTGAAAGATGATCTCGATGCAAAATCTTTGTATAATATGTTCTTACACAAAATGAAGAATGCTGATTTTGGTTCTTATAAATACCAAGGTAGATGGGAAGTACTTGACCAATTTATCGTTAGCGGGACTCTTCTTATTGACTCGACAAAAACTCAGATATCCAATAACGAAGCCTGTGTATATCAAGCGGACTTCCTACTGCTTGACGACGATATAAATGGTGGGAGCAAACCATTTAGGACGTATCAAGGACCAAGATACATTGGTGGATTCAGCGATCATTTACCTGTATTCATGGATTTAAAGCTATAATATAATGATTATAACTGTGTTTAAAGAACAAAAACAGTAGCTTAAAGACTATTTATAAATGTTCTGTTCAATCTTAACAAAAGGTTAAAATAAAAAGAATTCTTAAATAAATTGCGCACTTAAATTATTAGTTCTACTTTTGTATGTACATTAAATTAAATATAAACAAATAAACAATTTAGACCTATGAATATACATGGATGGGAATGGCTGATTATCTTATTGGCAATACTTTTACTTTTTGGTGGCAAAAAAATTCCTGAATTAATGAGCGGCTTAGGAAAAGGAATTCGTAGTTTCAAAAAAGGATTAAACGATGTTGAAGAAGAAATAAAAGCAGATCCAACAGACCAAAATACAAATTCAACACCTTCAAATAATAAATAAGGTAAATTAATTTCTAATTTTATCAGATGAGCGAAAAAGAAATGTCATTCTGGGATCACCTGGAAGAGTTCCGTGGGACCCTGTTCAGAATAATTGGGATTCTTACTGCTTTTACTGTTGTTGCGCTCATTTTTATGCCAAAGATATTTGATATAGCTATCCTTGGACCGAGTTCATCGAGTTTTATCACATATCGATTCTTTGAGAATGCCGGCAAATACATACCTTTTTTACCCGACTTTTCAGCAGATAAGTTTAATGTTGAGATTCTGAATATCACAATGACTTCTCAGTTTACAACGTACTTATCATCTTCATTTGCATTAGCTTTTTTGATTGCTTTGCCTTTTCTTATTTATCAATTATGGATGTTTATCAGACCGGCATTGTATAAAAACGAAATAAAAAGCGCAAGAGTGGCTTTTGGTTTTGGAGGTTTCATGTTTTATCTTGGTTGTGCTGTCGGTTATTTTATAGTATTTCCACTCATATTCAGATTCTTGATCACATTTGAGTTAAGCGCACATATAGATAACATGCTTTCATTAGATTCGTATATGAAAAACTTCTATACGCTTATTTTAATAATGGGTATTGTTTTCGAAATGCCGTTGGTATTCTGGCTGTTGTCTAATTTAGGACTTATATATCGTTCTTTCTTTAAGAAATTCCGTCGACATGCAATAGTTGTATGTGTAGTTTTAGCTGCATTAATTACTCCTTCAGGTGATCCATTTTCACTTGTTGTAGTGACAATTCCACTATATTTCCTTTGGGAATTGAGCGCATTAATGGTTAAGAAAGATCCTGTGGAAGAAGACGAAGATAATTTACCCGCTGTCGTGGAATCTTGACGTGGGCTTCAAAATAAGTTTCTAAAACAAATAAAAGAGTGGTGATTGGCAGATATGTAATTCTGTATCACCACTCTTATTCATTTTAACTATATTATAACCAACAAATTTCTATTGATTTCATTATAGTGTATAACATCAAATGGGATGCAGGCCCAATGACCGTCTTTCATTTCCCAGTAGATTTTAATTATTGTTTGTAACACTTTAATCTATATCAACTATCTTTTTCCCGAAGGGAACAAAAGCAAGCTTCATAAGTTTAAAGTGCTGATTGCCAAAAGGTATTCCTATAATCGTAATATAGAAAAGAACACCGAAGAGCAAGTGAGTGAGAGCAATGGGCAATCCTCCTACAAAAAACCAGATAATATTCATAATAAACGAAATGCAACCGGAAGACTGTTCACTATGAACGACTTTCTTTTTGAAAGGCCATAATTCAAGTTCGGCCAACTTAAGCGACTGCAAACCAAAAGGAATGCCAATGATTGTTACCATCAGACCAATGCTGGCAACGACATATTCGATGGCCGTTACTGCGCCGCCGAATACAATCCAAATGATATTTCCTAACGTTTTCATCGGGAAGCAATCACTTCTATTTCTACCAAAGCATCTTTTGGTAAAGCTTTGACTGCAAAAGCAGAACGAGCCGGGAATGATCCATTAAACTGAGATGCGTACACCTCGTTCATTTCGGCAAAGAGAGACATATCTGCCAATAACACTGTGGTTTTCACAATATTGTCAGTCATCAAACCCTCTTCTGCCAGAATAGCTTTGATATTTTTAAATGCTTGGAGCGTTTGCTCTTTTACACCACCCTCAGGGAATTGTCCCGTTGCCGGGTCAATAGGCAATTGTCCGGATATGAATATCAATCCGTTGACCTCTATAGCTTGACTATAGGGTCCAATTGCAGCAGGCGCATTTTTAGTGGATATTACCTTCTTCATTGTTTGAATATTAAAATAAAATCAAATATTACGTTGCCTGATCACCTCATAGATCATGACTCCGGCAGCGACCGAAACATTCAGAGATTGAATGGTCCCGAATTGAGGGATCTTAACCAGTTCATCACAAATTCGGAGATTATCAGTAGAAACTCCCTCATCTTCAGAACCCATAACAATAGCTGCTGGTACAGATAAATCGGTTTCAGTATAATTATTTGCAGCCTTTTCCGTTGCTGCAATCACTTTTATCCCGCTATTTTTCAGGAATGTAATAGCTTCATTAAGACTCTGTTCTCTACAGATTGGGATAGATAGTAAAGCTCCTGCGGAAGTTTTCACTGCATCCGCATTTACCGAAGCGCTTCCTTTTGCAGGAATAACGATAGCGTCAACTCCCGCTACTTCGCAAGTACGGGCAATTGCACCAAAGTTTCTGACATCCGTAATTCCGTCGAGTAATACGATAAAAGGATTTTTCCCCTGTTCATATAAGAATGGGACTATCTGGTCCAGTCGTTGATAGGTTACCGGTGATATGAATGCCAACACTCCCTGATGGTTTTTGCGTGTAACCCTATCGATACGTTCGACAGGCACCTTTTGCATTGGGATATCATGTTCTACCAATAAAGTCTGCAACTCCTTAAAGAGATCTCCCTGAAGTTCTCTCTTTACCAACACCTTATCAATATCTTTACCCGCTTCAACAGCTTCAATTACGGCACGAATGCCAAAGATCATTTCTTTTTCTTTCATTCATTAATATTATATAGAAACACGTTTATACTTATTCAAGAGAAAATGATTACAGCAGGAACCGTAATATTATAATCTTATTGTAACACAATTAAACTCCTAACATCACCTTTGCGTTTTCAACAGCTTGGGTTGTTGTTTCTGCACCGCTCAGCATCTTAGCAATCTCATCTACACGCTCATTTTCGGACAGTTGCTTCATTTGAGTCTGCGTTGCATCATCAGTATCGGTTTTAAACACTTTATAATGCGTATCTCCTTTCGATGCAATTTGAGGAAGATGAGTTATTACTATCACCTGCATATCTTCACTCATTTGATGCATAATTTCACCCATTTTATCAGCGATTTCTCCCGACGTGCCTGTATCTATTTCGTCGAAAATGATTGTAGGTAAGGAAGTCGCCCCGCAAATCATTGATTTTAGACAAAGCATCAATCTTGATATCTCGCCTCCTGAAGCAATTTCAGAAACAGGCAGAAGAGCTGCGTTTTTATTTGCCGAAAAGAGAAACTGGATTTGATCGGTTCCTGTAATGTCAGGTTGTTTAGAAGTTATTTCGCAAGTAAACCTAACATTCGGCATTCCCAGATAGGATAAGCGTTCAATCAGCTGCTTAGCTATTGAAGGAGCAGCTGCTTTACGCTTCTTGCTCAGTATATCCGCTGCAGCAATCATCACCCGTTTTTTCTCTACAAATTCCTTTTCGAGCAATGCCAGTTGTTCGTCCAAAGACTCAATACCAATTAATTTCCCGCTTAGTTGTTCTTGCAGATCAAGCAGTTCCTGGACAGTCGTCACAGAATGCTTTTGTTGCATGTCATATATTAAACTGAGTCGGTCTTCCACCAACTGTTGTCTATCTTTATCCACTTCCACCCTCTCAAAAAGGCGATCGACTTCGGACCTCACATCCTTTAGATCTATGTAAGCCGACTCAATACGATCCGAGAGTTCTGCAAGTCCTGGCAACACCTCCCGAATATTACGAACCGAATCTGTAGCTGATCGCAACATCGATTCAATATTTTGGTCTCCACCCGACAGCAGATCTGTCAGCATATAAAGCCCCTTTTTTATCTCTTCTGCATGCGTGATAGTCTCCAGCTCCTGTTCCAGTTCCGACTGTTCTTCCGGTTGAAGTTTTGCCTCAGCTAGCGCATTATATTGAAATCGAAAATAATCTTCCTCCTCTTTGTTCTTTTTAGAAAGCTCCTGTAATTCGGTTAATTCTTTCTCAGCTGATTTAAAAGCTTTAAATGCGGACTCGTATGCAATCTTTTCCGTTTTAGTCTGACCCAAGATATCAACAACAGTAAGTTGAAATAAGTTGTCGTTAAGTGCCAGATTTTGATGTTGCGAATGCACGTCAATCAATCGGTCGCCCAATTCCTTCAGATCATTCAGATAAACAGGTGAATCATTCAGGAACGCACGCGATTTTCCATTCGCCCAGATTTCACGCCTCAAAATACATTCATGGGCATCATAGACCCAGTCATTTTGAGCAAACAAATCCTTCAGATCATACTTAGATATATCGTAAACACCTTCTATAGTGCACTTTAATTCATTATTCTTTATATATCTCACATCAACCCTTTGTCCCAATATCAGGGACAGAGCTCCCAGGATAATAGATTTTCCCGCACCTGTTTCTCCGGTAATTACAGAAAAACCGGGATTAAAATCAATAGTCAGCCTATCGATTAGCGCATAATTCTGAATATATAACGATTTCAGCATAAACTGTTAATCTCCTTTGTTATATTAATTTTATAGTGATTTATAGAACCTTATTTCATTTTGCAGTTGCTCAATCTCGTCTTGCAGTGCCTTGACCCTATCCAGCATGTGATGTAAAGCCTCTATACCTTCGATATTAATGTTCAGATCGTAGTGCCAGCGCATAAACTGCTCTAGTCCGACCAGTTCCTCAATTTCAATGAAACGACTATTATCCTCATCCACAGAAACATGCACAAGTCCCGAGTCCTCCAAAGAATCCATGAACGATTCCTCTATATTATATATTTCAAGACATTCGCTGTATAATAGTTTCTTCCTATCCATATTATTTTCTGATGTTAGATAGTTCGGTAAATAAATCCTTTTCGCGTTGGGTCAAGTTTTCAGGAATCTGCACATTCAATGTCACATAAAGGTCGCCGGTTTGTCCCTCCTTCTTATAAACCGGGAACCCCTTACCCTTCAGTCTTGCCTTTGAACCTGGTTGTGTACCCGGCTTCACCTTCATTTTCAGTTGTTGACCATCAAGAGTTGTCACCGTTACATCACCACCCAATACAGCAGTATATAGACTAATATTCAGTTGTGCATATAGATCATCACCCAAACGTTTAAACTGGGCATCCTCATTAATTAAGAAGGTGATATATAAATCACCGTTAGGACCGCCGTTTACCCCGGGTTGACCATATCCGGACAACTTGATTTTTTGTCCGTCTCCCACCCCTGCGGGAATAGTAATCCTTATATTTTTACCATCGATCGATAACGTTTGTTGGTGTGTCAGCATTGCTTGCTTGAGTGTCAGATGAAGTTCAGCCTGATAATCCCCGCCCTTATATTTACGAGAAGTATGCGATTGAGCTCGTTGAGAAAATCCGCCTCCGAACATGGACCTGAAAAAGTCAGAGAAATCATCTTCAGAGAAATCTCCTTCGGTGTAGAACGTTCTGCTTCCGGTTTGTTGATCGCCCCAAGCTTGTTGTTGCTGCCTGTATTGTTGTTGCGCCTTTTCATATTCCTCGCCATGTTCCCAATTTTCGCCATACCGATCATATTTGGCTCGTTTTTCCGGATCGCTCAACACCTCATTAGCCTCGTTCAACTCCTGAAATCTTCGTTGTGCATCCTTGTCATTCGGATTCAAATCAGGATGCAGTTTTCGAGCTAGCTTCCGATATGCTTTCTTAATATCATCAGCGGATGCACTGCGGTTTAATCCCAATATTTTATAATAATCAATATATGCCATCTTCTTTTATTATTTCCGACAAAGCATTACAAATATAGCAAAAAATATGCCCGTACATGAAATGAACATTTGTTTATTTAATTAAATATTTATTTGATGATGAATTGACGACTAACTACAGTTGATGAATATCAATGATAAAAACTTCTGCAGCATCATTACTATTGTAGTTGATATATGACAATTTTTTAAGTGCACCTTGATATTGTATATTATTAACATTAGGAACGGGTGAAACCATAGTGAGACCATAGTGAGAGGAGCATAAGAAGAGAGTGAGACGTAGAGAGGGCAAAAAAATAATTTCATTTTTGAAAAAAAATCACTAATATTGCGGCCATTTTATAATACATTATGCTAAATAATTTAATTAAGGACTTTCAACCGACTCTTTTCTCATCTCTAAAAAAGTACAACAAAGAAACATTCATGGCCGATTTAATGTCGGGATTGATTGTGGGCATAGTGGCATTACCTCTTGCCATTGCTTTCGGTATCTCTTCGGGTGTATCACCCGAAAAAGGAATTATAACGGCTATTGTTGCTGGCTTCATTATTTCATTTTTGGGAGGGAGTACGGTACAAATTGGCGGACCTACCGGCGCATTTATTGTGATCGTTTACGGGATTGTAGAGAAATTTGGTGTGCAGGGACTTGCCATTGCAACGGTAATGGCTGGAATAATGCTTATGGTAATAGGCTTTTTAAAGCTGGGTTCTGTTATCAAATTTATTCCTTACCCTATTGTTGTGGGTTTCACCAGCGGTATAGCGCTCACTATTTTTTCTACTCAGATAAAAGATTTGTTTGGGTTGAGCATTGAGAAGGTACCGAGCGACTTTATCAACAAATGGGGTGTTTATTTTCAACAATTCAGTACTATCAACTGGTGGGCTGCCGCTATAGGGATCTTGAGCATAGTGATCATCTTCCTAACACCCAAGTTTTCGAAAAAAATACCGGGCTCGCTCATTGCTATCATTCTGATGACAATAGTTGTTTATTTATTAAAACAAAATTTGGGGGTATCGGGAATAGAAACCATCGGTGATCGTTTTCAGATAAAAAGCCAATTACCGCAAGTAGAGCCCATCGGGTTTAATATTGAAAGCATTCGTGCCCTTTTCCCGTCAGCGTTTACCATTGCCATATTGGGAGCTATCGAATCACTGCTTTCCGCTACCGTGGCTGATGGAGTTACGGGAGCAAAACACAATTCGAACATGGAGCTTGTGGCTCAAGGAGCAGCCAATATCATAACTCCGTTTTTTGGTGGGATTCCCGCTACAGGTGCCATTGCTAGAACAATGACTAATATAAATAATGGCGGACGGACACCTGTTGCCGGATTGATTCATTCGGTTGTGCTACTGTTTATATTATTGTTTTTGGGCGACCTTACCAAACATATTCCGATGGCTTGTTTAGCAGGTGTTTTGGTGGTAGTGGCATACAACATGAGCGAATGGCGTACATTTCGCTCATTGGCAAAGCAATCGAAATCTACGATGGCTGTTTTGCTGACTACATTTTCACTTACGGTTATTTTTGATTTAACAATAGCTATTGAAGTGGGGTTATTGCTTGCTATCTTCTTGTTTTTAAAACGGTTGACCGAAAGCACGGAAGTAACGGTAGCTACGGGAGAAGTAAATATATCTAATGAAGCTGAATCCCATGCAGGGGACGTACAAGAGGAAGTGCTTCATTTGCCCAAAGGAGTTGAAGTATATGAGATTAGTGGCCCGTTTTTCTTTGGCATAGCCAATAAGTTTGATGATGTTATGCGCGAATTGGGCAATCATCCAAACATTCGTATCATCCGCATGCGGAAAGTACCGTTTATCGATTCTACCGGATTAAATAACCTTGAAAACTTGTGCAAGAACTCGCAAAACGAAAAAATTCACATTATTCTTTCAGGTGTGAACGATAAAGTACGTGCAAGCTTGTACAAATCTAAGGTTCCTAATATTGTGGGTGAAGAAAATATTTGTTCACATATTCACGCCGCAGTGGAAAGAGCTACAGTTTTAAGTGAGGAATTAGAAGAAAGAAAGCATCGACATCACTAAGGTGTCGATTTCTTTTTTATTATCTTTGTCGCTTTAATTTTAAAAGAAATTAAGTTATAATGCAAAAAATATCAGCGTCAGCATTTTCAGATACAAAGCCACATTATGAAATCCTGGATGGATTACGTGGTGTAGCAGCATTAATGGTTATTTTATATCATGTATTTGAAGGATTCGCAACTAGTCCCATAGACCAGCGATTTAATCACGGATATCTGGCAGTGGATTTCTTCTTTGTATTATCAGGTTTTGTAGTCGGTTACGCATATGACGACCGTTGGAAAAAGATGTCGACCAAGGATTTTTTCAAGCGCCGTTTGATCCGCTTGCATCCCATGGTAGTTATGGGTGCCATTTTAGGAGCTATCACCTTTGTCATTCAAGGTAGCGTTCACTGGGACGGCACGCAAGTCCCCTTTTATTTATTGATAGTAGCATTTATACTTACAATATTTATGATTCCTGCAATACCCGGAACAGGTCCCGAAGTCCGTGGAAATGGCGAGATGTTTCCATTGAACGGTCCCAGTTGGTCGTTGTTTTTCGAGTATATCGGCAACATACTTTACGCCCTTGTTATCCGTCGATTTTCCACAAAAGCTCTGAGCATATTAGTCGGCATCTCAGGAATCAGTCTTGCCTCATTTGCTATTTTTAACCTTTCCGGTTATGGCAATTTAGGTGTTGGTTGGACATTAGCAGATTACAACTTGCTCGGTGGATTTTTAAGAATGATATTTGCCTATTCCGCAGGACTATTGATATCCCGTAATTTTAAACCCATGCATATCAGAGGAGCCTTTTGGAAATGCAGTATTGCCATAGTCATATTGTTATCCGTACCACATCTCGGTGCTAAAGGAGCATTATGGATGAATGGTTTATACGACACATTATGCACTCTTGTATTTTTCCCCATCCTTGTTTATATGGGAGCATCCGGAGTGACAACCGACAAAGCATCCTCCAAGATCAATAAATTTCTGGGAGACATTTCCTACCCACTCTATATGGTTCACTATCCCTTTATGTACCTGTTTTACGCATGGTTATGGAAAAACAATCTCACGTTCTCAGAGACTTGGCCTGTAGCCATCGTATTAGTTTTAGGATGCATATTGATTGCCTATCTCAGTCTCAAGTTTTACGACGAGCCCTTGCGCAAGCGACTGAACAAATTTTTACGAAAATAAAACCCACTAAGGTGTACAAGGTAAGGAGAATTCCGCTCCGACTATTTATTTAATTTATTCATACAATTGGAGCATTTATTATATTTGTCCATATAAAGGAGATATTTCAGTAACAATACAAGCCTGATGGAAAGTTTGCTAAAAATATAGGGGAGGTTATATACGACAAAAGCATTGGGATGAATATTCCATCCCAACTACTTCTGATATAAGAAACGTTTAATGCTTCTTTTTGGTGTTTTTACAAACTCCTCCTCTTGAATTCTGAAAGAAGCAATTTGGCTGAATGTAGGTAAATTTGAATTTACATCATCAACAATTTTCTTGAATAATAAATCAAATTTGCTTTCTGGAATCATTTCTTGTTTTAGCGCATCAAAGTCGGGAACAATAAGTGCTATTATCTTTTTGTTTTCATCAATTGCCAGTGATTCACTCACATAGATAGAAGCATTAAGTCGCTCTTCAATATCTTCAGGATAAATATTCTGACCAGAAGGACCCAGTATAAGATTTTTGTTTCTACCCTTTATAAATATGAAATTATCTCCGTCTAGAGTACCAAGGTCGCCTGTCTTAAACCAGTCATCTTCTGTTAGTGCATCTTTTGTAGCCTCCTCACTCTTATAATATCCGAGCATAAGATTCTCACCTTTTACTAAAATTTCACCTACAACATTATCGGGATCCTCAGAATCTATTTTCGCACACATTCTGTCAACAACCTTTCCTGACGAACGTTTCTTGTACTCCGACCAGTATGCATAAGAGATAAGCGGTCCGGTTTCAGTCATACCATACCCAACAGTAAACGGAAACTTTATTTTTTTGAGGAAGTTCTCCACTTCAGGATTAAGGGCGGCACCCCCAACAACCACCTCAACAAGGTTTCCTCCGAAGAACTCAATCATAGAATTTCGTACCTTTTTGTAGACAACAGAATTAACTATTGGTATTTTAGCTAAATATTTGGCTGAGCCCTTTTTAAGTTTAGGAAAAACGTTTTTTGTTACAATTTTCTCTAGTATAAGGGGTACAGCCAAGACCAATTTAGGTTTAACAATTTTCAAAGCGTCAAGCAGCACATTAGGCGATGGTGATTTATCAAGGAAATACACATTACAACCTAGTGATATTGAGTTGAGAATTTCGAAAGCTAGTCCGTATGTATGTGCCATTGGCAACATGCATAAAATACCATCACCCGAATTCATGAATCCCACATTTTCGTTAGCATACTTGGTGTTCGAATATAAACTACGGTAAGGAATCATAACTCCTTTAGGACTGCTGGTTGTTCCGGATGTATAATTGATTACGGCAAGTTCTTCAGGCTCATCAGTACGGAATAATAAATCATTTACAAAAAAGCCGGGTTTATATTTTTCTTCAAAATATTTCTCAGAACCTTCTACAAACTGTTTAAGACTATCAGTGTCAGATTTTAGAAGAGAATAATTATCAAGTGAAATTACAGTCTTTAAATTTGGGAGAGTCGTCTCGTCAACTCTTTCCCAGATTTTCTGATCAGCAAAAAACATAATTGAATCTGAATGATCAACAATAAACTGTACACTATTTTTATCGAACTCATGTAGAATAGTTACACCTACTGCACCATAAGAAAGAATAGCAAAGAAAGAAATAGCCCAATTGGCTGAGTTTTTTCCACATATAGATATTTTATCACCTTTTTTAACACCTGCTTGTTCAAAAAAAACATGCAATTGATCAATCTCTCTGGCAAAGTCTTTGTATAAAATAGTTCTACTATGGAATTCAGTTAAGGCAGGCCTTTCCCAATTATTTCGAATACTCTGCTCGATTATTGCTAAAAAACTATTCTGCATCATGGTTATTTTTGTTATCAATTTTCCAATACTTAGCGTTATAAACACCACCTTGTTTACAAAGATAAACAAAGTAAAAACAACTAAAACCATAACAGTGAAATAAAATTTCATTGCCAACAGTAGTTTGAGTCAGTAATTCAACCTGACTATTTAAAAACTTTCCACTAAAACATGGATTAATATGTAATACAGCTATGTTGAACCTTTATATCACAAAAAAACCGCCTCATTAAAATGAGACAGTCTCTTCATATTATTAATTTACACTTTTACCTTAAAGTAGCGTTGATCATAACAGGGAAATGATCAGATGGGAAATGTCCATTTTGAAAATCATTTAAGACACCATATTTATTAACAACAACACCATCATTCACCCAGATATAGTCGATTCTACCTTCCATCTTTGAGCTCATATTAAAAGAATTGAAGGTACCTTTTGTTCCGTAGGGCGGTTGTTTGGTGACAGTATATGAATCCTTCATCATTTTGTCTTCGCGAATAATACGAATAGGTTCCTCATCGGGAGTCGCATTAAAGTCGCCCGTAGAAAATACCGGACTTTTTCCTGCGATCTTTCTTATGTTAGCCAACAGTAAGAGCGATGAATTTTTCCGAGCCTCTTTTCCCTGATGATCGAAATGTGCATTAAAGAAAAAGAACACCTTCCCGGATTGCATATCCTTAAATTTTGCCCAAGAGCAAATTCTGTTACAGCACGTTGCATCCCATCCTTTGCTTGGCACATCGGGAGTTTCCGAAAACCAGAAGTTTCCTTTATCGAGAACTTTAAATTTATCTTTTTTGTAAATAATAGCAGAGTGTTCTCCCGCTGTTTTTCCATCTTCTCGTCCGACTCCGACATAATCATATTCTTTCAGCTCAAGAATATCATTTATTTGATGATAAAATCCTTCTTGAATGCCAAAGACGTCAAAATCGTGGAAACGAATTAATCCCTTGACCATTTCCTTACGATGGCTCCATGAATCCAGTTTGTCATTAGGGGTATCCATCCGGATGTTAAAGGTTGCAATATTAAGAGATTGCGTTGCTTTTTTGTTCTGCGCAAATCCAAAAGCAGAGCATAGACTTAGAAACAAAATTGACGATAGTATTCTTTTCATGTTCATGTATTTTTTTATTGCCCCAAAGATAGTAAAAACCTCTGAAAAGATATTAAAAGCCCATAAAATACATTACTCAACAAGAATGAACGGAGCACTCGGTTCTCAAGGAAGATATAAGAAACCCATAAATCACATTACTTAACAAGAGGTCTGCAAGAAAATTTGGAAAGTTAAGTCATAAAATCTTAACTTTGCTTTCGCGGTACCCAAGAATACCGTTGACATATATGACATACATCTTTTTGATTGCTGCATTTAATGCATTTTTCTTTTCTGTATTATTGATGCAGAAAAAGAAACAACTGCATGACAAGATATTAATTTTGTGGTTAGCCTATCTAGGACTAACTGTTGGAATTTACGGACTTTTTGCCAAGATATTATTCACTGATTTTCCCATACTTTCCGTCAGCTTTATATCCCTGTTAATGCTTCATGGACCCTTTTTGTACCTATATGTATCTTCACTAATCAATGAAGGCAATAAATTCAACAAGAAGGATTTATTCCATTTCGTACCATTTATTCTATTCAATGTATATTTATTGATAAGTCTTTTATTTCCCGGCGGGTCGTCGATGATTACATTAAATCATACAGAATCAGGTCATCACACCCCATTATTATTCAATATCTTTTTGATTTTGACCGTACTTTCGGGTCCAGTGTACATCTTTTTCACAATTCGTTTATTCAGAAAACTCGATATAAACATCTTTAATAATTTTTCCAGCATAGAGAACATCAAGCTCAACTGGTTGCGTAACCTTGTTTATTCATTCGGAATTATTTGGACAGCATTGATGATAACAACCACAACTCACCATGTATTCCATTTGTTTTCATGGTCTTTTTGTACAGACGGTATGTTTCTATGCTTATCAGTATTTATTATACTCATTGGATTTTTTGGTTTAAAGCAACAACAGATATTTGTTCAAGATGACAATCAAAAGATTGAGTACATAACCGATAATAAAGCCAAATATGCAGGAGTATCAATAAAAGAGACCGATGCCGACCGTTACGAGCAAGAATTAATTGAATACATGACAAAAGAAAAGCCCTATTTAGATTCTGGCTTAACGCTCTCAGACCTATCAACAAAACTTAATATCCCCGCCTATCAGCTTTCACGAATCATCAATGAGAAATTAGGATTAAACTTTTTTGATTTTGTGAATCAATATCGAGTAGAAGAAGTAAAAGCCAAGATTGCCGATCCGGCAAATGATAACTTATCATTATTAGGAATAGCTTTTGAGAGTGGGTTCAATACCAAGTCTGCCTTTAACCGGGTATTCAAAAAAATGACAGAGCAGACCCCCAGCGAGTATAAAAAGCAATTAAAAAGATAATCAACCAATTACCCTATCCTATAAAGTCCTGCTTTAGAAAGTAGGACTTTTTTTGTGTCTAAAAAAGAGTCCTGTTTTGCAAAGTAGGTCGATCTGAGTTTTATATTACAATACTTTTGTTACATCAATTTTCCAAGAACAATAAAAAACAAAACAAATTATGAAAACAAAAGACATCAATTTAGAAATGCTTAAACTATCAAAAAGTAAGAACAGTATAGTAACAATATTGACTATTGCCATCTTGTCATTTTTCATGTTCACTAACATTCAAACCGCATCAGCCCATTGCGATTCATACGACGGTCCCGTTATTCAAGATGCAGAGCAAGCATTAGCTACTAATAATGTTGATTTAGTATTCAAATGGATCAGCACAGATCAGGTAAAAGAAGTAACAGACTTATTCAAAAAGACTTACAATTTAAAAAAGGGAGACAAAGAAGTCTATGAGATTGTCAAGATCCACTTTTTTGAAACACTTGTAAGATTACATCGTGAAACTGAAGGAGCTCCATATACAGGGTTGAAACCGGCCGGGACTACAAAACCCATCATTTATCTGAGCGATAAAGCTATTAAAGATAACGATATTGAAAGTCTCTTAGGCAAATTAAACAACCACATTGCGTCCGTTGTGAAGGAGAAATATAATAAAGTATCAGCCTTGAATAAAACAAAGAATGAGTCAGTCGAAAAAGGTCGTGAATTTGTTGCAGCCTATGTTGACTACACTCACACTCTTGAAGCAATTGAAAACATTTTGGTCTATCAAGGCGGCGAGAAAAGCGAAGAAAAAGCTTCAGACCACAATCATTAATCAATTTTAAGTTAATAATTAACAGGGACTTCCATCACAAATCAAGTCTCCTGTTAATATTTTAAAATAGAATCAATTTAAATAAAATCAACAGTAAAATTATCCAATATAGATATTATATTTGTTATTCTATATTCCGTAATTGAATTCCTGAATTCATGGAATTAAACAAATTAATCACCTATAAATTTATTAAATTATGACAGAAACAATGTTTTGTTATCAGTGTCAGGAAACTTCAAAGAATACCGGCTGTATTATAAAAGGAGTATGTGGAAAAGATTCTATTACTTCGAACTATCAAGATATCTTGATTTACAAACTTAAGAATCTGAGTGATATCACAAAGCAATGCAAGAGCCATAAAATGGATGTAAACATCCCAGCGATTGGCAGATATATAATTGATAATCTTTTCTCAACAATTACAAATGCTAATTTTGATCCACAAGATATTGAGCGTAGAATTGGTGTAACAGATAAAAGAATTTCAGCGATGATTAAAGATGCCAAAGAAAACGGTATAAAATTAACAATCCCGACAGTTTCCGAGCCAATAAAACCAATTCTCTCTGAAGAATATAATGTTATGGGAATCGGTATCATGAGCGAATCGGACGAGGACAAACGCTCATTGAAAGAACTCACCACTTATGGTTTGAAAGGATTGGCAGCCTATGCCGAGCATGCCGCCCATTTGGGATACGAAGACGAAGACATCTATTCATTTGTAATTGACACACTTGCCGTTTTAAAATCCGAAGACAGAAGTGTTGAAGAGTTAGTTTCTCTTGTTCTGAAAACAGGTGAATATGGAGTTAAAACCATGGCTCTTTTGGACAAAGCCCACAATGAGACCTATGGCAGTCCCGAGGCGACAGTTGTTAATATTGGCGTAAGAAACAATCCAGGCATCCTGATTTCCGGTCACGATTTGAAAGATATGGAAACTCTGTTAGAGCAGACAAAAGGAACTGGCGTAGATGTTTACACCCACAGTGAAATGCTACCTGCCAATTATTATCCCAAGTTCAAGAAATACGACCATTTTGTTGGTAATTATGGTAATTCATGGTGGAAGCAAAAAGTAGAGTTTGAAACCTTTAACGGTCCCATTCTCTTCACCACCAATTGTATTGTCCCCCCGACAAAACGCGCTACCTATGCAGACAAAGTATATACTACCAATGCAACCGGATATCCTGGATTTAAACATATTCCTTTTGATGAAAAAGGAGAGAAGGACTTTTCTGAAATCATTGAATTAGCAAAAACCTGTCAGCCCCCAACAGAAATTGAGAGCGGCACTATTGTAGGCGGTTTTGCTCATCAACAAGTATTTGCCCTTGCCGACAAGATTGTTGAAAACATGAAGAATGGTAGTCTCAGAAAGTTTGTAGTTATGGGCGGTTGCGACGGACGATTCTCATCGCGCGACTATTATAAAGATTTTGCTCAGGGATTACCTCAAGACACCGTTATTTTAACTGCCGGTTGTGCAAAATATCGTTATAATAAATTAGGATTAGGCGAGATCAATGGTATTCCCCGTGTTTTAGATGCAGGACAATGCAACGACAGTTATTCATTAGCCATGATAGCATTAAAACTAAAAGAAATACTTGGAGCCGAAGACATTAACGATCTTCCAATTGTTTACAATATTGCGTGGTATGAGCAAAAAGCTGTAATCGTATTTTTAGCCCTCTTAAGTTTAGGAGTCAAAAACATTCATCTTGGTCCTACTCTTCCTGCATTCTTATCACCAAATGTTGCAAAAGTGATTGTCGATAATTTTGGAGTAGCCCCAATTGGTGAGGTTGAGACCGATTTAGAAGTACTTGTTGGATAAAATAAACAGATAAAACAATTATGATTAAAGATATAGATATAAAAAAAACCACTATTGGTGAAATTGTAGCCAATAACTTTGCAACATCGAAAGTATTTTCGTTATATGGTATAGATTTTTGCTGTAATGGAGGCGACACTTTTGAAACTGCAAGTAAAAAAGCCAATGTTGAGCCATCAGCAGTGTTAGATGCACTTGCTCAACAAGAAGCATCACCTGAAAAAATCGGAGAAATTCCATTTAATTTATGGCCAAAAGATTTGTTGATTGATTATATATTAAAGATTCATCATCGTGGTATTCGTGAGAACGGTCCAGAAATCAGTGAACTATTTAAAAAAGTAATTAATGCACATTCTGCTAATCATCCAGAGTTATTAGAAATTCAAGAACTATTTCTTGACTCATTAGCAGCATTGGAATCACATCTTTTAAAAGAGGAGCACATGCTTTATCCTCATCTTTACAGACTTTTTGACGCGATAAGCAATAATGATTCTGTCGAAAGATTTCATGGAGCCAGTGTTAGTAATCCAATAAGAGTGATGATGCTTGAACATGATGCTGAAGGAATCCGTTATCGTCAGATCCGTGATTTGTCGAATAATCTGACACCTCCTGATGATGCCTGCAACAGCTATAAAATGCTATATCTGATGTTAGCGCAATTTGAAAAAGATTTACATGAACATATCCATTTGGAGAATAACATTATTTTCCCTTGGGCTATAGAAGTAGAAAGTAAACTCTAAAATAAGAAGTAATTATAAAATTTATCAGGGCAGCCATATTTGACTGCCCTGAACTTTTTATAAATAAGAAACCTATTAATAAAATCTATTTGTTAGTAATTAACTTCAATTAATTATTTTGATGTTCCGGACGTAATAAGTCGTTCACCGTTTTCACCGGATTGAAAGTGCTTATTGGAACTTCCACAAAGATAGTGTTCCAATCGCTCATTGCACCATTCCACAGTCCAGGAAGTTCTAGAGCTTTCAATTCGTGTCCATTTTTAGATTTTTGAGAAATGAATCCTGTGTTTGTGTCAACATAATCAGGCAGATTATATTTTTCGCCCTTATAATCTTTAACACCACAAACCAAATCAACCGGATTGAAATGAGATCCATTTTTGAACGCATTAACAGCGACTGCATCATTTTCATCTATTTGCGAACTTTCAAGAATCTGCAGAGATGCAGTTCCATCTTCATTTTTTGTAATAAACGGTCCGCCACCAGGTTCACCTATATTCTTTACCATGCCACAAACACGAAATGGTCGGTCGAGTTTCGATTGAAGATAATGATTTAAATCATGATCATTCTTGAAAGAGATGCCCGAATGATTGATACATAATTCATTTTCTGTGAATGAAAGTATTTCTTTCAAATCTGTAGCGGTATAATCTTCTGATACAAGCTTTTCGAGATATGCGTAAGCACGTTTTTGCAAAGACACCAATACGCCTGCGAGCAAACATTTGTAATGTGATTCATTATCTTTCAGTCTGTCAGGCACCACATTATCAATATTTTTGATAAATATTATATCTGAATCAATTTCATTAAGGTTCTCTATTAGCGCACCATGACCACCAGGTCTAAAAACCAAGTTTCCGTTTGTATCTCTGAAAGGATTGTTATCCATATCAGCCGCAATGGTGTCAGTACTTGGTTTTTGGACACTAAAACTTACATGATATTTGACACCCAGTTTTTGTTCGTACCCCAGTTTTCGTGCAGCCACCAATAATTGGAACATTTCCATATGCTCAGGTGAAACTGTGAAATGGATATTTACATTACCGTATTTATCTTTTGCATAAAGAGCACCTTCGGTAAGATGTTCACCAACCGGCGTTCTATTACCTTCAGGATATGAATGAAATGTCAGAAGTCCTTTTGGCAGATTTCCATAATCCAATCCTTTTGAACTTAGCAACACTGTTACAATATCCTTATATTTGCCATCTGCGATCAATCCATCTATATCTCTGTCGTACTGATCCTTGCAAGCTACATCCAATATTTCAAAAAAGGCAAATTTATGTATATTATCAAAGAATGTTTTTTCGAAGTCAGATGTAGGCACATCATTTTCTGATTCCAAGAATCCATAGAGATCTTTAAACATTCTGCTTGCAGCGCCTGACGCAGGTACGAACTTTGTGATTGATTTGCCGGATTTCACATAATCGACCCATTCTTTAAGATATTCCTCCTTTTCAGCTCCTGCAAGTTTCAGAATACCTTTTTCTTCTGAAGCAGCGCTTATAATAGAAAGAAATGGGAAACCTATTTTGAAACGCTTCAATTGTTCATCAATTGTGATTAAACTGATTTCTTTATGTTTAAGTAGTTCTAAATCGGCATTATTAAACATGTCTAATAATTTTAAGTTACAATGACTTTATTGTTTCTTCAAAGATACATTTTTTCGATTAAAAAGAAATATATCTTATAAATAAATAATAAATCTCTGTCAAAATGACTGATTAAAAATTTTGGCACAAGATTTGAGATAAAGTCAACGTAAGATATAGTTTAACTACAGAATAGATTATTAACAGATTAAATATATAGAAAATGGGAAAAATAATTGGAATAGACTTAGGAACAACAAACTCCTGTGTTTCCGTAATGGAAGGTAGTGAGCCTGTGGTTATTCCTAACAATGAAGGTAAAAGAACCACGCCTTCTGTTGTAGCTTTTATTGATAATGGAGAACGTAAAGTTGGTGATCCTGCAAAACGTCAGGCAATCACAAACCCACACAATACTGTTTACTCAATAAAAACATTTATGGGAGAAACGTATGATCAAGTTCAAAAAGAAATAAACCGAATTCCTTATAAAGTGACACGTGGAGATAATAACACACCTCGTGTTGATATTAACGGACATTTGTATTCTCCTCAGGAAATCTCAGCCATTGTTCTTCAGAAAATGAAACAAACCGCAGAAGATTATCTGGGACAAGAAGTTAAAGAAGCCGTTATTACCGTACCTGCATACTTTAGCGATGCTCAACGTCAGGCAACAAAAGAAGCCGGAGAAATTGCAGGTCTTACCGTTCGTCGTATTGTAAACGAGCCTACAGCTGCCGCTTTGGCCTATGGACTTGACAAAAAGAATCAAGATTCAAAAATAGCAGTGTTTGACCTTGGTGGAGGTACATTCGATATATCTATCCTTGAATTGGGTGATGGTGTGTTTGAAGTAAAATCCACAAATGGTGATACTCACTTAGGTGGGGATGATTTTGATCATCGTATTATTGACTGGTTGGCTCAGGAATTCCTAAATGATGAAGGCGTTGACTTACACAAAGATCCAATGGCATTGCAACGTTTGAAAGAGGCTGCAGAAAAAGCTAAGATTGAACTGTCTAGTACAACTTCCACAGAAATCAATCTTCCTTATATTATGCCTGTAAACGGTGTTCCAAAGCATTTGGTTAAAACACTTACACGTGCTAAATTCGAACAGTTGATTGACGATTTACTTCAAAAATGTGTGAATCCTTGTCAAACAGCAATGAAAGATGCCGGTTTTAGTAATTCAGATATTGACGAAGTGATTTTGGTTGGTGGCTCTACTCGTATTCCTGCTGTTCAATCATTAGTTGAAAGACTATTCGGCAAAACCCCTAGTAAAGGCGTGAATCCTGACGAAGTAGTAGCTATTGGTGCTGCAATTCAGGGTGCCGTTCTTACCGGTGAAGTAAAAGATGTATTATTACTTGATGTTACTCCACTTTCTTTGGGTATTGAAACCATGGGTGGCGTGATGACCCGACTGATTGATGCTAACACAACCATTCCTACCCGCAAGAGTGAGGTTTTCTCAACTGCAAGCGACAATCAACCTTCAGTTCAAATCAATGTATTGCAAGGGGAACGTTCATTAGCACGCGACAACAAACAAATTGGCGTGTTCAACCTCGATGGTATTCCACCAGCACAACGTGGTGTTCCTCAGATCGAAGTAACATTTGATATTGACGCTAACGGAATTTTGAATGTTTCTGCTAAAGATAAAACAACAGGAAAAGAACAACGTATCCGTATCGAAGCCTCTTCAGGTTTGAGTGATGATGAAATCAAGAGAATGAAAGATGAAGCTGCGGCAAATGCTGAGAACGACAAGAAGGAAAAGGAACGTATCGATAAATTGAATCAGGCAGATTCAATGATATTCCAGACTGAGAAACAGTTAAAAGAACTTGGTGACAAGATTCCAGCTGATAAAAAAGCTCCTATTGAAACAGCTTTGAACAAGTTAAAGGAAGCCCATAAGTCACAGAATCTGGATGCAATTGATGCCTCTACGAATGAGTTAAACACCGCATTCCAGGCTGCAAGTCAGGATATGTACAATGCGACAAACGCTGCAGGTGCTCAACAAGAAGCAAATCCTAATCAGGGAGGTGGACAATCGCAACAAGGAGATAACTCCAATAAAGGCGACAATGTAACTGATGTAGATTTTGAAGAAGTGAAATAATCTACTCAATTATATCATTAGGTTATCAGAGATTAAAAGGAGCAGTTCCAAAAGAACTGTTCTTTTTTTTGCTTTTCTATCCCTTTAATATTTGCAATAAATGTTAAATCAACACAAAGAATCAGAAATCTGTAACAACTAACCGATGAATAGTATAATTTTGCACCCGATTAGTTGTTTATGCAACTAAAAGAAGATTATGATAAAAGTTACAGAACGCGAAATATTCGACATTCTTTCAGGAAAGATTTCAAGAGCGATCAATCGCACCGTATTGAAAGCATTTTCCCAGGAAGGAATCGATATTACGACCGAGCAATGGACAGTTTTGTCATGCTTATGGAACAAAGACAAGATCATACAACAAGAAATCTGCGATCTTACTCAAAAAGACAAACCCAGTGTAACGAGGCTGATCGACAATCTTGAAAAAAAGAATCTTGTCAGACGCGTATTGGACTCGTCAGACCGGCGCAACAACCTCATCCATCTCACATCCAGGGGTATATCTTTAAAACAAAAAACAACTGAAGTGGTGAATGGTATTGTGAACCACGCGTTGAAAGATATATCAGACAACGAGCTAATTAGTGCTAAAGAGGTTCTATTACGAATCATGTATAATTTAAACTTATATTAGACTTGAATTTAGGTTATTAATCATATAATTAACATTACACTTACACAAATAGTTGTTTAACTAACTATATAGGTTATGAAGAAAATATTATTCATTGCTTGTTTATTATCTTGTCTACCATACCTGCAAGCGCAAAAGCAGGTAGATTTGGAAGAATGTCGGCAATTGGCGCTGGAAAACAATAAGAGTTTAAAAATAGCCAAAGAGAATGTGCGTGCGGCCAAATCATTAGCAAAAGCTGCATTTGCTGAATTCTTCCCAAACATATCAGCTTATGGAAACTATCAATATAATCAAAAAAACATCTCTTTGTTGGGCGAAGATGTCCATTTACCGGTAGGTATTTTAGATGCAAATGGTAATTTCGGTACAGGAATCACATCCACTTCTCGCCCTACCCCCAATGCTGATGGTACATTCACTTTTGAAGAATCAGCTATCAATAACAAGTTTTTGTTGGTCGACGGGAAACCTGTTCCATTGGATGCACAAGGTAAACCATTTGACCCTGCCAAGAATCCAGAGAACCTACTGTGGAAAAATCATGCTATACTTCCAAAAGATGCGATGGAGTTTGATATGCATAATATTTTTGTAGGAGGCATCAGTTTTGTTCAACCGGTTTTTATGGGAGGTAAGATCATCCAACTTCAAAATATCGCAAAATCTAATCAGACAATAGCAGAAGCACAAGTTCAAGAAAAAACCGAAGATCTGTTAGTCAATGTAGATGAAGCCTATTGGCGTGTGGTATCTTTGGAGAATAAAGTACAATTAGCCAAAGAATACCGCAATCTTGTTGCAGAACTCGACAAGAACATGCAAGCTCTTCAGGAAGAGGGACTAGCGACCAAAGCGGATGTATTAAAAATAAAAGTCAAGTTAAACGAAGCTGAGGTTTTGTTGACTAAAGCCGAGAATGGAATGAATCTTTCGCAGATGGCACTGAATCAATTATGCGGTTTACCTTTGGACGAACATATTGAATTGAAAGATTCAGATTTGAATGAAGTTATTGAATTACAGTCCTCAGTTTCCATAGAACAAGCTTTGGCCAATCGTCCGGAGATCAAGATATTAACTCAGGCAGGAAGTATAGCAGATGCGAACAGTAAGATTATGGCCTCACGTTTTATGCCGACCATCGCTCTCACAGGTGGTTACTTAACCACCAACCCGAATGCATTCAACGGATATCAGAAAAATTTCAATGGCATGTTTACCTTCGGTGTAACTGCTGTAGTCCCTTTGTTTCATTTCGGTGAAAAGATCCAAACACTCAATGCTTCACGTTCTCATGCTGTAATAGCTAAATTCGAGCTAGAAGAAGCGAAAGAAAAAATAGAACTTCAAATAAAACAAAATTGTTATCGGATCACCGAAAGCTTAAAAAAGCAAGAAATGACCCGCAAGAATTTAGAAAACGCCAAAGAGAACCTTTTTTATGCACAAGAAGGCTTTGATGCAGGAGTGATTACCTCTACCGACTTATTGATGGCTCAAACAGCTTGGCTATCAGCTGAATCAGAACACATTGACGCAACTATAGATGTAAAATTAAACAACTTATACTTGAAGAAATCGACTGGAAATCTTTATTGAATGAGAAATATGAGATAAATAGTTTAGACAAAGAAATTGGTATTTAATGATATATAAACTGAAATGGAAAAAGAAAAGACAGAAAATATAAGCAATCTAAGAATTGCATTGGTTGGACTTATCGTTCTAACAGTCATCCTTTTTATTATCGGGTTGATTATTTACAAACCAGAACCAGTTGTTATTCAAGGGTCTGCCGAAGCCAACGAAGTACGTATCTCGGGGAAAGTTGCAGGACGTATTCAGGAGTACCTGACAGAAGAGGGACAACGTGTTGAGCTGGGAGACACACTGGTACTCATTGACAGTCCTGAAATCTATGCAAAACTTGCGCAAGCTACCGCCGCACAAAACGCAGCAAAGGCACAAGACCGTAAAGCTCAAAAAGGTGCCCGTAGTGAAGTGATTCAAGGTGCTTATGAAATGTGGAAAAAAGCCGAAGTAGGTGTCGATATCGCCAAGAAGTCATTTGACCGAGTACAACATCTTTTTGATAAAGGAGTAGTTACATCTCAAAAACGAGATGAAGCAGAAGCGCAGTATCAGGCTGCAGTTGCACAATCCGCAGCAGCCAAATCACAATACGAAATGGCAAAAAACGGTGCCGAATTGGAAGACAAAGCAGCAGCACAGGCAATGGTGGACCGCGCACAAGGAGCCGTACAAGAAGTAGAAGCATATATGAAAGAAACCACCCTTATCGCTCCTATTTCGGGAGAAGTGACGGAAATATTTCCCAAGCAGGGAGAATTAATCGGTACAGGAGCGCCCATTATGAATATCGTAGACTTGGATGATATCTGGTTCTCTTTCAATGTAAGAGAAGATTTACTCAACGACATGAAGCAAGGATCTGTGATTACTGTAAAGATTCCGGCTTTAAATAATCAGAAAGCAAAATTAAAAATCACCTACATAAAGGCTATGGCATCATTTGCCACCTGGAAGGCCACAAAAACAACCGGAGCTTTTGACCTGAAAACATTTGAGGTCCGTGCCAAACCAATAGAAACCATTAAAGACCTTCGTCCTGGCATGACGGGGCTGGTCGTAGAAAAATAAATCTCTATTCATTTTAAAACAGATGTCAAAATCAATAATACAACAGATAAGAGATGTTGCTCACAGGGAGTGGAAACGGATGTTATCACATCCCGTCTATCTACTTTCTTCTATAATTGCAATGCTCTTCTGCTATGTGTTCTTTCTAACGTTGATGTCGGAGGGACTGCCAAAACAGCTTCCTATCGGAATAGTCGATAGTGACAACTCATCGTTGTCACGGGCTCTGGAACGGAATATAAATGCATCTCCCCAAGTTGAGATCATTGCCAAGTATGCTTCATATACAGAAGCCCGTAAAGATATGCAGAAGGGACATATTTACGCCATTGTCGATATTGCTCCAGGTTTTCAGGCCGATCTGCTAGCTAACCGGCAACCGTCCATTGCCTATTATGTAAATGATGTCTATCTTGTAGCCGGATCACTTTCATATAAGGACCTAACCTACATCAGTGAATTGATGTCAGGTTTTATCCTACAACAGTCGTTACAAGCTAAAGGAATCACGAGCGAAGAGAATTTAATGTCTATATTACAACCTATTTCCATTGATACGCATCAGATAGGAAATCCGTATACGAACTACAGTGTCTATCTATCTAATATATTGCTACCCGGCGTATTGCAACTGCTGATTATCATGTTTACTATATATGCCATAGGAGTGGAAATGAAACAAAACACCACACGTGAATGGCTCTCTACGAGTAATGAATCGATACTTTCCGCTCTTACCGGGAAAATTATACCCCACACCGTTCTCTTCACAATATTGGGACTGATGGGATTATTCTTACAATATAAAGTGATGAAATTTCCCATGAACGGCAATATTGTTTTAATGTCATTAGCAATGTTTCTATTTGTTATAGCACATCAATCCATTGGAATATTCATCATTGGACTATTTCAACGATTGCGGGATTCTATCAGTTTAGGTGTATTTTATGGATTATTGAGTTTCACTTTTTCAGGTTTGACCTTTCCAATAGAAGCCATGCCTCGGGGAGCGCAAATTTTCGCATGGTTATTTCCCATCCGGTACTATTTCAAGATTTATGTTAATGAAGCGCTGAATGGTGCGAACATACGCTATTCATTGATATATTTTGCAGTGATGCTTTTGTTTTTGCTCTTACCATTTCTGGTGTATAGACGATTAAGAAGCACCATTGTGGCACATGACAGAAAAGAAATAAAATACAACAGATTCAATGAACAATTCCAGTAAACCCAAATTCTTTTTCCAACTTTTACATGAGTCAAGACGAGTCATCTATATCATGCTGGATGAATACCGGATGATCTTGCGAGATTCGGGACTGGCAGTCATTTTCCTTGGAGCGACACTTATTTATCCCATCCTTTACTCTTCAATATATCGTAACGAGACGATACACGACATGTCTATTGCTGTGATTGATGAATCACAAAGTTACCGAGCCCGCGAGTTGGCAAGACGATTAGATGCTACACCAGATCTAAAAGTCACCTATCAACTGAACAACCTTGAAGAAGCAAAAGATTTGTTCTTTAAGCAAAAGATACATGGCATTGTTTACATACCGAAAGAATATAGTAAGAAGATCAATCGCAATGAGCAGGCGACTGTATCGATCTATTGCGACATGAGTAGTTTTATGTACTATCGGACGATGATGCTAGGCACCAACTTAGGCATACTTGAATCAGGGAAGGATATCAAAATAGAACGGTTGAATGTAGCTGGAATAACGGGTCGGACAGCCGAAATCTCGGTGGCACCTTTCCGTTACGAAAAGAATATCCTGTTCAATGAATCGATGGGATTTGCCAGTTTTCTACTCCCGGTAGTACTTGTCCTGATCATACAACAAACACTTTTTTTCGGGATAACCATGCTGACCGGAACATTGCGTGAGGAGAAATTGGCCTCCATAGATCCCAAGATGCGTCAAAAGGATAAATTCTTCCCTACCATTTTCGGAAAAGTATTATGCTATTTCAGCATGTATATTGTGATTTGTGCTTATATATTACTAGTGATACCGCGAATTTTCCAACTGCCCCATATCGGTAATCAGTTGGATATAATTCGGTTCTTCACTCCATTTCTTCTGGCTGTTATTTTCTTTTCAATGTTGATATCGATATTCATCCGTAATCGTGAAACTGCTATGATTATTTTTCCATTTATTTCGCTCGTATTACTATTTTTGAGCGGATTATCATGGCCGGAATCCAATATGCCATGGTTTTGGAGATCATTCGGGATGATTTTCCCAAGTACGTTCGGCATCCAGGGCTATCTAAAGATCAATTCAATGGGAGCCGGATTGGAACAGGTTAAATTTGAACACATCGCATTGTGGATACAGACAGCAGTATACTTCCTGGCAACGGTTTTTGCCTATCGGATACAAATGCGAACCGCTGTTAAATGATTCTAAAAAAAGCAACCTCATACCGGTTTTCAAAATTATGCAATTCACGGTATGAATTTTGAATCAAAAAAATTTATCGGATATGAAGTTCCATCGGATAATTCTCCTGAATCTTTAAAACAAAAGGTCAATGGCTTCATAAACAAATAATCCAGAAAGGAGTCCTGCTCCATAAACAATCAGAACGATTCTTCCGTATTTTCTATTCTTATACAATTCTTTTTCCGCCATGATACAGGCGTAAGAAAATGTTCCTGCCAAAAGTAGATATATTATAGCAAAAAGGAAATCGTTGACATCATAAATTCCGGAGGTCGATAATGTTACAAGCACAATAAAGATAACTGCAGCAATTAAAAACGGCCAACTAATTTTAAATTGTTCTTTAAGTTTCATTTTGTAAGTGTTTTTTTATTCTTCTTTTTGTTTTATCTTGTACTTATTTTGGGCGTTTTTGTACTCATCAATTATAACTTGTATAGAAGAAGTTGTTGTATCCAGAAAATTATTTACAACTTTGACATCTTTTGCGAGCATGTCATAAAACTCTTCACTTAGTCCATTCTTGTTTATTTATTGTCAAACAAAACCGGTCATTTTCGATAATACAACGTTCATATAATATATTTTCTATTTTTTGTATCAAAGCGTTTTCTTCATCGGTACGTAAACTATCCGGTGTAATCAGCAGCCTTCTCATATTTTGTACAGCCTCTGATTCGGGAAGTGGAGACAACTCTTCTGCATTGCCTGAATTATTGGTGCAGGAAAACAAACCGGTGAAAACAAATAGAATAATGATCAATACTGATATTTCCTTAGTATGCATAATATTTCATTGGTTAAACATTAACAATCTCGCAAACTACTGTTATTTAATTGAATATCAAAATATTTTATGATTTATTTAAATTTAAGTTAACTTAATCCACCTATTGTAAAAGAAAGAAATACTACAACTATATAGTTTTTTATAATAAATCACTTCCTTTAATATAAATTTCTGTATATTTGTCACTTATTCTGTAAATTAACATAAACATGAAAGCAAAAAACTTATTACTATTGATCATGGCAGGAATTATATTCTATTCATGCGGCAATTCACAAAAAGAAAATGTTTTAACAAAAGAAGACGTGGCTGACGGGTGGAAACTTTTGTTTGACGGTAAAACCTTGAACGGATGGCGCGACTACAACGGTGATTCACTTACTGCACCCTGGACTGTTGAGGAAGGAACTATCAGAGCATTAGGTGGTGGCAGCGATGCCAGTGGTTATATTGTAACCGACACTATCTATGAAAACTTTGAATTGGTATGGGACTGGAAAATAGCTAAAGCCGGTAACAGTGGTGTATTATATCATGTAGTTGAAAATCCAAAATTCAATGTTCCTTATATTACAGGACCTGAATATCAACTTATTGATGAAGTTAATTTCCCCGATCCATTAGAAGATTGGCAAAAAACAGCTGCTGATTATGCAATGCACACAACCGACACAGCAAAAATGAAAGTTAATCCTTCAGGAGAATGGAATACATCTAAAATTGTATTTGACAATGGACATGTTGAACATTGGCTTAATGGTGAGAAGGTTGTTGAATTTGAAGCATGGACCGATGACTGGTTCCAAAGAAAAAATAGTGGTAAATGGGAAAATGCACCTGAATATGGATTAGCTCATAAAGGTGTTATCTGTTTACAAGATCATGGATCGGCCGCTTGGTTTAAAAATATCAAAATAAAGGAGCTGCCACGAAAAACTAAAGAAGTTGCGTTATTTAATGGTACAGACCTTACCGGATGGGAAGTGTATGGTACTGAAAAGTGGTATGTTGAAAAAGGTGATTTGGTTTGTGAAAGTGGTCCGGACAAGCAATATGGCTATCTTGCAACTCGCGAATATTATGATGATTTTGATTTGAGTGTTGATTTCAAACAAGAAGCAAACGGAAACTCAGGAGTGTTTATCCGCTCATTTGTAGAACCCGGAGCAATTGTTAATGGATGGCAAGTTGAAGTAGCTCCAAAAGGTAATGATACCGGTGGAATCTATGAATCTTACGGTCGCGGATGGTTAGTGCAAATCCCTGATGAAAAGGAAAATATCCTTAAACAAGGTGAGTGGAACACATTACGCATAAAAGTACAGGGAGGAAATGTTAAGACCTGGTTAAATGGAGAAGAGATGGTTGATTTATCAGATGAAAAAATTGGCAAAGCTCAGGGCAGAATAGCACTGCAAATCCATGATGGTGGCGGCATTAAGGTACGTTGGAATAATTTTAAATTGCAAACATTGTAACAAAACAAATATCGTTTAAAATTAGAGCTCGAAGCAATCAAACTTCGGGCTCTAATTTATTTCAAAATAGTTCAGAGATCTAACGTCTTTGGCATCTTTTTTGTACTAAAAAAGTACAAATAAAAGTGAAGATGCTGTTCTGATCATAATCTGAGAAAAACAAACTATCTTTGCTTACTTAATGTATTAATTCAAAGAATGAAACAAAGCAACATTTTATTGCAATCCATCATTGATGGAATTCACGAGAAAAAAGGAAAAAATATTAAGACGATTCATCTGGAAGGAATTCCCGGTACCATTTGCGATTATTTTGTAATTTGCGAAGGAAACTCACCATCACAGGTTTCATCATTAGCAGAGTCTATTGAAGAAATCGTTAAAAAGAATGCTAAAGAATCACCAATAAGAGTTCAGGGTCAACAGCGCTCTGAATGGATTGGCATGGATTATGGAAATATTATAGTACATATATTCCTACCTGAATTAAGAAGCTTCTATAATATAGACAACCTATGGGATGACGCCAAAACAGAGGTAATTCCATCGATAGATTAAAACTTATTTCTAATAAAATTGTTAAACATACACAACAATATAGAAGTTCATAAATGGAGAACAATAACGAAAAGAATAATAACAGACGGTTAAGACCATCGAATCCTGACAATAAAAATCCAAAACAAAACTATAATATGTATTGGGTTTATCTTGTTATACTTGCACTTTTGGCAGGTATGTTTTTTTGGGGAGATAATACTAATGTTAAAGAAGTCAGCTGGTCTGAATTTCAACAATACGTTTCAGATAACAGGATTAAGGCTGTAAACATTTACAGCAACAAAGATATTGCCGAGGGACTCGTAAGAGAGGAATCCGTATCGTATATTTTCAAAGAAAATGCCGCACAGGTAGGTAATAAACCCTACATTCAGGTAAACATACCATCAACCGATGCTATTGAAGCCTTTTTGTCAGAAACTAAAAAAGAGAAAGGCTATGACATTAGTTGGAATTATAAACCCAGTTCCAATTTCTGGACTATTTTCCTGACCTTCGTCCCTATTCTACTCCTCATTGTATTTTGGGTATGGATGGTACGCCGAATGCAAGGTGGCGGTGCAGGTAGCAGTGGAGTGTTCAGTGTTGGAAAATCGAAGGCTCAACTTTTCGATAAAGATACAGGACAGAAAGTTACCTTCAAAGATGTTGCCGGATTGTCAGAAGCCAAAGAAGAAGTTCAGGAAATTGTTGAATTCTTGAAACATCCAAATAACTATACAAATTTGGGAGGTAAGATTCCAAAAGGCGCTTTGCTTGTAGGCCCTCCGGGAACAGGTAAAACATTGCTTGCTAAAGCTGTTGCAGGCGAGGCTAATGTTCCTTTCTTTTCAATTTCAGGTTCTGATTTTGTGGAGATGTTTGTGGGTGTGGGTGCTTCTCGCGTGAGAGACCTTTTTAAAACAGCGAAAGAAAAAGCACCATGTATTGTTTTTATTGATGAAATTGACGCGGTGGGTCGTGCCCGTGGAAAGAACGCCAATTTTGGTTCAAACGATGAACGCGAAAACACATTAAATCAATTACTTACAGAAATGGACGGTTTCGGTTCCAATAGTGGTGTGATTGTTTTAGCTGCAACTAACCGTGCCGACATATTAGATAAAGCGCTTTTACGTGCAGGACGTTTTGATAGACAGATATATGTAGAACTACCTGATCTAAATGACAGGAAAGAAATATTCAGAGTACATCTTCGTCCAATAAAAATAGACGACTCCGTAGATGTTGAATTCCTTGCAAGACAAACTCCGGGATTCTCAGGAGCAGACATTGCTAATGTATGTAATGAAGCAGCACTTATAGCAGCAAGAAGCAAGAAGAAGTTCGTCCAGAAAGTTGATTTCATGAATGCCGTAGATCGCATTGTTGGCGGATTGGAAAAGAAGAATAAGATTATTACTCAACATGAAAAAAGGAGTATTGCAATTCACGAAGCAGGTCATGCCACATTAAGTTGGTTTTTGGAGCATGCAAATCCTTTGGTAAAAGTAACTATTGTACCGCGTGGTAAAGCACTGGGAGCTGCATGGTATCTTCCTGAAGAACGTCAAATAACGACTAAACAGCAAATGCTTGATGAAATGTGCGCCACATTGGGTGGTCGTGCAGCTGAAGATGTTTTTATTGGTCAGATATCATCAGGTGCAATGAACGATTTAGAAAGAGTTACGAAACAAGCTTATGCGATGATTTCATACATGGGTATGAGCGAAAAATTGCCTAATTTAAGTTATTATGATTCATCAGGTCAAGATTATACATTTTCTAAGCCCTATAGCGACAACACTGCTCAACTGATTGATTTTGAGGTAAAAGCTATGATTGCCGAACAATATGAAAGAGCAAAGAAACTATTACTTGAGCATGCAGAAGGTCACGGTAAACTTTCAACAATTTTAATTGAAAAGGAAATTATTTATGCAGATGATCTTGAGCACATATTTGGTAAGCGTCCATGGATTTCCCGTTCACAGGAAATACTTGAAAATAAGGCAGCTGAAGAAGATGAAGTTAAATCAGAAGCTAAGGAAGTCGCTACATTTATTGACACAAATAAATTTGGTTCAGCATATTCAAAAAGTGAATCTGATGACCTTTTAAAAAAGGATGAACAAAAGGAAAAGAAAGTAAAAACAGAGGAAGGACATGAAATAAAAAACGTTGAGGAAAAAGAAGAAAACAAGAATGATCAGAACGAGCCAGCTAAAAAAAACTCAACTGCTGATTAATTTTCACAATACTTGACAATCAGTCATATCATAAGAATAGCTTGCATATTTTGCAAGCTATTTTTTTGTTTATAGCATTTATAAATTATATTTATACTTCATTTATCTATTTACATTGAACTTTCTGAAGTGCATTTTCGTTATAGTTAAAGAAATAAACAAAGATTGAATTAACAAACAACGAACAATGAAAAAAAAGCTTTTAATTCTAACCCTAACCGGGTTGTTCGCTATGACAACATTGATCAATTGCAATAATTCAAACGCGAGAAATAAAGAAAACTCAAAAATAAATAGTAATATGAAAATCGAAAAAGTAGCATTACCTTATGCAACCGACGCACTTGAGCCGGTTATCAGTAAGCAAACAATTGAATTACATTATGGTAAACATCACCAGGCATACGTTGACAATCTTAACAAATTGATTGTTGGTACAAAATTTGAGAATTCAGATCTTGAGACCATCGTGAAAGAAAGTGATGGAGGAATATTCAACAATGCTGGTCAGGTATATAACCACAATTTATATTTCACTTCGTTTAAACCAAATGGAGGAGGTGAACCCAAGGGGAAATTAGCCGAAGCTATCAATAATCAATACGGTTCTTTTGAGAAATTTAAACAAGAGTTTGAGGCTGCTGGAACTACATTGTTTGGTTCAGGTTGGGCTTGGCTTGCAAAAGATGCCAATGGCAAACTTTCTATAGAAAAGGAAAGTAATGCCGGAAATCCTGTGACGAAGGGATTGACTCCGATTTTAGGTTTTGATGTTTGGGAGCATTCCTATTATCTTGATTACCAAAATCGTCGCGCTGCCCACCTTGCTGAATTATGGAAGATCATAGATTGGGACGTTGTCAGCAAACGTTATTAATTGCAAGCAATCTTCCAGCAACAAAGTAAATGACTGAATGGAAAGAGAACGATTAATTTAATGATCGTTCTCTTTTTTATCACTTAAAATTACTATTTCATCATTATACCAGTAAGCATTCTTCCTGAGTGCACAGTTTGTCGTCGTGCCGAGAAAAAAAGATCTTCGTGATCAAACGTACAGTAATCACTCACTTCTATTTGATTTACAGGTATTCCCAAACGAATAAGTTCCAATCGATTAAGTTCTTTGAGGTCAAGATGCAGTTTAGTTGAAGGATTTTTTCTGTAAGACGTTTTTGAGAGATCAAAATCGTTTTGCAAAAAAGCTTTCACAACTTCATCACCCACTTCATAATTCTTCATGCTAATAGAAGGACCGAGACATGCAATCATATACTCAGTTTGAGCATTGTATACTTCCTTCATTTTAGCGATTGTCTTTTCCAAAATACGTCCAACCACCCCTCTCCAACCAGCATGCACAGCCGCAATCACTTTATTCTTTTTATCATATAAAAGAATTGGTACGCAATCGGCTGTAGTAACACACAAAAACAGATCAATTTTGTTGGTCAATGTTGCATCTATGTTATATAGAATATTTATCTTTTCACCAACATTTTTATTAAGAAATTCATCATTAATATTCAACACATTTGAACTATGCGTTTGGTGCGGAATAATAAAATCAGAAATATCTTTATAAAACATACGAGCCAGAATATTCCTGTTTTCAGTTATATTCAAAGAGCTATCGTCTGAAAAATTACCTAAATTAAATGAGGCATAAGTACCACCGCTTACTCCACCCACTCTTGTAGTAGAGAAATGTTCAATATTTTTTTCTTCTAATAAAATATCAAACTGCAATAAGTTACTATGTTCTATATGCTTCCTCAAATTAAATAAAATCAAAAGTTCTCTTCATCATATTCGAAATCATCTTCAATATCTGTCTCTTCCGAAATAATTATATCTTCAGGTTCGAATTCAAGAGAAGAAACATCCAACTGACGATGCACTAAACTTTCTTTATTATAGTGATAATTAGTAATTAGATCTTCAGAGTTTAATTCACGCCATAACAGATCCTTTAATGTGGAAACACCAAAATTTGTTATTGAAGAAATAAAGACATACGGCACATTATCAGGTAATTCCATTGAAAGAGCCTGCATCAACTCCTCGTCTAGCATATCAGATTTAGTGATAGCCAAAACACGTTGTTTGTCCATCAATTCTGGATTATACTGTATCAATTCATTCAATAATATTTCATATTCTTTTCTAATATCATCTGAATCAGCAGGCACCATGAACAATAATATAGAATTCCTTTCTATATGTCTTAAGAACCTAAAGCCAAGCCCCTTACCTTCACTTGCTCCTTCAATAATTCCAGGAATATCTGCCATTATAAAAGATCTTCCATCTCTATAATTAACTATTCCGAGGTTTGGAACTAATGTTGTGAACGGATAATTGGCAATTTTAGGTTTAGCAGCAGAAACAACTGATAATAAAGTTGATTTACCCGCATTTGGGAAACCCACTAAACCGACATCAGCAAGGACTTTAAGTTCAAGAATAATCCATCGTTCTTCATAAGGTTCACCCGGTTGAGCATAACGAGGTGTCTGATGAGTTGCCGTTTTGAAATGTACGTTTCCTTGACCTCCCCTACCACCTTTTAGCAATACCACTTCTTGTCCATCATCGGTTATATCACACAAATATTCACCGGTATGAGCGTCATATGCCACTGTTCCACAAGGTACATCAATAATTTTACTCTGTCCTTTTTTCCCTGAAGATTGGTTTTTCGACCCCCCTTCACCGTGTTCAGCAAAGACATGTTTTTGAAAACGCAAATGCAGTAAAGTCCAATAATTACGATTACCCCTAAGGATAATGCTGCCACCATCACCACCATCACCGCCATCAGGTCCCCCTTTTGGCATATATTTTTCTCTGCGAAGATGTGTAGACCCTCGTCCCCCTTTGCCAGAACGACAAAATATTTTTACGTAATCTACGAAATTTGTTTCAGCCATTTAATTTTTTTAATCATTCAACTTATCTATTCCAGCTTGAATTGAAGACGAAATAGACTCAATTGAACCAACACCCATAATTTCATTCAATTTACCTTGCTTGCGGTAAAATTCTTTTAAAGGTGAAGTTTGATCGTAATAAACTTTCAATCTATTTTCTATTGTTTCGCGATTATCATCTGATCTACCGGAAATCTGTCCTCTTTTCAATAGCCTATCTATCAACTCATTGTCGTCTACTTCAAGACTAACAACTACTGATATTTCCTCATCATTTTTTTTGAGCATTTCGTCCAAAGCTTCACCTTGAGCTAATGTACGTGGGAAACCATCAAAAATAAATCCGTTCCCCCCTTTATTTTTCTTGATTAATTCATTTAGAATTCCTATAACTACTTCGTCAGGAACTAATTTTCCTTCCGACATATAACTTTCAGCAAGTTTACCAAGTTCGGTACCTTCGCTGATCTCAGCACGTAATATATCCCCTGTTGAAACATGTTTCAAATTATACTTTTCTGTCAAAAAAGCGCTTTGTGTACCTTTACCTGACCCAGGTGCACCAAAAATTATTAAATTGAGCATATTTATGATTTTATAAAAAAAGATTTTTCCGATACAAAGGTACACTTTTTCATCCATTTTTAATGTTAGCATTCGTCATTTTATTTGATTAGAAACATGTGTAAAAGTCAAAAGAACTATTTACATCTTAAAACGTTATAATAATTAAGCACACCAACAAACATTTATAGATATGAATAAAGAAGAACTTAAACAAAAAGCCCAATCCATGCTCGCCGAATTAAACGAGGGAATTGAAAAACTAGAAGCAAAAGCACAAGAAATCGGTGATGACATTAAAGTAGAATATGCAGAACAAGTTGAGAACCTTAAAGGATTAAAAGAAAACATTACTCAGAAAATAAAAGATATTGACGACACCTCAGACGATAAATGGGATACTATAAAAGAAAGTGCCGGCAATTTCCTTTCCTCTATCGGGAATTCATGGAAAGAAAACTATTCTAAAGTAGCTGGAGCATTCAAGAAGGACAAAGATATATCTGAAGAAACAAAAAAAGATTCAGATCAAGAAGATTATATTATTTAAACACCTTTTTTATTCTATAAGAAAAGTTATTGTTTATGTTTTGACGCTTAACTACCAATCAAATATAATTAGAAACACAACTTTTAGAATTATTTGATGGATAAAAAAAACGAGGCTGTCTCAAAAGATTGACAGCCTCTTTTTTTTTTCATTCAATTTTCTGTAA
>ENA-UOOR01000370-UOOR01000370.1-fermentation-metagenome-genome-assembly--contig:-NODE-370-length-65048-cov-13.020510_pt1 | contig 65048 bp, 57 predicted proteins | sample MGYA00245780_ERZ724029 | MGnify/ENA primary metagenome ERZ724029 (study PRJEB28704, sample SAMN03018315) | fermentation metagenome | biome: anthropogenic terrestrial biome; feature: soil; material...
ATTATATCAAATATATTATATTTGTAAACAACTAATTGACATAAAGTAAAAATTGTTGTATCATAATGACATGTCATTTTATTAGTAATTTATATTTATTAAGTTTAGAACTGCAATCTTTATGCCTATTTATAGCCAAAAAGGTTGTTTTTTTTGTTATAAAATGATAAATTTTAAAAGGAGAAAAGAATTATGATTGTAAATGTTGGTACCATAGTAGAAGATAAGGTGCAAATATTATCGAAAAAGATTAAAAAGGAATACAATGATTACATAAAAGTTCTACTTAAACTGTCAAAAGAAGAAATTATGAAAGAATCCGGCATAACACACTTTTATCAATTAATTTCTGATTATTTTACAAGTGGAGATATAGAAATTGATGAGGATATTATAGATTCATTGATTAATGAAGACTATATAATCTATAATCTCTATTATAATGTTTATTTAAAGTATGAAACTGTATCATATAACAGTTATGAAGATATTGCTTATATGATAGATGTAGCAATTGAATATCAAGCATTTTTTTAGGAGGATAGCATGAAAATATCAAGCGTAAAAGTATTTAAATTATCTGGGAATAGCAAATTATTAGGGTATTCTTCAGTTTGTTTAGATGAAAGGATAATTGTTAAGAAAATAAAAATAGCTGAAGGTAAGTATGGAAAATTTATAGGAATGCCTTCAACGTCAGTTAAAAAGGATGGAAAAACTTCCTACAAGGACCTATGTTTTTTTAATAAAAAAGGTGTTGATTTGAGGAAAGAATTAAGTGATAAAGTTTTAAATATTTATGAAAATGATACTAATGATGAAAATAACAAAGAAATTACATCAGAACCATTGCAGTTCTCAAATATTTACTTAAGAAAGATTCCTTCTGAAAGTAAAATGAAAGCTGTTGCATCTGTAACAGTTAACGATGTTTTAGTAATTAATGATTTAAGGTTAATTGAAGGTAGTAAAGGCTTGTTCTTAAGCTTCCCAAGTGTGCCATACACTAAGGATGGTAAAACTGAGTATGAAACGCTAATATACTTTTTAGACAAGGAAGATACTGATAATTTAACAAATCTAATAGTAGAAAGTTATAGTTCTGCAGAAAAATAAGAATAAAAAAACACATAGAAAGCTACGAATTCGTAGCTTTTTTTATTTGTATTGATATAACATCAATAATGTGGTATAGTAAATATAAAAAGGAGTGAAATTAGATATGATCATTAATAAATCTATTTTACATGTTTTAGATACAAATCTGGGACAACCAATTCTGTCTTCAGAACTTATGAAGACTACAGATGAAACCTTTGACTATTTGACAAAACATATTGAGAAAGCTCTGAACAGTCCTAAGAATAAAGAATTTATTTTAAAAAGAGGTAATGAAAATTGTGAATTATTGTTGAACTATAACGATGATGAATTTATTGCTATTACACAGAATTTAAGTAAAAATATTTTTAAAGTTATATCTAAAAGTTCTAACTGTAAGCCTTGCAACTTAATATTTGGTACATTTATGGACAATGATATCCTTAAGATGTGTATGTTGAAAATGGATTATAAAAATAGTTATATACATAGCTGTCATGATAATAAAAATAACTTAATTCAGTACAGAACAACTATGCCGAATATAAGCCAAAAATCAGATGAAAGCTTTGTTTATGAAGTAGATACTAATACCTTGCTGCTAAATGAAAAAAGATATAATATCGAGGAAGAAAATACAACAATATTCTCTAATTATATTTTCGATTTACCATTTAATTTGTCTCCTGAGGATACTATTAACACAATAGAAAAGGTATCAAATAAAATTGTAGCGGAGTTTTATAACAATGATATAGAAAAACAAATAGATATAAAAAAAGAAATAGTTGAAGCTTACAATGAAAACAAGGAGCTTAATATAAATAAGATTGCTGAGAATTTTAATGAAGATGCTCAAGGTATATATACACAAACTTTAAAAAACAAAGGAATTAAGAATAAGGTTACATTAGATAGTAATTTGAGCAAAATAATAAATAAGAAGCAGAAGATCCGTACAGAAGAAGGAATTGAAATATTAATACCGGTTGAGTATTTAGATGATAAAGGAAAAATACTTATTGAAAAGAAATCAAATGGTGCTACCGATATTACTCTTAAAAATATAATAAATTTTAAAATTAGTTAAAAATACTGAAACGGTCCGATATATTTTATATGTCGGACTTTTTTTATTTTACAATAAATACTATTAAAATGTACAACGTGCAAAATCAACAATGTTGAAATGTAAACGAAATTAGCTGTTCCCTTTCCCATTTATTGGTAATTATGTCGCAAAAGATAAATTTTGCGACATATTTTTTTGTACTTCCCCTTTATCTTGGCTTCTAAATACGTATAACAACATAACTTTAGTCAATGACCGTTTATTTTAGGTTTTAAACAAAGTTACAACTAATAGTACATATTTATATAATACTACTACTTTGGATGAACTATTGCACAAATAATTGACTGTGCCAAAGTGTTTTATATAACATATTAAACCTTATCAGCATTTATCATTACACCTCTTATGACTTCAGCTCCTTCATCATCAAATATATCAAAATCATCATCATAATCTTCATTTGTGATGGCAGCTCCATTGTTAACATTGTTAGCATTGTTAGCATGGGAAGATTCATAAAAAGTAGAATGGTTTAGCTTGTCCTTGTTCTCTTCTCTTTTATCAATATCCATATCCCCTTCCCCACTCACTATAAGTTCGGGCATAATATTTGAAAAATTAAAATTAAAATATGAATCCGTTAATTCTGCAGGTAAAATACTATTTAAATTCCGAAATCCATTCTCTTTTACTTCTTTCATTATCAGATATCTAATTGCATTTGCATAATTCCCCTGCATTTCAATAAATTTAATACATACTTTATCTGACATTCTTAAGTTTATAAATATTTTTCTGTATTTAGTACTCCCCTTTTCCTTATTTGTCTCAGTAATCATGACTCTCCCCCAATTACTATTTTTACTTAACAATATCATATACCATTAAAATTTCAACAAAAAACGTTAGACAATATCTTACAATTATTTTAAAATTATAACTATAGTAATATGAAAGACCATATATGTTTTATTACCACCAAATACATATAGCTATACAATCAGTGTAATAGCATATATATATTAGATATATAAATACTATCTATTAAAACAATTATCTATTAATAGCCAATAGCTATGCCTATAATTGCATCTACGCAATTTTTTCAAATAAAAAACGACCTTTCTTATTAAAAGAAAAGTCATTTAATGTTTTATTTTTTAAATTTTGCCTTATCAGCCAATCCCAGTAAATGCTCTACACTGCTTTTTTGATTTATACTACCAGTGTTATTATTCGAGTGGTTATCAGCTTTAAGTGTTTTTATAACTGATTCCCTGTCCCCTATTCCCTCATCTTTACTTTCAGAAGCCATTACAATCTTCCTTGCATTTAATTGTTCTTCGTCATTATCAATATTAGTTTTTTCATTCATAGAATCAGAAATAGCATTATTCTTAATCATGTTTGTAGGGCTAATGTAACTTAATCTATTATCCTTGGATATATAGTGCCTTATAACTTGCTTTACTTGAAAAGAAATAAGTTGATCCTCAAATCGTGAAATAATCTCATAAACATCATAGTCTAATTTCCCAATGCCGAAGCTTTTTCTAAAAGGTTTTTTAACTTCAATTCCAGTATTGTAAATTGGTAGAATATAGTTATCATCTTGATTGTAATATGCCCTGAGCATATCTTTTATAACCAAGGAAAATCTACCCTTAGGAATCGATGCTGCCCACTGCCAAATATCTTTATCTTTATTACCAAAAGTAACAATGTATGTAATAGAAGGCTTTCCATTTAAAAAATCATAAGTTTCTTTATCAGGCATATTCTAATCCCTCTTTTACTAATACTTTTATATATTTGTAACAGCTGCTTCATTGTCCGCTTCTATTACCTCTTCATAATTATCATAATTAATTTCAGTACGATATTTTAAAGCTGAGTGATTGAAAAAGCCAACACATATAGAAAATACACTATCGAAATTTTCTTCAGGATATTTTGAATCGGTTTTTTCAGCGAGTCTCATAGGGATGTTTAATGCCAATTTAAAATAAGGATATAATACTTTTCCAGTTCCACCAGTCATTATAAACAAATCAACATCATTTAAATAGTTATATGTTTTATTAATACTTTTAATATTATCCTCAGCAATTATATCGATATTTGTCTTGACTGTAGGATCGACAAACCATTTGTTTTTACCATTATATCTAACAACACGTTCAGCTTCAGGTTTTGCTAATATGAAATTTAATTGATTAAATCCTAAGTTTCTACCGGTTTCCTCTTCGCATTGATATAGGGTTCTTTCATAAACAGTTCTCATCCCCTGCTTTTCCCATGTTTTGCATTTCCCTGTAGTTCCGTTAGTAAGTACATATGTATCAACCGTACCGAAGCCACCGTCAAAGATTACGAGCCTTGCCGAACTTATCAGTTTTTCATCTATAATCTGGCCTTGTCTATTTAATGCTAAACTAAACAATGTTCCCATTGGTTGACTCATAACATTTAAATCATCTGCAGGTATATCAACTTTAATTTCTACCCACTCACCATTTATAAATAATTCAAAATTATGATAACCTATAAGTTGACTTTTGTATTCATTCTCATGTGAGAAGTATTGTGCCGGCAAACCAACAGTTATTCTAACTTCTGGGTTCTTAATAAAGGATTTATCCTCTTTCAATAATGCAAGTGCTAATCCAACTCTATTTAGTACTAAATTTTCATCAGTCCCTATTCTATTCGATCCGTATAAGAAGTCCTGGTTGTCCAATTTTTCCTGAATACCTTCTATTATAATATCTCCTACCAACCATGTTTTCCTGGTAACATTATTATCACGATATAAAAGTGTTGTTTTTTTAGGAAAAGATGTGTATTTGTCTTCATCTTGCTTCTCAATAGGTGTAACAAGAGATGGAAATATATGATACCCTAAATTACTAACAACCTTTGTGCTCGAATATCCCACATCAAGTCCAATTAATACAGGTTCATTGTTTTTTAAAAACGGAATATTTAATTTGTGAAAGTTAAATTTTGTCTTATTAGCCATGCCTCGTACATCAATTTGTACATCATCAAACTTATTGTCATAACCTTTCATTCGTTTTCTCCTTAAAATTTATTTTAAATTTATATTAATAATATCATTATTTTGCTGTAAGTCAAGCTCTTTGTTCAGTATCGTGCAATATTTGATACAAACAGTATAAAATTTGTAGTTTTCTGTCATTTTTATTAATTAGTGTGCAATATATGCACTAATTAGTTTAAATTATTGTATGTTTTGTTTAAAATTTATTAACTTTTGATTAAACTTTATTGAAAAGTGTATAAAATATATACGGTTCTGATATTTTTACAAAAATCTGCCTACCGTTATCCACTTTCCCCCTGGTTTTAGTTAAAGTAAGTGCTTTGCTTTGCTTTGCTATTGCTTTCTGCCAAACAACTTACTGAAGAAACCACCATTGTTTTCTGCTGCGTTTTTACTTTCTACTTGCGATTTTTCCAATTCTTCAATTTTCAACCTTAATTCATCTTCTTTTTCAGTTAATCTTTTTTCCCTTTCATTAAGGTCATTCTTGAAGCTATCAATTACCTCTAATAGCTCTTTCTGGTATTTCATTGAACTCTCACTAATATCAAGCAGGCTCTTTTCTGTCTTTTCATGAAAATTATCATTTTTTGCATCCTGTGAATTAAGATTATCCATTATTTCATCTTTTAACTGCATGAAGCTATTCATGACTTCATAAGATACTATTTTAGCTAATGCTTCAACCATTAATTGATCCTTCGGCTTTTCTATAGGTTCTAATTTATTGGCTTCAGGTGAAGATAAAAACTCTTTTGCTTGTTGTATTGAAAACTTCTCTTGCTTCAACAAATACTTGATATATTCAAGCTGTTTAATATCAAGATCAGTAAACCTACGCTTAGTACCTGCCTTCCCTACCCTTTCAATATTAAGGAACTCATCATATTCGTCACACCAGTACCTAACTGTTGAAGGCAATTCATTTAATCTCTCCGCTACTTGTCCAGTCGAATAGTATAATGGCTCCCCATTTATAATTCTATCTTCTTGATTAGACATATTATCAAGTTCTTCAAAGTTTTCAACATCTAAAATATCGCCCATTTTGACACCTCCTGCCCCATTATACTAATTATTGACAAAAATTACAATGTTTTATTTAAACCTTATCAAAGTATTTGCTTTGGTTTTGTTGTACATTCATAGCAAAGCTTAATCTTTGGTTAGTTTTAGGGTATGCTTTACTGCGTTTTTACTGCGGATATAATTAGCCAGGAATAAGAAAAGAAGCGTAGCAAGTGCTTTAGTTTGATTTGTTTAGGCAACTGCGTTTTTACTGCGGATGGAAAAATCAAAAAAAACGAAACTTTTATGTTAATTGACAATAATATTAAATTAAAGTAAAATATATCAAAAGGAAGGAGTAAGAGATATGCATACAGCCACATTAGAATTAGCTAAAATACTTGATAGAAAGCTTTCAGATTATTTTAATAATCATTTAATAGTAACTGATAAGGCATTGAGAAAAGAATTTCCTACTTTCTTGGATTATTTGGATAATATAGTATCAAGACACTTCAGCAGTGAAATGTCAAAAACTGCAATAACAGACATGAAAAATGATTTATATAGAAATATTAGAAAATCAAAAATTAGATGGGCAGCTGATGTAAATAAAAACCCTAAAATCAAAGAAAAATATTTAAATGAAACATTAAAAGTTAAGGGTTTAGATATAATTTTAAAAGACTATAATGTTAACAGTATAGAAGAATATTACAATAAAATTGATGTTGAAGTTGAGAAATGGAAAGAGGACAAAAGCTCCTATCTTATTGATTTTATTTATTTTAACTACAAAGCTAAAGGCTATAAATTAAAAGCATTTGAAAATGATTTAATATTTTCTATCTTGAATATAATTTGTTCAGATTTTGGAAACAACTTCGAATGGTTGAATATTAAGATTGCTTCAGAATTAATAGATAATCCTATATTCTCACCAAAGCAAACACTGCGTAAATATGTATATGATGATGATACCGAAGAAGAATTAGATAATCAATTAATGCCCATATTAGATGATTATATCGAAAGAGACAATTACATATTAAAGACATTATACAAAGACACAGATAGGGCACAAATAACGACCTATTATACGCTTGATCAGATAGATCAGGAAATAATATCTTTATGTTATTCTAAGATTAAAGGTTCTCATAATTTTTATAAAGATAGAACAATAAGAATTGATTTAAGAGATTTAGTAAAGCAAGTTACAGGGCATGTTACTGTTAGAAATATGGATAATATTGAAAACAGGATAAAGAAAATATCTAAATTTCATACAGAAATAACCATTAAAAGCGATATACCAGGAAAAAGAGATACATATTTGTTAATTAATTTTTTTGAGAAGGCAATAATAGAACCCAATGTATCTGGTAAAACAGTCATATTTTTAACTTTTGGACAAACATTATTTGATAGTTACATAAAGCAGCAAACCTATAAGATTTCCTCTTACGATTTAAAAAGTATTAAAAATAAGCTGTCAAGACTTCTGGTTCCTTCACTTCAAAAAGAAAGATTAAATGGTTATGCATCAAAGACATATGAAATTGTTTTAGATTTTGATTATTTCATAAACAGAGTGAGATTTAGGGAACAAACAAAGACTAAAATTATAAAAAGTATAGACGCAGCTCTTATTCATTTAAAAGAAAATAATGTACTAATAAGTAAAGTTGAAAAAGTGAAAAATCATTTTAATATCGAATTTTTACCTTTAACAGAAAAAGAAAAATTAGAGTTTGGGATATATGAAGAAGCAGAAAATCAGCAACTCTCTGAAAACTTTTAGCTACAATGTAATAAAAAAGCACTTCCTGGTTCCATTGATAAGAAGTGTTTTTTTAATCTAAAGAAATTAAACTTTGCACATATTAATGGTTCTTAAACTTTGCACAAATGTTTAAACAATCAATTTTTTAGTGAATATTTTGCACATATTTTCACTTACATCAATAAAATTGTTCCAAAATGCACGTTTTTTAGAACTTTGCACATATATCGTGTACATTTTTAACTAAATTAGATGATTGATAACTAAATATGCCTAACTTTGCACATATACCGTGTACATTTTTGACTTTGCACATATAGCGTGTACATTCTTGACTTTTATACTTTTTAAATTTTATGAATCAATATTTAATCAATAAAGTTTTACAAGTTTGTAATAATCGCAAGGTTTTTATTGCAATTGTAAATAACTTTGCACATATACTGTGTATAGAACTGAATATTTTAAATAAGAAATCTAATTTTTCCAAACATTGCACATATACCGTGTACATTTTTGGTTTTTTATTTTAAGTAACCTTAACAATTCTACAACTAATCAACGAAACATACTAAATTTGAATAATTTCAAACATTGCACATATACCGTGTACAAAATATGCTCTGTAAATTATGTAAAATTTTCAATGACTTTCAGACAATGCACATATATCGTGTACATTTTGGCATCATTTACAAATAATCCTAAGTTGATATAATGTTGACATGATATTTTTACAAAATATGACACTTGTCATCAAACAAGAGGGATTTATGAACCTTAAGCCTTATGCTAAAGTTGGGAAAACTGCATTAACAAATATGATAATTGCACATACTATCCAAACTAATGCTAAAGTAAAGATCGAAAATAACAATATACTCCTAAAACTTAATTATAAATTCAATAATCGCTGCATTAATTGTCCTTTTAAAGAGTCAAATAATGATAATTATTGTGTTGATTATTGTGATAATTTTAAATTATATTACTGGAATGAAATCGATTTAAGTGGAGAAGAAATATCTTTGATTAATACAGATAAAAAAGTTCATACATCATCACAAAAAAGACTATCCCGGATAGGGGATTTGTTGTATTTCACATTGCATTTTTTAAATGTAGACAAGCATGGTATTATAAGAAATATAGACATAAATGATATGGCAACATACTTACATTGTGATGTAAAGACAATAATTAATAATATAAAAATATTAAATGATTTAGGTTTAATATGGTTTAGTCCTGCATCTAAATACAAATATACTGTAAAAATTGTAGGATATGACACTTATCATCTTACTGCCAGAGAAGGCGGTAAAGGTTATATGCATATTACAATTGACATACTCAATGAGCTGATTGAAATTAAAAATGTAAACTCATTAAGAGCATTTATATCATTAATGCTTAAGCATGATGAAGATAGGGTTAGTTTTAATAAAAAAGAGAATATAGAAAAAAATAAAGATAAAGAAAATATTAGGCAGCAGGAAAATAGCAAAATTACTTTAAAACGTCTAAGATCCAGATTGCCTGGTTATATAAACAATGTTAATATAATCAACGTATTGGGAAATACTAATGTAACTAAAATATTTGATATAAAATTTAATAATAACATTGTATCCTTCAGGGTAAAAGAAAGATATAACATTGATTCGTATAAGGACAAACTAACAGCAAATTATCAAAATCGTATAGAGGATTATATTCAAACCTCAAAATTAGATTTTCTGGAAAAAGACCGCGATGACTTGCTCCAAATGAGCATCCAGTATGGAATTGATACAGTATTAAATGTATTGCCTAATGCTGAAAAAGAAATGTTAGAAAATGATTACCATTCAAATTATTGCGGATTTATAAGGAATAAAATCTATAGCAGCTTCCACTCCAACTATGAAGAAGCAATCTAATAATTTTAATTAGAACTAATATTTTTAGTTCTTTTTGTAGTTATATGAATATAACAGGTAAAGCTTTTATTTTAAAAAATATGAGTTTTGCCTATTTTTTTTTGCAAAAATACATTTTTAGATAAATAAACAATTAATATTATCCACAAAAGGAAATAATTTATTAACAATTTTACTTAATTTAGTACCGTACATAAAATACTCGTTCCATGATTTATTTTTTTCATTATAGTAATTAAAGTAATTATTGTGTTTAGTTTTAGAAATATGAGATTTTAAATTGTTTTAATACGATTTAGGTTAATTAGTCTACATTAGTAAAATTTCAAAAATACGAACCTTCTATATGTGTAAATTTCACTACTTATAAGGGTACCGGCTTGTAACTTCTTTTAAACTCCTTATTAACTTCTTTAATAATTACTTATAAATACAAGTCTTTCCGATTTTAAAGGGGTAAAACCCTGTATTTTTTATTATTAAATTGACAATAATATTATATTGTGGTATGATGGCGAAAAATATATTACTAACTGGAGAATTCATGAATAACAAAATAATAAATGCAATTAAGAATGATGAATTTATAGTATACTTGCAATCTAAGCATAATATATTAGATTCAAGCATAGTTGGAGCTGAAGCCCTTGTAAGATGGCAACATGAGGATAATTTAATAACTCCGGATAGATTTATTGTATTAGCAGAAGATTTGAATATTATTTCAAATATTGATAAATTTGTTTTCGAAACATTATGTAAATATATAAACATTAGAAAGAGATCTCATTTACCAAATATCCCTTTTTCATGTAATGCTTCATTGCAAAGTCTATTAAACGAAGATTATTTAAATCATATAAAAACGTGTATACATAAGTATAATATATCATCAAACGAAATAGAAATTGAGATAACTGAAAGAAGTAAATTTACTGAATTTGAACAAGTTACAAACAATATAAAATCATTAAGAAAACTCGGAATTATGTTTGCACTTGATGACTTTTGCAATGCTTATTCAGTTATAAAGTGTTTAGCTTTACCAGTAAACACATTAAAAATAGATGGTGATTTTATTAATAAAGAAACACATACTTACGAAAATAAAAAAATCATCTTAAAACATTTAGTAAACTTAGCAAATAATTTAAAACTGAATATTATAGCTGAAGGAGTAGAAAATTTAAGCCATATAGAATTGCTAAAAAGTGCCGGCTGCCTTTATGCACAAGGATATTACTATGGGAAACCAACATATATGAAGAATTTTCATAATCAGTATAGTAAACAATTATGCAAATCATATAAAACTTATAATGATTACTCCGTTTAAATAGTGTATATACTCACACTATTTTTTATGCGTAAATTCTATCTGTATACCCCAAAATTACAATTGCACTTTACGAACAATATAAAATATGAAAAAAAATTAAGAAAAAAGGTCTATAATGCTTTGATTTAATGCAAAATTCGACAAAAAAAAATAATTTTCAACTTGAACAATATTCAATTCTGTGGTAAAATAAAATAAAGCAACCGATATACATATATATCTTCAAATATAGAAAAAAATAAAAAGGAAGTGATCAGCATTGGCTGGAAAAAAACCAACTACTGCAAGTGAAAGAGTCTTTGATTTATTGGAACAAAAGAATCTGCATATAAAAGATTTGGCCCAATATTTAGGGGTTACTTATGATACTGCAAGAACATGGAAGTCAAAACAACCTATTCCACCTGCAAAACATTTAGCTGCAATATCAGAATTTTTAGGCACATCAGTCAAGTATATTTTAACTGGCGTTGAAGAACAATATACAGCAGATATACCTCCTGACGGAATAAAATTATTAGATGGATATTATAAATTAGATGAATTAAGAAGGAATGAAATCTTGTTTTACATTGACTATCTTGTTACGCTAAAAAAAGAAGGTGAGGTGTAATATTGACTAAGCCAAGAGAAAAAAAAGAAACTCATCCTATAGTTATTAGAATACTCGACATACTAAAAGAAAGAGGTCTGACAAAAGCAGATTTAGCAGGAACCATAGGTTCTTCAGCTTCATTAATTACAAAATGGACTACTGAAGGATATATGCCACAAATTGAAAAAATAGAGACAATTTCTAATTTTTTAGACGTATCAGTAGAATATATAATTACAGGAAAAGGAACTAACGAAAGGTTAAGTTTAATAAAAAATAAAAATCTATCACTTTCAGAAATGGAATTAGTAACCCTCTATAGAAGCTTGGATGATGTGCAAAAAGCAAAAATATTGGCAGAATTAAAGGCTAAATCAGGTCAATTAATGATAGTTCCAGATAAAGAAAAATTTAAGGCTTAATATAACAAAACATTCCTTGACAAAATGAGGAATGTTTTTATTTGCAAAACAACTTAATTTAGTTGACAAAACAGAAATGATGATGTATCCTAAATATATATATTATTTATTTGTTTTCACTATTTCTTAAGTTAATAATTCAAAGCAATTTTTATGCCCTCCAGGCGTTGAAATTGCTTTTTTTTATATAATAAATTTTAAAATTAAAGGAGAGAAAGATGAATCTATTTGTAATTAGCGGTCGTTTAACAAGACCAGTAGAGTTAAAACAAAGCAATGGAGGGTTTTATGGCAGGATAAGTATTGCTGTAGACAAGGGACTAAGTAAATCAAAAAAAGAAGAATATCAGAAAGCCGGTAAGGCAACAGCTGACTTTTTAACAGTAACAGTTTTTGACAAAGTAGCAGAAAATTGTGAGAAATTCCTGGATAAAGGTAGTTCAGTGTTAATTCAGGGTAGAATCACATTTAATACTTATACTAATCAAAACAATGAAAAAGGATATCGAACAGACCTTATAGCTAATAGTGTTGAATTTTTAGATTCACCAAAAAGCAATAAAGGACAAGATACTGGCTCAGATCAATCATCCAAACCTGCAGATAATAGCAATTTTGATGATTTTGATGATACAGACATATTCAATCCTGTAGACATTGATGATGACGATATTCCATTCTAAAATCATTAGATGAGTAAGATTTAAGGAGATGTTATATAAGACATCTCCTTTGTTTATTAAGAAAAAGAATAATTTTTGAAGGAGAAAAAGAATGAGTAAATTTTCAGATTATCTTTACATGCTCAATCAAGGCAAAGAAATGATGAAGGTGTTTCAACCACCTATTTGTTATTTTCAACAAACAATAAAAACGGTGAGGTCAAGTTATTCGTCAGGAAACACTATGTCTAAACTAAATATAGGTCTGGTAGATGCTTTAATAAACTATATTGCAGCTGAAAAAGGTATTAAAGGTAAACACTGTGCATTAGGAAAAGCAGATAATAACGTTATAGTAGAATATGAAGAAGTACCAAATATAACTACTTTAGTTAGATATGATTTAAACAATAAAATTATGTATACAAGTGTTGTAGATTCAATGGGCAATTATAAAGAGGTTCAGTTTAAAAGAGGATATGAATCTACAGGTGCTCCTTATTTTTTAGCTTTATTCCCGACAATATTAGAAGATGAGGAAGCTAATAATGCATATAATGAATTTAAAACATATTACTCTACATTAGAAAATGGTGAATTGACAATTGATCACAGTTTAAGAGATAAAGCTAACGAATGTTTAGCAATATTTTGTGACAATGTTGAAAGAAGGTTAAAATCAGACAAAATTGTAGTTAATATACCGAGAGACGGTAATATAAAAAAATTATCAAAAGAAGATGTGGAAGAATTTATAGAAATATCAAATGTTATAAACGGAGCTTTTGAACATTTTGAAAAAAATCGAAATGTAATCATAAAGCCTACAAATGTAACAGTAGGATATTTAAAGGAATATTACGATGCGGGTATGGAATGGACAGAAGAGGAAGAATTGCTGATTCCTTCTTTTCCAGATAACATGATAGTCCCAGATGAAGTTATTGAATTGCTCGATTATATAAAAGAATCCTCTAATGATTTGATACCGGTTAGGAACGCATTATGGCGTGGTGAAACAGGCTTTGGTAAGTCTACCGGTGTGAAACTTATAGCGTGTTTAAGGAATGTGCCATTAAAAATTATTAGTTGTTTTCCGGATATGGAAACAAGTGACTTTTTAATAAATTTTGTTCCTGTCACTGATGAGGACAATATAAAGAATATAGAAGAACTTGATGTCACATATGAAGAAATTTCATTTGATCCTGTAACCGCTTATAAAAAGTTAACAGGTATTGACGATGATAATGCAACATGCGAAATGGCTTTAAAAGCTTATGGTATTGCATGTTCGAAAGTTAATGCAAGTGAAACTCCGAAGTTTAAATCAGTTTTAAGTGATTATGTCGTAGGTTTATCAAAAGGATATATTGTTGAAATTCAGGAACCTTCAATAATTTTAAAAAGTGGAGTTCTTGCAGGACTTAATGAATATGATCATGAAGGAGCTGTAATTCCTTTATCCGATGGTACTTATAAAAGAAGACATAAGGAAGCTATAGTAATTTGGACAGATAATGTTACTTATGAAGGTTGTAGGCCATTAAATCAATCCATGGTTAGAAGAAACTTTTTGTGTATAGATTCTTATAACATGAGTAAAGATGTAATATTTAAAAGAATTAAAGATAATACTAAATTTAGGGATATAGGAAGTTTAGAAAGAATGTATTCTGTTTGGGAAAATATAAAAGAATTTTGCAAGAATCAATCTATTACAGATGGTTCTATTTCGATAATCGAATTGCAAAACTGGGCACAAGCAGCAAGTATAAGAGGTACAAGCAATGAAGCTTTAAGACAAACTTGCTTGAGAACTGTAGTGTCTAAAGCAACTGCTTATATTGACGAACAAGAAAGTATAATAGCTTCGTGTTTAGATATAGAATTTCCACCTAAGGGGATTTTATAAGAATTGTAAAAAGAGATTATGTAATCATAATCTCTTTACATTTGTGAAAAGTGAGGTTAATTATGTTAGGTAGAAACATATTAAAAGAAGTAAGCCAAAGAGCTATACAAATAAGAAAAAAGTTAACGGATAAAGAATTCTTTTTATCTAATAATGTCAAAACTTATTTTGATAATATAATAATGGTAATTACGAAAAGATTTAATAGAGGAATAACTTTGACAATGGATTATTCCGATAATAAAGTAGTTGCCTACACTGACTTTAATAAAATATATGTTAACGTAAAAAGTGACTTAGTAGAGTTCTATAATGACTTAAAATCTAAATTATTATGTGTTTTAGGGTTAGTTTCACATGAATGTGCCCATATACTGTTTATGTCTTTTGTTGATTCAAAGGCAGCCAGAGACAGTTTGTTAAATGGAAAACTTTATGGTGACGAACCTAAAAGTAATGAAAAAGCTAAAAATGATTTAGTATTTATATTAGACAAAAGCCAAGTAGCAAGACAATTTATTACTTCATTGGTAATGAATATAGAAAACATTATAAATGATGAGCATGATGAAAACAAAATGATTGAAAAGTTCCCTGGATTGATAGCAACATCAATTTCGTATCCTAAAGGAGCTATGCATTCACTGGCACCAACTTTCACTGAGAAAGCAGAAAATGATACAGATGAACTATCATTGATTTTGTCACTACTATTCTCATATGTTCGATTTGGAAAGTGCATGGATAGAGAAGAATATCAAAAATATCAAGAAATGCAATATGTCAAGGCATTTAATGAATGTAAATCTTATATTGATAAGTCTATACAAACTGATTCTGCATATGAGAGATTTTCTTTAATCAATGAAATATTAGTTACCATTTGGGATTATATATTCCCCAAAATTAAAGAGAATGATAATAGAATAAAAGAAAAATCAGATAATACACAAAACTCTGATAATGACCAAGATAGTGAAAGTAGTAATTCTGGAAGTGGAAGTGGATCTAATCAAAAGAGTGATAGTAGCACCAACTCTAACGAAAATAATGATAATGAAGGCGATAGTGCTAATTCAAACAATGGGCAAGATGATAAAAAATCCGATAATTCGGGCAATGAAGGAGAAAATTCAGGAAAAACTGAAGATGAAGAAATTAAAAACAAAAGTGGATCCAGTAACAATTCAGCTGAAAACGGAAATAATGAGCCAAGTAATAATGGAAATTCGGAAAGTTCTAATACTAATAATGCATCTGGAAGTAGTAATTCATCATCTTTAGAATTTGATGAATCTGGAGATTTTGATATGAATGGCGTAGATAACGCATTAAAAAATATTGAAAAAAATATTAATAAACTTACTACGCAAAAAGCTCAAGGTAATACACGACCTGTATATGATGAAGAAGTTAATAAAGAATCAAAGTGTGATCAGGAAGAGATTGTAGAGCGAATAAAAAAAGATTTAGACGGTATGATAAAAGAACTATCTGAAGAAAAGGCAGTATCCCAATTAGAAAGTGAAAGAATGGCAGAAATAAAAAAATCATTAAAGGATACTAACTTTACAGCTGCTCACAACAACATATCAATTATATTTAATAGAAAGCCGGATGTAAATGATTTTGAAAAAATAGCATACAATACAATCTTTGACGAAATTAAGTTATCGTCAAAAGCTATGCAAAGAGGTATTAAACAAATTCTTAAAGATAAAAAAGAAGGTGGAAAGCTTTACGGTGAGATGTATGGAAAAAAATTTGAATCCAAAAGTGTTTCCAGAATGGATAATAGGTATTTTTCAAAGAACAAACTACAAGCTGAACCGCCAACATTGTTAGTGGGTATGTTAGTAGATGAATCAGGTTCAATGTCAGGGGAAAGAATTAGGATGGCTAAAAAGGCTACCATTATGTTAAATGATTTCACAGAAGAACTTGAAATTCCAACTATAATATATGGACATTCTACAATAAATAGCAAAGTAGATATTCATTCATATATAGAACCGGAAAAGTATTCAAAAAATGATAAGTATCGTTTAGTTAATATTTCCTCAAGAGAAAGAAATAGAGATGGTCTTGCTTTAAGAATAATATGCGAAAGAATGGCCAAAAGACAAGAAGAAATTAAATTGCTATTTGTAATATCTGATGGGCAACCAAATCATGTTAATTATTATGGTTATACAGCTGAAGAAGATATGAAAAATATTTGCAAGGAATTTAGGAAAAAGGGTATAAAAATATTTGCAGCAGCAATAGGTGAAGATAAAGAAAAACTTCATAGTATTTATGGGGATTATTTCTTAGACATAACGAATTTAGAAAAGTTACCCAAAATGATGGTGAATTTAGTAAAAAAACATATACAAATTTAAAGAAGCGTTTATTACGCTTCTTTTTTTCTGTATAATACAAAACATTTCACATACCTCTCCTATTTAGCGTAAAAACTATTAAAAATTACTATTTGATGCAACTTGTGTATCAAAGATAACTTTCCTTAAAATTGATTTAAGAGCCTGGAACACGAACTTGACAAACCGTAAATTGTGTTGTACTATATCTATAGATATATTTTTTTTAAAAATAATTTTTTAAGTTTAAACAACACAATCTTTATGTGCTTTAGCAAGACAGGATTGTGTTTTTATATATTTAGGAGGACAAAGTGAAAAAAAGATTATTTATAATAATATTAATAATAGCAGTAGTTTTGCTTTTTATATTTTTAAGAATGAACAAAAATAAAGAAAAAGTACAGGAAAAAAATTTGCAAATTGACGAAGAACAATCCATAGAAGAAAATGAAATAATACAAGATAGCGAAATTGTATTTCCATATAAAAACGATAGCATACTACAAGGTGTTACAATAAACAGTGCTACTAATGGAAAATATGAGGAATTTGAAGTAAAAGGTGTATATCCATATCTTGAAAAAGGAATTTCTGTTATATTAAAGCATAAAGATGCTTCCCCTGAAAATATAATAGGATACTATTTTGAAGTAGAGAATGGTAAAATAACATACGATTATTCCTTAAGCGAAGAGAGAATAGATGAAACTAATGTATTTTTACATTCTGACAACAATTCTTCAGGCCCAATGTCTCCGCAATATGGGGTATTGTGGAAAACAGAAACTCCTTTAAAGGAAGAAGAGTTAGAAATAAAAGTGGATGTAAGAAATTTCTCAAAAGATCAGTACTTAAATACTTTCTTTATAAAAATTGTTAATAATGATGGTCAATATTACATAGACTCTATTAGAGGTACAGAAGATATTACAGATATCGATAAAGAAATGGCAAATAAATCTATTAAATATTTAGAAGATACAAATTTAAAATCTGTAATAAATAAAAACAATATATCAGTTGTTAGATTAAAGGGCAAAGGATCTGTTGAATACAGAGTAGAGGATGAAATAGCAAAACAAATATTTAACTATGATAATGGAGCTTATCAAGTCAATATTGATACGAAAGAATCTTCTGGAATAAAAGATGTTTGTGTTTTATTGACAAATGATTTAGAAATAATAGGCTTTGACTACAGAATAATACAATAAAAATAAAAGCAATGGAATTTCTACATATTCTGTTGCTTTTTTTCTATTTAATTGACATATCATAAATTTTGTGGTACAATTCAACAAAGTTTAAGAAGGTGATATTGTGGAGTTTAATGAAGAACAAAGGAGAGCTATAGAATTTAAAGATGGAAATTGTTGTGTTATTGCATGTGCCGGAAGTGGCAAGACTGCAGTTCTTGTTAATCGTATAGAAAATCTAATAAACCGATATAATGTAGAACCTTCATCTATTTTAACTATAAGTTTTGACAATAATTCTAAAGGTGTAATAAAAAATAGACTCTCTAATATGTTAGGTCATCAGATTGCTAATTTGGTTAAGGTTAACACATTTCATGGGTTCGGCTACGGTATCATAAAAGATCAAATGGATAAAAAACTACTTACATTTAGACAGAAAAAAGAAATTATCACAAACTTATGTTTATTCAATAAAGTATTTCACAATACAGCCGATATAAATTATGGAGAAATTTATTCTTTCATTTCAAAAAAGAAAAATAATTTAGAAGAGCCCGATTTAGCAAATGTTGACGAATCAATTTTAGAAAATTCACGCTATATTCTTGATATTTTAAATCGTGAATACGAATCAACTTCAAAGTCTATTAATGATTATAATCTAAGCAATCTCAACAAGATATACAGCTTATATGAAAATAAAAAGACTTCCTCAGGTTTAATTGATTTTGATGATATGCTTACTTTAGCATGTGATACGTTAAATAAAAACAAAGAATACTGCGAAATGATAAAAAAAAGGTATAAGTATATATTAGTAGATGAAATGCAAGATGTTAATAAGGCACAATTTTTTTTACTAAACAAGATTCAATCAAACAATCTTTTTGTAGTCGGGGATCCTTTTCAAAATATTTATGGATTTAGAAATTCAAGTAATAAATATTTAGAAGAAATAGCTAATTCAAAAGATACAGAAGTAATTCATTTGTACAAAAATTATAGGAGTACGCCAAACATTGTAAATACAGCAAATAGTTTAATGGCAGATACACCATATGCAAAAAGTAAATTATATAAAGAATCAGTTTCTTGTAGACAAGAGTTTGAAGATGTGAAATATATGAGTTTTTATGATAATGAAAAAGAAGCTGAATCAATTGCATTTTACATTAACCATCGAATTAGTGAAGAAAAGAACTTAAATTATAGTGACATTGCTATATTAGCAAGGACTAATTATCAATTACAACAGTATGAGAGTATGTTTTATAAATATAATATTCCTTATAGCAAACATAATAACAAAAATTACTATGAACCAAGTTTCTTTGAAATAAATGAAATAAGTATTATTTTAAATTATCTAAGACAGTTAAATTCAAATAATATTAAATATAAATCTATTGATAATAAAATACTTAATAAGTTAAAGAAAAGGAAGTTTGAAAGAATAAATGCACACATAAACTTTATCAGAAAGGAGTTAAATTTAGATAATTTATTTAAAGAAGGAGAGTTAAAGGATGTTAATGAATTAATTGAATATGTTGAAAATCTAAACCAATTAGAATTAATAGCCAGTAAATATTCTAATATAAATGATTTTTTAGAATATGTTGAAAAACGCATATCTTACACTAAAAAAGTAAATAAAAAAAATTGCGTAAAATTAATGACTATTCATAAATCTAAGGGCATGGAGTTTCCAATTGTCTTCATAGTTGGTGTTTCTAACGGTTTTATACCGCATTCAAAAAGCAATGAAATTGAAGAGGAAAGAAGACTTCTTTATGTAGCAATGACCAGGGCGAGAAATGAACTATACATTACTTCATTTGACAATTATAATGCTATGTATGTAGGGACAAGCACATTTTTAGAAAATATAATTAGTGGGGTAAATTGAAATGAAATTTTTATTGGATGAAATAATTATCTATCATAAGGAATCTCAAGATGCAAATATAAAAAAGAATGCTAATTATTATGATGGTGTATATGCAGGTAAATATTTAAAATTTACATACAATGAGTTCATTGATTTTAAAGCTTTTGAGCAATTTTTGAAGAACGAAGAAGAACATGAAAAAATCAAAGAAATCTTTTCATTAGATTACAAGCTGCTCTCAATATGCTTTATGTTAATAAATATCAATAATACATTTTATAGAATACCATACAGTGCAATTAGAAACTTAGCAACATTGGATAAATCGAATGTCAAAAAAGCTTTTAAACACTTTAAAGTACCTTTAAGAAAAGACAATGAATTACCTGCTTTAATAACAGCTAACTTATTAGAGTGCTGCATGGGTAATGAACAAAGTGTAATAGGTTATTTGAAAAACTTCTATAATGGATAAAAAACTAAGATCACGTTAAGTCGTGATTTTTTTATTGATATAATTGACATTATGTAAAATGTGTGGTACAGTATACTTAATTAGTAATTAATGTATTAAATAAACTATGCAGGAAAGGAGGACTGCCTTAGGGTAGTACTTATAAAAAATGAACTGGAAAAGATTAGCTGTAATTATTGGAATTATCGTTGTTGTAGCTACAATTACTTTATATTTTAATTCAAACTGGAAGGATGTAGTTAATGCCGGATTGTCATCAATTCAATCATATATAGGGTTGAATAGACATCAGTTTCAAATTCCATAGTTTTAATAAAAAATCAATAGTTTTCTTAAAAAGCAACAGTACTATTCTGTTGCTTTTTAAATTAAGTAAAGCAAATATATATGTTGACTAAATTTTGATATTACTATATACTTATATTATATAATATTTCGTTTAGGGATAATCCCAATTATTCATTTAGTTTATAAAGTATGGAGAATTTATGTCTATTTCTTGATGTAAATTTTTTTATTTTGAGGTATGTTATGAAAAATTTAATTATAGATATCCCCTTTCATGTAAGGGTAAGAGCAAAACAAAGAAAAATAAAAGTCTCTAATTTTACTAATCTAATTAGCTTTTATATAGATAAAGTTGTTGATAGTGAATATTATGATAAGATAGAAAAAAGTTTTTCTATTAGAGATTTCAATAAAAGAATTACTATATTTTGCAAATTCAATAGGAATAGAAAATATTTAAGAATTTCAAGTATAGGAGAAATAGATGAAATTTACCCTCAAGAAGGAGAGTTTACTATTATGTTCTATGAAAACGGAACAATGTCTTCAAGAATATGGGTACACGAGAAGAAACAAAAAAGATTAAAAAACAAGTAATAAAACACTGTATGTTTTGATATTAACGCCATTATTATTTAATTTTGGCGTTTTTTTTATTTTTTATCGCCAGAGAGCGTGGAAGGAGAAGAGAAGATGTATGTTAATATGTTGGGCAATGAAATGGCTGTGACATTCATTTCGCATAGTTGCATTAGAAATAAAGAAAGGACATGGTGGAAGCAGAGTGAAATTAGAGATTTATTTGCTGAGTTGGTAATGAGAGAAGAAGTGGCAGATGCTTTACTTTATGCAGTTGAATTTGGAGAATCTGTTGTCATTGATTCAAGAGAATTTAAACTTAAGTTTGTTATTAAAATGTTTTCAGATGCAATCGATGTAATAACTATTCTTGATGAAAACATGGCTCCAAAGGAATTTTCAAAGGTTCTTCAAGTAGCTGAAGAACAAGTGGTTAGCTATATAATAGTTAATAAAGAAACGAAAGAAAAGGAAGAGGGGTGGCATTTAGCATGATAATGGAAATAATAAAACACTATATTATACTAAACAAAGAGGAATCTCCAAAAAATCTTAAAGGGGAAAAAGGAAATTTGATTAACAAGGAAGATGGAAGATGTGAATTAGAGATAAAAGAAAGAATATATAATCTTCCAGAAAAAGCAGTGTTAGAAATCAAATAAAGCTCATAAGGAGCTTTATTTTTTTATGTTAATTTACATAAGGGTAATATTGTGGTATAATAATATTAAATTTATTGAAAGGATAAATATATGTCGATATTAATAATTGCAGAAAAACCAGACTTAGCAAAAGCTATTATTACCGCTTTACCTGGAGTTGAAAAGAAATGTAAAGGTTATATTGAAAAAGGGAATTATAAAGTTACATGGGCATATGGTCATTTATTTAAATTAAAAGAACCAGATGATTATGATCTAAAATATAAAAAATGGGAATTAGGATTGTTACCTATATATTTTGATAATTGGTCATATAAGCCTATTGAAAATAAGAAAGAACAAATAAATGTTATTAAAAACCTTCTTAAAGAAGCAGATAGTGTAATTCATGCAGGTGACGTTGACGAGGAAGGTCAATTAATAGTTGACAATATTGTATCGTATTTTAATTATAAGGGTGAAATTAAACGTTTATTGGTTAATGATATGAATACAGAATATATAAAAAAAGCACTGGTTAAAATGAAGGATAATTCTGAATACTATACTCTTGGAAAATCTGCATATGCTCGTTCTGTCAGTGATTATTTAGTTGGTATTAATTATTCAAGATTTTTTAGTTTAAAAAATAATCAAGTACTATCTGTAGGAAGAGTTCAAACTCCAACTTTAGGATTAGTGGTAAATAGAGATTATTTAATAGAAAATCATATCAAAGAAAATTATTACGAATTATTTGTTGATACAATAATTGATAATAAAGAAATACAAGTTAAATATTTGCCTTCAAAAAACAATCCTAATTTAGAAGACGGAAAAATTAAAGATAAAAGCATACTAACTAAACTTGAAAAAGAATTGGTACAGAAAAGCTATGATGCTATTATCAGCAAACAAAAACAATTAGAGAATCCACCGTTACCATTTAATTTGGTAAAACTACAGTCATTTATAAGTTCAAAATTCGGATATTCCCCTGCTGAAACTCTTGAAGCAACTCAATCATTAAGAGAAAAGCATAAAGCAATTACATATAATAGGTCCGATTGTCAATATTTAAATGACGAACAATTTAATGAAGCCCCTTCTATTGTAGCAAATGTACAACAATGTTTTGGAATAAACACAGCACTAATAGATATTAAATTAAAGTCAAAGGCCTTTAATAGTGCAAATACAACAGCTCATACAGCTATAATTCCTACGGACATTGTAGCTGATACATGCAAAATGAGTAAAAAGGAACTCGATATTTACAAGACTATTTGTGATTATTATTTAATTCAGTTTATGCCGGGAACTAAAAAGATTAAAACAGAAATGATAATTAATCTTATGGATGGAGATATGTTAAAAGCCACATCTACAGAAATAGTAGATAAAGGTTTTAAAGAATACCTACAGGATAAGGGCAATGAAAAGGAAACTCTAACAGCACTTAGTACAATAAATGAAGGTAATTATAATGCTTTCGCAGACAAAGGTAATATTATTGAAAAAGAAACAAATCCACCGGCCAGATACACAGAAGCTACATTGAATGAGGATATGACAAGAATAGCAAAATATGTAACTGATCCTAATATCAAGGAATTACTTAAGCGAAAAGATAAAGATAAAAAGGGTGAAAATGGCTCTATTGGTACAAGTGCTACAAGGGTAAGCATTATACAAACAATAATAACAAGAGGATTTGTAAAAAAAGAAGGGAATAAACTGATTTCTACAGAGCTTGGTAGAGAGTTTTACAATATGTTACCGGATGAAATAAAAAAAGCAGATATGACCGCCAAATGGTGGGTAATACAAGAGGAAATTAAATATAATACCAAAGTACCAAAAGACTTATTTGAAGACGTTTTAAGCACGATTAAAGGCATTATAGCAAGAAATTATACAAAACTTAATACATCGTCAAGTAAATCAGATAAAGAGGTTATTGGTACATGTCCACGCTGCAGCAAGAATGTTTACGAATCAAACAAATCCTTTTATTGCGAAGGATATAAAGATTGTAATTTTGCCGTGTGGAAAAATAATAAATTTTTCGAAGCAATAGGATTTAAAATTACAAAAACTCATATGAAAAATTTTATTAAAAAAGGTAAAACGCATGCAAAAGGTTTAACTTCAAAAAAAGGTTCAAAATATGAAGCTGATATAGCAATGGATTCAAAAGGAAATAGCTATGTAAATTTCAAACTATCTTTTGAGGAAAACAATAAAGTAGAGGAAGGGAACACTAATAGTTTTATAGGCAAATGCCCAAGATGCAAGAAAAATATAATAGAAAATAATAAAGCTTTTTCATGTGAAGGATATAAGGAAACACCTTCATGTAGCTTTGCAATATGGAAAAATAATAAATTCTTCACAGCCTGGGGGATTAATATTACGAAACAAGATGTAATTAGTTTGTTAAACAATGGTGAATGTAGTGTACTTTCAATTAAAGAGAAAAAGTCTAATAAATTATTATTAAAATTAAAAGATTCAGGTGACAAATATGTTAATTTTGAAATAGTTAAACAATAACTAATTGACATAAGGGAAAATTTGATGTAATATAATAATATATATTATTTTCTTTGAGCAAAGCTCTAACAATTTATTAAGTTAATTTAAGCAATTTCTACGTCTTTTTACAAATAGAAGTTGCTTTTTTGTTTTATAAAAGGAGGTAAGTAGATATTAGATAGCTTTATTTGTAATGGTTCTTCACTTGATAATCATGATTTGTATAGCTTAATTAAAGGACCAAAAGATGATGAATTTGAAGCATATATTATTGATAATTTATCATTTGGTGAAAAAGTAGAATTAGTAAAAAATGTGATTTTGAAATATTAATTGCAGATAGTAATCACATAATTAATTATTTAATTAAAAACGAAGGAGCTGAGACAAATGATTTAAAAGTACTAAAAAATGAATATCCAGAATATTTTAAATTCTTAATGTTGAAAGTAAAAGATTTAAATAATGGTAATTTAGGAGAAATTGAGCATGAAGTATTTACTGACATTGACCAAATAGTTGACAGATTAGATATTTATTGGGATGATTATAATATTAAGTTTTTTGATAGCTTTAAAGACTTTTACATAAGCATAAACGCTGCCTGAAAACTTAGTAAATATAATAGAAAAGAGAGAAGACATAATGGAAAATCAATTAAGAAATTTATTAAGATTTAATACAGATGATGAAGGGATGCATAAAGTCAAAGATATTTTAGTAGGAAAAAATGGTGTATTTGACTATGGTAACTTTATTCCAATGAGTGAAGAATTAGATATAACTTTCTACACAGAAGATAAACTATCATTGTCCTGTTATCTGTTTAAAACACAATCTGTAGTAGATCATTTACTAAATGATTTAAAAAATGAATTAGGTGGAGTTGAACCTGCTGAAGCGGTGGAAAGAATATTGAAAAAAAATAATAAAGTTAATTTAGACAAAGGAAAACTTATATACAAAAACATTAAAAAGTTTGGTTTTCCTAATAAATTACAATGGGCCATAGAAAACTGGGGAACAAAATACAATGCAATTGAACCATATTTTGAAGGAAATAGATTATATTTTGAATCTGTTTCTACTACTCCAATACAAATAATAAAAATGGTTTCTGAAGAATTAAAAGATATGATTATTCAGCATATATGGATTGATGAAATGTTTGGTAAAGAATGTGGATTTGATGAATATTGTAATGGTGAGAAGATATTTTCAATAAAACCAGATGTATGTTCCGTAGAAGCATATAAATTATATATTGAATGTTATGGTAGTGATAGTTGTATTCGTATAGACGATAATGGGGGCTATTACAAGATAATGTGCGATAAATGCAGTGGTTGTGGGATTTATTAGAATAATATTTTATAAGGAGAAAAAGATGAAAAAATTTGGTATAGATAGTATAGAAGACATCGTTACTAACTATGCACAGAGAATAGAAAAAGCAAACTCTATTGATGAAAGCAAGTTAGGCGAAAGGGCTTTATCTGTAAAAAAAGAGTTAGAATTTAGGTATAAAATTTTCAACGATTTATTACTTTATATTAAAAATTTACCATTGTTTATGCGTGGTAAAGAATTAAGAAATAAAGAGGAAATAATAAATTGTGTAAATAGAAAAATTAATACCATTTTAAACAGTGGTACAGAAGATGAAAAAACTAAGAAAAGTGCCTTGGAAACTGCGATAAAAAATAATAGTGCTATGTGGGATAATGTAACTACAGGTATCAGGTTTGGACAAAATTACGACTTTGAAAACTTTGTTGAGTTTTACATCGATATTGTTGACTATATAGCAAGTTTTACTGGTTTTTATATAGAATACAGAGAAGTAATTATACCTATAATAAAATAGTTAAGAAAGGAGAATATAACATTGAGTAAAGTTATTATATATACAAAAGGAGTTAGTTCGGGTAATTCAAAAGAAGGAATAGGTGGATGGGCCGCCATTATGTTATATGGTGAGCATAAAAAAGAGATTACCGGAGGAATTCAGAATGCTACAAATAATGTTTCAGAAATGACAGCTATAATAAATGCATTGTCATTGCTTAAGGATCCGTGTGAGGTAGATGTATTTACAGATAGTGAGTTTGTAGTTAAAGCAATCAATAAAAACTGGTTATATAATTGGGAAAAAAATTCATGGAAAAAGTCTGATGGAAAAGCGGTAGTAAACCAGGAATTATGGGAAAAAATTGCCGGTCTGATAAAAGTCCATACAGTTAACTTCAATTGGTTAAAAGAGAATAATGATCATAATAAATCTTGTGAAGAATTGGCTAAGAAGGAAGTCGATAAAATTAAAAACTCACTTCCTCAAACAAATTCTAATTCTCAAACTACAAAATCAAATAATGCTAACGAAGATCAAAAGAAACAAATGACTTCTAAAGAATTTGCAGCTAAATATCATAACGCAGCGTTAGATTCAGCTAATTCTATATTTAACAGTGTGATAAAAGAATATAATTTAGACAAGCCTGAATTGTTAACAATAGGTGATATAGTTAGCTCTATAAATAATTTTAAAAATGAATTCATAAATCAATTAAACACAAAAAAAGTTTCTTAGAAAAAGTAGCTAAAAAGCTACTTTTTTTTATTTGCGTATATTAAATATAAAGAATTATTTTAAATTATATAACAAGTACATCATCCCCCTTTACATTGACATATAATCAATTCTGTGGTAGTATAATTACGACTATATAACGAGGAAGGAGATAAGTTATAAAATAACTTAATTAGAAAAATGAGTGATATAAATAACTACGATAAAAGCGATTTAATACCTGTAAAGGTAAGGATTGGGGACCAAATTATAGAGGGTAAAAAAACCCCGGATGGCAAATCTGTTATTTTAAGCGATGGGAAAGTAATAAGAATAGACAAAAATAAACCTGCCCAAAATGAAGAAGCAGTTAGTCAAGCTCCTTTACAAACAGAAGAGACAAAAATAGAAGAAAAACCACAGAAAGAAAGAAAGAGTTTCTTGAGTTTTATAAAGAAAGAAAAGAGAGTTAAGAAAGAAAAAACACCAAGAAAAGAAAAGCCTAAAAAAGAGAAAAAAGCGAAAGGGGAAGTGGATCCTGAAATAGTAGCTATTAGAAAAAGAAAATTCTTAGTATCTGCATTATATATTGTAGGGATAATAGCTTTATTGGTAGTTGGAAAAGCATATTTAAATAGCCAACAAGAAGAAATAGCAGTTATTATGCTTAAAACTGATAAATTAGCAGGTGAAATAGTACGAGAAGAAGATATTGAAGAGTACAAAATGCTAAAAAGAACATATGACGAATTAGGTACGGTTACTTACAAGGATGACAATGGCATAACAAGTCAAAAGCAAATAATCTACAAATGGGATGAAACAGATGAAGTTATAAATAAATATATGGCTAACTTTACACAAACAGGACAATATTTAACATTAAAGAACGTTACTGATAAAAAGGTTATTCGAAATCCATGGCTATCAGAAGTGGAAGAAGGCAATGAAATTTACACATTAGACATAGATACAGAAGGTATAAACACAAGGCTATTACTTCCAGGAACAAGGCTAAGAGCAAGAGCTGTACTACAAGTTGATAATGTTAGTAATATAAGCAGTGTTAGTCTTACAAATAACGAAAACAACAATTTAGAAGAAGGATTGAATATTGTTCAAAGCACAAATGACAAGAATACTTTAAACAAGGATTCTTTACTAAAAATGGGTACAAGCATACCTCAAGTTGAAATTATTTTTGATGACATGATATGTGTAGATATGTTAAATAGTAATGGTGAAAGCTTATTTGATATCTATATGGCCCTATACAAACTTCCAGTTGGTGAAAGATTAGAATATATTGAAACAACAATTGAAGAAGGAAATGCATTAAGTTTTCAAAAACGTGTAACTCCTACAAGTCTTGTTTTTATACTTGACAAAGATCAAGCAACAAACATGACAAAGTATGAAAACTTAGAAAATGTATCTATAAAATATACTATATTACCTTTTACTGATGATACAGGAAACCTTTTAAGCAACTTTACTGAAATAGCAGATCAAATGAGTGATTTAATCGAACAATCAAATTTATCTGTAAATGAACAAGATTAATAAAACGAAAATGGAGGTAAAAAGATGGCCAATAGTGCTTTTCTTAATTTTATAGAAAATACTTTAATCAAAATATCGTCTGCAGATAAAGAGATAGACACGAGAAATGAAGTGATAAAAGAAAAAAATATAAATAATGTTTTTGGTTTTTGGTCTCCGTTTGATGGAGTGGGTAAATCAACAGCACTTATAAATATAGCTTATGAACTTACAAAGCTTGACAATACAGTATGTGTAGTTGACCTAAACTTAGTTTGTCCAGATTTGTTTAGATATGTTAAGCCGGATTTAGGACTTAATAAGCAAGAAAATTCGAAATCCATTAAAGATAAAATTTTGAATAAAAGCATTCCAATTACTGAATATATAATGAAAACAAAAGTTAATAATTTAAGTTTACTTACATCGGTTTTCTTGGAACATCCAAGTATATATTGTGAATCAATGCTAAGTGAGTCACAGCAAAACAACACAATTGATACATATATATCAATATTTGAAGAATTAGCAGTTTTATTTGATTATGTAATAATTGACTTAGATTCTAACATGCTTGATATTTCCACAATATCTGCTTTTAAAAGTTGCGATAGGATTTATACATTTTTAGGGCATCAAATTAAATCTTTAGAATATCTGATTAAAACTACGAAAGTTTTTGATGAAATAGGAATGGTGGATTTATTTAATAATATTATTCAAGGGCCTATTATTAATGAACAGTGGAGCGAAAACGAATTAAGAAAATATAATAAAAATATTAATATAATTGCAAATTTTCCTTTCTGTCAAAGAGTACATGCAGTAGGTAATAATTTAGAGATCTTTACAGCTGTAGACAATAGCATTAGCAAAAGTGCAATTGAATATAAAAAAAGTATAAAGAGGATAATTGCTCACATACAAGAACATCGTATAAACGAAAATGTACAAGAAATTGAATATATGCAAATGATTGAAGGACTTGAAGAAATACATATTGAAGAAACTGAACAACCAATAACGCTAAATGAATCTGATATTTTTGAAGACGAAGAATTTGAAGTTTTTGAAGTTGAAGAAACATTTGAAGAAAATGAATATAATGCTGTCTTTAATGAAATTGACAGGGAGGACTAATTATGAATGTAAATCAAAGCTTTTGGACAACCAATAGAAAGTCTACATATAACAAAGTTAATCTACATGATACTCAAATAGATTATGAAAACTGTAAAGATAAAGTTCAAACATATATCTCTGAAAATGCTTCTGAGTTTTATATAAGTTCTAATTTATCACATGAAGAAAGAAAGAAAAGACTAATTGATTATATATTGGAATACTTAAACATTTATAAACCTATAGTTAGTGGTTATATAGAAGCAGGTGAATTAAATCAAACACTATTAAGTCAAAAATTAATTGATGATATAACTAACCATGGATTCTTAACCGAAGCAATGAGGGATGATACGATAACAGAAATAAGGATCAACGAAGGATGTACTCCTGGTGGTATTTGGATAGAAAAGCACGGGAAGTCATTACCTTTAACAGATTCCTTCACAGGAGAGTATTTATATTTTAAATCACCTGATGAAGTAGATAAATTTATAAATAACCTTTTAAAATATTCAAAGATATCAATGTCTACAACAGATGCTATTGTAAATGGTTCAACATTAGAAGGATATAGGGTTGCAGCAGCGGATTCTTCGGTTACAGCAAGAACTAAGGATATCTTAAACAAAACATCAACTTGTGTTATTCGTAAATTTAGTGGTCGTAAAATGACACTAAGGGATTTAGTAGCTGTTAAAACAATTTCGTCAGATATGGCTAAATTTTTATCAGTTTTAACAAAAGTAGATTTAACTTGTGCTGTAATAGGTTCAACCGGTAGTGGAAAAACAATAACTTTACAAGCAATATTAGAAGAAACTCCATTGAATAAGCGAATAATACTAATTCAAAATCCACCAGAAATAGATATGTCGGCAGTTGACGAAAATGGCGTTTTGATAAGAGATATAGTTACCTGGGAAGCTAAAGAATTCAAAGGAGAATTAGCTAAAAGAGCTTCTTCGCCAACATATCCTCATTTAATGGATCATTCTTTAAGGTTTACTCCATATGTTTTCGTATTTGGCGAATTAAGAATGGATGATCAATTTGTATTATCAATGAAAGCTTCAAATACAGGACATAACTTTTATACTACATTCCACTCTAAAACTGCAGAAGATGCACTAAATAGATATGTTACTGCTTGTTTATCAGGTGGTAATGGTTCTGAAAATCTTGTTTTAGAAAATGTTTGTTCTAATATCAACTTTATTATTTCGCAAAGAAGATTAGCTGATGGAACAAGGAAAGTTATTGGTATAGATGAAATTTGCGGTATAGAGGTTGTTGATGGCTATGCTAAAGCAAAAATCAATCCTATATTTAGATTTATTCCAGATGAGTCAAGGGAAAAAAATAAAGACGGTACCATTAAAGGTGTTCATGCACAAGTAGGAACAGTGTCAGAACAAACAAAAAACTTATTACTACTTTCTGATGCTACCCAAGAAGAGTTTAATATAATCAATAGAGTAATAATAGATAATCCAATTGTCAGCGATTATGAAATATCATAAGGGAGGTAAAAATGATTGAATTTATTGTTGTAATAACGATACTTTTTCTTTTCAGAATAATCCACGTTATCACTGATGTTAGTATATTTGAGTTAATAAAAGAATTATTTAATGATTTAATTTCATTGTTAAGTAAAAAGACATATAGAAACCATAGAAAAAATCAAGAACGATTTGCTTTAATGAACAAAGAAGAAAAAGAAAAAAGCAAAAAATTTGCCCTTAATACATCTATTAATGAAATATTGCTTGATTTAGGATGGAAATCAAAAAATATTACTGTTGAAGCTTTTAACACCTTTATTTTAATAGTAAGTATTTTAATAGGAATCGCTATTTATCTAAATATTTCAAACTTATTATTAACTATTTTAAGCAGTTTAATAACTATGATTTTGATATATGCAGTAACTTTTCTATTATCAAGAATAAATCATACTCGAAGAAAAATTGCTTTAATGGATGCAGAAGACTATCTATGTAGCAATATGTCATATGGACTTAAACAATCCATTGAAGAAAATGTAAGTATGATAGACGAAATAGTAAGAAGACCATTCGAAGAATTTTTAATAAGTATAGATGATAGAAATATAGATATTTACAAAGCAATAGACAATTTAAATGCAGCTTGCGGTGAGCAGTTTAATGATTTTTGTGATAAATGCAAAAGTTATGAAAAGGAAAGAAGACCAGGGATGGAAAATAATTTTCAATATAATATTTCAAGAAATGCATTTATAAGAGAACTTGATAGAAAATGTGCTAAAAGTTTCGATAAGATGAATAAGAATTTCTTCTATTCTATTGGAGTAATACTAATGTTTGTATTATACAACATCTTGTCATATACAGATATGAGGGAATTTTATTTTTCTGCAGTAGGTAAAATTGTTTTAATTCTATACTTTTGTATAAGTTCAATAACTTTTATAGTATTACAATATGTACAGTCTAAGCCTTTTAGATATGGCAAGTAAGGAGCTGAAGCATGGGTAAAGTCATATTAATAATAGCATTATCTATTTTAATACTTACAATGCTATTTAAAAAGATATGGTCCTCTTTGTTTATTGGAAAAGAAAAGAGTGAACCTAAAGAATTGTTAAAGAAAAGAATAGATAAAGTTAATAATAATTTAAAAACAGACAAAAAAAGTAAATTCAAATTAATGAAAAACATTGTTATAACAAAAAAAAGAAATACCCCTATATTTGGTTTGTCAGATAAAAAAAGAGAAGAAATAAAGTTTTTATTAGAAAATGTAATTCATAATGGGAGTTCTACAATAACTCCTGAAGAAATACATTTTGATCAATTAACTTATGCAGGAATTTACATTTTTATATGTTTACTAATTTCAATTAAATTTCCGATTGCAATTGTTGCATTAGTTTTTGTTAAGTTGATTTACAATATTCCTGTAAAAAACTTACGAGAAAAATACAATAAAAATATACAAGAAATAATGTTTCAGTTTCCAGACTTCTATGATTCAATATATTCTCAATATAAAAAAGGGGATATAAATGTTTTATTATCAGATGTTATAACATCTTTTTTACCTATAGCTAATAAGCCTTTTGAAAAGATGTTAAAAAGAGTATTAATAGACTTAACATCCGGTGAAGATTATGCTCTAAAAGAATTAGATGCAAGACATTCAAATCCTATAATACATAAATTTTGTTCAATAATGAGATTAAGGTTAAAAGGTGATGAAGCAAGCCAATTGGCAATGCATACATTTAGGGAGTCTTTACAAAGCGATGTAATGGATTGGATGGTAACAGATTTAGAGAAAAGAGAAACTTTTGCAGCCAGACTAACATATGTTATGGTAATTGTGATGTTCTCAGTTGCGGTAGTTATATTCTATGCACAGTTCTTAAAAATGGCAATCTAATAAAGGCAGGGTAAAAAATGGATTTATTTAAAAAAGTAGCAAAGATGTTTCTATTTATGATAGTTATAACTATGATTTTTACGGTAATTATGTGGGGAGTTATAATTGTAAATTCAAACAATCTAATAGAGAGCAAACTAACTGAATTAGTAATAATAGTGTCTGATGAAAACTGTCTTTCTGATACAGGTGGAGTAAATAGTACATTAGCAATATTTAATACCTATTTAGAGTCATCGGAAACGAGTTGGTTAAAGTTTAATACTTCAGGACATAACGGTGATCCTGGTAAGCGAATGGATTATAGAATATCAGCTCAAGCACCTTCTCCTATTATTGGGAAAAGAAGCGATATTCCAAGCAGTTTTGATGTTTCTTATTATGTAGGTGGTTTAAATAATAGTACTCCTTACTTTAATTACTCAGATGCACCTCAAAGAGGGGAAGTGATAAAAGTTTCTTTAACTGGATATGTGTGGCTACCTTTAATGATGGATACGAATAACGTTGGTAATACAGTTGAAACAGGAGACAATCAATTGGGAGTAATTCTACCAATAAGGAAAGTTTACAATACAATGGGACTAAGGTTTTATAAAGGGAAGTAGGTGTTAGATTGAACTTATTTAGAAATGTCGCATTAGCTTTTATTATTGTAATAGCTATAAATATTGGTTTAAGTATGGCAATTGAAGCAGTTATGATTTCTACAGAATTGCAAACAATTAAAACCAGTATGAAAGTTGCAAGTAGTGATGCATTAAATAGATTTGAAGTAACAACTTTTTCCGGATTTGACGATAATTTAAAAGAAAGTTTTGACATAAGAGATAGATTTGATAGGAATGATTATTTAGATTATTTAGATGAAATACAAAGACAAGCTATTCAAAAGAACATTTATGAAGGTGATATAAAAATTATTAATGAGTATTTAAAAGATGAATTAGCTGCTTATAATGTTAAAGATAATATTTATGCTCCATATGCTTTTAGATGGACATTTTTAGAAGAAAGAAGGCTTGAAGAACAGTTTAAGGAATCACTAATTAATCTCATCAATGAAAACTATAAAAAGGCGAACAATAATTATAACGTAGACATCGGTTTAAATGACATTGATGTAAAAATAGATGGGCCATACTTAGTTGACTTAGCAAGTAGTCAAAATGAAAGTTCAGTTGACCACATTACATATATGCAAGTATTTGGTACGCCACGCAGAGAAGCTATTGGCATGGTGGATGATTTGCAAAACATAGAAAGTTTTTATAATTATATGATAGTTTATGATGTTAAATTTACCGTAAACAAGTGGAGACATCATACAATGACTCCGATGTTTAGACAAAGCAATTATTTTAAATTCACTAATAATTCAAATTATTTAAATGATTTAGATCAATTAATAGTTGAAATAAAAGAACCAATAACTTTTAATAAAAAATATGTTGTTATAAATTAAAGGGAGGGAATATGAGTAATTTAGATACCTTAATAGGGGAAAGAATTAGTAACTTAGACATGAAGATATATCATACAATTAACGATTATATGGTTGGAAATAATTATGTAAAACCTGAGAATATTCAAGCTATCCACGACAAAGTTAACAAACTGAATTATAAAGAAAAATCATGGATAGGATTTGAAATAGCAGCTTTTGAATTAGGTTTTATTACAGAAAAAGATTTAATAGAGATTATAAGTGATTATAGAAACATTGGAGTAGTTACAAAAGATGAAATTAATAAAATGAGTTTTGTATTTGATAATTTTAGTTATGAACTTTGCAATAAGTATAAATTTGTAGAATACATAAGTAATGAAAGTAAATTAGGTACTATATTGATATTATCTTCATTTAGCAACACTAATGAGATGAATGAAATGTTAAAAAGAAAATACTCAAATTTCAAAATTAGATATACAATTCCTAAATTCATTGAACAAATTTTAAAAGATCAGCAATAGTTGGTCTTTTTTTCATTTACATTGATATAACATCAATATTGTGGTATAATTTAAGAAAAATTCGGAGGTCATTAATGCCTATAGCATTTATAAATAAAATAATACAACGATTAATTTTGTTATTTATAGTTCTTGTATTTACAATTGTTTTTACAGGTGGATTTAATTTCTTCACAATAGTAGGAATACTGTTTTCTTTGTTTTTATGCTATGAAATATACTTAATTGTTTCTTGTTATAGTAAGCAAAATTACGATGTAGTTTATGGAACGTGTATAGAATTAGAAAAGTCCGGATATAGAAATCAGTACAACAAAGGTACATTTGAACATAAAGATGGACAATTCTATATGATAACTACTAAAAAAGACAGATTATATCTTAACGCAAAATATGTTTTCTATGTAAAGAAAAATACAAGCCAAATTACCCAAACTAATATAATTGCATGGAACAGATCAGATAATGCTCCAGAAGAAAACTTAGGAGGAATAGAATGATTAAAAGAATAATTTTACTTTTTATAATAATTCAACTATTATCTTTTAATCTTGCTTATGCAGATACAGTGGATGACTTAAGAGAACATTTGAACTTTCGAAGTCCTGAATTAATATTTGATAATATAAAAAAGGTCAATGAAGTAGTAATGTTAGAAATGCTATCATATGAAAAAAATATAGTAAGATATACCGAAAAAACAAAAGAGTATTCAGAGCTATCATCAATAATAGATACACAATTTTACAACTTTGCATATGATTTTAAAAAAGGCAAAGATGCAGAGAATATAATTAAACAATTAAAAGACATTAATGAAAATATGGATTTATTAGCTACTTATAAAGAAAATGATGTAATTATAGACGTATCTTACAAGGAACATATAGTTGAACAAGAATATCAGATTGAAAAAGAAGTAATAATTGCAAACAAACCTTTTGATATCGGAATAGCATATAACATAGCACCGCCATTAGTCATGGATGAGTTCATAATTAGTTCAATGTTTGGATATAGAATAGATCCTTTTAATTTTACGAGAGTAAGTATGCACAGAGGGGTTGACTATGTAGCAACAACAGGAACTCCTGTTACCTCACAATGGAATGGAACTGTAGCTTACACAGGAAACAACAAAAGTTATGGAAAACATATAGTAATATCACATGGTAATGGATTGGAAACAAGATATGCACATTTAAGCAAAGTGCAAGTTACAGCAGGACAAAAGGTTCGGCAATGGCAACGAATAGGGGAAGTAGGAAGTACAGGAGAAAGTACTGGTTCGCATTTGCACTTTGAAGTAATCCTTGATAATGTTTTGATAAATCCGGTGTTAATACATAAAAATGGCTATAGTATTTTAAATAAATTTATAGACCAAGTGTTTATTGATAATCTTCCAGATATGGACACAATAGAAAATAATTTAGCTAATATTTATGATATTATTATGTCGCCTGACTTTGTTGGAAGTAGAATTGAAATAATAAACGAACTTGATAAGTTATTAAAACAGAAGTTAAAAGAAAATCCAATTACCGAGTTAACTTTAGAAGGTTTAAGTGATTATGAAAGATTTTGGACACCTATCATTAAAGAAAGGTCTACAAATGAAGTAATTATACCTGAAGGTAATAATGTAATCATGGCAGAATTTGAGCCAGAGTATGAAGATAAATTAATTTATACTCCAATTATTATACCAAAAGAATTTATTGATAATTTGCAGCTTGAGAAAATAGATGAAGAAATAATAGAAGAGGAATAAAACAATATTGACATTAGGGGAAAAATGATGTATTATAAATATATATTTATTTTGTTTTAGAGGGAAACCTCAATTATTTGTTAAGTTAAAAAATTCAAAGCAATTTTCACGCCATTTTGTGGCAGTTGGGAGTTGCTTTTTTTATATAGAATTACATTAAGTAACAGCTCTGGCTGATTATATAGATAATTATTTTAAAAGGAGAGAAATATGGAAAACAACTACATTAGTAACCAAATTACCAAATATCAAACTAACAAAAAACTTATTGCTTTTACAGATAAGCTTGTTTTAGCCACTGTAGAACAATACGCAACCATACACTCTGCCGGTGGTAAATCTGGTAATTTCCCATCAAGAATAGGAGTGAATTTGTTAGATTATAGTAAGGGTACAGGAGATAAAACTATTCAATTAGCAGTAAATCTTTCTGTCCAGGACATTGCTTGGCTTAATGAGAATATTAAAAAAGTTGTTTGGACAAATGGTTCATTTGAGTGGAATCAAAGTAAAATTCAAGCAGTAAAAAAAGGTAGTGATGGTCGTGCACCAGTGACATCTATTAAAATAAATAGGTCTCCTAAGGATGCACAAGGAAACGTTAAAAATTTGCAATGGTATGTTAATATTGCTAATGGTACAGGAATACCGCAGGAAACATCAACAGGCGGTATAATGTGTGGCAAAGGAACCTTTCAAAAAATTTCCGAAGCTTTTATTAATTTAAGGGATGAAGATATTTATAAATGTTTCTATGATGTAGTGGCTTATATTAATTTATGGCAATTGTCATATGGCATACCTAATATAAAACTTGCAAACACAAAAAGAAATGAAAGAGGATAGAGGATAAACGATAAAAAGCTTTGTATTAAATAATATAAAGCTTTTAATTATTTTTTAGAAGGAGAAAAGAAGATGAAAATAAAAATGTTTAGAGATGACTTTACAGAAAGTGCTGACAATGAATTAGAATTGGCAAAACTTGTTGGCTTAATGGAAAGTGATTCAAGTTGGTTAGAACAAATAAATTCACAAGATATAAGAATTAGTGCAATGGAAAATCTTCCTTTACTTGCAGAAGAAATAGGTAAAGAAGTTAATCTATCTGCAGAAATTATTGAAGATACAATGCTAAATACAAGACTCTTTATTGATTTAAATGACGGTAGAGGTAGAATACCTTTAAGAAACACCGCCATAAAAGGTCTTTTAGAAACAGCAAAAATCAATGGTAATGCATTAAGTAGAATTACTACAGAAGAATTTGCTGATATTGTTAATACTTGTTTAAAAGTTGCTAAAGGAAATTCATTAGTTCTTTTAAGAAATGACAAAGTATCTGCAGTTTTATCGGATGAAGGTAATGGATATTCTGTTTTGGAAATGTCTGAATTATTGAGAATTACAGGTGAAAAACTGAAAAGTAGATTTGATGATTATGATTTCATAGATGGTTCATTGAGTCATGAATTTATGATTGCATTATATTCTTTTCCGAAATATCAAGCTGAGATACAACGCTTATATGACGAACTTTTAGAAAGTGAAAGTGTATATAATAACGATATAATCCCTGCATTAAAATTATACACTTCAGATGTTGGTATTTGTGGGGTTACGTTAGTGCCAATACTCATAACAAGAAGAGGAATAGCAATCAGAATTACAGATGACTTGAAAGTTCCTCATAAGAGGGGAGCTACGCTTGAAAAGTATGAAGAAAATGTAGATTTAGTATTTGCTAAATTTGTAGATGCAGTAACAAAATTTGCAGAACTTTCAAGTATTGAAATAAAGAATCCTATAAATGCTATGAAAATGGCGTGTAAAAAAGCAGGATTACCAAAGAAGATTTCTTCAGAAGCTGTGGATGAGTTTAGTAATTATATTCAGCCTGGAGAGAGTTCAAATGCTCATGACATTTATTTAGCTATAAATGAAATATTATTCTTATCTAAGGTTAATGGAGCAAATGCAAAAGATCTTTGCAGATTAGAAGAAATGGTATCAAGATGTTTACATTTTAATTGGACTGAACTTGACGTTTTCGGTGAAGTTCAATGGTAAAGAAGAGTAATCAAAAGATTACTCTTTCTTATATATATGTAGGAGGATGAAAATAATGGCAAGGTACAAGGTAATATTAGAAATTGAGGACACAACTGATAGTTACAATGAGTCACAAATCGATGAAGCTATAAGGAATGGTTTAGAATATTTAGAAATTGAAGTTTTAGATAGCAAGCCTTTTGAATTATTACAAGGTTAGTTATTAAAAACACTATTATAAAATATTAGGAGGTTGTTTAATGCCAAATGTAGGACAAATGACAATAGAAGAAAGTAAAGTTTTATTTACCAATGTTGATGTTGTGGTAGATGTATCAACAATTACTAATGAAGAATGGTTGGATTACAGAAGGTCAGGTATAGGCGGTTCAGATGTCGCAGCTATATACAATATTAGTAAATGGTCAACTGCTCAAGATATATATAAGCAAAAGAAAGGTATTGAAGTAAAAATAGATACTAATAAAGATAAAGAATTCATATTTGAATATGGACATCTTATTGAACCTTTGGTAGCAAATGAATTTGAAAGAAGAACTGGTTTTGACGTTATAATAGACACTCATATGTACAGAAGTCGTAAATATCCTTTTATGATATGTGATGTTGATAGAGTTGTTTTTCTTCCGGATGGTTCTATAGCAATATTGGAATGTAAAACTACAACTGAGTTTAACAAAGATGCATGGGAAGGTGGAGCTATTCCTAAACCGTACAAGCTGCAAGCAATGCATTACATGGCAACATTAGATGTAGATGTTTGTTATATAGCCTGTATCTATGGAAATACACCGAATGAATTTATATGTCATAGAATTGAAAGGGACTTAGAAGAAGAAAAGGAAATGATAGAAATAGAAAGAAATTTCTGGGAAAATCATGTGTTGGCAAATATAGAACCGGCACCTTCAAATAATGGTTTGTTAGACATAGAAGTTTTTCGCAAATATTCTGGATATGCAGATCCTTCATTGCCTGTGTATTTGTTTGACAAGTCAGATTTAGAACCTGCCAAAGAGATTATTGACTTAATGGAAATGAAAAGTCAAAAACAAAAAGAAGTTAAAGATATAGATGATGAAATTAAAAAGAAATCACTTTTCTTTATAGAAAAACTTAAAAACAATATTGAAGGTGAAATCATTATTAACGATGATCATTACTTAGAAGTTAAACATTCACCAAGGTCTTATACTAAAACTGATTTAGAGAAATTACGACTTGTATATCCTGATGCATATAGTGAGGTAGTACAAGTAAATCCTGAAAATAGTAGAGTTTTTAGTATTAAACAGAAGAAGAGAAAAAAACTAAAAGTAAAGACTAAAAATTAAGTAATCTTGACATAAATGAAAATATGTTGTATTGTATTAATAGACATATTTTTAGAAGTGACATTATTTTTTAAGTTTAGAAACAAAGCAATCATTGTGCCATTCCCCCGGCTTGTGATTGCTTTTTTATTTTTAAGAGAAGGAGAGAAAGAGTATGAGAAAAACAAATCTAATAGGACATAAAACCATTAATAAGGCATTAAATATAAGCTTTTGAATAAATGGTTAAGAAAAGCAAAAAAGAGAGTTAAATTGGAAAATAACGCCTTTAGGCAAGGTAAAAGGAAAGGAGTTATATGAGAGCAACTTATTTAAAGACAATTTATGTAAATAGAGACAATAACTTCACTATTGCATTATATAAAGCTGAAAAGGATAGTGAAAATGAGTTGCCTGTTGAGATTGTAAGAGAAGGTGGTGTATTTACTGCAATTGGAGAAGATTTGCCACAATTTAAACATATCGTTATTAGCTTCAGTGGTAAATGGAAAAACAGTGAGTATGGTCTTCAATTTAGTGTAGATAGTTTTGTAACAGAAAAACCGTTGAACAAAGAAGGAATAGTTATCTACTTGACGAGTAGTAATATAAAAGGAGTAGGAGAAAAAACTGCAGAAAAAGTCGCTGACGCTTTTGGTGATGACACATTTGATGTTATTGAAAATAATCCTGAAAAATTATCAAATATTAAAGGGATTTCAAAAAAAGCTATTGATTCACTAATAGAGTTTGTGAAAGAAGATAAAGAAGCAAGAGAATTGATTACTTTTTTAGGAAAGTACGGAGTAAACAGAAGTAAAAGCATTCTAATATATAAAAAATATGGAGAGGATGCTTTAGAGATCGTAAAGAAAGAACCCTATAAGATGTGTGATATTCAGGGTATTGGCTTTTTAACAGCAGATGAAATAGCGTGTAGTTTAGGAAGTAAGGTAAATGATCCTTATCGAATGTTGTATTTAGCTCAACATATAATCGCAACTGAAGAATCTTTAACAGGAAGTGTCTGTTTCCCATATTTGGACATATCCAATAAGATGCGTGAATATGTTTTAAAATTAAATAGAGTAGCTGTAAATAGTGAATATTGTTTAAAAATATTAAAAAGGGCTATAAAGAGTGATTATTTGGGATTTACCTCAAATATGATATATCAAAATAAATCACTACTCTATGAAAAGGAAATAGCTAATAATACTATGAGACTTTCTTTTTCAAATCCAGTACTATCTATGGATAGTATGAATTTTGATAAAATGATTCAAGAATTTGAAAGGTTGAATAAAATAAAATTAGCTGTTAAACAAAAAGAAGCTGTAAAAAATGTTTTTGGTAAAGGATTAAGTGTGATAACAGGAGGTCCTGGTACCGGTAAAACAACTATAGTAAAAGCAATATTATACATTTTCGAACAAATAAGGGAAGAAGATGATGATATCCCACTTCTTATGGCTCCGACAGGAAGGGCCGCAAGAAGATTATCAGAAACTACTAACCAATCTGCTTCTACAATACATAGTAGATTAAATATTTATGGGGAAGACGATGATTACGGGAATGAACTTCTATATGAAAAAATTATTATAGTTGATGAGTTTTCAATGGTTGATCAATATGTCTGTTCTAAACTACTATCAAGAATAGCAACAGGCTCTACTGTAATATTGGTAGGCGATAAAGACCAATTACCTTCGGTTGGGCCAGGAAATGTATTATATGACATTATAAGATGCGGTAAGATTCCAGTTACAAAACTAATTGACATATACAGGCAAGATGAAAATAGCACAATAGCAAAGAACTCAGCTTTAATTAAGCAAGGAATTACAAATTTAAAATATAATGATACAGATTTTAGGTTAATTGAAACAAATACTCCTGAAATAACTAAATCTACCATTGTAAATATCTACAAACAAGCAGTAAAGGAAGATGGAATAGACGGAGTAATACTTTTAACACCAATGAGGAAAAAAGGTAGTGTATCAGTTAATGAATTAAACGACATTTTACAAAATGAAATAAATCCAAGGGTTACAGATTCTCCTACATTTAAAACAAATGGAAAAGAATTTCGAATTCATGACAAAGTTATGAAAAATAAAAATGGTGGAGGAATCAACAATGGTGATACAGGGTTTATTCTTGACATTTTCAATAATGATGATGACCAGTTAACTGTAAAAATTGATTTTAGTGGTACGGTTGTTGAGTATTGTAAAGAAGATATGGAGAAAGTTGATTTAGCTTATGCTACAACAATTCATAAGAGTCAAGGTAGCGAATATGATACAGTAATAATTGCTATTACTAATGAAAGCAGGATAATGTTGCAGCGAAAGTTAATTTACACTGCAATAACAAGAGCTAAAAAAAGAGTGATATTAATAGGACAAAAAAACGCAATTAATTATTCAATAGTGAATAACAGATTTGCAAAACGAAACACTCTATTAGCTGATAGAATTGTTAGTTGTTTTAAGATCAAAACTGCATAAAGTAATTGACAATAGTGAAATTTTGATGTATTATATAAATATATTATTATTTTCACTTAGCACAATTACTATTTATTAAGTTTAAAATACAAAGCAACTTTTATGCCTTTTGGCAGGAGAGTTGCTTTTTTATTTTAAAAATTAACTTTATGTAACAGCTTATGGCTGATAAATAGATATTAAATTTTTATAAGGAGAGAAGAATGGAAGAAATGAGAAATGTACCAAAAAATTACAATGTAGAGGGATTTAATCCAGAAAATCATTTGATTGATTTAGTCTCTAAAAGTGATCCAAACAAAATAGAAAAGTACCTGCCTGTAATGTGGAGAAAAACTTGGTTTCGTTTAGTTTTTCCAAATGGAAAAATTGATACAAGATTCGAGTATAATCCTCAACTTCAAGCAATTATAACAACTGCTACTGTTTATAAAGATTCAGATGATGACTCTAAAAACTTTTTAGCTAAAGATGGAGGGATTAAGTTTATCAGAAGGGGTGAATTTATTAATGAAACCTGTGTTCAAGAAGCTATAACAATAGCGGTTGGAAGAGCATTAGGTTCAGCAGGATTTGGTTCGCAATTTTGCGGGCTTGATGATGGAGATACAACTATTCCTGTAGAAGCAGGGGTACCATGGATTGAGCAAGATATTTTTCAAGATGCAAGTGAAGAAGGGCATATATTTGGCAATACTGATTCAGCCCCAACTAAACAAGTTGAAAATATGCCAAAAGAAAATAAAGAACCTGTAAAGTCAAAACCAGTCAACAATCCAAAGGTTACTAAACCAATAATCAATGGTTCGGTAAATAATAGTGAAATTAAAACTGTTGAAGATGCGAAAAAATACAAAATTTCTTCAGGCCAACATGCAAATAAATTTTTAGGCGAATTGTTTGCAACAGAACCAAAAACAGTTGAATGGTATGCACAGAAATATTCAGGTAAAGATGAAAATCTAAAAGTGGCTGCAAAATTGATAGTAGAAAAAGCAAGTTAAGAGAGGAGTTTTCCTCTCTTTAAAGGAGGGAAATATATGGCTTTACCATTCTCAATATTAGATGTGACAAACTTATTAGGTATAATGCCAAGAAATAATAAAATAATATCTAATTGCTATGACATTAATTGTCCATTTTGTGGAGACGATAAGTATCATCTTAATGTTAATCTTTCTAAAGGTGTATGGAGATGTCCTAAATGTGGTGAATTCGGTAATGCAATAACTATGTATGCTAAATATAGAGGTATATGCAATCAAGATGCATATGCAGAAATCATAGAAGGTTTAAATTTAGATCATCTTGACAAGATAGAATTCCAGAAGAGAGCTAAAAAAAGAGAAGTTGAAGAAAAGAAAATATTAAAATCAGAAAGAAATCCAAAAGGTGACAGAGAATATAATCAAGTATTTTCAGCGTTATTTAAATTACCGGAACTTAATCTTTTACCAGAACATTATGAACATCTTATAAGTAGAGGAATTAGTGAAATTGATATTATAAGAGCTAATTACAAAACAACACCTAAACCAGAGTACGCTTATATTGTGGCTCATAAATTAATGCAACAAGGGTTAGTTTTAGAAGATATACCAGGATTTTACGTTGATAAATATCGAAATGTTATCAAATATCTAAAGGAAAATTTAGAAGATAATTCTGAAGAAAATATGAAAAAGTATATTCCATATAAGAAAAATGATGAATTATGGGCTTTTAATTGTTACTATCAAGGAATAATCATTCCTACAAGGGATTTGTTGGGTAGGATAGTATCTACACAAATTAGAAAAATGAATACGGATATTAAAAAAGACGAAAAAGAAATGAATAAATCTAAAAAGAAAAGTCCAAAATATGCCACGGTATCAAGCAAATATCTTCATAAAGGGGTAAATGCTTATACCAAGGTACATTATGTAGGTAGATTTTATGATTACCCTGAAACTGTTTATTTAACAGAGGGAGCGTTAAAAGCAGATATAGCTAACGCTTTAACCGGATTACCCTTTGTAGCAATAGCAGGCGTAAATAATGAACAAGCTGTATTAGAGTTACTGACCAACTTAAGGAAATTAGGAATAAAAACTATTGTAGAAGTATTTGACATGGATAAGTACACTAATATGCATGTTGGAAAAGCAGTTAATAAAATAAGAAATCAAATAAAAGAGCAGGATTTTAATTTAAAAACAATTAAATGGGATCCTAAATACAAAGGGATTGATGATTATCTTGCTATGAGATTATTAATCCATTAAAAAACTTTAAAAAGGGGACAGTGATGTCCTTTTTTTTTGCAAAAAATAATTTCTTTAATAAGTAAAACAGGATTTGATATAAAAATTATAGACAAGTACGATAACACAACAAGTTGACAAATAGTAAAATTTGATGTATACTAACTGAAGAAACGGAAAATTTGTGTTACCATAGAAATAAGCATGGTATCAATAAAATCTGACATTAGAAATTTAAATTTAAAGAAAGGAGATTCTAATTGTGGCACATATAATAGGTGTAGATACAGGTAACAAATCAATAAAAACGATTAATTGTCATTTTGCTGCAGGTTTAAAATCTTTTAACAATAAACCCCCCTTAATGAACGAATGGTTATTATTTAACAATAAATACTACATACCAACAAATCAAAGAGTTACTTATTTAGAAGATAAAACACAAACTGACGAATACTTTATATTAACGTTATTTGCTATATCCAAAGAGGTAAAAGCAAGAAATCTTGAAATTAGTAAATTTGAAGATGTAATATTATCTGTTGGTTTACCACCAAGTCATATAGGAAGATTGGGTGATGAGTTTATAAAGTATTTCAAAAAAGGGTTCGTAAATTACGAATATAATGGTGAGAAATTTTCTATAAACTTAAAAAATATATTGCTATTTCCACAGGCTTATTCGGCTATAGTACCAGATTTTGAAAGATATAGGGAAATAAAAAAAGCATATATTATTGACATAGGTGGATATACAACTGATGTAATATTATTAAACAATGGACAACCCGATTTAACATTTTGTGAATCTTTAGACTTTGGAATGATACATTTGTTTAATATTATAAAACGTAAAATAAAACTGGAATATGGAAATATACCAGACGAAATGCAGATTGACAATACCCTTGAAACCGGTGAAGAAATCTATGGTAATATGTCTAAAATTATAGAAGAAGAAGCTGAAATTTACATTGATGAACTATTTAGAACGTTGGTAGAAATGGGAATCGATTTAAAGTTATCGCATTCAATATTTATGGGTGGTGGTTCTTTAAGATTAAAAAGGTTTATAGACAAATCATCTTTAATAGGAAAAAAATATTTTATCAAAAATATTAATGCCAATGCTGTAGGTTATGAATTATTAGCTAAAAAAATTTATAAACAAGGAGTTGCATAGAGTTGTCTAAGAAGTTTCCGAATAGATTCAATATTGAATTCAAACAAGAAAATCCAACACATACTAAAGCAATGAAAATATTGAATAATTTTCGAAACAAAACAGATATTGTTGCATTAGCTATATGTGCATATAACGAGAATTTACATAAATCAAACAAAAGCAATAATTCAAACGGTGATATTGAAAAGGTATTAAATACAATAATGCCTGACATCTTAGAAGAAAGTTTAAAAAAGGTATTAGGTAGTGGAGAGTTTAATACAGTCTTAGCAAAATACAGCACTAAAGAAGAAATGGTTGAAATAGAAACAATTGATGTTGATGCAGCAGACATTGAAGAAAAAATGGCTATTAATGATTTAAATATTGAAAAAATAAATACAAAGGAAAATTATAATTCTGAAATTATTGATATACATAGCAGTGAAATTGATTCGGATATAATACAAGGGTTAGCTAATTTCGGAATTAAATTTAATACTACGGAGGATTGAAATTGAATAAAAAATCACTTTTAAAAACAAAATATAAAAAAGCACTTAATAGTAAAAACTATCGGCACATAACAAAAATAATAAGCTTTTCAATTGTTCTGTTAATAACCATTAATTATACAGCATACGCAGCTCAACCAACTGTTACACAAAACATGAATATATTTCAGGCTGCAACTGCTATAGGAAGAGAGATTTATAACAATATTAAAGGGATAGTTACTCTATTTGCTGCCATCGCAGGTGCTATATGCGGATTTCTATATATGACATCACAAGATGAAAGAAAAGTTGAAGGTGCAAAAACATGGGGTAAAAGAATTGTTATTGGTTGGATCATAATCAATGGTTTCGGACTAATTGTAAATACTCTTCAAGGGTGGTTCGGTTCAGCAGGATGGACTCCATAATAAAAAAGCTTTAAAAAGCTACAGCTAAAGCTGTAGCTAATTTTTTAAGAAGAAAGGACAAAACTATATGTTAGAATGGTTAATTACTAATTTAGCACAAATAGGGGTTAATACAGTTAGTGGAATAGCACAGACCGCTTTAGTAGATATAGGATGTGACTTAACCATGTTTGAAAGTTTGTTTCCTAAAATAAATAATGTAGACACTCTTGAATTTTTATTTGTAGTATTGCAATCAGTAGCAGTAGCATTTATCTTTCTTAATATAATATGGCAATCATTTAAATTAATAGGAAGTGGTTTAGGTATGGAAGCTGAAGATCCATTAAAGCTAATAGTTAAGTCATTTGTCGCTGTATTGCTTGTTATAAAAGGAAGGGACTTGCTTGAATTAGGGCTTGATGCTATGAACATACCATTTCAAGATGTTATAAATTCTCACTCATTAGTATTTCTTGATAATTTTAATTATACAAGTCTTGATAGTAAATTTGCATTATTACAAATTGCATTTCCTGTTGTCGGAGTTCCGGTTGATATTATCTCTACAATAATAGTTGCAGTGATGTTTATATTAATTTTATATAATTTTTTAAAACTCGTTTTAGAATTTTATGAAAGATATATGTTATTAGGTATAATTGTAATAAGTTGTCCATTGGGATTTATGACTTCTTGTTCATCAGCAACTGGCAATATTTTTAAAGCATGGGTTAGGATGTTTGTGGGACAGTTATTTATGTTACTTTTAAATGCATGGAGCCTTGTAATATTTATGATAGTTTGTTCTGAATTTGGCGGTTCAAGTAATACAAATTTAGTCTTTTGGTGTTTTGCTGTATTGGCATTAGCAAAGGTAATGCAAAAGATGGATACATACATGCAAAGATTAGGTATTGAAATAGGTGCAACAGGCGGTTCATTAATGGAAGGTATGTTTGTTGCTAAAATGATGACTCGTGATTTGATGAAATATTCAGGAATGGGTTCAAAAGGCGGAGGAATGCTTGGAGGACTTGCAGGTGGCGGTGGCGGTGGAATAATGGGTAATATGAAAAATGCAGCTGTCAATTTAGCTTCATCCACAATGAGTTCGGCAAAACAAGCTTCGAATTTATTTAATCAAAGAATGGGAAGAAATACGACTTCAAATGGCCCTTCAAGTAAAATCGCCGAAAAGCTTGGAAGTTTTACAAGTAATGTTAGTGATAAAACAAAAGGAATATCTGAGGGAGTAAAACAAGGATGGGATAAATTTGAAACAAAAGCTCCTAAAACTGCAAGTGGAATAGCAGCTGCAGGATTATTTGCAGGTTCGTTTTTAAAACAAAACTCTATACCTGGTAAAATGTATTCAAAATCAATGGCTAACAATATAAGTAAAAGTTTTAGTGGTATGAGTCAACAAGGCATGACTAATACTGATATGAAACATGATAGTAAAGTTAATAGTTATATGAATAAAGGTGGATTATCAACTGCTGAAAGATTAGTAAATAGTTCTTCAGATATATCTAATGAGAATATTGCTAAACAAGCTACAAGACAATTATTTGATAATGTGCCTTCAATGGAAAAATTCACAGATAATAAACCTTTAATAAACGGAAAAGTTGGAAGAGGTTGTATATCTTTTAATGATGGAGATATAGAACATAAACTATATTCACCTAAGAGTAATTTTAATACAAGTAGACTTAGTTCAGACCATACTGTAACAAAAGTAAAAAGCAATAATGGACAGACTTGGACACACGTGTCAAAACCTAAAGCGAACAACAATTCAAAACCAAAAACAAAAAATGATTATAAGAATTTATAGGTATGATTATGAGTGAAAACAATGATTTTCAAAAAATTAGCAACGGACTAAAGGATGCCAATACTATAAGAAAAACAGCAATGAAAGCTGCAGCAGGAAATTATGCAGGTGCAGCTTTTGAAGCTGCAAAAAATCCTATGTCAATTATAAAAGCGATTATTTTTATATTTGCCATACCGGTATTGGCTATATTAAGTTTGTTACTATTTCCGACCTTGATGTTTAGTACTGATATAACTGATTCACAACTTGCATATTTAAATGAAGATTCATTAGTAAGTTCAATAGGTAGTATTGATGATGTTATTAAAGAAGTATATGAAAACAAGAATAAAGAGGTAACAGATCAAATTGATGCTGAAATATTCATGTACAAATTAGTATATGATAATGTATTTTATGAGGTAAACAATCCATTAACTAACGGTGAATATTACGCATATAGAAGTTCATATATGAATTCAATATATAGTTTTTTAAGGGACAATCACAATAATCTATCATTAGCATCTTTTAAACAAGGATTAGAAAACAATATAGATAGTATTATAGATTATGAGTTAACAAGTAGCACTGTAGTTGTAAATGATGATGATACAACACAAATAACATTAGTTTATACTGTAAAAGAAATGGAACCAGATGAGGTAGCAAGAACTCTATATGGATTGACAGAAGGACCACCCGATAGACAAGTAGAAAGAGTCTCTGACATGGCAAATAACTTACTAAGCATCACAGATATAAATTTTGGAATGCAGGTCACAGGCAGCTTTAAAGATTTTACAAATAGTTGGATTGAAATGCATTCAGAGGAAGTTGATAAAACTTTAGTAGTTAATTTTACTCCTAATACAAAAATGATATCACCTACTACTGGATATATATCATCAAAGTATGGGTGGAGAATACCACCAACTATAACAGCAGGAGCCTGGCATAGTGGAATAGATATAGCAGGTTCTTTAAATACTCCTATTATTACTCCGGCTAATGGGGTTGTAATACGTTCAGGTAATCATAATTCTTATGGATTGTTTGTTATGATTTATCATGGGAAGTTATACGGTGTAAATTATTTTACTTTATATGCACATATGAATGAAATTAAATGTTCAGATGGTGATACATTAAATACAGGGGACACTATTGGATTAATGGGTTCTACAGGAGACTCGACAGGCGAACATTTGCATTTTGAAGTAAGAAAGAATACAGATACCTATAATCCTACAACATCCTTTAATATTCAATAAATTGGAGGTATAAATGAAAAAAGTAATAACTTTTAAGCATCTTTTTCTTTTTGCATCAACAATAGCAAATTTTGCTTTTTCAGCGTATATAACCAGTATAATAGTACAAGCTATGTTTAAATTTAATGACTGGATGTATTCAGGGAGATGGGCAAGCTTAGATGTTATGAGTTTTTTTAACAGTCTAAGTTTAAAACCTATAAACTCTATAGGTTATGCAACAAGTAATAAGATAAGCTCATTAGTAATGTTAGGTTTATTTCTAATTTTATTAATTTCTGTCGAACTAAAAATATTAAGAGTATATTCTACATATTCAAAAAGAGGAATACTTGACAAGGATAGAAATATAAGGTTTTCAGAAGATGGTGTTTATGGAACTGCAAATTGGGCAAATATAAATGACTTAAGAGAGAAAAATCTTATTGAGGTAAAAAACCCAAGAAAAACACAAGGATATATTTTAGCACAAAAAGATACATCAGGTGATAACCTAATAAGTATTAAGCCTAAGGCACATATAAATAATCATATAGCTGTATACGGAGCATCTGGTAGTGGTAAATCAAGAAAGTTTGTAAGAAACTACATTATACAAGCTGTTAAAAAAAGAGAAAGCTTGATTATTACAGATCCAAAAGGAGAAATGTTTGAAAGTACGTCACAATATTTAAAAGATAATGGTTATATAGTTAAAATATTTAACTTGGTTAATCCGGAACATTCTAATTCATGGAATTGTTTAAAAGAGATTCGTGGTGATGAATTACGAGCACAAATATTTGCAGATACAATTATAAAAAACACTTCTGGAAAAGAAGGCGATCCTTTCTGGGATAAAAATGAAATGAACTTATTAAAAGCGTTAGCAATGAGAGTAAATTTAGGTAGAGATTTTGAAGCAATAGGTGAACAAAATATGGGAACAGCCTATGATTTGTTAACAAAGGCTCAAGATGTTGCAAGTTTAGATAGATTGTTTGATAAAACAAGACTTGCTCCTTTACCAGACGGTTCTCCGGCTCCTGAATTAAAAGCTTTGAACCCATATGATATATTCAAGCAAGCAGGTGAAAATATCAGAGGAAATATAATAACAGGCCTTGGTACAAGACTACAAGTATTTCAAAACCAAATTATAAAAAAGATTACACAATTAGATGATATTGATTTAACTTTACCCGGGAAGAAACCTTGTGCATACTTTTGTGTAATGTCTGATCAGCACAGTGCTTTAAATTTCTTGTCCTCACTATTTTTCTCATTCCTATTTATTGATTTAGTAGAATACGCTGATAACAATGGTGGACAGTGCGATGTACCAGTTAATTTCCTTCTTGATGAATTTCCTAATATCGGAGCCATTGCAGACTTTGAAAAGAAAATTTCAACGGTTAGAAGTAGGGGTTTGAACATTGCTGTTATTTTTCAAGCAATTTCACAGCTTAAAAATCGATACCCATTTGATGTATGGCAAGAAATATTAGGAAACTGTGATACTCAATTATTCTTAGGATGTAACGATCATGATACAGCAAAGTATATATCTGAACGGTCCGGGATGGTTACAATTAAGGCTAATTCTTTAATACAAGAAAGAAGTAGTAAAATAAACCCTATTTATAGAAAAGGTATAAGGGAAAGTTATGGCGAAGGTAAAAGGGCACTGTTAACTCCAGATGAAGTTCTTAGGATGGATAACGAAAAATGTTTAGTTATTTTTAGGTCAAACAACGCATTATCTGCTTATAAATATGACTATTCATTACATCCTGAATCCAGAAAATTTAAGTCATTTCCTATTAACAAAGTTAAAAATATAAGGACCGTGAATAAAGAAGAAATTGCGGAACAAAGAATATTAGACTTTGAGAATTTAACAGATGAAGATAGTTTAAATAAGATTAAAGAAGCTAAATTAATTTTAGGCATTAAAGGTGAAATTATAGAAACAAAAGAGGATGAAATAGAAATAATTGAGATAGAAGATATTGGACAGTTAGAGATAAATAAAGAAGAAACAATAGAAGAATTAATACTAAATATCGAGGAAATCGAAGAAATACAGAAATACTTAAAAGAATCTGATAACATAAATAATAATATATTTGAAAAAAAAGATGTTAAAAAAGTCGAAAAATTAAACAATATTTATGATGAAATGATTATAGAAAAGTTTAGCCCAAATAAAAAAATTAAGAAAAGTATTACAAAAGACGGAACATTATTAAGTAAAAAATAAAGGGTTGAACAAATATAATGCTAATCATTGACATAAAGTAAAATATGTGGTAACATGATGACATATAAAAAATATGAATTTAAATTATTAAAGGAGGAAGGTTTTTTAACCGAATACAAATATGGCGAAAAAAAAGGCAACAGAAGTAGAAGTAAATAAAGAAGATATACCAGAAGAATCAAGCGATGATTTATTGGAAAAAGACATTGATGTTGATGATTTTGAAGACATTAACAATGACTTAGATTCAATAGTTCTTGAAGATGTTGAAGAAAAGGAAACTAAAGGAACAAAGAAAAAGGAAGCAGCAAAACTTACAAAGACCAGAACTGATGTAATGAATCAAGTAAGGGAAAAAGAGCAGGAACGAATTGAAAGAGCTTTAGAAAGAGAAGAAAGTGCTTTAAAATGGAGATTAGTTCAAGATGCTTTTCATACTAAAAAGTTAGTTAAAGGCTTTGTAATGGCTGTTGAAACAAAAGCAAATGACATGGTTGTTGCAATTATTAACTATAACGATTACAAAACAACTATACCTTTTAATGAAATGTTTATTGATCCTCCGATATACGATGCAGATTTGCCTGTTGAACAAAAAATAAGAAGAGAAAGACAAATACTATCTAAATTATTAGGAGCAGAGGTAAGTTTTATTATCAAACATGCTGATGTTCTTCAAGATAAAGAATACAATGTAAAAGAATATATAGTATTTGGTTCAAGAAAAGATGCACTGTTAAGGCAAAAAAGATATTACTATGGATTAAAAAACGGTGTAAGAAGAGTAAACGTTGATAAAAAAATCAAGAATGTTCCTATTGTATCTGTAGGGAAAGAAGCATTAATGGTTAATGTTTTAGGAATTGATGTTACTATGTCTAAAGGGCAGCTATCTTACAAATATATAGGTGCACTTAACAAAGAATATTTCGTAGGTGACAAAATCGATGTTATAGTAGAAGACTTGAAAGTAAATGATGATGGTGAAATACAATTATCTGTTAATCATAGAAAAACATTGATAGATACATTTATTAAAAATACTAAAAATTGCAACATAGGTGGTATGTATCGAGGAACAATAACTTACATTAGAGAGAGCAATGTTTATCTTTACTTAGATGATATAGAAATTCCTGCATATAGCCGAATAATTAAATTAAACAATATTGATACTTTACCATCAGCAGGAGATACAGTATTGTTCGTAGTCAATGAAATAAAAGATGATATTGGATTGGCATACGGAACTGTTATGAGATTAATAAACAGAAAAGTTGTTTAATTTCAATATCAATAAAGGGCTACTACAATGTAGCCTTTTGTTATTAGTAAGGAGTTAATATGAGCAATAACAATAAAGAACAGTACGATATATATACAATACCTTATAATTTCATAGATGAAAGTACTCTTTTTGGTGGTTCGGTAAAAACAAGGTTTTTTATTGAAGGCTGCCTTTTAGGTACAATTGTTTGGTTTATTGTCAAGTCTACTATATTAACATTTTTCTCTTTATCTTTTAAATATTATTCAACGATATTCTTAATATCTATTGGTGGAGGTATCTTAATTGGTTGCTTAGGTTTTAACGGTGATCCCATAAGTAGATTTCTAATAAATTTTGTTAAATTCAGAAAGAATAAAAGGATCCTTTACTTTAATGGAAGGATTAAACTACATAAAAGAGAATCGGATGATATTGAAATACCGGAATTACCAAGAGATAGATTACTAAAGTTATTCAATAGTCTTGGAAATAAAAGAGAAAGTACTGCAGAAGAAGACAAAATAGAAGAATTTGTTTTTGAAGATGATTTAAAAGATTTCAAAAAAATAAAAATAAGTAAAGATTTAGGTAAGGATGTGTCCGACAACTTTACAAGCACAACTGCCGACGAAAAAGATATATATGATTATATTCAAAATTTTGAAAATATAGTTTTATCACCAATAGAAGATGAATACTCTCCTGATTACGACTCAGATGAAGAAATTCTTGCAACAATAAATGAGGGAGACATTGTAGAAGATGTTGAAGAATCAATAGTTTTAAGTGAAAGGGATTTCTATTTGGAAGAAACAAAAGGTTGGGATGAATATGGAGAAATTGAAACAATTGTGATTGATGATGAAGATATAAAGCAATCTATTGCATATATAAATGACAAACCTAATGACAGTGTATGGGTGTGTAAGATGTGCGGAGAAGAAAACTATGGTAAGTATTGTTCCGAGTGTGGAGCTAAAAAAGATTAATATAATCTTGACTAAAGGTAAATTTTGTAGTATCATATAAATATATTATTTAGTTATTGATTATTATTTATTAAGTTTAAAATATTGAGCAACTATTATGCCTATTTGGGCCTAAGAGTTGCTTTTTTATTTTTTAAAATCAAATAATTGGATAAGAAATATTATTTTAAAAGGAGAAAAAGAATGGAAATTAAAATTAGTCAAAAAGAATTAAACAAGGTGATAACATCAGTATCAAAGTTTACTAAAAATGATGGTAATATGCCAATTTTAGCAGGGATATTGATTAAAGTTGAAAAAGATAAGGTTACATTTTCAGCAAGCAATCTTGAAACACAAATCTACATGGATACAAAAGATTTAGAAATTGTTGAAGTAGGTGAGATAGTAGTAACAGCAAGATTATTAATTGATTTTGTAAAGAAAACACCTACTAATACTATGGTAAATATTAAGGCTACAGAAAATGGTGAAGTTTTAATTAAATGCGGTAAGTCTAAAATAAAATTACTGTATTTGCCTGCAAATGAGTTCCCTGAAATTCAAATTAACACTACTGAAGCTAATATTAAGATTAAAAGTAATGAATTAAGAAGTTTTATAACTCACACAACATTTGCTGCAGCTACCAGTGATATAAAACCTGTTTTCAAGGGTTGTCTTATTGAGGTAATTGACAATATGTGTACATTTGTAGCACTTGATGGCTATAGAATGGCTATAAAATCTTCACAAATTGAAGCAGATGGCAACGTAAGTGCTGTGGTGCCTGCAAATTATTTGAATACTTTATTAAAAGTATTGGAAAATGATGAAGAAGAAGTAGAAATTGGTATATCAGACGGTCAAATATTCTTCAGACTTGAAAACATATTAATTGCTTCTACATTAATCGATGGTAAGTTTTTAGATTATAAAGGTATATTAAAAACAAGTAACAATGTTATCAAAGTTAAAGTTAAAGCTGATGAATTTAAAGGTTGTATAGACAGGGCCTCTTTAATTTCAAATGTTGATAAAAATAACTTAATAATAATTGATATTAATGACAAGAGAATGTCTATTGATGCTTCTTCTGAATATGGTTCAGTCAAGGAAGAAGCTGAAGTAGAAGCTAATGGTAATGTAAAAATAGGTTTTAACTCAAAATACATATCAGATGTTTTGAAGGTATTAGATTCCGAAACAGTGGAATTGGACATATACGGTCCTACAAGTCCTTGCTTTATTAAGAAAGCAGATGTAATTGATTATTCTTATATGATATTACCAGTAAGATTAAATGCATAAAACAGTAAAAAAATATTGTTTATACCAATCCTTCGGGGTTGGTTTTTTTATGCTTAAATTGACTTTAGGTATAAATTGTGGTATCATAACTTTGCTTGTCAATACTTTTAGGAGGGTTTGATGAAAACTAAAAGCACTAAGAATAAGACTAAAAAACAAAAGGTCAAAATTGTACAAAGTGTTCAATCTTTTTCACCAATTAAAGATGTTAAAAAAGGGATTATTATAACCAAAGACAATAGATATATTAAGATATTAGAGTTTTCCCCTATTAATTTCATGCTAAGATCAGCAAGAGATCAAAACCTTATTATACAAAATTTTGCTACAGTTATTAGGCAATGCCCTAACAAAGTTCAATTTAAAGTTATTTCTAAAAAAGCAGACATTGAAAAACATACAAATAAAATCAAAAATGAAATAATTACAGAGCAAAACTTTTTATGTAAAAAATTACAACAAGAAACAATAAATTTAATAAATGAAGTTGGTATGTCCCAGGGTATCAGTAGAAGATTTTTCATTATTTTTGAATACAACAGTTTAAACACAACTATTCGTTCATTTGATGATATATATTTTAGCTTGCAGAACACATCAAATAGAATAATTAGTAGTATGAGTCATTGTACTAATGAATTTATTGAACCTGAGAATGATGATGAATATGTTATGGAAATTTTATATTCAATTTGCTGCAGAAAAAAAAGTGAAGTTTTACCCTTTTCTAAAAAAACACTTATCTCAATAGCAAAATATATGGAAAGTGACACTATATCATTACAAGGAAATGACATACCTTATATACCAGTAAATGAACTAATATGTCCTGAACAAATTAATATCCAAAACCCAAAGTATATGATAGTAGATGGATTATATTATGCCTTCGCATATATCCCATCAGTAAGGTATTCCGTAAATGCATATGGCGGTTGGTTATCTATGTTAATAAATATGGGAGAAGGTATAGATATAGACTTTTTCATTCATAAACAACCAAAAGAATCTATTGTCGGTAAAATAGGGCAAAAGCTAAGAATGAATAAAGTAAAAATTAAAGAGACACAAGATACAAATACTGATTATGATACGATTGAAAATGCCATTGCTTCAGGATACTATTTGAAAGATGGATTGTTAAAAGGTGGGGAAGACTTTTATTATATGAATACACTATTAACAATCACTGCCGATACTCTTGAAGAATTAAAATATAAACTTAAAGAAATTGAAACATATATTAATACAAGCTGTGAAATGGGAATGCAACTATGTAATTATGAACATGAACAAGCATTTCTATCAACATTACCTTTGTGTGATCTTAATAAGAATTTATACAATAAATCAAAGCGTAATGCATTAACTTCATCAGTGGCAAGTGCATACATGTTTACTTCATATGAAATGAATGATGAAAATGGAATATTGTTTGGATTAAACAGCAATAACAATTCTTTAGTCATGGTTGATATATTTGATTCAAGAAAATATAAAAATGCAAATATGGCTATAGTAGGGACATCTGGTTCAGGAAAAACTTTTACTATGCAATGTATGGCACTAAGAATGAGACAAAAGCAAATACAGGTATTTATATTAGCTCCATTAAAAGGACATGAGTTTAAAAGAGCAGCAAATGCTGTAGGTGGACAATATGTAAAGATAAGTGCCGGTTCGCCACATTGTATTAATATAATGGAAATTAGAAAAAAAGATATAAATGATATAGATATGATAGACGGTATTGATGAATTGCAAGATTCTATATTATCAGAAAAAGTACAAAGACTTCATATATTCTTTTCTTTATTAATTCCCGATTTGTCTACAAGATATGAGGAAAAACAATTGCTTGATGAAGCTATAATAGAGACATATAAAAGAAAAGGTATCACAACAGATAATAAATCATTAATAGATCCGGAAGAAACAGATAAATATAAAGAAATGCCGATTTTAGGAGATTTATATCTTGTATTAAGAGAGAATCAAAAAACGGAAAGACTTGCTAATATTTTAAATAGATATGTAAATGGTTCAGCAAGTTCGTTTAATAAGCAAACAAATGTTAATCTTGACAATAAGTACATTGTTTTAGATATCTCTAATTTAACCAATGAAATATTGCCTGTAGGAATGTTTATAGCATTAGACTATATATGGGACAAGGCAAAAGAAGATAGAACTAAAAAGAAAGCTATTTTCCTTGATGAGTTATGGAATTTAATAGGGGCTTCATCAAATCAACTTGCAGCTGAATTTGTTTTAGAGATATTTAAAATAATCCGTGGGTATGGTGGTTCCGCAATAGCAGCTACACAAGATTTAAATGATTTTTTTGCATTAGAAGATGGTAAGTATGGAAAAGGAATAATTAATAACTCCAAAACTAAAATTATATTAAATCTTGAGCAAGAAGAAGCTGATAGGGTTCAAAAAACTTTAAATTTAACCAATGCTGAAACACAAAATATAGTTAAATTTGATAGAGGACATGGGCTTTTATCTACAAATAGTAACAACATATTAGTGGAGTTTGTTGCTTCTAAATTAGAAGAATCTCTAATTACAACAGACCGTTCTCAATTAGAAGAATTGGCAAAGACTATAAATTTATAATCACAAAGACACTCATATAAAATGGGTGTTTTTTATTTATTAAATTTTCTATAAAGTTGACATTTAGTGAATTTTGTGGTATTATAAAGGTAATAATATAAGATAAAAAGGAGCTATAATTAAAGATGTCAAAACAAATTAATTATACTTTGAATTATATCACAAATAAAAAGGAAGGTAATTTTTATGAAAAGAAATAGAAATAAATTTATATTAGCGATAGTTTTAATATTAGCATTATCCATTACTTCTGCATTTGCAGGGAATATGGGCAACTTTAAAAAGGTTCAAGAATATCCAGATAAGTTCACAGACGTTAGGACTACTGATTGGTACTTTAATGACGTAGTAAACGCTTATGAAAGCGGATTATTCATTGGCAGGTCTGAACAGGAGTTTGCTCCAGACGGTAACTTAACTCTGGGAGAAGCTATTACATTAGTTTCAAGAGTACATAATATATACGATGATAATAACGAACAATTTAAAAGTTCTTTATTTCAAAAATGGTATATACCTTATGTAGACTACGCTATTAAAAATAGTTTGTTTATTCCAGGTGAATTTAATGATTATGACAGAAATGCTACAAGGGCTGAACTTGCATATTTGTTCCATAATTCAGTAGGGAAAGAGGAACTTGAAAAGATTAATAACATTACTAAAGTTCCTGATGTTAATGATAATGTTAAATACTCATACGAAATTTACACACTATTTAATGCAGGTGTATTAGCAGGAAATGATAAATACGGTACATTTAATCCAACTACCTCAATAAAGAGGTCTGAAGTAGCAGCTATACTAAATAGAGTTGTTAATAAAGATAATAGATTGGAAGTTAATTTAGAAATAAAATCTGAAAATCAAAATCCGCCCGTTAGTAGCAATCTGACAGAAGAACAAAAACAAGCTATAGAAGATATTAAAATCGCTTTAGGAAAAGATACTTATGATTATAAAGCATTGAGAAGTGATTGGGAAGGTGAAAAATTAGCTGCATTTGATAAAGATTACGAACAACTAATCACTGATCCATACTCTTCTCCAGATTTAACAAGATACTTTGATATATATATTAAATCAGGGAACATTGATTATTTCGTTTCAAGTGTTGGAGCATGGCTCATGAACGGTGGAGACGATGGAAAAGCAAATACTAAATTAGATTGATGATTAAATAATAAGGCAACAAGGCAGTATTGTCTTGTTGCTTTTCTTATAATATATGAAAGGAAGTGAATGAGAATTAAGTTCTCAATTATTATGGAATTATTAAGAAGAAAAAAATTGTTTATAGGAACTATTATTATGGTAGTTATTATTACTGCAATAACAATCAAACTAACTACTGCAGAAGATGGGATTAATATGAGTGATAAAAACACTTTAAATATCCCAGATATAGAAATGGGTGGGGAAGTATATGATCCGAATGTAAGCATCAATAAGGATCCTTTGTTTGAAAATGAAAAAGGTATTGAGGTGGATATAACCTTTATTGAAGATAATATTCCTGCAGAAGAATTAGATGAAGAAGTTATTGATAAAAGAAAAGACGAAATCGAACATAGAGATACTGAAGCTAAAGGAGTTTATGAAAGACAAAAAGATTTGTTAGATTCAGGTGAACTAAAAATTGGTGAAGAAACAAATATAGAAGAAGGAGTAATTTCTGAAGATGATATTGTAGAATGGGGAAACAAGGTAATACCTACTGCAAATATTTCCACTGAACAAGCTATAGAAGATATTAAAGTTGCGTTAGGGAAAAACACTTATGATTATATAGCATTAAGAAGTGATTGGGAAGGTGAAAAGTTAGAAGACTTTGATAAAGATTACGACCAATTAATCACTGATCCGTATTCTTCACCGGCTTTATCAAGGTATTATGATATTTATAAAAAATCAGGCCAACTTGATTATTTTGTTTCAAGTGTTGGAGCATGGCTCATGAATGGTGGAGACGATGGAGTCGCTCATACAAAATTAGATTAAGGAGTGTAATAATGAGAAAAATTTTTTCTTTAGTAATTTTAATAGTACTATTATTGTCTTTTTCGATTACAGTATATGCAGACACAAATCAAGATACTGATTATTCAGATAGTTCAAAAGAAGTAACAAATGCTTCTATAGTAGCAGGTTCTTTTGGAACATATAAGGTATCTTTATACTACAGTATTAAATCAACAGATAACCCTGTTACAACAAAATTTAGTAATTATAAAATGTGGGGAGTGCCTTTTTTGATTACTAATGGAGTACAAGGAAGTGCTGTTAACAAAAACTCATATTATAATTGGCAAACAAATAAAGTGTATCATTTAGAAAACCAAAACGAAGCTCCAAATTATTCATATACTATAAATACTAATAACGTAAACAATATGTATCATATGGGGCTGCCAGATTGGAAAGCAGGGAATAATTTAAACAGTTGGCCAGTAAGGACATTTTTTGGTGATTTACAAACAAATGGTGAAGAAGATATAAATGTTCCTAACTTAACATATTTTATACGAATAGCAGCAGAAGAAAAGTGGAAATTAAGTGGTTCTAATTATAAAAATATAGAAGCTATAGAGAGATTGCTTGAACTAAACAAATCGTGGTATGGATCAATTATGGATTATGATGGACTACCTGTAAATGAATTAAAAAGAACCAACATTATGCCTGCCAGTGAAAATTGTGTTGTAAGTTGGTTAGTTGTAATGGAACCTGCATTTCATTTTATTCCTGCCGATAATGGTGGTATGTCTTTTATAATGACTCCAACAGAAGGCAACTTGGCTAATAGGGCTGCAGGAACTAACTATATAATTAAAAATCACTTTAGTTTATATAAGTATGGTGCTCGTAATGTAAAGTATGATATATTTCCTTTTCTATTAGAAAATGGAGCAGGGTTTCAAGTTGAAGTTCCATGGTTTAATGGTAAATTTGTTCCTAAACCTTCAGGGAGTCTTGCATTTACAGGATATCAAAATACAACTCCAGAAGATGTTGTAAAATATGGTGGATATTCTTTGTATCACAGAACACCAGTAAAGTTAAATCAAATTACAATACAAGCAAAAACTGCAGATAAGGGCATAGATTTACCTTTAATAGTAGAAGAAATATTTGTAACAGCAGAAAGTAGGGACAAGCTTACTGAAATAGAATTAGGTCAATTCCTTCCATTAGGGGGCATAGCAAGTGTAGATACTAATTCTGCTAAAATTGAAAACGGATCAGCAGATAATTTAGAACCACATATATTAAGTCAATTTGTAAAATCAAGTAGCGGCTCTTTCCAATCATATTACGATTACAGTCAAACAGGATATGGAGATTACTTTTTTCATGTGTCATTAATATATAAAGACAGTATTGATAATCAGTTTAAAGTTTCAACTTCATATCCAATTGATTCTCCAAAAGCCAAAGAAAAAATGTATGGTACTACAGGAGCTTTTACAAATGTATCAGCAGTAAAACCATTAAGTTCTGTTATATGCGTAATAGATATTCCTGTAATTACAGTAAGAGTAGTGGATGAAAATAACCGTCAAATAGGTGGTGCTACTATTAAAGAAATAAGTAATTGGGGGATTGATGACAGAACAAGTTTAAGAGACGATAAATTGTTTTACTTTACTGAGAAACATAGTAAAAATTGGGGAGATTATAGTTTTAAAGCAATCTATAATGGAAAAGAAAGCGATGTTGTTACTGTAAATTTAAACGAAAATAATTCTTGTGAAGAAATTACATTAAAACTCAAAGACAGCTCTATAGTTGGAGCAACTGGCGATATTACCATAAAGGAAAATGAATTGATAAAAGGTGGTACAGTAAATATATCTCCTACTGGTTCTGTATTTACCCATAATTGTACCTTATCTAACTGTCCGGGTGGTTCTTATGTAAATGGAGTTTGGGTTGATTGTGAACACTCTAAAACACTTAGTAATGCAACATCAATAACTGAAGAAACAGTTAGTGTCTTATCATCATATTATTGGAATAAAAGCAAATTAGGGCAAACAAATGTAGATAGATTAAAAATACTTAGAACTTTATCAGGCGATATAATTGATAATGGTACTAATTATAGATTTGATTCAATAAGTGATTATTCATCAGATACAGTAGATAATGTATTTGAATTTTTAGAAAGTAAGAGTTTAGTAACTCATAGAAGCGGTGCATTTTCTGAAAACGAAATAATTAGGACAGCTGCTTTTATGAGTAATACAAGTAAGAATAAATCTTTTAATAATTTTATAAAAGATTATTACACTAATTATCCAAGTGCATATAACAATCAAAATGGTAATTTCAATAGTGGTAAATTCGATGTAGAAGTGAATGTTGGAGATATAACAGGTGCTGATGGTACAGCAAATGTATCATACTGTTCAGGAGGAAGTGATACTGAAGATATAACTGGAGATATTTCTAAAAGCACAATAAGTTCATCTGTAATTGTAGAAGGTACATATAAAGCAAGTTCCAAAAGTAGTCCTACACAACCATTTGATGCAAGTTTGGAAAATATAGGACAACCAGGTTCAAGATATAACATAAAGCTTCCTTCAAGAACAATAAACTTTATTCCGGCCTTTCAAATGGATTATAGTAAAAATTACAATGATACTAATCCAACTAATAAAGTATGGATGCTTGCAAAAGGATTAAGAACCTTTAATACTATGGACTATATGAGAATCGATTTAGTAAAACCAGTTGTAGAAGTAAGTGCTGCATGGAGTAGGGATACTGAAGACAGGGTATTAGAGAATGGAAGATTATCAGATAGAAGAGTAATAAAATCAGCACAAAACTTTACAAAGGTTTCAGGAAGTGGTTCGCAAGTTCAAATTGATTTATACTATCATGCACAAGATCCGGCATTTGCTGAAAACAAAACTATGGCTCAGAGTAACTTGAACAAAATAGATAAAGAACATGTGGATGCTGTAAACGAAATTTATGAATATATTAAAAATGGTGGAGCAAGCTTCTATTCGAATTTATGGGATTCTACAACAGGGGATACTCTACATAAAGTAACAAAACCAAATTGGGCAGACTTATCCTTAGATCAAACTGTTTTAAAGAATAATAAAAATTACAATGTAACATTAGATGACAATGGTGTAGAATCATTTTATTTAGACAATGACAACAAACAAGATTATGATGTGAAAAGTGCAAACGGACATAGAACAATAAATATTAATGGTACTACTGTCAACCTAAATACAAACAATTTATCATCATTAACAGCTGACATATATAATAATTCAAATAATATACTATCAAGCTTATTAGAGACAAATAAGAGCGTAAACAGCTCAAATAAGTGGTACAACGAAAGTTACGAAGGTATAGTTTTAGTTCATAGAAGATTTACTATAACTTTAGATAATATGGAAACTGATCCAGTAATGGTTCATCCACAACATTCAGATTGGCTAACAGAAACTAATGAGACATCAAGTGATTTAACTTTTATATCCACCAATACAAAACTTATAAAAGATGATTTTGGAATAGGGGTAGAAATAAGACTGCCATCGACAATTATCAATGGAAATAATATACCGGGTTCGGTAGTTATCGCAGCTCCATTCAGGTTTGATATAAGAGGTTCAAATTACGACAATTAATATAAGATATTTAAAGAAGGTGCTAATAGATAATTAGTACCTTTTTTTAATTATAATTATTTAATTTAGTTACTATAGAATTTAAAACAAAAAACAAATACAAAGAATTATGTATTGCTGTAATTGTTGAAATATAAGCATAAAATGTGTGTTAGATGTTGTCAATACGTGTATAAGAGTTTTATATATTTGCAAAAATGATTTAAGTACCCTTTTTATAGCTGAAATGTTGTCAATACGTGTAAAATTTAAAATGATAAAGGTATTGATTTATGAATGTAAATGCGGTGTGTAATGTTGTCAAAACGTGTAAAAAATTCTATAAAAAAGGTTGATGTGAGTTTATTGCATGGAAATACCCTCAATTT
>ENA-UOOR01000374-UOOR01000374.1-fermentation-metagenome-genome-assembly--contig:-NODE-374-length-64970-cov-18.850882_pt1 | contig 64970 bp, 60 predicted proteins | sample MGYA00245780_ERZ724029 | MGnify/ENA primary metagenome ERZ724029 (study PRJEB28704, sample SAMN03018315) | fermentation metagenome | biome: anthropogenic terrestrial biome; feature: soil; material...
TGAACGCGGACGGAGATGCGCATGACGCAGCCGTTTGGAAACTGGTAGGGGTCGTCTCCGGCTACCCGGCGGAGGTCATCGAAACAGTGACACAGCATGCCCGCATAGTAGTCGAAACATTCTGTAACTTAGAACCGCCCGCCAACGGCCAGGCCGACACCGATTCGGTGGGCGAGCCAGGCGGCGGGCCGCGCCGTGCTGACAGTCACTCACACACAACGGATTCATAAACCTTCTTGGTCTGCATCGCAATCGCCTGCCATGAGAAATGCTCTTCGACACGGGCCCGCCCGGCCTTTCCGAGACGCCCAGACAGGTCGTCCGAGCCCAGAACGAGGTTGATCGCCTCTGCCAGAGCGATGGGGTCGGCAGGAGGAACAAGAAACCCGGTTTCCCCATCCACCACTACCTCTGGTATACCACCTACCCTGGACGCGACCACGGGTATCTCGCATGCCATGGCTTCCAGGTTAATTATGCCGAACGGCTCATACACAGATGGGCATGCGAAAACCGCCGCGTTGCTGTACAGCTGAATGACATGCTCTCTTGGGAGCATCCGGTCGATCCAAATCACGTTGTCCATCTGGCCGACCCGCGCCGCCAATTCATCTTCGACCTCCCGGGTGTCGGGGCTACCGGCGCACAGAACGATCTTCACGCCCGCGCGGATCCGCTGTGCCGCTTCAAGCAGGTGCATGATCCCCTTCTGCCGGGATATCCGACCCACAAAGAGCACATAGGGCTGGCTGATTCCGTATACCTTGAGCGCAGACGAGTCGGCAGTCCTCCGGTATCCCGCAAGGTCGATTCCATTGTGTATCACCACTACCTTCTCAGGGGCGACATCGTACAGCCTCAACACGTCCTCCCTCATCTCCTGAGACACTGCGATCACCCGGTCCGAGTTCTCGATGCCGATCTTCTCCATCCATGAACTCCCCGCGTAACCTGCGCCCAGTTGCTCCGCTTTCCAAGGTCTGAGCGGTTCGAGAGAATGCACGGTGGTGACGAGCTTTGCGCCGTAGAGCATCTTGGCCAGGTAACCTGCGAAAAACGTGTACCACGTATGGCAATGGACTACGTCGGAGGTGATGGGATCCCGCACGAGAGCCAGGTCGACAGAGAGCGGACTCAGCACTTTCTCAAGACGCGGATCCGAACCCCGTGACAGCTCGGGCCACGGATCGTATCCCCTGACAGTCAGCGAGTTCTGAACCGACTCTCGCCGGCCGAAGCACCTTACCTCAACCGGCATGATATCCGTCAGGTATGACGACAGGTAATCCACGTGCACTCCCGCCCCACCGTACACATTGGGCGGAAACTCGCGACTCATCATAGTTACGCTTACAGGTTGCATCGCCTTCAAGCACGATCACCTTCCCTTGCGTTCAGGACCTGCAGGATTCCGGCTAGAGGAATCGATGCCCAGTCCGGCCTGTTGTTGATCTCGTAGTCGATCTCATAGAGAGCCTTCTCCATCTCGAACAGCGATATCAGCGACTGCCGCGCCTCGGGCGCCCGCGGCCACAGGCCGCTGCTCCGCTCGAGCACTTCGCCGAAGTATCCCTGAAGGAACGCGTCTCTGGCCCGATGCTCCCAGTCTGCCAGCGCCTGCTGAGCTCGGCCGGCGGCTCGCAATCGCGCCGAGTGCGCGGCGTAGCTGAACGAACGCAGCATACCCGCAACATCCCTGGCCGGGCTGGATGGAGCACGCCGTTGCTCGAGTGGCGCCAGCGGCTCACCCTCGAAATCGATGACAGCGAATCCCCCATCCGGCCTGAGCAGAATCTGCCCAAGGTGCAGATCGCCGTGGCACCGGATAACCTCGCCTAAGTCTGCGCATGCGGTATCCCACGCCAGCCTGGATCGGAGGCTGGGCGTTGCCTCTATCACAAGCCGAGCCAGTCGGCCGGCATCCGCGCTCAGGAAGCCCGGGTGGTCAAGAGCCTCGCGAAGGCGGCTGGCCGCATTGGCAGCCCGGTCCAGCAAGCGATCCCGCCATCGGTCCAACGCGGCTGGCCTGAGGGGGCCGCGCCCGAATCCGGGGATGTCGATAGACGCCAGAGCCAGGTGAAGCCTGCCTATGGTCGCTCCGAGGCGCCCGACGGCATCGTTCGAACACACATCATGGCCGCCCAGCGCCCCGGCGCGCGCGAACCCGTCAAGCGCGATTCCCATGGCATCCCACACATCGCCCACGTTCGGAACCGCCTCGGTTTGGACTGCCACCGAGTATGTCGTGCCATCGCTGCCTACATACGTGGCTTCCCCCAGCACACGGGCGGTTTCGCTGAAGCCGGTGTGCTCGCTCAGGGCGGCGCCCACCTCCACATCGGGGTTGATGCCCAGAGCCAGCACTCGCATAGTCTTGAGCACGGCGCTCCTCTCGGCAATCACGATGCTATTGCTGTATTCGCCGTCCACGTTGTGCACAGCCCAGCCTGGATTCCCACCTACCCTGCGGAATTCGAATCTCCCGTGTCGCGCCTGCACATCGGCATTGGATTCCATCAGAGTCAAGACGGCGTTGGCATACGCAGGCTCAGACGCTGCATCGATCAGGGCCGTGTCGGGGTCGACGCCCGAGGTGGCCAAGACACGCCCTGGCCGATCCGGATTTGCGCTGCCCAGGGTGACAGGGATGAAGTAGTCGCCCGCTCCGGCGAACCTGACGACTGCAAGCGCCACCGGAGTATTGCCCGATGCAGGCAGTGGCCCGGCCAGGTCCAGCAGTTCCCAAGTCGACGCGCCCGACAGCTTGTGGCGAAACCATCGAGCATCTGCCGCCGATTGAGCGCGCATTCGCACAAGAAGCTCCTCGATCAGCGCCATCGACACTTGACCCACCTCCTGCAAGATACACCGAACCCGGACGCATCCTTGGGAAAGAGCGCGCCCGGGTCCAATGCACGCGCGAAACACGCCTGCAATGGCGTTTACATGCCCATGGCCTCTTTTATGACCGTTCCCAGACGGTTCAGCCCTTCGTCCAGGGCGTCAAGGCTCGCGTTGCTGAAGTTGAGCCTCATGGTATTGTGCCCGGTATCATCGAAGTAGAACGGGACGCCGGGTATGAATGCGACCTTCTTCTCCGAGGCGCGCTTGATCAGCTCAGTGGTGTCGATCTGCTCGGGCAGTACCGCCCACACGAACAGACCTCCCTCTGGGTGCGTCCAACGCACTCCCTCGGGGAAATACCTCTCCATGGCGCGCAGAGCGGCATCGCGCTTCACCATGTAGGCGCTCTTGATGGACTCAAGGTGAGGGCCGAGATACCCGCGCGAACAGAACTCGTATATGAGCCTCTGCGACAGATTCGATGTATGAAAGTCGGTGCTCTGCTTGCACTGAGCCAGCCTGGGCTGGACATGAGCCGGCGAGACCATGTACCCCACACGCAGGCCCGGAGAGACGATCTTCGAAAAACTGCCTACGAAGATGGAGACTCCCCGATCGTCGAAGCTCGCGATGGACGGCGCGGGATCCCCGTCGTACCGGAGCTTGGCATAGGGATCGTCCTCGAGCACCAAGACACCGTGCTTTCCGGCTATCTCGGCTATGGCTTTCCTACGATCCGCGGGGATGGTGACGCCCGTGGGATTCTGGAACGTGGGCACTACGTACAGCAGTCTCGGGTGATGCCTGCGGATCGCCTCTTCAAAGGACTCGGGTATGATGCCTTCGTCGTCGGATTCTACAGCCCCAAACCTGACTTCGTACGTCTTGAATATGGGAATCGCAGCCAGATACGTAGGTCTTTCCACCAATACGCAGTCGCCTGGGTTCAGAAATGCTTTCGCCGCCAGATCGATGCCTTGCTGGCCTCCTGAAGTGACCAGCACGTTCTCGCGCTTTGCCTGAACGCCAGTCTCCGCCATCCAAGCTGCGAGCCACTCTCGCAGAGGGCCGTAGCCGTCGATGGTCGCGTACTGCAGGACTTGCTTACCGGAGGTACGCAGAATTTCATCGGCCAACTCCCGGAGGCGTTCCACTGGCAGAGCATCGGGCGAGGGTATACCGCCTGCGAATGAGATAATGTCCGCCTTCTCGGTCAGGGCAAACATGTTGGCCACAACATCTCCGCCGAGATCCCGCATCCTGTTGGCGAATGTGGTGGTCTCCAATCGATCATCACTCCCTTTGGAATGCTCGACTGCCTGCTTCTTGCGCGGCGGCCATTCCGGCCCTGAGCGCGTTGAGGTTAGCTTCGGCCGTTCCACGCGGCACTCGCGCCGCCACGGCCCGCTCCAGCGACTCCGGCGATACAAGCTTAGCAACGCTGTTGACGACTCCGAGAGCCGCTATGTTTGCGGTTATTGCCCGACCGGTGGCCTCCACCGATATGTCGGTAACGGGGATCTTGTACACCACCCCCGCGTTTGAAGGCACGTTTTCGACCAACCCTGAATCGACAATCACAGCGCCGCCCGGTTCCACAGTGCACGCGTAGCGTTTGCACGCAGCTTCCGACATCAGCAGAAGCACATCGGGAGCGGTCACCTTAGGATAGTCGATGGGTTCGTCGCTTATGATGACCTCGGCTTTCGAGGCTCCGCCCCGTGCCTCCGGACCATAGCTCTGGGTCTGAACAGCTTCGTGGCCATCGTGCATCGCCGCTTCGGCCAGGATGATGCCGGCCAGGATCAACCCCTGCCCACCGTATCCCGACAGCCGTATCTCGCGTCTCACTTGCCGGCCGCCTCCTTTGCGCGTTCGATCACTCCGTCGTACAGCTCAATGTAGCCAGGAGCATCGCCCCGGTAGAATTCGCCGATGATGATCTTGCCCCGAAGCTCTGCCGGATCCAGTTTGGCGGCGGCAGCTGCCGTTACAGAGTTCTTTTTGAGCGTCTCCAGCATCTGAAGCGAGCTGCCCAGCTTGTTACGGCGCCCGAAGTAAGTCGGACAGCTCCCAACCGCCTCAACAAAAGCGAATCCCGGGTTTTCGATGGCGCGTTCTATGTACGTGGACAACTGGCGAGCCTGGGCCACCGTAGCCCGGGCAACGTAGTTGGCGCCCGAAGCCCTGACTAATTCGCACATGTCGAAATTCCGCTCGACATTGCCGTAAGGAGCGGTAGCTGCGAACATACCGCTGGGCGTAAGCGGAGAGTACTGGCCGTTCGTCATCCCGTATATCGAGTTGTTGAACATCACCGTGGTAACACCCATATTCCGCCGGGCCGCGTGTATCAGGTGATTCCCGCCTATTGCGGCTCCATCGCCGTCTCCGGTGACAACGATCACGTGAAGATCGGGATTGGCGAGCTTAATCCCTGTGGCGAATGCTATGGCCCTTCCATGCGTCGTATGGAGAGTATTGAAGTCGAGATACCCAGGGGCGCGTGAAGCGCAGCCGATGCCGGACACCACGCACACCTGATCCTTCGGCAGGTCCAGCCTGGCCACGGCCCTAAGCAACGCGTTCAGCACGATACCGTGACCGCAGCCAGGACACCAAATGTGCGGCATGAACTGTGTACGCAGGTACTCATCTATGGACTTCGCCACTTACTACACCTCCTCCAGCCGCGCGAGGATCTCCTCGGGCGTGATGGGTTCGCCGTCGACTCGGAAGTGGCCGATGACCTCGCACTTGCCGCATGCCGCCCGCTGGACTTCCCCGATGAGCTGGCCCATGTTCATCTCAGGCACGATGATCCGGTCCACCCGGGCCGCTATCTCCGCTATCTGCTCATACGGGAACGGCCAGATCGTCTTGGGCTGGAATACGCCGGCCGCGATTCCCTTGCCGCGAGCCAGTCTGACCGCGCGCCGCGCAGACCTGGCCACGATGCCGCAGGCGACCACCGCCACCTTGGCATCGTCCATATGCTCATCCCAGGTGAATGTGATGTCGCGCCTGTGATTTGCGATCTTGCCTTCGAGCCTCCTGACCAAGTGGTCCACTTTGGCCGGTGCGGAGGTGGGGAATCCGGTGATGTCGTGGTATAAGCCCGTTACATGCCAACGGTACCCTGTGCCGAAGTCAGCCATGGCAGGCACCCCATCCGGCCCCGCGTCGTACGGCAGATAGTCCGAGGGAGCGACCGTTGGACGCGGTCGCCAGGCAATCTCGATTTCGTCGGCGCACGGCACGATCACACGCTCCCTCATGTGCGCCACGACCTCATCCATAAGAAGGATGACGGGAACGCGCAGCGTTTCGGCGATGTTGACAGCCTTGACTGTCAGATCGAAGGTCTCCGCCACACTCGATGGGTAAAGCGCCACGACCGGATGATCGCCATGCGTGCCCCACCTGGCTTGCATCAGGTCGCCCTGGCCCGGCGATGTCGGAAGACCGGTGCTGGGGCCGGTGCGCTGGACGTTGACGATCACGCACGGAACCTCCGTAAACGAAGCGAACCCCAGGTTCTCCTGTTTGAGAGAGAAGCCGGGGCCCGATGTTGCGGTCATGGCCTTCATCCCTGCGAGCGATGCGCCGATGACCGCTGCCATGCTGGCGATTTCATCTTCCATCTGGATGAACTTGCCGCCGAGCTGCGGCAACCGCGCCGATAGGATCTCAGCGATCTCGCTCGACGGTGTAATGGGATAGCCTGCAAAAAACCTCACTCCCGCGAGCAGCGCTGCCTCAGCACAACTCTCGTTGCCCTGAAGCAGCCTGGCCCGCACGTCGCACTTACCTGCCATCGGCAACTGCCTCCCTTCGCCCAGCAGGCGCAGCCGCCCTCTTGGCTACCACCCGTACAGCAAAATCGGGGCACATGATCTCGCAAGTCTCACACCTGGTACAATCATCTGGCCTCGCTACCACAGCTTTTCCGTCAGGCGCGGCTTCCAGGACCTTCTTGGGACACATGGCGATGCATATGCCGCAGCCTTTGCACCATTCGCGCCTCACGAGGACTGGCGCCTCGGGGCTTCCTGCCGAAATCAATGGACTCCCCCTCCACCTCAATCATTCTGTCTTCGCCCATCCAATTCTACCATTCCAGTATGCACTTATGCAATGTTCAGTGAATCTCGGAATAGACGTCGAGCCCAAGGGCTTCTAGATAGTGGCGGTCATTGAGCCGAAGCACGCGGCCGTGGAAGTCGCCGCCCCGTACAGCGACCTCAGCCACCGACAGCGACGCGTTCCCCAACGTCATTCGCCTATGGTTGGGCACATCGAGACGCAGAATGTGACATATCACGGCCTTCAGAATGATCGCATGACCCACCACCGCAACGGTCTTCCCCTCATGTGCCGTGACGATCGATTGGAGAAAGTCTCCTGCCCGATCCGACACATCGAACACGCTTTCGCCTCCCGGATATCGGGTCGCCGCAGGGTTGCGCCTGTACTCCTCCATCAAACGAGGGTACTCATGAGCCACATCGTCCCAGGCCATGCCGGCGATCTCGCCCACGTCTATCTCGCGCAGGCGTTCGTCGGTGGTAAGGTCCGCCGCCACTGCATCCGAGATGGCTCCGGCCGTGTGCCGAGCCCTGCACAGGGGGCTGGAGTAGACCCGATCTACTGGGGTAAGCGGCGATGTCGCCAAATAGCTTGCGCAGGCCCTTGCCTGTGCCAAACCGAAGTCGGAGAGAGGCACGTCCAGCCACCCCTGGAGCCTCCTCTCTCTGTTGAAGACCGTCTCGCCGTGGCGAACCATCAGCAACCTAGTCAACACCGATCACTCCCCCTGCTCCAGCCCGCCCCCTGGGAGTACCACCGACACTGCCAGTAGCTCCGGATCGAACAGCTCCCCCGCCATGCCCGCCGTCTCCTCGGCTGTGATCGACTTGGCAACCTCCACACATTCGATCAACCGCATGTCACGGAAGTGATAGGTGAGGAAGTTGTAGGCGATGAACTCCAACGAGTCGAAACTGCGAAGCATGGACCCGATAACTCGTCTACGAGTCCGCTCGAATTGGTCGGGGTCGATGCCGCCGGCGACAAAAGCGTTTATGCCTTCAGCAACACGCTCCACAAGTCGATCCGGGTTCTCGCTCCTGCCTTCGAACATCGCGAAGCCGTAGTCGCGTTCGTAATCGCAATCCCAGTCAAAAGAGGAGTCGATGAGGCCATCTGCGTACAGCGCATTGTACAGCGCAGAGCTTCTTCCCGCCAGCATATGCATGAGGATCTCCATGCCGATCATCTTGCGCATGAGCGGCGGACCATCGTAACCCACACGGTTATCCTTGTACCCAAAGCACACAATCGGCTCAGAGACAGCCATGTCTTTCTCAGCCCGACGAGCGCCGATCTCTCTCGGCTCCTCTGGGCGAAGCCTTTCCAAATCGGGAGCGGTCCCGAACTCCCGGCCATCCAGACACGCCGATGCCCTGTCGCCGACCTGGGCGGGAGATACATCGCCCACTACGAACAACGTCATGTTGGAAGGATGGTAGAACGTCCTGTAGCATTCGTACAGTGTCTCCTTGGTGATGCTCCGCACCGAGTCGATTGTTCCTGCGATCTCCTCTCGAACTGGATGTCGCTGGTACAACGCTTTCAGAAAACCGTTCACGGCCTGCCAGTCAGGGGAGTCCTCGTTCATCCTGATCTCCTGCTCGATTATGCCCTTCTCCTTCTCCACGTTCTCATCGCTGAAATGCGGCCTCATCACGAAATCGAGAAGGGTGTCGAATGCCGGCCAGAAGTTGTCGACACATGAGAACAGATAGCCCGTCATAGTATGGTTGGTGAAAGCATTGGAATAGGCGCCTAGGTCGGCGAAGATGTCGTCGATGGAGCCGTTCTCCTCTTCGAACAGTTTGTGCTCGAGGAAATGGGCGATGCCCTCGGGAGTCGACACGGGGTCGGCTGTGCCCCGAATTCGAAACCGAGTATCGGCAGACCCGTATCTCGTTGCCAGCACGGCGTATTTCTTGGCGTACCCGCGTTTGTGCAGAGCGGCTACCTCCAAGCCGCAGTTGAGCCGAGTGCGAGCAACCTCCTCGCGCAGCAACTCTGACCGGTCCAGCTCCATCTCACGCATGACGAGCGCCCTCCTCGTTTCGCAGAAAGTAGACTGTATCCAGCTGGATCCCACGTGCGACTCTCACTACATCTTCCAGTGAAACCTGGGATACGCGCTGCTTCAGCTGTTCAGCCGTAATCGAGCAGCCATTAACGATCCCTGTGAGGGCCAAGTCCATCAGCGAGGACGGCTGATCCCGCATCATCTCGATGTCTCGGATCAAGCCGCGTCGCGTGTTCTCCATCTCGCTTTCGGTGATCGCGCCGCCTCGCACCGCATCGAGCTGCTCCTCGATGATGCCGACTGCAGTGTCGAACGCATCGAAATCAATGCCGGCGTTCACCCACATCAGCCCCTTAGTCTGTTCAATGCCTGACGAGGCGAAATAGGCCAGGCTAGCGCGTTCTCGGACGTTCTGGAACAGCTTGGAATGGGTGTACCCTCCGAACACCCCGTTCGTGAACAGCAGCGCAGGGAAATCGGAAGTTGCGAAGGTCGTTCCCGTGCGGTATCCCATGACCAGATGTCCCTGGCTCACGGGCATCCGCTCCACGATCCGTCTGGGCTTGGACGACGGAGCCGGACCCCGGGTGGATGCAGTGCCAACCGGGCGGGGTCGTCTCGCTGAGCCTCCAAAGGCCTCCGATGCCAATCCCGCTGCGCGCGTGTGGTCCACATCCCCCACCACGAAGATGTCCATTGGGTATTCCCGGACCGCCCGGGCATGCCACTGGGCCAGGGAATCAGGGGTGATCGCGTCGATGTCCTCCACTCTGCCGAGTTTGCTCACTGCGTAGGGCTCAGTCCGACACATCTCCTCGTTGCAGCGCCGAAACGCGTAGGCCTGCTTGTCATCGAGTATGCTCTCGATTCTCCGCCGCAGGTTGGTTTTCTCCTGGGCTACGTAGTCGGCGCGCAACCCGCTGCCTTCCATCGCAGGTTCGCATATCAGCTCGCGAAGGATACTGAACCCTCTGCGAAGCATGGCATCGCCGCCATCCAGATACGCATCGTTGACCACTCCCACAGCGAACACGAGCAGATGCCTCTCGCCCTTCTTTGCCACGTCCGCCGACACGGACGTACCATACAGATCGTCCAAGTTGCGCATGAAATCGGCCGTTTCCGGCCATCTCCTGGTGCCCCGCCGAAGAACCTGCCCAAGTAGGGCGTTATGCGTAGCTTCGTCCACCGAAAGGTCAGACTGCAGCACCGCCGCAAGAAGGTTGGTCTTGAACTTCGTCGCACGCATTGTATGCAGGTTAGCCCCCATGGGCAGACGCTCGACCTGGAAAACCTCCTCCAAAGCGACCCCCCCCCAAGCACTCCTCGAAATCGCATACCTAGTATGGCCCATTATCACTCGGCAGTTCAAGCATATCGAGAAAGGGGCGGAGTGAATCCGCCCCCCTCCCCGTTATCCTGTCATTGCCAATCAGTGCTTTGACGATATGCCTCGCGCTGTGTAGTGCGTATGCAGCAGCTCATGGGACTTGTGGCCCAGAGGCTCACCGAGGAACTCATCGTAGAGCTGCTTTACCTCCGGGTTTTCGTGAGACTTCCTCAAGGGAAGCTCACGGTCGGCCTGGTACGTGGCTTCGATCCTCTGCAGACGTCTCTCGGTATTGGTACCTATGGGCTGTCCGCCTCCGCCTATGCATCCGCCGGGGCACGCCATTATCTCAATGAAGTGGTAAGAAGCCTCCCCGGACCGCACGCGCTCGAGGAGCTTGCGCGCGTTCGCCAGGGTGTGGGCCACAGCCACGCGCACCGTTGTGTCGCCCAGCACGACCTGGGCCTCCTTGATGCCCTCAAATCCCCTGACCTCGCGCAAATCGAGCGAAGGCAGTTCCTTCTGCATGACTACCTCGTACACGGTTCTGAGAGCCGCCTCCATCACGCCTCCGGTCGCTCCGAAGATCACAGCGGCGCCTGTGCCGATGCCTAGCGGTGCATCGTAGTTGTCGGCCTCCAGAGTGCTGGGATCGATCCCCGCCTCGCGCAGCATGCGCGCGAGCTCTCTGGTGGTCAGAACCGCATCTACGTCCTTGTAGCCGGAGGACCGCATCTCGGGCCGCTCGCACTCGAACTTCTTGGCTGTGCACGGCATGATCGACACCACGTACATGTCGGCTGGGTCGATCCCGGCCTTCTCGGCATAGTAAGTCTTGGCTATCGCCCCGAACATCTGCTGAGGCGATTTACACGTAGACAGATTGCCCAGCATATCAGGGTAGAAGTGCTCGATGAACTTGATCCAGCCCGGGCTGCACGAGGTTATCATGGGCAGCGTCCCGCCTGTCTGAAGTCGCTGGAGCAGCTCGTTGCCCTCTTCCAGGATGGTGAGGTCGGCTGTGAAGTTGGTGTCGAAAACGCGATCGAAGCCCAGGGCTCTCAAACCCGCCACCAACTGGCCGGTTACTATGGATCCCGGCTCCATTCCGAACTCCTCGCCCAAGGCAACACGGATGGCCGGCGCCGTCTGCACCACTACATGCTTCTTGGGGTCGGCCAGCGCCTTCCAGACCTCCCGCGTCGAGTCCACCTCGCTCAGAGCCCCCGTAGGGCAGACCAGCACGCACTGGCCGCACAGGGTGCAGGCAACATCGTTCAGAGGAAGCTCTCCAGCCGGGCCCACAACCGAGTTGAACCCGCGGCCCGACACATTAATCGCCGATACGCCCTGCACCTGTTCGCAGACTGCCACGCACCGCCGACAGAGAATGCACTTGTCGGGATCTCGAACTATCGACGGCGTGGACTCATCCACAGAGTGATGCGACTTGGCGCCCTCGAACCGGATCTCCCTTATCCCCAACGATTCAGCGAGCGCCTGCAGCTCGCACGACCCGCTGCGTACGCAGGTCAGACACTCGAACGGATGGTTCGATATGATCAGCTCGAGCACAGCGCGCCGGGCCTCCCGTACCTGCTTGGTGTTGGTGTGCACGACCATCCCCTGCGCGGCGGGGGTAACACAGGACGCCGCAAGCGTCCTGGCGCCCTCGATCTCCACAACGCAGAGACGGCATGATCCTATCTCGTTGATCTCCTCGAGGTAGCAGAGGGTCGGTATCTTCACGCCCGCCTGCGTTGCAGCCTCGAGAACGCTCGTGCCTGCCGGGACGGTGACTTGCCGTCCGTCTATGGTGAGAGTGACTTCACCCATTCGTATCACACTCCATTCTCGTGGTCTTACGGCTCGCAGACATCGCACTGGAAGCAGCGGGCAGCCTCCGCCACAGCCATGTCCTCAGTCAGACCGAGTTCGACCTCTTTGAAATTCCTGCTACGTTCGGAAACCGGCATTTCAGGCATTACGCACCTCTTGCACTGTTCCTCGATGGGCGTTCCCACTAGCTCTCGCTCTATCTCAGCGTCGGCATGCTGCCAAGCAACGCCTCCCATGAACTTGTCTATCGCAAGCGCAGCCTGACGCCCTGCCCCGATCGCTCCGACTACAGTCCACGGTCCGGTGACGCAGTCGCCTCCCGCGAACACGCCCGGAACGTTGGTCTGCATCGTGTCAGGATCTGTGATTACCAACCCCGACTTCGTCGTAAGCAGCGCCTCTGCGTTCTTGTCCGTCCCTTCGGAGAAAGAGGTATCAACATACTGACCTATGGCCGGTATGACTGTATCTACATCCACTATGGTGCGCGATGCGTCCACCGGAACCGGACGTCTGCGGCCCGACTTGTCGAAGTCGCCCAACCTCATACGAACGCATTCCATCTGAGATACCTTGCCATCGACGCCGATTAGCCTGGTAGGAGCAGTGAGGTAGTGAACTTGGATGCCCTCATCGATCGCGGCCTCGATTTCCGCCGAATCAGCGGGCATGTCCGACCGCAGCCTACGGTAGACTATGTGGACCTCCTTGGCTCCTAGGCGCAGCGCGGTACGGGCGGCGTCGATTGCGGCGTTGCCTCCGCCCACCACTGCCACCTTCTGGCCGATCTTGACCGGACGGCCCAGGGCCGCATCGCGCAGGAATTCCACCGCCGGCAGAACCCCCTCGAGGTCCTCGCCGGGCACGCCCATCGTCGAGCTACTCTGGGCCCCCACCGAGACGAACACCGCATCGTACTCCGACTTGAGCCCATCCAGGGTTACGTCCACGCCCACCCGCGTGTTGAGCCGTATCTCCACTCCTTCTTTCTCGATGGCGTCGATCTCGAACTTCAGTATCTCTTTGGGTAGTCGGTAATCCGGAATTCCTACAGCCAACATCCCGCCTGCTACCGGAAGCGCCTCGAACACAGCAACCTTATGGCCGAACGTGGCCAAGAAGTGCGCGGCCGCGAGCCCCGCCGGGCCCGCCCCCACTATGGCTACGCTCTTGCCGGACGGCGCGGCAAAGTGGGCCTTGTACTGATGCCCCCTCTTGATCTCCCAGTCAGCCGCAAACCGCTTCAACGATTTGATCGCCACGGGCTCGTCGAACGTTGCGCGCCTGCACTTGGCCTCGCACGGGTGGTCGCACACCCGTCCGCAGATCGCCGGGAATGGGTTCGTCCCCCGAATCAGATCCACCGCCTCGTCGAACTTGCGCTCTTTGATCAGCGCAATGTAGCGAGGCACCTCTACGCCGGCCGGGCACGAGTTCTGGCACGGCGAGTTGAACAAGGCCGCGCATGCAGACGCCGGGCACTTCTTGTCTCGGATGTGCGCCTCGTATTCGTCTCTGAAGTATCTGATTGTGGACAGCACCGGGTTGGGCGCGCTCTGGCCCAGGCCGCACATGGCGGTGGTCCGTATCTGCTCGCCCAGCTCGATCAGGAGCTCGATATCTCCCTCTCGGCCTTGGCCCTTGGTGATGCGGTCCAGGATCTCCAGCATTCGTTTAGTCCCGATACGGCACGGCGCGCACTTGCCGCACGACTCGTCCTGGATGAATTGCATGAAGAACTTAGCCAAGTCCACCATACAAGTGTCTTCGTCCATGACGATTAGGCCGCCCGATCCCATCATGGTGCCAAGCTCTTTGAGCGACTCGTAGTCGATCGCAGTGTTCAGGAACTGCGCCGGGATACAGCCGCCCGATGGGCCGCCGGTCTGCGCCGCTTTGAATTTCTTTCCATTGGGTATTCCGCCGCCGATATCGAATATGATATCGCCCAGCGCTGTGCCCATTGGCACTTCCACAAGGCCGGTATTGTTGATCTTCCCTGCCAGCGCGAACACCTTGGTGCCTTTGCTCTTCTCAGTGCCGATTGAGGAGAACCACTCTGCGCCGCGCAGGACAATTGGAGCGATGTTCGCATACGTCTCAACGTTGTTGATCAGTGTGGGCTGCCCCCACAGTCCGGCCTGCGCCGGATATGGCGGCCTGGGCCTGGGCTCACCGCGACGGCTTTCCACCGATGCGAGAAGCGCGGTCTCTTCGCCGCACACAAAAGCGCCGGCGCCCACACGAAGCTCTATGTCGAAGTTGAAACCACTGCCGAAGATGTCCGTGCCCAGAAGGCCGTATTCCCTCGCCTGCCCTATGGCGTGCTGCAGGTGCGCCACGGCCAGCGGGTACTCGGCCCGCACGTAAATGTATCCCTGATTGGCGCCGACGGCGTACCCAGCTATGGCCATGGCCTCGAGCACTGTATGGGGATCGCCTTCGAGCACAGAGCGATCCATGAAAGCCCCGGGGTCGCCCTCGTCGGCGTTGCATACCACATACTTGGGCGAGCCGGGGGCCCGGAATGTGAGATCCCACTTAACCCCCGTGGGGAATCCCGCTCCCCCGCGTCCTCTGAGCCCTGCCCGCTTGATGGTATCGATGATGTCGGCCGGCTTCATCTCGGTGAGCGCCTTGCCCAAAGCCGCGTAGCCATCGCGCGCGATGTACTCGTCGATCTTGAGCGGGTCAATGACTCCCGTGTTGCGCAGGGCTATCCGCTCCTGCCGGCTGAAGAAGGTCATGGCCTCCTGAGTCTCTACGAGCTCGGCAGTGCCGGGTTCCTCGTAAAGAAGCCTTTTCACTATGCGCCCCTTGACCAGGTGTTCGTTGACGATCTCCCTAGCGTCGTCGGCAGTGAGTTTCCTATAGAGAACGCCTTCCGGGTACACGACCGCTATCGGCCCCAGATCGCACGGGCCCATGCACCCAGTGACAACCACTTTTATTTCGCGCTCAATGCCTCTTGCGACTATCTCGGCCTCCAGCGCCTCCCGCACCGCCTTACAGCCGGAGGAGACACAGGCGGCGCCGCCGCACACAAGCACGTGCGCTCGAACCAGATCCATTCGTATTCCTCCCTCACTACGCCTGCTGCCATGGCATGACACTAAGAGTATTTCTTAAGCACTTCAGGCACGCGCTCAGGCTTGATCCGCGCATAGATGTCGTCGTCTACTGTCATGACAGGCCCCAGCCCACACGCGCCAATGCACCTCATGACCTGGATAGAGAAGAGCCTGTCGGGAGTGGTATCGCCCGCCTTGATCCCCAGGGCATGCTCCACCTTGTCCAAGATCTTCTCTCCGCCCCGCACGTAACAGGCAGTGCCCAGGCACACACCTACCTTGTGCTTGCCTTTGGGTTTGGTGGTGAACAGCGCGTAGAACGTGATCACGCTGTAGACATCGGCCACCGGAATGTCAAGCCCCGCCGCCACACGCTCCTGCACCTCAAGGGGTAGGTAACCCACTACCTGCTGGATCTCGTGGAGGCACGGGATGAGCACTCCGCGCTGGCCCTTGTACCTGGCGATAATCTCATCCGCCTTCGCCCACTGTTCAGGCGTGATATCGGTAATATCGCCCGCGCTACTGGTTTCACAGCAACCCATAGACCTTTCAACCTCCTCTGCCGGCCATTACAGCCACGTATTGCATATGCATGATTCATGCCACATGCCGAAACGGCGTGTAGCTGGTCCTTTCAAAAGAGCACTTGGGCGGCCCGATGCAGTATTGCATTAATTGTGAACGCGTTCACATGTCTGCCGCAGCTGCGGATCTTCCGCCGCCGACAGCAACGCCTCGCATAGCAGCGGTTCAGCTGTCGCAGACAGTCCCTATGACGTCAATGATGCCAAGCCGCATCGGCCGATGCAGGTCTGCATCGCACGTGCCCGAGTCCATCGCCCCTACGCGCGGCCATTCATGTGCTTCTGGATTTTCCTCACGATTGTGGACTGATTCACGCCTAGGGCACGGGCCATAGAGTAGGTGCTTGAGCATGTCTGCGATGCGCGCTCGATCAGTTGCCGCTCCACCTCCTCCACCGCTCTGCGCAGCGGCAGAATGCCCGACACGCGAACCTCGCCCGCATCGCCCGTCCCGTTCCTCTTGATGTGAGTGGGGAGATGCTCGATGCCGATGACAGGCTCCTCCACAGTCACCACAAGAAACTCCAGCATGTTCTCGAGCTCTCGCACATTCCCCGGCCAGCTGTACCTCTCCATCGCCTCCCGGGCCTCGCGTGAGATCTGGCGTCTCCGTCCATACCTGGCACTCCACTTGTCAAGGAAATGATAGGTCAGCGGCGCGATATCGCCGGTCCTCTCGGCCAGAGCCGGCACCCGGATGGGTATGACATTCAGCCGGTAGTACAGGTCATTGCGGAAGTGTCCTTCCTTCACCGCCCTCTCTATGTCGCGGTTGGTCGCAGCCATAATGCGCGCGTCCACCCTTATCTGCCTGGTGCCTCCCACACGAACTAAACGCTTCTCCTGCAGCACCTGCAGGAGTTTCGCCTGCAACCCCAGGGGCATCTCGGTGATCTCGTCCAGAAACAGCGTGCCCCCTGAAGCCAACTCAATCAGCCCGGGCTTGCCGTCTCTGCGAGCCCCAGTGAAAGCGCCTTGCTCATACCCGAATAGCTCCGACTCGAGCAGAGTCTCGGGTATGGCTGCGCAATTGATCTTGACGAACGGCCCGGCGCTTCGATTGCCGGTCCTGTGGATGTACCTGGCCACGACCTCCTTGCCCACGCCCGATGCGCCGGTGATCAGCACAGTAGACGACACGTTGGATACCTTCTGAACTAGAGTAATCACAGCCTCCATCGCGGCGCTGTATGCCACCATATCCACCGGCTCGCCTTCGGCCATGAAGCTCTGGGATGGAGCACGTGCCCCCCCATCGGGCCGACCGAGAGATCGAACCGCCGGAACCAGCGCACATGGCTCGGGCCGTGCCGTATCCCGCTCGAAGCCTGCGGGAGGCGAAGGGGCAAAGGATCGTGCGATAACGATCTCGCCCGCGCCCACACCCGACGAGGCCAATCGCGCCGATATCGATGTGCCGTCCGCATTCTCCATCGCAGCGGAATATGCGGTCACCGCACGGCGGCGCTGCCATGCCGCGGACTTCGCGGGGTACCCCGGCCCATCCACGCATCCCCTGCACAGCGATATCTCTACAAGGGATGCGGTGAATTCTCCGGATGATATCGCGTCTAGGACTTCGGAGCACTCTCGAGGGCCCATGGCGCTCACGGCGCCCTGCCGAAACGCGCCGCCCGAAACATCCAGGCTGTGAAGCAACCCTGCCGGCAAGGCAAGCATGCGCCCTGGGCCTTCCGCCGTCACGTCCGGCATCGATGGTGAGCAATCGTCGACGCACAGTCCCGACTCGTCGATCAATTTGCTCAGTTCTGCAAAGGTGAGCACTGCATCGGGCCCGCCTTCCACACCGCGCACGCAATCGCCTGCCTGCACGTGATCGCCGGGACAGCACTCCATTCTCAGTGCAGCGCACGAGGCAATGCACACGACCTGCCTCTGCCCGCACACGCGAGCCGCCCGCGAAGTCGCCACGATGGGAGAGACAACCGGCACAAGGTTCGGCACAAGATCTGGCCTGTGTACCTCGATCAGCCGGACAACGGCCGGACACGCCGAACTGATCGCGGCGCCGATGCGGCCCGCGCGCCCGGCCAGCTCGGCACGGTAGTGCGCGAAAAGCATCTCTCCTCCAGCCGCCGCTTCCCACACAGAGGCGAATCCCAGGCCTCGCAGCGCGCCGATGAGTCGCAGCGGATCAGTGTTTGGAAAAGCGCCGGCAAAGCCGGGCGCTACGATCACGGTCGTGTCGCCCTGCGCGAGCAGGTCCAGCACTGCCCGTACGCCGTCCGAAAATGCCGCCGCGCCGTGAACGCATTCTCGCACACAGCTGCCGCAGCCTATGCACACATCGCTCCTTACGCGTATGGCGCCATCTTCCGCGTTCACCGCGCCTACGGGGCACGCATCGATACATGCACAACACATCGTGCAACGATCATCGCGGGCTGCAATCAGCTCCAAATCAGGGGCCTCCAGTCGCAATGCACAATCGCATCGGTTACGCGAAGCCATTATATCACTGCGGTCCGTGCTGTGCACAGGGCCATCCCGCGGCCGCAGGTTTCGAAGGAGCGTTCTGATGTTGTATAATCCAGATAGCCGTGTGTTGGGAGGCGTATTCAGATGCAGAGAACTCGTGTAGCCGTGGTTGGGCTGGGTAGTGTTGGGCGAGGCGCCGCCGATGCCGTAGCAGCATCGCCGGATTTCCAGTTAGTCGGGGTTGTCAGAAGGCGAGCGGAGCCGGAAGAACGCGCCAGCGGGCCCCATTGGGAAGTTCCCGCGGTGACTCGAATGGAGCAGTTGGACGGCGTTCAAGCTGCCCTAATGTGCGGGCCCACGCGCCAGCTCGAATCCGGGGAACGCGCCCTGCTGCGATCGGGGGTAAGCGTGGTAGACACATTCGACATACACGGAGATGCGCTGTGGAACCACAGGCAAGCGCTGCGTGATGCGGCTGTCGAAGGCGGGGCAAGGGCCGTGATCTCCGCGGGTTGGGACCCGGGCACGGACTCCGCCATCAGGGCCCTCCTGGAAGTGATCGCCCCCTTCGGGATCACCTACACTAATTTCGGGCCGGGCATGAGCATGGGCCACTCGGTAGCCGTTCGCGCGCTCCCAGGGGTGGCGGACGCCGTCTCCATCACTCTCCCCGCAGGCTACGGCAGGCACAGGCGGGCAGTGTACGTCAAGCTCGATGGGTCGCGGCCCTTCGCCGATGTGGAATGCGATATCCGACAAGACCCGTATTTCGTGAGGGATGAGACCGACATAGTCGAAGTGGAATGCATGAGCCAGGCCGCCGATTCGGGGCACAAAGTGGTAATCGACCGAAAAGGCACTGCGGGTTGCACCGGCAACCAACTGCTCAGGTGCGAAATGCGGATATCCAACCCGGCCGTGACAGGCCAGATCATGGTGGGGGCGCTCAGGGCAGGGCTCAAGAAGGCTCCGGGCGCGTACACCCTGATCGAACTGCCGGCAGCCGACATGCTGCCAGGGTCGCTGGAGGACTTGGTGAAGCGGATCGTGTGATCAGACGCGCGCCAGGTCGCTTCGAGTCGAATCCTGATCGCAGGCTTGCGCGACCTTGTTCTTGCCCTGGCGCTTGGCCTCGTACATGGCCGCGTCGACAGCCTTCACAAGAGCATCGACTGATTGGCCGGATGCGGGCACCGAAGCCACGCCCAGGCTTATGGTGGCCGTTACCGGGCTGCCGTCCACCATGAGCGGCGTGCTCTCCATTCGCGCTCGGAGCCGCTCCGCAAACGCCACACCATCAACCTGCGTTGTGTTGGGCAGAATAATCATGAACTCGTCGCCGGCGTATCGCGCGAGTATGTCGGATTTGCGGGCGATCGCTCTCATGGTGTCGGCCAGGTGGATCAGGTGCGCATCGCCGATGGCGTGCCCGTACCTGTCGTTGATGTGCTTCAGACAGTCACAGTCGAGCATGACAAGCGAAAGAGGCGTGCTGTGCCTGACGGACCTTTCGATCTCCTTGTCGAGGAGGTCGCAGAAATACCTGTAGTTGCCCAGTCCAGTGAGGTCGTCGGTGAGAGACGTCTCGCGGGCTGACTGGTACAGCCGCGCATTCTCCAGGGCTATCGCGGCGCTGGATGCGATAGTCATGAGCAGGTCCTTCTCTTCCTCGCCATAGGCGTTCACAGTGTAGCTCTGCGCGGAAATGGCGCCTACAACGTGGGCGCCCATACGCATGGGCACGATTATCACTGAGCTGGTAACGTCATCGTCATGCCCTACTCTGCGCTCCCCGTCCATCATCTCGTCTTCCTGTCGGTTGAACAGAAGAGCTTGACCGCTGGTGATCACGTTCGCGGTGGGACCCGATTCCATTCCAAACCGCATCGAAGGAGAGCGAACTCCCTGGTCCATGAGGAACGCCATTTCGATCTCGCGGTTTGCCGCGTGGTATATGGCGACGAAGAACGCGTCGACCGAGATGATGCGGCAGACCTCTCGGTAGATCTTCTCGAAGAGCGCATCGCGTTCAAGAACCGATGTTAGGCTCATGGATATCTCGTTGAGGGTGGACAGATAGTCGGCCCTCCGCCGGACCTCCTCTAGGAGATGAACGTTTCCCACAACCACGCTCAGCTGTTTCCCCAGAGTCTCGAGGAACTCGCAGTCTTCGGCGGTGTACGACGCTCCCTGCCGCTTGTCGCCGAAAGCCAGAGCCCCGATACAGTCTGGACCCGACATCAGCGGAGTGGCGGCCAGTGCGCACAACCCTTCCTCGGCGACTTCCGGGATGGCGGCATCGAACGATGCATAGTTGGATATCCTCACCGTCTGCCTCTGCGCGATGGCCACATTGACTAGCCCTTCGTTCCTGCCCAGCTTTCGGCTGCAGAGACCGGGAGGCAGATTCCTGCAGGCAGACGCAACCAGCCGACCCTGTCGGTCCTTCAGAGCCACTAGCCCTATGTCGCCGTCAAGCACCTCCAGCCCGCCGTCGAGAATCAACTCCAGCGTGGCCCGAAGGCCAATTCCGGAGTTGATCTTGCGCGTAATCCGCGCCAGCACCTGGTCCCAGTGCGCCCTCTTGTCGAGCTTCTCACGAGAGGAAGCGAGCTGTGCAACGTAGTCCCTAAGAACCTGCGACACCAGCCCGATTCCCCCACCCACGAACAGAATGACGCCGCACCTGTACGGAAGCGTCCACCTGGGAACTGCGAGCGCTCCGGACCACGGAAGAGCGGCCGCCGCATACAGGCCGGCCGACAAGATCCCGCCCAGTGAGGACGAAATCGCGCCGTGTTGGAGGGCGATGATGACCAACTCGATGAAATACAGCGCGTACGCCTCGCTCGCAAGCCCGCCGCCTAGATACACGCAGATGGATATCAGCCCCAAGTCAAGGGCGGACGCGGCGGTATCGACTCCACGATGACCAAGCTTCCTGCCGAGCAGCCATACGCCGGCAGAGACCGCGATTGCAGGCGCCACAGTAGTGATGAGACCTGGGTTTACCTTAAGCCTGCTCAGAGCGAGCATTAGGCACGCGACCACGATCACTGCCCGCAGCAAGACAACGGCAATCCCAGCCAGGCGCGCATACCTCGGCTGCGGATCAGGCGGAGAGAACGAAGCCCTCCTCTTGTTTGTCGATGCTGACAACTGCATCACCAGCCATTGCCTTCTTGCTAACCTCACACCTGCGCTGTCGCCGAATCACCCGCGTGAATCTCGCCCGATCGCCCGAGCGATGCCGCCAGAAGCGCCGGTCCTATCGCCTCAAACACCAGAATCCCAGGCACAACCACCGACGCCAGCATTGAACGGTGATCGGGCAGCGCAACGCCGGCGGCGACAGTGAGCCCCGCAGCCAAGCCCGCTTGGGGCAAGAGCGATACGCCGATATGGCGATGTACGATCGGGCTGGTCTGCAACGTCCGCGCAGCGAAGCTCGAGCCGAGTGCCTTGCCGATTACGCGCGCCGCCAAATACAGGGCAAAAAGCGAAATCGACCCCGCGAGAGACTTGAAGCTGCACCCCACTCCCGCAAGAGCAAACAGAACCACATAGACCGGAGGCGAGAACCGATCTATCGTCGCGAACAGCTTCCTACTGCCCATGACGAGGTTCGAGAGCGTCGCGCCCAGCACCAGACAGCTGATGAGCGGCGATACATGCATCCTGGCGCCCAACCCGGCGGCGAGCAGCACCGAACCCACCACTATTATCACCAGCTCGTCGCCTCCCCTGGCATACTTGACGAAGTAACCCAGAGCAATGCCGATCACCACGCCCACCATGACGGAACCCGCAAGTTCCCACAGAAACACGCCCGCCACGCCGGCAATCGACTGCGGCGCGCCCGCCACGGGCAGAGCGCGCGCCACAGACACCGAAACAGCGTAGAGCAGAATGCACACGGCATCATCCATGGCCACCACCGACAGGAGCATCCGGGTGAGCGGTCCATCCGCCTTGTGCCTTCTGATGATCATTATCGTCGTAGACGGAGCTGTGGCTGCGGCAATTGCCCCCAGAGCGAGCCCGAAGCCAAGCGGCTTGCCAGCCATCGCGGATGCGGCCACAACCGCCAGTATACATCCGACCGCCTGCCCAAACGCGATTCCGATGGCCCCCCGCGGGAGCGACCGAACCCTGCGCGCCTCGAGCTCGCCTCCGACCACGAAGGCGATCAGCGACAGACCCACCTCAGATGCGAACGCTGCGCCCGCCGGCGTTATCGCATCGGCAATCCCCGGCCATACGTGTCCCAAAGTCACACCGGCTAGGAGGTAACCCACCACCGACGAAACGCCAAAGCCCGCAGCGGCTCGCCCCAAAGCGACGCCGCTCAACATGATCAGACCCACCGCAAGAATACTGCTCATATAAAACCTCTCCGCCAACACGCGAGGTTACTGACCGAGCTCGTCAAGGTCCGAGTGGCGCTTAGGGAAGCCCGCTGCCCTGCCCACCGGAACCGTAAAAAGCAGCCCCGAACCGGGGCGACTCAGGTCGCCGACAACGCTTTCGACAGCCGCTATGGCTTCGTCGACCTGCTCCTCGGGAAGCAATGCGAAAACCGTTCTATTGTAGGGCCGGCTCTCATTGAGATGAAGCCGCAGGGCGGCAAAAATCGGTATCGAAGAGTTATCGATTTCGGAAAGGGCGCGCCCCATACCCATACTCTCTATGCAGGTCGCTCCAGTAATTCCCGCCCGAAGAAAGGACGAGAATAAGTCGTCAAGGAGCGCAGTGTCGTTCAGAACCACAAACAGGACTTGCACACGAATTCCCTCCAGAATGGGCATGCCTTGCATTGTTGCTAGCTACCACTATACCCGACCGAATCATCCACTGCAAGAGGTTTCCATACCGCATGCAGATCGCATCAGAGAAGACGTTGCTGCAGGAGGACAACGCCCGGCATTCGGTGAAATCATGCATAGCAGTACACTCGCGTAGAATAGGGAGGCAGTCGAATGTGTGCGACAGTGATCGACATAACCCGCCCCACTCACCACGGGATGCCAGTGTGGCGCGGCGATCCCCAGGTGCGATTCGCGCCTGCGCTAAAGGCCGTGCGCGATGGCGTGAACGTTGCCAGGGTTTGCATGGGGACACACTCCGGCACGCATATCGATGCTCCGTCGCACTACCTCACATCAGCGGGCACGGTGGACGCGATACCGCTGGAGTCGCTAGTCGGCCCCTGCTTCGTAGTGGAGATCAAGACCAGCGGGCCCGTTGGGCGCGGCGCACTACAGGAGTGCTTGCCCACGCCCCACCCTCCTCGAATTCTGATGAAGACCGGCGCCGCCGCGGGGAATCCAAAGACGTACCTTGACATGGAAGGCGCAGCATACCTTATCGAACAGGGCACACTACTGATAGGAACTGAGGAGATGTCGATCGAAAGCGCGAGCGGAGACGGTTCTGTTCACATTGGCCTTCTAGATGCAGGAATAGCGATTTTGGAGAGCGCCGATCTGGGCCGCGTCGCGCCCGGCGAGTACGACATCGCCGCATTGCCTCTGCGCCTTGTGGGACTGGATGGGGCGCCGTGCCGGGCAGTCCTCATTCCGCGACAGTAACTGGCGGCGGACTCGCATGCTTTACATATAATCCCTATACCGGCAGTATCCGCCTCTCCTTGTCGGAGTGAAGCTGCAACCTCTTGGGCGTTTGCAGCCTCACCTGTGTTTTCTCCGTCCGGCCTTGTTTTCCTTCGTACTATGTAGCAATCCCTTGCGTGACTCAAAGTTACAGTATACGCCATCATTCAGCGGTCAGACTACGAATGCAGCCGCAACAACGTGCACGAAAGGAGGAAGCATCGCATGCCGAGAAGGAGCAACAGGATCCTGAACCCTCAGGCGCGTCAGGCGCTAAACCAGATGAAGTACGAGATTGCGAGCCAGGTGGGCGTGGACTACAACACCTATGGTGGATACCTTGGGGACATCCCCGCGCGCGAGGCAGGCAGAATAGGCGGCCAGATGGTCAAGCAGATGATCGCCGCGGCCGAGCAGAGCTTGATAGGCCAGACAGTCGCCGGAACCCAGGCTAGTTTCGCACAGGCCCTCAGGCCTCAAGGTTTCACATCTGAAACCACGTCCGGCTTCAACGTCCCAACCAACCTGAACGTTCCAAAGTCGTAACCTGTCCGGCAAGCGCCCGGTCGCACATGACCGGGCGCTTGCCGGTCCGCCGCGAACTACCGTCAGAGAACACGGTCGCCCATCTCCGACACAGGCCGCATGTATGCCCACCAGTACATGACAGCGACAAGCAAGCCTCCCCCGACAATATTGCCCAGAGTCACCGGCACTAGGTTCCGGCCGAAACCGGCGAGCCACTCGGCGAGAGGAGTGGACGAGACCATGAGCCCCACGGGCATGTAGAACATGTTGGCCACTGAGTGCTCCGCCCCGCACATCACGAAGGACGACACCGCCATCGAAAGCGGCACGACTCTGCCGACCGCATCGTCGGCGGAGTACGACATCCACACTCCCATACATACGAGCCAGTTGCAGAGCGCGCCGCGGAAGAAGGCCGGCCAGAAATGGATAGACGACTTTCGAATCGCCGTTGTTATGAGGGCCTGCGCGCAGGCCCCATCGATAGGCTGCCACAACTCCGTCTCGTAGTACAGCCAGGCCACGAAGATGGCGCCCGCCATGTTCGCGAAATAGACTATGACCCAGTTCCGTATGAGCTCTCCAGATCGGATCCGCCTATCGAGAAGGGCCATGACCATCAGGGAGTTTCCCGTGAACAGCTCAGCGCCTCCAACTATGACCATGACAATTCCCACGCTGAACACCATCCCGGAGATGAGCCTCACGGCGCTAGGCCCTGCCCAGATTCCAAGCGAACACGACACTGTGTGCGATGCAACAGCCGCCATGGCTACGAAGCTTCCGCCAAGAAAGCCCAGCACAACAAGGGCAGTCGCGCTGGCGCGGGATTTGGCGACACCCGCCTTGACGGCAACGGCAGCAATCTCCGAAGGCGTCTTGCAAGCCACAAAGCACACCATCCTTTCACACATCGTTCGGTATACTCCAACTATCTCAGGGGTTTGAAGCGCTGTCAAGCGCCTGCCTGGCATGTGGCCTTCCACCACTTCCCACAGGGACTTCCACCTGTCCATGTAGAATAGACCTGCACAGAGGGGGCCCACACTTCCGCGCAGGCCCACTAGAGAAAGGAGTTGCACTTGTTGAGTCGCAAACTGCACAGAATCAATATCAAGGCCACTGCTTCAATGGTAGTGGCAGCCTTAGTCGCTGTAATCGCCGCATGCGCCGCTTCGGCCGCCACTTCGTACACCGTCAAGACAGGCGACTCGCTCTTCCTCATCGCCAATCGTTTCGGCGTCACAGTGAGCGCACTGCGCTCGGCCAACGGGCTGTCGCACGACTGGATCTACCCAGGCGACACGCTCAGGATCCCCACATCGGCAACCACTCCGGCGCCATCGGGGTCCACTTACACAGTCAAGACAGGCGACTCGCTTTTCCTCATTGCCAATCGCTTCGGCGTCACAGTAGGCGCGTTGCGTTCAGCGAACGGGTTGTCGCATGACTGGATCTACCCGGGCGAGGTTCTACGCATCCCGCGCGGCACACAGCCGCGGCCTTCTCCGACTCCATCGCGCTCGGATTACGGGTCATGGAGTTCGTCCGACCTGTCGCTTCTGGCTCGACTGGTCACCGCCGAAGCAGGCGGCGAGCCCTATGAGGGTCAGGTCGCGGTGGCGGCCACGGTGCTCAACAGAGTGCTGAGCAGGGCCTACCCCGATACAATTCCCGGCGTCATCTACCAGGTGGTAGATGGAAGGTACTATCAGTTCAGCCCGGTGCTTGACGGCAGAATCAACACCAATCCCTCGTCGTCGGCGCTCAGAGCGGCGCAAGCTGCCGTCGATGGATGGGACCCGTCCTATGGCGCGCTGGGGTTCTACAACCCCGTGAAGACTGCAAACTACTGGGTGCAGCTCAGGCCTGTCACCAGAGTCATCGGCGGTCACGTCTTCTTCAAGTAGCATAGGTCAGCCAAAGGCCCGGAGGATGGGTCAGAGCATCCTCCTCCGGCCCGAGGGTCGATGCGAACGCGCGTGACACAGGGCGGCCTATTGAGTTAGGCGGCAGTTGGTTGTAGAATTGACCGAGGGAGGGACCAGCTGTGCCAATCTATGAGTACAATTGCGACAACTGCGGCAGATTCGAGTTTCTACACGGGCCAGGCGAAGGCGCGCTCACGCGCTGCCCCAAGTGCGGATCTCCCGTCCGGCGCCTCTTCAGCTCCAGGATGGGTATCATATTTCACGGGTCTGGCTACTACGTGACCGACCACAGGTCTGAGGAGTACAAGAGAGCGGCTAGCGCCGAGAAGGCTGAAGGCGGCTCATGCTCGTCCGAGAGTTGCACGAAGTAGACTCGGCGTCCGCCGATGCAAGTCGCGAGATCTGAGGCGGGTTACTCCCGCCTCTTCCTCGTCTGAGGGAGCTTCACGCTCATATGGGCGATGGTCCCCAGTCCGGGAGCACGCAGTTCCCTCTGCTCGTCAGCTGATGCGCGCCTCCCGCAGAGTCAACGGCGTACACGGAGTAGAGGCCTGATTCGCCTGTTCGAGCCGCCGTTGCCACAGCCTTTGAATCTGGACTCCACGCTAGCCCTGCGCAGCGTGGGTCCGATACGAAGGTCACAATCGCGTTGGGCTCGCATCCGTCATCGGCGCCGATGGCGCGCGCATCGAGCATCCACACCGATACACGCTGGCCTCCTCGCGCCTCGGGGCCCCCAACGCAGTATGCAAGCGACCCGCCATTGGGCGACCACGCGAGCGACCACGGCCATATCCCTCGAGATGTCCGCATCTCCCATGTCTCGCCGGTGAACACGTCCACTACCCGAAGCAGCGCCTCATCGTCGTCGGAGGCCACATATGCCGCGTGAACACCATCCCGGCTGGCCGCCAGCCCCCATATCTTGTCAGGACCCGCTGTGAGCTTCACCGTCTGCCCCGTCCATGTGTCCTTTGCATGAAGCGCACCATCGGCGACGAACACGGTCTTGCTTCCATCTCCCATCCACGCAGCGTTGGCGGCCGCGAAATCCGATTCGCTGAGTGTGCCGCTGAGGCTGACTACGTGGACGGTCGCGTCGAGTTCGTACATGATGGCATCGCCGCCCGGAGACCAGCTCGGCGTGACCAGGCCTGGGATGGGTTCGCCTATCGACTCCGTCTGGTCAGTCACGACGCTGACTACCTTGAGCCGTCCATCCGCGCCCTGCAGCGCCACACGATCGCCGCCGGGCGCCACCGCAGGCACCGACCTCCATGAGCAGTCCACGCTCATAAGTGCCGTCGATGAGCCGCTCAACACGTCCAATATCATCAATCCCGGCCGGCCAGCCTGATCCGAAATACAGGCTATCATCCCACTCAGCCCATGGGCCTCTGGAACGACAGCAAACTCGTCTTCGGACATCCACTACACCTCGCTTCCCGATGTGCCTGCCGAAATGCCCGTTTAAGTATATGCTCCTCTGATGCGACCCGATGCGTGCTTTACAAGAGCCCTTGGCCGCGCCTGCCGGCGCAGCCAAGGGCTCTTGAGCAAGGTCTGCCGTGTGCGCAAGGCTATCCTCGGGCCTTTTCGGCCTTGTGACATGCGGCCTGATGCGTCCCCTCATACAGCAGGAAGCTGGGCTCGACCTCCTTGCATATATCCATGGTGTAGGGGCACCGCGGATGCAGATGGCATCCTGCCGGCGGGTGCACGGGGCTCGGAATCTCGCCTTTGAGCACCTCGGAGATACCCCTGTGAGTCGGATCCGGCACAAACACCGCCCCGATCAGAGCAGTGGTGTACGGGTGCAACGGATTCCTGATTATCTCCTCAGCCGTGCCCATCTCCACGATCTTGCCCAGGTACATGACGGCGATCCTATCGCAGATGTGCCTGGCGGTGGCGAGGTCGTGCGTGATGTAGACGAAGGTGACCCCCTTCTCGCGCGACAGGTTGAGCATGAGGTTCAGAACTTCGCCCCTGATTGACACGTCCAGCATGGACACTGGCTCATCCGCCACTATGAAGTCGGGATCGAGAGCCAGAGCGCGCGCAACGGCAACCCTCTGGCGCTGGCCTCCCGACAGCTCATGCGGATACCTGGACATGTATTCCTCCGGCGGGATCATCTCCACGTCCGCCAAAACCGAAGTCACCACATCGCGCGCATCGTGGACGGTCCTGGCAATCCCCTGAATGCGCAGGGGTTCGGAGATGATCGTCTGCACGTTCATCCTGGGGTTCATGGATTCGTACGGGTCCTGGAAGATCACCTGCATCTTGCGGCGCAGGTTCTTCATCTCCAGAGGGTTCAGCCCCATGACATTGACTTCTTCGAGGTTGACCGACCCAGACGTGGCATCGGTCAGCCTCAGCATGGTGCGGGCCAACGTGGTCTTCCCGCAGCCCGACTCGCCCACTATTCCGAGCACTTCGCCCTTGTACACATCGAAGCTCACATCGTCGACGGCCTTCAGCACGGGCGGATTGTCGGTCCTCAGCGATTGGACCAAGCTGAGCCGGACAGGGAAGTACTTGGTCAGGTTCCGTACCTCCATTATCACGTCGCCCTGCTGAAACTGCTTCTTATCAGCTTTCGCCGCTACTGCGCCCATACGTCCACCCCCTGCTGAACAATCTCCGCTTTATGACACGCGGCCATGTGACCCGTCGTGCCGATCTGGCGGAACGGCGGATCCTCCCTCATGCACTCCTCGTCAGCAAGCGGACACCGAGGATGGAATCTACACCCGGAAGGAGGAGCCAGCAAGTTGGGCGGGAACCCCGGAAGCGACCTGACAGCGGACCTCTCGGCATGGATATTGGGGAACGACTCCACCAGGCCCATGGCGTAAGGATGGACCGGGCTGCCGTAGACATCGTACACGCTTCCGTACTCTACTATCTTGCCGGCGTACATCACCGCTATGCTATCGCAAGTCTGCGCGATGACCGACAGGTCGTGAGTGATGAGCATCATCGACAGATCGAGCCTAGCTCGGAGTTCAGCCATGGCCTTCAAGATCTGGGCCTGCACCATCACGTCCAGGGCGGTAGTTGGTTCATCCGCGATTATCAGACTGGGATGGCACGCCAGAGACATGGCGATGACTGCCCTCTGCTTCATGCCCCCGCTGAACTCGTGCGGATACTCCCCGAACCGCTTGGGGTTGATGCCGACCAAGTCCAGAAGGCCTTCCGCCCGCTCCACGGCACGCTCGTGCGACATCTTCTCATGCTGGAGAATCGCCTCGACGATCTGCTCGCCCACTCTATGCACAGGGTTAAGGGCATTCATCGCGCCCTGAAATACCATGGATATCTTGCTCCATCGCACATTCTGCCGGAACGCCTCCTCCGGCATGTGCAGGATGTCCTCGCCGTCCATGGTGATGACGCCGCCGTGATATTCACCGTTCGACGGCAGCAACCTCAGCACAGCGCTTGCCATGCTGGATTTGCCGCACCCGGACTCCCCAGCGACTCCCAGAGCCTTTCCACGTTCGATATCGAAGCTTACGGAATCGACCGCCCTGACATGGCCCCGGAGGGTCCGGTAGTACATTTTCAGGTCTCTCACTTCAAGCAGGGCCATGGCTACGATCTCTCCCTATAGCGTGGATTTAGAATCTCGTTCACCGAGTTTCCGATGAACACGAAAGCAAGGCTCATGAAAGTGAGCGCAAGCCCCGGCGGCACCAGCCACCACCATGCCATCGTGGTGAAGGCCCCAAACTCCCTCGCGTTCTGCAGGATTCGACCCCACGTGCAAACCCGCGGGTCCCCGAGGCCCAGGAAGCTCAACGATGCCTCCGTCAGAATCGCGCCCGGTATCCTAAGAACGAGGTTGGCGAAGATCAGGGGCATCACGTTTGGCAGAACGTGCTGCAGCATAACATAACTCTGCGACGCGCCCGATGCCCGGGCGGCCTCGACGAACTGGCGCTCCTTGAGCGACAGCGTTTGGGAGCGCACCAGCCTGGCAATGCCCATCCACGAGAGCAACGCCAGCAGGATCACTATGTTGAGCACACTCTTGCCGAAAAGCGCTCCGAGTATGATCAGTATCGGCAGGCTGGGTATGGCAAGCAGCACGTCCGCCACGCGCATGAGGAATTCGTCCACCGCTCCGCCCACGTAGCCCGCGACGATTCCCACCGTGGTGCCGATGGCCACCGCGATGAAGGCGGTCGAGAGGCCTATGGCCAGAGCGATGCGCGTTCCGTAGATCAGCTGGGACCAGAGGTCCGACCCCATATGATCCACTCCCAGCACGCCATGGACCATTCCCAGAACCTCAAAGGCCACCGGGCTCATCTTCAGGCTTACCGGTCCGTCAGGGGACGTGGCCGATACCCTGAGCCGAATCGTGTAATCGCCCTTCTCAGCGAACAGCACCTGGCTGGGTTCACCGAAGAAAGACATGCCCAGCCTGATCTTGAGGTCAAAGTCGCGAGAGTCGACAATAGCGCTTCCATATTCGGTGCTGCCCGCGACAGTGGTGTCCCACAGATCGTGCGCCTGCCCATCCGGAGTAACGAGTTCCACCATGATCAGCGTCTCAGCGGTGTCGGGCGCATCGATCGAGTATTCGAACTTGGTGGAGAAAGTGTTGGGCGTCTTGTACTGGTATGGAGTGACGTAACTCAGCACAACGCCCTCTGCGGAAACATCGCCCGCCGCGGGTTCCTCTTCCGAGGGTTCCTCGGAAGCCTGCGATCCCCACGGGTTCCACTCTACGCTCCGCACCCACGAAAAACCAGCGTCCTCTTCGGCCTCAGGCTCTGCGGACGCCGTTGCAGGCAGATCGAACTGGATTCCGGACTCCTCCTCATAAGCAAACGACGACAGAGTCGCTCCGCCCAGTTCTTCCTGGTTCCAGTTCTCAAGGCCCAGCCTGAACCGGATCGTAGGAGGGCAATTTCGGAATCTCGCGCTCAGTTTGGACATCCAGACGGGCGCAGCGCTCGCGTCCGCGAGGTAAAGATCATCCATGGGATTGTACGGCGCTATCCATGGCGCGAACACCGCGACGAGCACGTATATCGCCACCATCGCGAGGCCGACCATGCCCTGTGATTTCCTGCGGTACTGCTCCCAGAACGTGAGCGGCCTGGGAGTAGCCGCTGCCGCGGCCTTGGCAACATCGGCCCTCTGGGCTGCCTTTGTGTCCTGCCTCACCTAGTACCACCTGCCCCCACGCGGATCCTCGGGTCGACCAGGCCGTACGCGATATCCGCCGCTAGATTAGATATGATGACAGCCAGCGCAATCAGGTAGAAGGCGCCTTGCGCGGCCGGGTAGTCCATCTGCATGGTGGCGTCGAGCAAGTATCTGCCCACGCCGTGCCAGGAGAAGATGCTCTCTGTGATGACCGCCCCCGACACCGCCCCGGGCAGCGACATGAAGATCAGGGTAACGATGGGAGGCAGCACGCTCCGCAGAGCATGATGATACAAGACCTCGCGTCTGGGAAGCCCCTTGGCCCGGGCGGTAAGGATGTAGTCTTGCCCCAGAGCCTCCAGCATGGTGTTCCGGGTGTAGAGCGCCCACGATCCAAAGCCCATGACCAGGTTGGATCCGGCGGGAAGGATGAGATGCCACACCCGATCCAGAAACACTGCAAACGACCCAACCGGGGGAGGAGCGCTCATGGTGCCGTGTATCGGCAGTATCGGCCAGTAGTAGCCGAACAAGAGCAAGAGCAGAAGTTGGATGAAGAACCCTGGAACAGCGTGGGCAAACAGGCCGGCGCCCACGACGAACCTCTCGGAAAAGTGCCCCCTGTTGGCCGCGGAGTAGACTCCAAGGGATATGCCCACGGCAGCGGTGGATATGAACGTTACCAGGAAAAGCGTGATGGTATTGGGCAGCCTCTCCTTGAGCTCGGACCAGACCGGGCGCTGTGTACTAAAGGAAAGGCCCATGTCGAACCTGAGGAGCGCAAGCATGTAATTCTTGTACTGCGTCAGGGGAGGGTCGTCCAGACCATACTGTCTCCTGAGCGCCGCCTTGGCTTCCTGCTTGAAGTTGGGGTCGATGATCATCTTCTCAGGATCGCCCGGCATCACGCGGAAGAGCACGAAGTTGAAGGTCAGTATGACAAGGAGGACAATCACGGCGTATACGAGCCGCCTCAGCAGGTATGAGCGAAAACCCAAGTGTATCTCACCTCGTTCTGCCTCATCACCCGGAACCGCCGCCCGCGGCGCAAGGCCCGGGCGGCGGTCCGCGCAATTCGGTTTCGTCGTGCTACTGTATCTACTTGCCGGGCTTCAGACGCCAGTAGTTGGGGTTCTTAACCAGCCTGACAAACTCACCCGGACGGTACTCCTTCATGATGAAAGGACCGGTGCCGACGAGCTTGGTGTAGCCCTTAATCGTTGGGTGGGGCTCCAGCCACGGCTGGAATGCCTTCCAGTCCGTTACGTCCTTCCAGATGTGCTTGGCCAGGAAGCTTAGGCCGGCGTTGTAGAAGTGCCAGTAGCTGACGGAGCTGAAGTATACCTTCACGGTGTACTTGTTGATCAGCTCTGCCTTCGCGATGTCCATCGTCGCGTCGAGATACCGAGGTATTTCATTGTCCTTAAGGTAGTCGATGGTGAACTTGACGTCCTCGGCTGTGAACGGCATACCATCGGACCACTTGATGCCCTTCCTGACATACCAGGTGACCGTGGTGCCCTTCTTGCCGGGCTCAGGCTCCCAAGTGCCGATATCCCACTTCTCAGCCATCCAAGGCATGTCGTCCAGAGTGTCGGGGTGCGAGACGGTCAGGCTATCGAACACCTTCGACAGCACTTCCTGCTCGTAAGCGCTGCTTGAGGTGGCCGGGTTGAGGTTCTTGGGTTCCTCGGAGAGCGACCATCTGATGGTGCCGCCTTCAATGGCCTTGCCGAACCGGTCGACCCTGCGGATGTTCAGCAGAGTCCAGGGGTTATTGTAATGAGCAGCCCCAAAGCCGCCCATGTCGATATACCCGGTGACCTGCGTCTTGTTGAACGCGTCGATGTACGGCCTGGAATAAAGGGGCACGTACGGCATCTCGCGCGCCAAGATCAGCTGGGCCTTGTCGGAGGCCACCTGCGCCGCCTTCAGGTCGGCGGCGTAGTACAGCTCGTCCAACACCTTGTCGAGTTCAGGGTTACGGATGCCGGGCTTGTTGTAGCCGGCTTCTACGTCCATGCTGGAGTGGAAGAAGCTGTGGAGGAAGGTCGGGTTCTTGCTCAAACCCCAAGCCAGGCAGAACATGTCGAACTCGCCGATATCGAGCTTGTCGAGCATGACGTTGAAGTCCATGGGCTCGGGCTTGACAGGCAGGCCGACCTTCTGGCAGGAATCGGCGATCATCTTGCCCAGTTCGGCCGATGTGGGAGCGACCTCATACGTGGGCGTGAAGATCTTCATATCCGGAAGGGGCTTGCCGGTCTTCGGGTCGATCCTGTTCTTCCCCGTTGCATCCAGCTTATAGCCGGCGTTGTCGAGAACCTCGGCCGCCTTCTTGAGGCTGAACTCGTAGAACGGCACGGTTTTGTTGTAGAACGGGGAGACCTGCGGAACGAAGCTGCTCATGGGGAGCATGTAGCCCTTGAACAGGGTGCGGATGATGTTGTCGCGATCAGTGGCGTGCGCAATGGCCTGGCGGAGCGGCTGGGCATCCAACGGGCCCCTGCGCATGTTGAAGCACAGGTAGAACATGTGGAATCCCAAAGTCATCCTCATGTCGGCGTAACCAAGCGATTTTGCCTGGTCGATGTCGGTGGGCTTGGTCAGACCGGACCACACTATGCTCTCGCCGCGCTCGAAAGCGATCCTTCGAGCGTCTGAGTTCTTGATGATCGGCATGATGATCTCGTCCACGTGAGGACCCCAGTCCTCGAACTTGACGGCAGCAGCCCCAGGGAATCCAACCGCCCCTATGGCCAGGGCCGCCGTCAGCGCCATAGCAAGAATCAAGCGAAACTTCCTCGGCATTTTACACGCATACCTCCTTATTCGTCTGGTTCTGTACCGGTGATATCACGGCAAGACTAAGAGAACCACGACTGAACCCCCGCCTCCCTCCCCCCAATTCGCCGCGTTGTAGCGCGAAGTCGTAGGGTCATGAAGATGCCTGCGGGTTCATTCAACAAGTCAATGCGGAATTCCTTCCTAAAACCACTCCAGAAGAGCATTTTGGATCACTCTCGGAATCTTGCCGTCCTCTTGGCTATTCTAGAAGCGATGCCGAAATCCTCCTGCCTTCACGCCATTCATACATTCATGTATTCCACGTAGGAGGATTCGCTCTGTCGAGAAGGCCCCGAACGGCTCCTCCGATCCAGGCCGATACCAACGCAAGCGGCGTCATGATGCCGATCGTGGCGGCAATCGACTGCCGAAATGCGATGAGCGCCACCATGGACGCTTCGTGCGGGCCGGCCGGCAGAAGAACCATGCCCGTTGCGAGCAGAGGGGAGAGCCCGACTGACAGGGCCAGCGACATGAGCAATGATTCCATGCTGTGACCTGCAAGCCCAATGGACGCCCAGGCCAAAGCCGGGGGGATGAACGCGATCCAAGGCGGGCAGGGCACGTGATCCCGAAGCACCAGACACGCCAGAGCTGTGGCAGCCGCGGGCAGCGCTGCCGCCCCTCTTGCAGCCGATTCCAGCGCATCCGCTCGCAGACGCCCGTTCATTTTCGAACCCCCCAGGCGGTACTGAGGTCGCCTTCCAGCGCGACCCGGACGATCTGCTTTCTGTGCGGAAGATGCACCCGCATGGCCACATATCCCGACATGGCCGCGGGCGGACCCACAAGCAGTCCGCCCGAGTTCTCCGGGGCGATCGGAGCGTACAAAGAGAGAACGGCGTGGGCCCCCTCTCCGCGCGGCGCGACTACAAAGCCGACCGGCACAGGGATGTTGTAGAACCCGTAGTGGACGCCCGTCCGCCGCACATTGAACTGAACTGACTCGATCTCCGTCTGGAACCTCACAGGGGGCGCCGTGAACAGGACCTCGACTGCTATCTCCGCCCCATCCGGCATCCACAGCGCGGAGGCCGCGACTACCTCCGCCCGGGCGCCATGCGTCCACTCGACATAGTCAGAGTAGGTCGCCTGAACCATCGCCCACAGGACGATGGACGCTACAAGAGCCAGAGCCAATACCGCATGTGATATCGCGCGAACACGCGCGTCCAGTCGCGACATGGGCATGGACTTCACCTCGTCACAGAATGTAGCACGCTGCGAAGTGACCCGGCGCCACCTCCCGAAGCTCTGGATGGTCGCTCTCTTTGCACACCTTCTGGGCAGCGGGGCACCGTTCGTAGAACCTGCATCTCGGGGCAGGATTGATGGGCTTGCTCACCCCGCCTCGCACATTCGGAATGGGCCTCACTACGGCCGGATCAGGCACAGGCACCGCGGAAATGAGGGCCCTGGTATACGGGTGGACCGGGTTTCCGATCACCTCTTCAGAGCCTGCGATCTCCACGATCTTGCCCAGATACATGACGGCGATCCGGTCGCAGAGGTAACGCGCCACTGCCAGATCGTGCGTGATGTACAGGTAGCTCATGCCGAACTCCTCGCGAAGCTCGGCCAGGAGTTTCATCACGCCTGTGCGTATCGATACGTCCAGCATGGACGTGGGTTCATCAGCCACCACGAAGCCCGGGTTCACCACGAGCGCCCGAGCTATCGCCACTCGCTGGCGCTGGCCTCCCGATAGTTCATGCGGAAACCGGAACATGAAAGTGGCCGGAGGAGCCAGCCCGACGCGGGTCAGCATCTCGGCGACACGCTCCTCGCGCTGCTCCAAATTGCCTATGTGGTTGACGTTTAGCGGCTCCGATACTATGTCGAAAATCGTCATCCTAGGGTCCAGCGACTCATACGGGTCCTGAAACATCATCTGAGCTTTCTGCCTGAATGTGCCCATGTCGGCGCCGGAAATGGACGACACGTCTGTTCCATCAATCACTATGCTTCCTGAAGTCGGATTGGTCAAGCGAACCAACATCCTGCCGGTAGTGGTCTTTCCGCAACCCGACTCGCCCACAAGGCCCAGCACCTCGCCTCGGGCAACCTCGAAGCTTATGTCGTCCACTGCATGCAGCACCGCATGCTGCCTGTGGAAGAACCCCCGCCCCACCGGATAGTGCTTCGTCAAATTCTGTACCCTTACCAGTACATCGTTCACATCGTTGGTCGGCCCGCTATCTGGCAACGCCAACTTGCTCACCTCCAGACGACGGCGCCCAAACCGGATTGTGACACGCGATGCTGTGCTCCGGCGCCACCTTCGTCATGAGCGGTTCGACCGCTCTGCACTCATCAGTGGCCCGATCGCACCTAGGGTTGAACCGGCAGCCCTCTGGGGGCGCCATCAGGTTGGGAGGTTCCCCCGGAATGGTCGCCAGATCGCGCTTGTCCCCCAGGATGCTGGGATACGCATGCATCAACCCGTAGGTATACGGGTGGCGCGGGCGCTTGAACACATCGTCGGCCTCGCCGATCTCCATCAGCTTGCCGGCGTACATCACGCCAACTATGTCGCTGACCTCCGCAATGACAGATATGTCGTGCGAGATGTATATCATACTCATATTGATCCTGCGTCGTATCTCTTCCATCTCCCGGAGAATCTTGTCCTGCACGATAACGTCCAGAGCCGTAGTGGGCTCGTCAGCTATTATGAGACTGGGGTTACATGCCAAGGCCATGGCGATCACAGCGCGCTGTTTCATCCCGCCGCTGTATTCGTGCGGGTAATGATCGCTCCGCTCCGCAGGAATCCCGACGAGGTCAAACAGCTCGGCGACGCGCCTTCGAGCCTCCTCCTCAGTGGTGTCGGGCTCGTGCTCGACGATCGCTTCCACAATCTGACTTCCCACGGTGTACACGGGGTTCAGGGCGTTCATAGCGGCCTGGAATATCATCGAGATCTCCTTCCACCTGGCCTGCCTGAACTCCTCTGCCGTCATGGAGTATATGTCGCGCCCGCCTAGGTAGATCTTGCCGCGCTTTGTCTGGGCGTTGTACGGAAGCAGCCTCATGATCGACATGGCTATGGACGTCTTCCCACAGCCTGATTCACCCACAAGGCCGAGCGACTGGCCACGATTCAGAGCGAAACTGATGCCGTCAACTGCCTGCACCCACCCAGCCTTGGTACTGTAGTGCATCGTGAAATCCTCTACCTTCAAGAGGGCATCCATGCTGCGCTCACCTCTTTCTCAGGCGCGGGTTGACGACTTCGTCGAGCCCTCTGCCGACCATGTAGAATGCGGCGCAGAACAGAGTGATGAAGAACCCCGACGGCGCCCAGAGCCACCAGTACTTGCCGAAATCGAACAGGTACCCCGCGGTTTCGGCCGTATGTATCATCATGCCCCAGCTCATGTCGATGTTCAGAACGCCGAAGAACGAGAGCGTGGCTTCGCTCACGATCGCCGCTGTCACGTTGAACATCATGTAGAGAAACGAAAGAGGAAGGACGTTGGGGATAATGTGCGCACGGATTATGTGCAGATCGCTTCCGCCGGCAACTCGCGCTGCGTCGATGTACGGCCTCACCTTCACCTGCAGCGCCTGCGCCTTCAAGATCACGGTTATGCCGCCGAAGGCTTCAAGAAAGCCCAAGATGACGGCGAAAGAGAAGATGTCCAGCCTCATCATGGATCCGATGACCACGAGCAAAGGCACGAACGGGAAGAGCATCACGATGTCGGCCAGTCGCATGAAGAGCGTGTCGGTGAATCCCCCGTAGTACGCAGCCATCGCTCCAATGAAGGTGCCCACTACCACACTGATCACCGCCGACAGCACGCCCAGCAGGAACTCGCGCCCTGTACTGAACATCAGCTGCGCCAGGATGTCGCGCCCAATGGGATCAGTCCCGAGCAAATGGCCTGCCACAGGCGGCGATGGATGCATCATGATCGGGTCAAAGCCCACAACCGGATGGTAAACGAGAGGATCCCAGACGAAGTTGATCATGATGGGCCACAGGAGCCCGAAGATTCCGAACGCGATGATGATCATCAAACCGAACATGCCCACCCGACTCTCCTTGAATACCTCCCAGTTCTGAGCCAGTGAGCGCATGTTCATCTTCCATCGTATCTTCCAGATGGGTTCGGTGATCCCCGGATCGAACCGAGGGCCTTCCCCGTTGCTCTGTCTGACGTTGGGGCTAGTAGCCAATTCGTTCACACGTATCCACCTACCCTTCCGCCGGCTGCCCGGTGTAGGATATTCTGGGATCGAGGGCAGCGTAGAGCAGGTCAGCCACGAAGTGCGCCACTAGCAGGAACACGCCGGTGAAGACGAGAGCGCCGGTGGCCAGCGGGTAGTCGTTCCCGAGCGCCGCGCGGAAGAGCACCTGCCCCAGGCCGGGCCAGGAGAACATCGTCTCTGTGACAAGGCCCCCGCTCATCGACGATGCCAAACTCAGCACCAGGCTGGTGACGGTGGGAAGGAGGGCGTTGCGCGCCGCGTAGCGATCACGCACCACATTATCGGGCAGGCCTTTAGCCCTGGCGGCCATGACGTAGTCTTCCTGGACAGTTTCAAGCATCGAGTCGCGCATCAGAAGCATAGTTCCCGCGAAGTTGATCAGCGTCAGCGTGCACACCGGGAGCATCATGTGTCGGATGATGTCCCATATGTAGATGAGGGTCCCTGTCGCGTGCGCGATCCAGATTGCCAGGCCGATCACTCCGGCCGTCATCCCCCATGCCAGCGCAGCGCTTCTGCGCGTTCTGCGCAGCCCGCGGCGGAGCGTCCAGAATATGAAGAATACTGCCAGGGCAATCAGGGCGATGCCCAACACCATGTAGCCAAAGACCGTGTTGGACGTGAACGGCGCCCTGGTCCACAGCGCGGGCTCAATGAACTGGTTCAGAGGTAGCCAGTGCAGAGTGTAGGCGAATAACCATATCAAAATCAGCGACAGCAGCGGGTAGAAGGCCGTCCAGAATGTTATGCCTACCACGGTCGCTATGTGGTCCACCGTCGCGCCTCGCTGCCAGGCGATGATCCGCCCCAGCACGAACCCGACATAGAACGACAGGCAGTTGGCGGTGACGAACAGGACGATGGTGCGCGGAAGACGTTCAATGAGGATGTCCCACACTGGCTTGGGGTATTGGCTGAAAGACACTCCTAAGTTGCCGGTGAAGAAGTTCTTGATGTAGCTGATGTACTGCAAGAACGGCGATCTATCCAGGCCCAACTGTTTCTTGAGTTCTTCCCGAGCAGCCTGCGGGATTCTGGGGTTTGCCAGGTACATCTGGGATATGTCTCCCGGCATGGCCTGCATCAGAAAATACACCAGAGTCATGTATATGAGCAGCGTGAGCACCAGCTGGCCGACACGGCCCAGCATGTATCTTCGCATTATCATCACCCGAGCTTTCAGCTGTTCTATTCCAAATCGGAGCGCGGGCCGAAAGGCCCCCCGATGGGCCGCCGGCCCGCGCGCGGCCGGGAATCACCCAGCGAACGCTCTTACTTCTTCACTTTGACCGTGCTAGTCAAGCCGCCAAAGTACTGAATGCCGCTCAGAACCTTGGTGTACGGGAATTCGAGACGATCGCTCCTGTAGGCTTCGATCAGAGGAGTATCGAACAGCACTATGTACGGCAGATCCTCCGCCAGCATTTCCTGCATCTTGAAAGCCTTCTCCCGAGCTTTGACCAGGTCCGGCTCAGCCAGGAACGACTCTGACAGCTTGTCGAACTCCGGATTGACGTACTGAGTGGAGTTGAATCCACCGGCAGGCGCCTGGCTGCTGTGGAAGAACCAGTGCATATGGTCGGGATACAGGCTAAGGCTCCACCCCAGCAGGAAGGCATCGTAGTCGCGTTCGTCGGTCTTGCTGAGGACCACGTTGAACTCACTGGGAACGACCTCGCAAGGTATTCCGATCTCCTGCATCCACGTGCCGATGTTCAGGCCGAATGTGTAGCGAAGCGGGTCGTAGCCGGCCGTCATGACCATGAACTCGAACGAAGGCATCTTCTTGCCGTCCGGCATGATCAGGCCCTTGCCGCGCTTCAGCACCTTATCCTTCTCCAGGTCGACCTGGGGTTCGACTTCCCATGAGAAGCCGGCGCTCTTCAGCAGCTTGACGGCTTCGGTGATCCTCTGGCTGCGGGTCATCCCCTTGCCCCACATCTTGACATCGGAGTTGAACCAGTAGGCGTTGCCCGGAGGAACCACCGAGTACTGCGCGAACGCCACACCCTGCAGCACCCTCTCGGTAATGTACTCTCGGTCGATCAGCGTTGCTACAGCCTGACGGAACTCCTTGATCCCAAATGGGTAACGCCCGAGGTTGAATCCCATGTACCTAAAGCCGTTGACGCTGTTCTCGATTGTAGCGATGTTGGGGGTCTTCTTGAGCTGCTCCTGGAACCCACGCTGCAGGCCCAAGGAGTTCAGGATGAAGTCGACCTCGCCCTTCATGAGTGAAAGCACCGCAGCGTTTTGGTTCTGCAGAATGCGGAACCTCAGCTGGTCGACGTAGGGACCCTCGACTACCTGAAGCTTGACATCGCCCTTGGCGTCTCCTGTGGTCCACTTCACGCCGGTCTTCTTGTTCTCGATCATGAAAGCGCCGTTCTTGTAGAAGGTGTTGGCATCGCCCTTGAAAGCGTAGTATTTGTTGGGCAAATGCGTGATGAACGCGCCCTTCTCCCAGCGCTGCACGACCCACGGACCCGCAACCGGTTCGCTCCCCAGCGGATCATGAGCGAGAAGCTCCTTCACAGGGTCGGCCGCCTTGAGGGCCTTATCGACTATTGGGCCCCAGTAGGCTTTGGGCAGGATGTAGGCCTGCAGAAGGCCGTACTGCCACTGTGCAAGCCCGGGCAGCTCCGTGAGGAAGAACTTGACCGAGTAGTCGTCCACCTTCTCCACGCGATCCAGAATATCTGGGTCAATATTGCCGGGCCAGTTGCCGCCCAGCTTGTTGGGGTCGAGCGCCAGCGGCGCCATGTAGCTGAACGCAACGTCGTCAGCGGTGATGGGCTTGCCATCGCTCCACTTGAGATCCCTGCGCATGCGAACTACGGAGGTATAGAACGTCTTGTCGCCTATCTTCTCTTCCTTGACGGGTGTCGGCATGCCCAGCGCCGCCGATGGGCTGAACACGAAGTCGGGCGCAGCATTGCCGTAAAGGCCGATGTAGGACTGCTGGTAACCAACGAATGCGTTCCAGACCGATGCATCAGGGCCCAGCTGTGCCCAGATGTTCAGTGTAGTGGGGTCCTCGAAAATCGCCATCTCATACACTTTCTCCGCCGCCTGCCCCATCGCGCTCATACCCGCGATGACGGCCACGAACAACAACACAGCCAGACCAAACCTGAAGTTTCTCATTACCCCCATGTACCTCCTTTTGTGATTTAGTGGAGTCACATGGTGGTCATTCTTCTCACGGCGCTGAAATCCTGCCTTTGATATGGTGAAATATGACCTGCTTGCCATATATCCTACAGAGCTGCGCTTAGCTTCCTGCCGATTTCCTCTTCAGCATTGGTATCCCAGCCCTCTTTCACATAGAAGACCGATCCCGACTTATCGATCAGGTATACCACGGGCACGCCGCGCACCCGGTATGCGACCGCTGCGGATCGACCATCGGCGCGGCCCACCATTGGAAACGCGGCGCCCACTCCCGCTGCGAACTGGCCGATGGCGCGCTCGTCCTCGCCCAGATCATCTATGCCCACGCAGAGCAGGCCGCGCCCGCGGTATCGATCATAGACGCGTTGCACAGCCCCCAGAGCGTTGGCCGACAGCCGGTACTTGGTGTTCCAGAAGACCACTAACATGACCTTGCCCCGAACGGGCACGACTACGTCCTCCCCGTCCAGCGAAGTCGCCCTCACCAGCGGCGCAGGTCGCCCAACCAGGCTCGCGGGCTGCGCGAGCGCTTCGCCCGGCTCAAGCGCCAGCCCTGCCAACAAGGCAGCCAGCGCAAACAGCATGACGGCCAGAACCCGCCTGTATATGCACATTCACACTCACCATCCATAGATCACGAAGCGCTTCCGCCCATCTGGCACGCTCCCTGTACACACATATGACGCCCGCCGACCGCCAAGGTTTCATGCCTGATCCATTCCATGCCGGGCGCAACGCCCAAAAAAGCTCCCCCTCCCGGGGGAGCACATGATCGTCACTGTCTATTCTCGGAATTCGGACCTCGACGGCACCCACACCGTCCTGCCCACAAGCTCCGAATACCGATACTCCCCTTCGCCCGATGCGAAGGATTCCCGGATGGTCCTTTCGAACTTGTTGACCTGCGCGTCCATGTTGTCGGCATGGTGAAGAATGCACGCTTCGATCGTCGCCGGTTGCACTGGCGAACCCCATTCGAGAGCGCCGTGATGGCTCGCCAAAAGGTGGGCAAGTTCGAGCGTGAGCCCGGGAGTCCAGCACGGCGAGGCACACGAGCCTCTGTCGGGGCAATCCGAGACCAGCTCTGCTATACGCCTGTTGACCACTTCCATGCCGAGCACAATGTGCTCGACGGCTACTCCGCTCAATGACATGGCCGCAGCGGCTCGCGCCCGTTCGTAGTCGTAGCTTTGGACTTTCCCGATGTCGTGGAGAAGCGCTCCCGCGCATAGAACGTCCCAGTCGGCCGAGGCATACTGCTGGGCCGCCTGTCTGCATATGTGCAACACGTTGACCGTGTGTTCCAGAAGGCCCCCCGAGTAGGCGTGATGATGTCTGATCGCGGCAGGCCACTCCCGAAACCTGGCCATGAACTCAGGATCGCCGAAGAACGACTGAAGAAGGCATCGGATCGGCTTCTTGGATACACCCGACACAGCGTTCAACACCGCGGCGGCCATCTCGTCGATGTCGCGCGGCGTCGCGGGAACGAAGTCGGCCAGATCGCACTGGGACACATCGCACAGTGTTATGGACCGGCCGAAACTCGATGTATCCTGCGACAGCTGCAGGCTTCCACCGTACTCCTCAACCTGCACATTGCTGACGCGCACACAGGCGCCTGGTTCGAGCCCCAGGGTCGCCTCAGGAGAGTATCGCCAGAGCTTCAGGCTTATCTCCCCGGTCCTGTCGACCAGCTTCACATCAGCGAAATACGAGCCGTTCCTGGTTTGCCTGCATTTGACGTCGGCACAAAGGAGAACGGTGTCGACCGTCACCCCTGGCTTCAGGTCGGCCACGAACTGCGTTTTGACTATCTGGTGCGCCATTGTATAACCTCATTTCACAGGACTGTCAGTGCACGCACGGGCCGAAGAACCGTTGTATTTCGGCCCTAGCAGCCTCCCGGCTGTCAGCCGCGTGCGCCAGATTGCGCGTCATTGAAGTTGCCAAATCGCGGCGCACGGTTCCGGACGCCGCCTTTGCCGGATCAGTGGCACCTAGCATCTGCCGGGCCACTTCCACGGCGTTTGGAGCCTCAAGCACCATGGCAAGCACAGGGCCGGACGTCATATAGGCCTCGACCTCATGGAAGAAGGGCCGCCCCACCAGGTGGCGATAGTGTTCGCGCACGAGCCCTTCCGACATCTCCAGTGTTCGCGCGCTGACCACCCTGAACCCACGCGCCTCAAACCTCGATATGATCTGCCCCACGATTCCGCGCGTGAGCCCATCGGGCTTGATCATCACAAACGTGCGCTCCATCGCGCGCCTCCAGTACTCATGAAATATGTCCTTGCTCGCCGCCAACAGCCTTAGCCAAGTTGATCAGGTCCTTCAGAGCCGAACTAGCTGCCGCCGACGGCCCGCCTGAGCCCCCCACGATGGTGAGTTCGCCGAAAACATCGGTGGCGAACCTCACGCCCTTGCTGTCGCCGGTGACCTGTGCCAGGAAATCCTTGTACGGAACGGGCGTAGGCTTCACTTCTATGCCGACATCGTCCGCAGTGCGGACGGCCCGCCCGATCAGGCGCAGGGTGCGGCCTTGCACGGCCCAGTAAGCTATCTCCCTCGATGTGACTTCGGTTATCCCGGTGACCTTCACATCGCCGAGCCGCTTGCGGGCGCCCATCGCAGCATTGGCCAGGATCAGTATCTTGCACGCTGTATCAATCCCGCTCACATCTCGCTCAGGCTGGGTTTCTGCCAGGCCCATCGCCCTGCTCCTGCGCAGGGCCTCTTCGTAGGAAAGCCCATCGTCGGACATGGCTGTGAGGATGTAGTTGGTAGTGGAGTTCAACACACCCTCTATTGAATCGACTTGCGCCCCTGCGAGGCTCACTCTCACCGTATCGATGGCCGGAAGGCCCGCGGCTGCGGCGCCGCTGAACTTCAGACAGACTCCCGATTCCCTGGCAACCTGTGCCATGCCGTCGAAATCGGCCACAAGGGGAGCCTTGTTGAGAGTCACCAAATGGCAACCGCGCCGGGCCGCGTCCTTGAGCCTGGACAGCGCAGGCTCGCCAGTATCGAGACTAGACCACGTGGCGTCGACCAACACTCTCACATCCCCTGCGCGCATCGGGGGAAGCCACGCGTCTAGATCGCCCGGGTCGCCGCCGACGAACCCCTCCTGATCAGATAGTGTTCCCGCATTAGCTAGATTCACCAGAACCGGGCAGCCTATGCCGGACTCCGCCCGAATTCCGCCTTTTCGGGTGACTATGGATACCACCCGCGGCTCAAGACCGTGGCGCGATTTCAAGTACGGCGCCTTCCTGTTGAGCAGCCTGACAAACTCACGTCCAACATTCCCGAAACCGTAAAGACATATCGCGATCTGCAAAATGATACCCCCCTAGGCTTGCGGTTCTCCTCTCTTCACCTGCGTCATGAAGATCAGCGCGACCAGCGTGCAGAGCACGGCGAACGGGAATAGCGTCCTCATGCCGAACAGATCACGCAGAAAGCCGAACACGGGCGGCCCTGTGATTGCCGCGAGCGACGAGAACAAGTAGTAAAGACCTGTGTATGCGCCGGTCTTCGATCTTGCGGCCATGTCCACCACCATCGGGTATGAGTTGATGTTTATCGCCGCCCAGAACATGCCGGCCAGCGCCAGAACGGCCGGGACTATTATGGAAGCCCGGGCGAGCATGGCGCCTACAATGGCCAGCTGACCATCGGCGCCCACCGAACCGGCAAAGAACAGCCCGTTGAGGAGGCCAAGCACCGGCCTGCCCAGGGAATCGCTGCCCACAAGGCCTATGATGGCCAGGCAGACGGCCAACCCCACGATGCCTATCTTGATGGTGCGGGCTCGACCGATGGACGTGGCCAGAAAACCCGCGGGTATGGCGAAGGCCACGAGAGCGAGCGAGAAGAACCCCAGATACAATGCGCCGCTGGATTCGGATATGCCCCACACGTCCTTGCCGTACAGCGTAAAGAAGGCCTCGATTCCGTTCCAGGCGATGAACCAGAAAAAGATGGCCAGGAGCATGTGCATGGCGCTGCGGTCGGGATCCCGTCGCACCTCGCCCAGAGCATCCAGTATTCCCACCGTCTGTCCGTCTTCCCCAACGCCCTCGACAACCTCCGGTTCACGAATCCGCCAGCGCAGCACAAGAGTGATCAGGATCATGAGAATGCCCGCGAAAACAAAGGGAAGCGTAGGGTTGATGTTGTAGAGCCGCGAACCCACGAAGAACGCAAGAAGCGCCCCGAGCCCTCCCATCAGATTGATCACGCCGTTTGCCTTGCTCCTCAAGGCAGGCGGCGTGATGTCGGGCATCAAAGCCACTGTGGGCGCCCGGAAGATGGACATGACCAAGTTCATAGCGATCAGGGCCGTCATCATGGCCGCCAGAGAGGAGCGGAACACCGGAACAAGCGCGAAGAAGACAGCGCCCAGCGGCATGCCCACCAGGATGTAGGGCATGCGCCGGCCGTATTCGTTCCACGTCCTGTCGCTTGCGGCGCCGAAGTAAGGTTGCAGGGTCACGGCGGCAATGTTGTCGAACGTCATGATCAACCCGATCAGGGTGCCCTTCAGTGCGGTATCGGCCAGGACGTTGCTGAGGAAGACGGGTACGAACGCATTGTACAGCGCCCAGCAGAGGCTGATCGCGAAAAACCCAAGCCCAAGAGTGAAGGTGCGAGGATAGTCGAGCCTCTCATTCATCGCATCGATTCCTCCTCCCGCATCCTGATCGCCAATGCCGCATCGTTGGTTATGATCGCGTCGACGCCTGACGCCAGCATGCGGCGGATGTCGCCAGGGCTGTCGATGGTCCACGGATTCACCTGCACTCCTGCGGCATGAGCGCCTGCCACAATCTCCGGGAATACGGTGAAGTGGATGGGATGCAGAGCCTCGGCCCCCAAACGCCGAGCATAGTGCCATGGATCGACCAGCGCGCCTATGTACAGGAGCCCGATGGCCATCTCAGGCGCCAGCTTCTTGAGGGCCAGCAAGCTGTAGTGATTGAAAGAGGAGAAGAGCACCTGATTCTGCACGCGCCGCCTTCGCGCGAACTGTACCAGCTTCTCTTCGATTCCGGGGTACAGCGCCACCCCGCTCTTGATCTCTATGTTGATCAGGCGGCACGCATCGCCCACGGCATCGAATACCTGATCCAGGGTGGGTATCGTCTGAGTCTCGAAGTCATGCCCAAACTTGGCCGCCGCGTTCAGCTCCGCCAGCTCAGCGAGGGACTTCTCCCCGACGAGCCCGCTTCCATCAGTCGTGCGTTCCAGGCGCTCGTCATGGATGACCATGAGATGGCCATCGCGCGACAGATGCACGTCCAGCTCGATACCATCCGCTCCAAGCTCAATCGCCTCACGAAATCCGACCAGTGTGTTCTCTGGGGCCCGAGTGGGAACACCCCGGTGCCCCAGGATTAGGGGCGCCCTGTTCAAGATGGATCACACCCTCCCACGTGATGCAGCCGAATGCCGCGCTACTGAGGCGGTATTTGACATCGGCTTCGGAATTCCTCTGTGAGAAGGCCCGGTTCGATCAGGGCTTCGACGGAAATATGCCTAGCCTCGCGAGGAAGACGATGCCAACGCTCTCAAACCGGCGCTGAACGCCCGGATGCGCCGCGCCCAAGTCGCCCGAGACCGAGCGCAGCTGGTCAAGGGCGCGCGCGAATTCGGCGATGCTGCGGACCCTCAGCGCATCGGCTCGGCGCTCAGCCAGAGTCGCCTGGTCGCACAGCATCCGCCCCCTGGATCCCCCCACCACGCCCGGCCGAACCGCAAGCGTCGCCCCCATCCGCCAGCCGGGTCGGGCCGAGCGGTGACTCCACTCGAAGCCGGCGGACAGCGTAATCGCGTCCAGCAGGCTATCAGCGCCTCCGACCTCTGCCAGGCAGGCCTCGGCCTCCATCAGATCGGGATCTCGGTCAAGCCACTGATCGAGCAGCGCCGCAGGGTCGGTTTCAACCGCGCGCTCGATCAGTTGAGCAAGGCGCGCCAGCCCATCGCCGGCAATCGCCACCGGCCTCACCTCATCGAAAGGCAATCCCACAAGCAGACCTAATTCGGCGTACGCTCGCACCGCACCGGTCGCATCATCGCGCAGGGCGGCCGACTCGGCCTCCCCCAGCAACTGCAGCGCCGCTGCAATGGCCCGGGCCTCGGCCAGGACGACTCTGGACTCGGCCACCCTCACTTTCACGTGTGCCAGGGTGCCCGCGCTCGCCCTGATCAGCCGCGACACGCACGACAACGGCGCCTCGACCGCTCCGCTCCACACCGCCTCCCTCGCATGCTGACCGGAATCCAACACGCCCGATTCGTACGCCAGATGGCCCTTGACTCCCCAGGGCCCTTGCAGCATTGCCCATGACTCGACTGTGGTAGACGATGCCTCAAAGCCGACCACGGGCCGCCAGGCCGATGCGCCGCTTGCAGCTGCAAGTTCCGCAATGAGACGCTCTCGGGCCTGTGCGCAGTTGGGATCGAGGCCGATAGCCGCTTCGAAGAACTCGTCGATCGTCATGGCGACCGGTTCCACCTGCGAGAATACCCGAGATGCCGCGGGGGAAGCCATCGCCTGCCGACCTTCGCCAGACAGAATCGCCAGGGCCAGCGCCGCAACGCACGCGAGCGCGGCCCCATGCCGAAAACCACGCCCAGCCAACACTCGTGTCACAAAACTCCTCCCTCTGCATTACTCTCCTGGCAACATACTAAAGCGACCTGAGCAGCTTGCCCATCGCCCAGCTGGGTGATTTTCAGCTCCGCTTCTGCACGACATAATGGTCCTCGAGGGTCAGCCAGTTCTGCGGGTAGTCGTAGAGCAGGTTCCAGTAGCTTGATCCGCGCAATCTGAACGTCTCAATGAGCGCATGCGCCGCCACCGATGAACGCACGTCTTCAAACCACACCTCGTGCTGCGCGCCTGCCTCATCTGCGTACCGAAACCAGGGCGCCTGGGCGATCCGGTCAAAATCGATGTTCACGCCGTGGCGTGCTGCCACTTCGACAGCTTGCGGGGGAGTTACGGTTCTGGCGAATGCGCCTTCGGGGGCCGGCACCGTCCAATCGTAGCCGTACAGGGGTATGCCCATCAGGATCTTGCTCGGCGGCATGGTGCTGACTGCGTATTCCAACACCCGCCTCACCAGGTTCACGGGGGCTATGGCCATTGGCGGACCTCCTGACCATCCCCATTCATACGTCATCAGCATGGTGAAATCGAGATGCGGAGCCAGCGCCGCATAGTCAAACGTCCCGACCCAGGGCAAATTGGGCCAGTCGGCCCATTTCGGGGCCATGGCGTTCGACAGGGTGAGACCGCGCGCGTGGGCGGCGCGCGACAGCCCCGCGATGAACGCCGTGTATAGCTGCCTGTCTTCCGGGAACATGTTCTCAAAGTCCACGTTCACGCCCTGGAAGCCCTCGGACACAGCAAACTCGACAATGCTGGCGACAGTTGCGGCGCCCATCGTCCCCGACATGGCGTCCCTCGCCAGATCCGGGCTGAAGTTGGAGCCGTCGAAGTTGGACACCACCGCAAGCGGAACGACGCCGAGCGAACGAACCGCGCTCACCGATGGTCCGGCAGCCCCCGGGGTATACACTACTCCGCCTCGCCCGTCTACAGGGAAGCTGAAAACACTCGCGTATGTCAGATCATGTGAGATTCCCGAGAGTATGCGCCTCGTAGAACTCTCCGATAGAGGGAAGATGTAGCCGTTCGTCTCCGCCGGCACTCTGGGCGCAACCGGAGCGGATCTTGCGGGGATTATAAGCGACTGCCCAACGGTAATCAGGTTGGGATCAACCAGGCGGTTCACGGCGGTCAGAAGCTGGACAGTGACGGAGAATCTAGTTGCCAGCCCAAGCAGGGTGTCGCCGGCGGTCACCGTGTAGAGCTGATAGGTCCATCCGGGAATCACGAGCTGCTGGCCCACGTATATCAGGTTGGGATTGGCGATCACGTTGGCCTCGGCGACCGCCCGCACTGTCGAGAGGAACAGGCTGGCTATCACATATAGGGTATCGCCCGGCCTCACAGTGTAGCTCAGCGGGGCCGATGGCGGACGCGCCTGGGGAATGGCCAGAGCCTGCCCCACCACAAGAACGCTGGGATCGGAAATGCCATTGGCCGCGGCAATCGACTCCATGGACACCCCGTATCTGCGCGCGATTGCGTACAGAGTGTCGCCAGACGCAACAACATGGATGACCATTCTCATCACTCCTGCAGGAAACTGCACATATCATCATATTGGCACTCCTGCAGAAGGTGAGCCGCCGCCGACTATGACATGGACGCGTCCTCGCGCGCTGCCAGCAGTTGATCGCGTGTGCTACCGTCGACCGGGTGAGCGACAACGCACCAGTCGAGGTCGGGTCCTTGCATCCTGACGCCGTCTCGCGCGATTGGAGTACACGCCACTGTCCTGCTGATCCTGTTGGCGACGATCTGGCCCCGTGGTTTGTCGGCGCCGGGCAAGAGCACCGCGAATTCGTCATCGCCGAACCTGGCCGCCGCATCGCTGCCGCGGAAACTGCGCTTGAGCGCTCTGGCTACGGCCTCTATGACCGCATCTCCCATGCCGTGTCCGAAAGCGGCATTGATCTCGCGCAGTCCCACTATATCCAGAAACACCACCGCGAACTGCCCGCCATAGCGCTCAGTTCGCGAGATCTCCTCGTCGATCCGTTTCAGAAGATGCTTCCGGTTGTACAGGCCGGTAACGGGGTCCTGATGCAGTGCCTGCGCCAGATTCTCCGTGGCCATCTGGGCTTCGAGGATGACCGCCAGGCAGTCGCACAGCTCCACATGTACCCTGAGATCATCGGCGGCAAACGCGCCCGCGCCATGTCCGTAACAAATCAGCGTCCCGATGGAACGCCCTATGCCCGTGAGTGGAGCCGATATCCAGGACCCGTCCGGGGCGAGTGCAGGAGCCTCGCGGCACGCCTTCTCGTCGTGGCAGTCGGGCGCCTCGCCGAAGACCGTGAACTCGAGCATGCCCTCGCCGTTGACGATGCCGAGGGCGGCGGCGCGATAGCCCATGCACTCGGCTGTCTGGCGCGCAACCGCCCGCCAGTAGCTGCCGGCATCCTGCTCCGCTCGCGTTTCCCGCACTATTCGCGACACCGCGTCAAAGGCACGAGTAGCGCCGTTCTCCAGACCGACCATGCCCTCCCCTCCTGACCATCGACACTGAGGCAGGGCTTCAGGCCCCGCCTCTCCCTCTGTCGCAATCAGCGTTCACATCAGAACCACGGTCGGCCGAACCCCCATGGGCCGAATCCCCACGGCCGGCCGAACCCGAATCCCCATGGCCTGCCAAAGCCCCATGGGCCAAACCCCCACGGCCGGCCAAACCCAAACCCCCATGGGCCGAAGCCCCCAAATCCCCAACCTGGAAAGCCCCCAAACGGCCCGAACCCGGGGAAAAACTGTGCCGCGTTCACCCCTGATTGGATCTCAGGGGCGGCCATGGCGCCCCCAGTATACCCTGGGTCGTCCACAATGGGCTGCGGGTAGAGCACATGCGCCACCTCCGTTTCACGTCCTAGACCACGCACGACAGCATATTCGCAGGCGCGCGTAGGCGGACTGCTCGGATTGGCACATGCGAACCGGACATGTCCGGCGCATACCGGCTATCTGGATATCGTGAATCGGCCGGCGCTGTAGACGCCTACTTGGTATCCCTTGACGCTGAATATGGCCCGCATGCTCTCTGGCGAGACCCCAGGGAAAAACCGGGCCAGCCAGTCCATTGCCACGGCGCCGGCCTCCGCATAGGCCGCGGCGACCTCGAAATCGCTCACGGTGAAACTGGCCGCCCCCAGGTGCGTGTCCCACCCTGGCTGAGTACGAGTGTCTACGAACAGATCGATGGATGTGGGGCCAAGGAAGCAGCGCGCACTCTGCCTCACCAGCTTGGTGGTGAGGGTGCCGGGGCAGTTGTAGTAGGCCGTGACCCGTATGGCGGCCAGCTCCGCCACTGACACCTTTGCTTCCTGGTTGAACGCCTCGGGAAGGTACGGCAGCGATGCAGCATCCGCCGATCCGGTGCCCCCCGGCAGGCCGAGCAGGACTATGCCGGCGACCACCGCGGCTGTGAGTAGGACTGCGAACGCGAATACCATCGACACAAAACCAGACTTCTGCTTCAACACGCTTCTCCTCCTTGCGGGCCGGCCACCGAAAGGGCCTCGCGCCGCACGCAAGCTCAACCGCGTGATTCCTCCAGACGGCTAAGGAGCGCAGCCCGCCGCTCCCGGCTGGCGAAGGCGCACTCCGCAGCGCGCATGTTCATGAGGGCCAGATCCGCGCGTGTCAGCCCGAAGGCCTCGCACACGAGTTCATACTCGCCTGTGAGCGTTATGTTGGATATGCCGGGGTCGTCGGTGTTTATGCAGACTGCCGCGCCGCGCTCAATCAGCGCGGGCAAAGGATGGTCCCGGATAGACGAGGTCGCCTGAGTGTGGACGTTGCTAGTGGGACAGACCTCCAGCAACACGCCGCGGTCGATCAGCATATCGATAGCGGCGTCGCTCTCTATGGACCGCACTCCGTGCCCTATCCTTGTGGCCCCCAGCTGCTCCACGGCGGTTCTCACCGAAAGCGGGCCTTCGGCCTCGCCGGCATGAACCGTTACCCCGAGCCCATTGGCGCGCGCCCAAGCCATTGGACGTACATATTCCTCCAGGCCCAGCACCCGGGTATCGTCGGCGACATCCACGCCGCTGACTCCGTCTGACATATAATCGGCTGCCAGCCTAACAGTGTCCCAGGCCACGCGCTCGCCCTCGGGCTGCGGCACAACGAGGATGAAACTCACATCGATACCCCGGGCGCCTCGCGCACCCCGAATCACCGCTTCAACCGCCGCCGAATACGAAAGGCCAGTGAGCCGCCGGATGAAAGCCGGCGAGAACCTGAGTTCCGCGTACACAATGCCATCTGCGGCGCAGTCCTCTACGGCTTCAGCAGTGATGCGCGATATGTCGGACGCTGTCTGTATGCACGGCATGAAGAACTCGAACTTGGCCAGGAAGTCCGCCAGAGATCTTTCAGACCCCGTTATCTGAATGCAGGGCAGAATCTCCCTAAGCGGAGTGTCCAGATACTCCCGCCGGTTCTTGCGGAACAAGTCCAGTATAGTCGCAGGCCTGATGGCGCCCTCCAAGTGTCTGTGGAGTTCGACTTTGGGAAGGCTCTGCATGCCCACAAACTCGCCCACCGGCATCCCCCCAAAAACACGCGTAGAGCGGCGAAACGCTGCGCCTGCCGCCGCTCGTGCAGTAGTCAGGCTATCGATAACGCCCTATGCCGAGGTACTTTCCGATGTTGGCCCCATCGTCCAGAACCGGCTCGATAACAGGAGAAGCGCATGTCATGACGGTGGCCACGCCGGGGCCATGGCCTGCCAGAAGACAGTCGGAGTGAACGACGACGCCAACGCTCACGGCGCCGCGCCTGTAGCTCCTCCCGTAGAGGTTATCACAATCGGCCAGCGCCACGATGTCGCCAAATCGCAACTTGTCGAGGCCCAGGCGCGCTATCTCAGCCTTATCGGTAGTTGTGATGTCGTAGTCGCCGGAAGCCGCGTCGGCACTGCCTATTCCCGACCCCATCAGCACCGCCGGCACCACAGCCGCGACCTTAACCTGCAGGCGGCCGCCAGCCTCTCCCGGCTCCATCAGCTCAAGGAGACCCGGGTCTACGTTGAAGAGCTTTACGTCAGGGTAGTCCGGCAGCCTCAGACCCTGACCGTACGATCGGATGAGTATCTTGTCGTCAATGCAGAGTTTGTCGAGGGTTTCATCGTCGAAGTCTACTAGCACGTGTTCGATCCCGCCGTGATGCCCCGTCACCACACCCCGGGCGCCCTTAGCGTCTCCGCTCACCACGCGAGCCTCGTTTCCAATGCATGACAGGATATTGTAGCCCCGGTTCTCCTCTTCTCCACGCTTCTCGTACTTCGCCGCCGTAGACACTCCCGGCTCGATGTGATCGCCTGCCCAGCCAAACACAGGATCGCCCACACGTACGTTGTAGGTGATGCCGCCCACTCCCGGCAGCGCGAACGGCGCCCCTTCGGCATCGATGCGGAACGCCTGCCTCCTGACGTGCGGCGCCACAGCGCCCTGAACCGATATCATCACAAGCTTCTCTTTGTTAGTCCTCAACGCGTCGGCCACCTTTCCTCAACTCGCTGTGTACGATTGTTGATATTCACCTCCAAGGTCGGGATTCCTCCCGCGGGCAGGCTCAAATGTGCCGCCTGCATGCCTCCAGGTTGGACGTGCCTGAATATGATGGACTGGACCATTACCGCGTCAAGGGAGGAAAGCACATGGACTGTCATCACCCGATCGGTCCCGCGCGAATGGAGTTAGCACGGGCGTACGTGTGCCCTCAGCCTGCATATGCCCAGAGGTTCAACCCGATTGAAGGCCTGAACCACGGGACCATCTTCCCTGAGCTTGTCAGGCCATACGTTCCCGAGCGGGAGCGCCCAGAGTGCCCCGGGGAGGTGGGACAATCATGCCGGCCATGAACTGCGATGAGCTCATGACGAGAATCCAGGCCCTCGAGTTCACGGCGGTGGATCTCAACCTGTACCTCGACACTCATCCGTGCGATGCTCGCGCTGTTGCCGACTACAACCAGGTCGCCGCGGCATTAGCCCAAACCGTAGCAGCCTACGAGCGAGTGTGCGGACCGCTCGCCAATTTCGGGCAGTCGCAGTCCTGCGGAAGATGGGCATGGGTCGAACAACCCTGGCCGTGGGAAACGCAGGGATGAGCATGATCAGCAGAGAGGAGGCTACCCGAAGTGTGGGTGTATGAGAAGAAGCTTGAGTATCCGGTGAAGGTGAGCGGACCTAACCCTAAATTGGCCAAAACTGTTATTACCCAGTATGGAGGCCCTGATGGCGAGCTCGGGGCGTCTTTACGATACCTGACGCAGAGGTACTCCATGCCCACCTCCCAGGTCAAGGGTGTCCTGACCGACATTGGCACTGAGGAACTGGCGCACATGGAGATAGTGGCGGCGATCGTCTACAACCTGCTCAAAGGCGCCCCGCTCGAGCAGATCAAGGCAGCCGGCATGGAGGGCTACTATGCAGACCACGACAGGGCGCTGTTCTTCGTCAACGGCGATGGCGTGCCGTGGGTCGCAGCCTACATTCAGTCGAAGGGCGACCCCATAGCCGACCTGCACGAGGATATGGCGGCCGAAGAGAAGGCCCGATCCACGTATGAGCACCTGATCAACCTGTCGGACGACCCCGGCGTCACTGACGTGCTGCGCTTCCTGCGCGAACGGGAAGTCGTCCATTTTCAGCGTTTCGGCGAAACGCTCAACATAGTTCAGGAGCATTTGTCTTCCCGCAAGTTCTGGTAGGCGGCGCGAACACTGCATCGAGACACAGTGCGCCGGGCGAGTTCGACCCGCGGTCGGAGGCCCGGTCCCCCGACCGCGACTTCGTCTACACCTCTACACCTTCGGCTCACGCATCGGCCCCTGCGCAAACAGGCTGAGATATCGGGCCAAATGCGTGGTGGACAGGAACCGGCGCCTCACGGTCTCTCTGGCCTCTCGCCCCAGCGACTCTCCAACATCGGGGCGGGAGAGAATCTGGACTATTCTGGCCGCGCACTCTTCGGTAGACGCGATCAGGTAACCGTTTCGCCCATCCTCGATCTGCAGGCGGCATCCGGTGGCCTGTCCGGCAACAACCGGGCGCGCCTTCCACATGCCCTCGGTTATAGTGAGTCCAAATCCCTCACGCACCGATTTCTGGATCACAACGTCCGCCTTCTGCTGGAACGCCGCCACTTCGGCGGCGTGCACCCCGTCCTGATTGGACAGCACACGCACATCGGGGTCGCCCCCTGCGGCCCCCTTGAGGTCGTCCAGCAGCCTCACCCCTTCAGGATCGTCAAGAGCTATCGATCCCACCAGAGCAAGCTGGACATCTGGATACTCCGCCTTCACAATCCTGTACGCATCGATCACCCCGAAAGGGTCTTTCCACGGATCGAACCTGGACACCTGAACCAGCAGCGGCCTGTCAGGATCCACGCTGAACGCCGAAAGAACCTCTCTGGCCCTACCTGGATCGACCAGCAAGTTCTTGGGGCTCGTGGGATCGATGGACGGCGTTATCTCCGCAACCGGAACGCGTATCTCTTCCCCGGCGTAGTCCCGGCTGGTGACTATGGCGCCATCGTACCGGTTCACCCAGGGGTGCAGTAGTTCCCACGTGGACGCAAGCGGTGTAGACATGTCGATGTGGCAGCGCCAAAACCACTTCGCGCTTTGGGCCCCGCCCTCATCCACGCCCGATGAGATGGAATCTCGCACTAGGGCGCCCATCTGAAGAGGCTGGGGATCGTGTATCACCACAAAGTCCCAAGGTCCCCCGGGGAAGCCTGCAACCAGGCTCCTATTCACTTCCTCGTAGAGCGCCCACTCCTCCGAGGTGAGACCGTCCTCCATGCCCTGCAACGCATTGTGGATCTTCTTGGTCACCTCGAAGAACCGGCCCGGCGCTCCGTCGATCACGTACCATCGAGCATCCAGCCCGGCATCGCGCATGAGAGGCACGATTGTGTGGAGAAGCTCGGCCACTCCCCCGCCGTACGGCGTGGAGCTGATATGCAGCACCCGCGCGCCCGAGAGGTTCCGCGCCAGGCGCCTCGCGTCCTGCACAGCGGCTTCGCCGGCGTACGGAGCGTGATCGTCCAGCCGGTTCAGTGCGACACCTACTTCGGTGAAGAACATCCTGCATCCCTCCGCGAAAACTCATGAGTTACTTCGAAGTCCAACCGACCATGCCTCTTATGTAGTATCTTTGCATGATAGCGAACACTGCGATCGGGATCATCATCACAATCACGCTGCCCGCGGAGAGAACGCCCCAGTCAACGTGGTAGACGCCGCGGAGCAGAGGCACGCGCTGCGTGGCCAGGAGCTTGTCGGGGGAATACACCAGTATGAGGGCTAGGAAGAAGTCGCTCCACACCCACATGAACTGGAGAACTGCGGCGGAAGCCACGGCCGGCAGCGACATGGGCACCACGATCTGCAAGAATACGCGAAGATCGGAAGCGCCGTCCACCTTGGCAGCCTCCTCTACCTCGACAGGCACCGTGGTGAAGTAGTTGCGCATGAAATACATGATCCACGGCAGCCCCCAGGCCGCATGCACCAGCACCAGCCCAACATAGGAGTCCACTGCGCCTAGTCCGCGCATGATGCGGTATATCGGCACCGCGATCATCTGCTGCGGCAGTGTCATCAGCGCCACGATAGCCATGAACAATAGATCTCGAAAGCGGAAGCGAAAGCGCGCGAAGCCGTAGGCAGCAGTCGACGCCACAATGAGCGGCAGTATGGTTGCCGGCACAGCTACGCGCAGGGAGTTATACATGCCCTGCCCCAGCGGCGCCGCGGGGTGGTTCCATGCGCCCGCGTAGTTACGGAGAGTCGGGTTGAACTGCTCGAACCTCCACCATCCCCGGAGCACCTCCGACAGCGGGCGTATCGACGCCATGAACACCCCAAGGAAGGGAATGAGCCAGATGAGGGCCGCAAGCCCTGCAACAACGTACAGAGCAATGGTCGAAGACCTCGTGCGCGCGAAGACGCCCATGGATCTCACGGTTGCTCACCCCTGACCGATCTGAACGTTGGTATCGACACTGCCAGGGCCACCAGCATCAGAAGTGTGGCCACTACAGCCGCTGAGTTGGCATCGAACTCGCGGAACGCATACATGTACATCTGCAGGGCGAGCACGTTCGACGCACCGCCCGGGCCGCCCATGGTGGCAACGTACACGATATCGAATATCTTCAGCACCCACAGAAAGGTCATGGTAATGACCACGCCTGTAACCGGTCGCAGCATGGGAACGGTGATAGCGAAGAAAGCCCGCATCGGCGATGCGCCGTCGATCACAGCTGCCTCATAGACGTAGTCGGGTATGGTTTCGAGCCCCGCCGAATACAGGATCATGCTGAAGGGCGTCCAGAGCCACAGCGACCCCAGGATCAAGGAGAACAGCGCAGTGTCGGGGTAAGCTGTGAGAGTGCGCCTGGGGATCCCGACAATCGACATCAACGAGGGCAGTATTCCCACATTCCCGTCGAACAGGAATCTCAGTATCACCCCGCCCACCACCATGGGCGTAACCATCCCAAGGAATATTATGGACTTCACGATGGCTCCGCCCCTGATCTCGCGCAAGATCACCGCCAACACCAAACCGAGGCCGGCAGTGAGCGGCAGATGTATGACGATCCACATCACGTTGTGCACAAGCGCTCCGTAGGGAAACCCTCTAGCGAAACCGCGCGGATCAAACATCTCCGGCTGCGACAGCACCTCCCCGTAGTTCCCCAGCAGCGCAAATTGGCCTTCGCTGGTGAAGAAGCTCAGCCACACCGTATTGACGACAGGGTACACCACAAACACTGCCAAGAGCGCCAAGGCCGGGACGAAGAAAAGCGCCCTGCCACGCAACGTGCGCATGTTCCCGCCTCCTTCGAGGTCCTCCTTGATGCGGCCGGTCGCCGCCGGCAGGCGGCGACCGGCCGAAGTCTCTTGTCGAGCTACTTACCCGCCTTACGCTGGAGAGTGTCGAGAACCTCCCCCACCCTGTCCGGGCTTACCCACAGCAGTTTTAGCTGGTCCCAGAAAGCTGGTTGCCACTCGCCGCCTATGGTGTCGTCCAGATCCGGCAAGGCCTCACGCCCCCGGAGCAAGGCAGCAACCTCGCGGTCCACTGGGGGATAAACATCCAGAGGCGCGCCAGTGTATGTAGCAATGTGGCCACCCGCAGCCACCTGCAGCGTCTGGCCTCGGGTGGCGAGGTGCGCCAGCAACTTCCTGGCCTCGGCAGGATACTTGGTGTACGCCGGAACGAAGGCATAGTCGGTGCCAAACACCAGCCCGCGAGCTCCCGGCAGCGCAAACACTCCGAGGTCGGCCGGATCCTTCACCATCCCAGTAATCCAGCTTCCCATGAAGAACAGAGCATAGTCGCCCGCCCACCACAGATCGGCGGCCATGGTCCACTCGATGGGCTCGCTGAAGTAACCCGCCTTAAGCAGCGGAGCTAGCCGGTTCTCGAAGATGGCGCGAACCGCGGGGTCAGTCCATTTCACCTTCCCGGCGATCAAATCGCGAGTCATCTCCGGTCCGCCGAATGTGGCAATGAAGTGCTCCGTCACATCGGAAAGAGGCCAGCCTACGCCGTTGCCGCTGGCGATCGGCGCGCGTACGCCGGGCAGTTTCTTGATCCGTGCGCACAGATCCACGAACTCTTCCCAGGTATTCGGAACAGCCAAGCCATGCTGCTTGAAGAAAGACTTCCGGTACCAGAACCCGGGCTTGATCTTGCCAGTGTAAGGGGCGCCCCACAGCTTCCCGCCTGATTTCACCGCGTCCAGAACGCCCGGCACGAAGTCCGACTCATTCAGCGCGCCGGTCACCTCAAGAACATGACCGTTCTGCGCTTGCTTGTTGATGAACCACGCCCACATGAAGATCACGTCAGCCGGAGCTGTCTTCGAATCAAACTGAGCCGGAAGGAGAACAGCCAGGTCCTCGGCGCGGTAAATCTGGTAGTCCACGCGGATCCCAGTCTCCTTCTCGAACTCCTTGAGCACCGGCATAAACGCGTCCATCTCCGGTCCAGACCATCCGCTTATCACCGTGAGCTTCTTCTCAGCGGCCAACCCGGTCAGACTGAAGACGGCAAGGACAGTAAGGAGCAAGAACACTACCTTTCGCCGCATCATAGTCCCTCCGTTCTAGTGATCTGCGCAAGTCCGCGGACGTACTGACATTCTTGTGCCGTATCACCCCCTGTTGATCGCCTCTGCCCGAGTGCGCGGCGGCCCCACCGAATTTGAGGGTCGGTATTGCACGGGCAGGACGCAATGGGCAGGGCCGCCTTCGCCGCTCATCTGCTCGATGAGAATCTGCACCGCCATTCTGCCCAGCTCCTGGATGGGCTGGTTGACCGTAGCCAGCGGCGGGTCAACGTACTCGGCCATGGCTATGCCGTCGAACCCCACGACCGACACGTCCGCAGGGATCGCCAGACCCGCCTCGCGCAGGGCACGCATGGCCCCAAACGCCATCACATCGTTGCACACGAACACTGCCGACGGCGCCCGGCCTGAATCGATGATGGCACGCATGGCGGTGTGCCCGCCTGGCTGAGTGAAGTCGCCGGCTTCTATGGTGTTTCTGTCGATGGGCAAGCCGGCGCCGGACATGGCCGACCGGTACCCCTCGAATCTGGCCTTCGATGCAGTTTGATCCGGCGGCCCTGTTATACACGCTATCCTGGTATGCCCCAGGCTTATCAGATGGTCAACTGCGTCGAAAGCCCCAGCCGTGTTATCGCCGCTGATCCAGGAGACCTCCGGATCAGACGCCACACCGAGAACTACGAAAGGCAGTCCGATACCGTGCAAGAGCGCAATACGCTCATCGTTCGCCTTAGGCTCGGTGAGGATCATCCCATCGATCCGGCGCGGATCGGCAAGCTCCGCGTGGGCACGCACGGCTCCGGCGCCGTCTCCATCTGGAGCGGACAGAAACAGGCTGTATCCGCTGCGCATCGCCGCGTCGCCGGCCGCTCCCAGAAACTCGAGGTAGAAAGGATCCGAAAGCGACCTGGGCACCCACGGCACAACCAAGCCGATCGTGTTGGTCCTGCGAGTAGCGAGAGCGCGGGCAGTGGCGTTAGGCCTGTAGCCCATGTGCTGAGCCAGCGACGACACCCGTACCCGTGTGGACTCGGCGACCCGCGGATCGCCCGACAGCGCCCTCGAGACCGTGGACTTGGAGAGCTTGAGGACATCTGCAATGTCTTGAAGAGTGGGACTCATGCTATCACTCCTGCCATGTCACCATATCAAGCGGTTGCAACGATGCTTCTACCCGGTTTATACGGCCTTTTATCGACTCGATATGTCTGATTGTGCAACCGGTTGTATCATTCGACGCAGGAAACCGGATTCCTTCTGCGCAGTATCACAACGCAGGTATCGCTCGAGCTGAGCCACTGGGTCGAATCCACCCTGCTCGACCAGGGACGCCGCAAGACACAGGGCCATAGACGTATCGTCGGTGAAGGCTCCCGCGGGCAGCCCAGCCCAGCCTGCCTACATCAGCCCCAGCTCACGATGCTTCTGGGCGATCTGGTCGGCCAGACGCTCTATCGCCTGCAAGTCCTGGCTGCGAGGCAGTCCCTTGCACACCACAGGTTCGAGCGCTTCTGCCCGGAGGTTGCCGATCAACCCCGAGATCTGCTCTACTGCTCGGCCGCCCCAGCTGTAGGAGCACAGAACCGAAACGAACTTGGTGCGCGGACGCAGGGCGTTGGCGAGCAGCGCGATGTGGGCTGCAGCCGGATGCGCCCCGCCCAGCACTGTTGGAGCGCCGATAACCACAGTTGCGGCATCCACCAAGGACATGGCGATGTGGCCTAGATCCGATGCGGTAAGCTCGAACCTCTCCACCGCCACGCCGCGGCTGACAAGCGCAGCAACCAGCGCGTCCACCATCACGCGCGTGCTGCCGTGCATGCTCACAAAGGGCAGGCAGACCTTGTTGCGCATGGGACCCGCGCTCCACTCTCTGTAGCAGTCAATAATGTAACTCGGGTTGGACACGACCGGACCATGGCTGGGCGCAACCATCTCTATCTGCAGGCCATCGAGCTTGTCGAGATTCTTCACGATGAGATTGCTGAAGGGCATCATGATCTCAGCGAAGTAGCGCTTAGCCGCCTCGCGCTCGCCCGGGCGCCCAGTCGAGTACAGCTCGCTGGTTGCGAGGTGAGAGCCGAGGAAATCGCAGGTGAACAGGATCCTGTCTTCAGGCAAGTAGGTCAGCATCGTCTCCGGCCAGTGCACCCATGGAGCGTGCACAAACTGGAGAGTCCGTCCGCCCAGGTCGATGGTATCGCCATCGCCAACCGTCACGATGCGCTCCTGGGCCACGTGCAACAAGTCGATGAACATGGCCTTGCCCTTAGGAGTGCATACCAGCGAGGCCTCGGGATACCTGGCCAGCACGGCGGGTATGGAGCCGGAGTGGTCCTGCTCCGCATGGTGCGCAATTAAGTAATCCAGATGCTCCACCGAAGCCAACTGGGCCTCGAGGTGATGGTACATGGACGGATCGACCGTATCGAGCAGCGCGGTTTTGCTGTCGCCCGTCACAAGATACGCGTTGTAGCTGGTCCCATCTGGGAGAGGAACTAGCGCATCAAATAGCCTGCGATCCCAGTCGACCGCCCCCATCCACAATATGCCTTCACGAATCTGCCTGGCTTTCATTCCTGTGTCGTACCTCCAATCGATTACGGCATCGCATGCGTTCCAACGGCCACGCCGCGGTCAGCGCCGCCGTCACCCTCGGCCGCCCTGCCGTAAGAGAAGCAACACGCCGGCTGCAACGAGCAGCGCAGGCCACCACGTAGCAACCCATTGCAGTACAGCAGGAGCCGCGCTCGACAGCACCAGCGGAACGCCCACGGCGGTCATGACGACGGCCGGGACGAGCGCCCAGCGCTGGGGGGCACCGGCGAATCTGACGGACAGAACTGGTATCAGGAACCAGCCGATGGCCATACCGAGCAAGATCACCCCTGCGTTCGCCGGGCTGTTGAGACGCCAAAACACCTCGTTCGACAGAAAAGACCCTGTGCCGCTGCCGAATACAACGCCGCCGACGATGATCAGCCACGCGCTCCTGTTAGCCGCGCCCCAAACCAGGCAAAGCGCCCCGATCCCCGGCGCAGCCAACATCCCCATTATTCTGCCCGGGACAAACTGCGACGCCAGCAAGTAGCAGCCCACTAGGATGAGCGTGACGCCAGCCCAGGTTCGCCTCCTGCGGGCCCGAAAGCCCTCCGTGTTCTCCGAAGAATCCCTTTCTTCAGCCATCTCTCATGCCTCCCGTCCCCCGGTGCGCCGGGGCGCTGACTGTATGTTCAGAGGTTCAGCCGTCCAGTAGTCCTGAAGTGCAGTTTGGCATAGTCAGCCAGAGCATCGCGCCCGCTCCCCAGCAGGGTCTGCGATGCCGCGATCAGCGATGCCGCCTCGAGTATCCGCGGATCCGACGCGCCTTTGGGAAGCTCGATACCCGCCCGCTGTGACAGAGCGGCAAGCCTCTGTACGAACTCGGCGCGCGCCAGGATGGAGGCGGCGGCTACCGCCACGTCCGCCTCAGCTCGAGGATGTTGCTCCAGCGTAACCTGTCGCCCCTTCTCCATGAGAGCTTTCATGAGGTATGATTCGTTTCCGAACTGATCAGACACGGCTAGCCCGCATTCCACGTTGGCCAGGAGGTTCTCGAGGCACCTGGCGTGAGCCCACGCAAGCATCGTGTTGACATTGCGCATACTGGCATAGAGCTGGTTGTAGCGAGCCGGGCCGATGGCCACCACTGAGTTGGGGCACCTAGATTTGATCTCAGTCGACAGCGTTGCGATGCGCGCGTCCGAAAGGCGTTTGCTGTCCACCACGCCCAACTCGACCAGGGCAAGCTCTGACTCTCCGTCGACGTACACTCCGGCCGCCACCATGGGGCCAAAGTAATCGCCCTTTCCAGACTCGTCTATCCCTATCCTGGGAATCCCCCGTGCATGCGCCGGATTCGGCGAAGACCTGCCCCGCGGCGGTGCCGTGCGGGCAACGCTGCCCCGGCAGTTCGCCCGCCACCACGCAGCAAGTTCATCGCTCAAGCCAGATGGGCGCCCCTGAACAAGCGCCTTTCCCGTAAAATAGACAGCTACTGCGGCCTGGTCTTGGCCATCGGCTATTATCACCTGCCGCCCATGCTGAATCGCGCGATCCTCACGCAGTTCCCAGCCTCGCCCGGCAATGAACTCGGCCAGTCGGGCCATCTCATCTGCAAGCAAACTCTCTTTACTCAGTTCCAACCACCTTCGCATCAAGTATCCACACACCCTGTTTTCTGCAGCAACCGCGTGATTCCTCTCCTGTAGGGGGATGAAGAACCTCGACAGGAGTCATTCCCAACCTTTGCACACATCAACCCAAGCAAGATAATCTGAGTATTCTTCCAGTTCATCTATGGTAAGCTCTATTGCGCTATTGGAACTGCCACACGCGGGAAAAACCGTCTCAAATCTGCGCAGACTCTCGTCCAAGTAGACTTCAACGCCGCCGTTTACAGCAAAGGGGCAAACGCCACCCACCGCATGACCTGTTAGCGGCTCTGCTTCTTCACAAGATAGCATTCTTGCCTTTGCCCCAAATTGAGCTTTGTACTTCTGATTGTCGATTCTAGCATCTCCAGCAGCGACAATCAGAACGGTTTTATCGCCGACATGAAATGAGAGTGTCTTGGCGATTTGCTTGCCTTCACAATTGAGAGCGTTGGCCGCAAGCTCTACTGTGGCACTTGAGACATCAAACTCCAGAACTCGTTGCTCAATCCCTTTTTCACGGAAGTATTCCCTAACTCTCTCTACTGACATTTTTCCTCCAAAAGCATTATGTATGTGTTTCGCAGTAACTTTGGATATTGTATCATACCCAAAAGCGAATCGTGATCCCGATCTTCACATGCAAATGGTAGTTCTTGGGCGGGGAGAGAGGAACAAAAACGCAGCCATTGCATCAACGACTGCGTGATTACTTGGTGGAGGCGCCGGGAGTCGAACCCGGGTCCGAGAAGACCACTTGAGGCGCTTCTACGAGCGTAGCCCGCGTACTTGCTTTCACCCAACGTACCGCGCACGAGCGCGCTGTACGAGGGCTATCTCGATAATCTTGGCGCGCGCCTCCGAGAATTGGCGCACGTGCACCCCGGTTTAAATGACGCCCTTGCCAAGCTCCCGGGATAAGCCTGGGTCGGACGGCAGCCTAGTTAACTAGGCTGCGTATGCTAGTGAGTTATCGGCACTTATCGTGCTTCCACCGATTAACGAGCGGGTGGGATCTCGGCCCGCCACGCCTCTCACAGCACTCCCCGTCGAAACCGTAACGCCCCCTATTACTACGCAAAGCATTATACCACGAGATGACCGAGCAATGCAATTCGTAATTCGTGCGTCCGTAATTCGTGCGGGGTGCGTGCAAATTCTGTAGGCAATAGCAATTGGAAAGGCTAGTGAACATTCCTAGACGGGATAGTGGGCGGCAAAAGAGAAGCGCAGATTCTATCGGATGGCGCTCCTCTCGAACAGGAACTGCTGTATCGCGGAGATTGCGCGCGGAAGAC